>Ga0209378_1001116_pt1 | contig 19306 bp, 17 predicted proteins | sample GraSoiAngelo_156_FD_186170 | JGI IMG/M metagenome (GOLD analysis project Ga0209378, IMG submission 186170) | Grasslands soil microbial communities from the Angelo Coastal Reserve, California, USA - 14_1009_13_40cm (SPAdes) (version 2) | ecosystem: Environmental > Terrestrial > Soil > Grasslands ...
AGGAAGTCCTTCACCCCCAGGCCGACGCGCTGGCCGAGCGCCTCGGCATGCACGTGGCCATGGGCCCGACCCATGACCGGACGGCCGTCCCCTACGGCAACGCCGTGCTCACCCGTTTTCCCATCCACCGCAGCCACACCTTCGATCTGTCGTGGGCCGAGCGGGAGCCCCGGGGCGGGATCCGGCTCGACCTGACGGTGGCCGACGAGCTGCTGCACGTCTTCAACGTGCACTTCGGTCTGAAGGTGCGCGAGCGCGCCGATCAGGTGAAGCGGCTCGTGCGCGAGCACATCCTGCACGCCGACCTGACGGGCCCGCGCGTGGTCATCGGCGACCTGAACGAGTGGTTCCCGTTCCGCGGCCCGGTTGGACGGGCCCTGCGCCGGGAGCTGCACGGTCCGCGCATCCGCCGCACGCATCCGGCCCCCCTGCCCATCTTTCCCCTCGACCGCATCTACTGGGACCGCCACCTCGTCTCCGACGGCTTCCACGTGCACCGGAGCCGGCTCGCGCGCGTGGCCTCCGATCATCTGCCCGTGGTGGCGCGGCTCCGGATGAACGTGGTGACCGCTCGGGTCGGCTGAGCAGGCGCTCCGCGCCTCAGCGGATGGCGCCGGAGGCCTTGAGGGCCGCGATCTCCTCCGCGCCCATCCCCAGCAGCCCGCGAAGGACGTCCTCGGTGTGCTCGCCCAGCATCGGAGAGGGTGTCCGGACCGCGCCCGGAGTCTCGGACAAGCGCACGGGCACCCCGACCATCCGGACCTTCCCCGCCCGGGGGTGGTCCATCTCCACCAGGGTGCCGCGCGCCTTCACCTGCGGATGGTCGACGACCTCCGGGATGCGGTTGATGGCGCCCACGGGAATGCCGCTCTGCAAGAGGAGCTGCTCCCACTCCTCGTAGGAGCGGGTGAGAAACGTCTCTTGCAGCGTGGAGATGAGGGGGTCGCGGTTGCGGGCGCGCTCGGCGTTCGTGCGATAGCGCGGGTCGTCGGCCAGCTCCGGCCGACCGATGACCGGGCAGAAGACCTTCCACAGCTTCTCGCTACCCACGGCGAGGGCGAGGTCCCGCGTCTTCGTCCTGAACGTCTGGTAGGGCAGGAGGGCCTTGTAGGCGGTGCCCATCGGCTCGGGCAGCTCGCCGTCGGCGAGATAGCCGCCGATCATGGTGCCGAGGAGCGAGAGCTGGCCTTCCAGCATGGACACGTCGATGGCCTGGCCGCGGCCCGTCCGCTCCTTCACGCGCAGGGCGAGCATGATCGCGTACGCCGCGTACATCCCCGCCGTCATGTCCGCCACGGAGGTTCCGCAGCGCACGCCGTGCGAGCCGGGCTCGCCCGTGACGCTGATCATCCCGCTCTCCGCCTGGAGGATGAGGTCGAGGGCCGCGCGATCCCGATAGGGGCCGTCCTGGCCGAAGCCGGAGACGGAGCAGTAGATGATCCCGGCGTTTCGCTTCCGCGCTTCCTCGTAGGCCAGGCCGAGGCGCGCGAGGGCGCCCGTGCGGTAGTTCTCGAGCACGACGTCGCACCGCTCGACGAGCTTGAAGAAGAGCTCCTTGCCCTCGGGGCGCTTGAGGTCGACCTCGATGCCTTTCTTGTTGCGGTGGAGGCTGACGAAGTACGAGGTCTCGCCGCCGGGCAGCGGCGATCCCCACGCGCGCGCGATGTCGCCCGCGCCTCGGGGCTCGAGCTTGATCACCTCCGCCCCGAAGTCGGCGAGCATGGTGGAGCAGAAGGGTCCCGCGAGCGCGTGGCTGAGGTCGAGCACCCGGATGTCCTCCAGCGGCATCTGCATCAACGTCCTCCCGCCACGGCCAGCGTGTGACCGGTGATGTAGCTCGCCTCTTCCGAGGCGAGGAAGAGCACGGCGTGCGCCACCTCGATCGGCTGGCCGAGCCGGTGGAGGGGCGTCATGCGGTTCGGGCTGTAGTCGACCGTGTCGTTCAGGCGCTTGAGGTTGGGGCCCGCGCGCTCCGTGTCGATGGGGCCGGGAGCCACCGCGTTGACGTTGATGCCGTGCTCCGCCAGCTCGAGGGCCGTGTCGCGGACAAAGCCGTGGATTCCCGCCTTGGCCGCGGAGTACGCCGCGCCGCCCTGATAGTAGGCCGTCCACGGCGTGCCTTCGCGCGCTCCCGAGGACATGCAGACGATGCGCCCGTAGCGCCGGCGCATCATGTGCGGCACGGCGGCGCGCGTGCAGAGAAAGGTCGGGCGCAGGTTCAGGCGGAGGACGAAGTCCCAGTCCTCGACGGGCATCTCCCAGACCTTGCGGTTGCGGCTGCCCCCGACGTTGTTGATGAGGATGTCGAGCCCGCCGAGTCGCTCGGCCGCCACCTCGATGAGCCGGGCGGCGCCGCTTTCTTCCGTGAGATCCCCCGCGAGCGTCACGGCCGTGCCTCCGGCCTTGGTGATGGCGGCCGCGGTGCGCTCGAGCTCGGCGCCGTCGATGTCGCCGAGGGCCACGCGGGCACCCTCCCTCGCCAGGAGGAGCGCGATCTCCCGGCCGAGCCCGTTGGCCGCTCCCGTCACCACGGCCACGCGATCCTTGACGCCCGGCATGAGAGCTCTACACCTCGTCCACGAGCATCACGGCGTCTCCTCTTCATCAGCGGGCAGCGCTCGCGGCATGCGAGCACGTCCGAAGATCAGCCCAAAGCAGCCCCGCGTCAAGGGGAGTTGTCACCAGACGGCGCGCGAATCGGATATCATCGAGCCCATGGCGAGCCGCGAGATCACCTTGGAGACGAAGGCGGCGGGCGCCCACACGCGTGAGCTCATCCACCGGGCACGCAGGCTGCCCCCGGTCGAGACGGAATGGCTCGTCGAGCCACCGCGGCCCGGCTGGGCGCTGGGCATGGTGTCGTGGGTGGCGCTCGACGGAGAGGGCGTGGCGAGCTCCCGCACGCGATCCGCGTCGACCCGGCGGGCGCCATCTGGACGGTGGACGCCGCGACGTCGACGGTCCGCAAGTTCACGCCTCGGGGCGCGACGCTGCTGCAGATCGACGTGGGCGGCCAGCCCGCGGGGACGGGGAGCCGCTTCAACGGCGCCACCGATGTCGCCTTCGGGCCCGACGGCCGCGTGTTCATCGCCGACGGCTACGGCAACGCGCGGATCCTCGAATACACGACTCGCGGAAGGAAGGTGCGCGAGTGGGGAAGTCCGGGTTCGGGCCCGGGCCAGTTCCGTCTTCCGCACTCGATCGCCGTCGACGGCGAGACGATCTACGTCGCCGATCGAGACAACGGGCGAATCCAGCTCTTCGATCTGGAGGGCAAGTACCTGGACGAGTTCCCCATCGGCAAGACGTACTCTGTCCAGGTGGCGGGCGGCTCTCTGTGGGCCTCGGTTCACCCCCTGGATCTCCCCACGGCATCACCCGGATGGCTCGTGAAGCTGGACAGGGAGACGGGCGCGATACTCGGGTACGTCGAGGTGGCTGAGAAAACGGGGGCTGCACTTCGTGGAGGCGACTCCGGAGGGAGAGCCCATGACGGCGGTGGCAAACCATGTCAGGTGGTACCGGAAATAATGCGCATCGAACGATTCCGTACGCCACGCAGCTTGTGATCGAAAGGAGCTGTCGATGAAGGCGCTCAATGGCATTCGGGTCGTGGATCTGACCCAGTTCGAGGCGGGGACATCGTGCACTCAGCTCCTCGCCTGGCTGGGAGCCGAGGTTATCAAGGTGGAGGAGCCGGGCAAGGGCGATCCCGGCCGGTACGGCCGCGCGGAGAAGCCGGGCGTGGACAGCAGCTACTTCCTGACCCTGAACAGCAACAAGAAGAGCGTCACGCTCAACATGAAGCACCCGAAGGGCAAGGCCATGCTCCTCGACCTGGTCAAGCAGGCGGACATCTTCGCCGAGAACCAGGCCCCGGGAGCGCTCGAGAAGATCGGGCTCGGCTATGACGCGCTCGCCGCCATCAACCCGCGGTTGATCTACCTCTCGGTCAAGGGCTTCGGCACCTATGGGCCGTACAGCGGGTACAAGAGCTTCGACATGATTGCCCAGGCCACGGGCGGGGCCATGTCACTGACGGGTTTCCCCGGCTCACCGCCGCTCAAGCCGGGACCGACCATCGGGGATTCCGGCACCGGAGTGCACGCGGCCTTCGGGGTGATGGCCGCCTTGTGGCAGCGGCAGGCTTCGGGGCAGGGCCAGCGCGTGGAGCTGTCCATGCAGGACGCGGTGGTCAATCTCTGCCGCGTCGCCATGCGCCTCGCGTATGCCGGCGGCAATTTCGAGCCCCGCCGCGGGAACGAGATTCCCAACACCGCGCCCTCGGGGATCTATCACTGCAAGCCCGGGGGCTCCGACGACTACGCGTACATCTACCCGCAGCCCGTGCGCCGGCACATGTGGGACGCGCTGCTGACGACGATCGGGCGCGCGGACCTGATCGGTCACGCCGAGTGGTCGGATCCCAAGTGGCGTGGCGCGCACAAGGACGAAGTCAACGCGCTCGTCGAGAAGTGGACCATGACCCGGACCAAGCACGAGGTCATGGCCGAGCTGGGCGCGGCCGGCGTGCCGACGGGAGCGGTGCTCACCCCGACGGAGATTCTCTCCGATCCCCACCTGAAGGCTCGCGGCATGGTGACCACGATCCAGCATCCCGGCTGGGGCGAGTTCACCATGCCCGCCAATCCCGTCCAGCTTTCGCGGTCCCCCAGCGAGATCCGTCCCGCTCCGCTCCTCGGCCAGCACAATGCCGAGGTGTACAAAGAGCTGCTCTCGCTGGGCGCCGAAGACCTGGAGAGACTGAAGGCCGACGGCGTGATCTAGGATTTGATCCCTCTCCCCCGATGGGGGAGAGGGATCTCGCAGGCAGAGCTACTGGAGCGGCGAGAAGGCCGAGGGCATCATGATCTTGCTCGCCTGGGCGAGCAGCTCGTCGCCGCCGCCCGGCGGCGGCCACACGCCGGCCTTTCGGGCCTGCTCGCGGATGGCCAGACGCTGGTCCATGCTCTTGTACGCCCAGATGTGGATGAACCGGTTGGCCTGGCCGAACTCCACACCGCCTGCGAGCACGACGGGCGACAGCTTCGTGCGCTCGGCGATCTTTCCCTTCCACCGCTCCATGACGGCCGGCAGCGAGCCCGGCGCCAGGCTGTAGCAGCGCATCTCAAAGATCGGGCCCACCGTGCCGGGCGTGACCTCGGGGATGAACGGGAACGGCGCCACGACTTCCACTTCCTGATGCACGATGAATTCCCGGGTCTTGGGCGGCCAGTTGGGGTCCTTGGCCGCTTCCGCCCGGATGCGCGCCCGCTCCGCGAGATCCGTGTACGGCCACACGTGAATGATCTCGTTGAGGGGGCCGACCTCGGTGTGCCAGAAGGCGGCGAGGGGCGAGTACTTCTTGCGGTACTCGTAGGCCTCGCCCCACCGCTTCTCGACCTCGCCGAGGCTGCGGGGCTTCAGGGTGTAGGTCCGGATCTCGTAGATCATGGAAGAGCCTCCCTTGGGGTGACGCGAGTGTCGCGGTGCCGACCGTGTCGTTATCCGCGCCCGGTGCGCCAGAGAATCTGCCCAAAGAGGCTCCCCGTCAAGTCGCCCTGGGCATGCCGCGCCATGGGCCCGCTTGCGGGCGGGCCGGCCCGGCGCTATCGTCAGCGGCACCCTCGGCAGCGCGGCAGCCAGAGAGGAGAGGACAATGTCCGGCCCGACTCCGGGAAGTCTCGATGGCGGCAGCCTGAAGGCCCTGGTCGATGTGGATCGCGGCGTCGTCAGCCGCGAGATCTTCGTGAGCGAGGCGATCTACCGCCAGGAGCTGGAGCGCGTGTTCGCACGCGCCTGGCTTTTCCTCGGCCACGAGAGCCAGATCCCGCGCCCGGGCGACTATCTCGTGTCCTCCATGGGCGAGGAGTCCGTCATCGTGTGCCGTGACGCCTCGGCGCGCATCCGCGTCTTCCTGAACTCGTGCCGGCACCGGGGGATGAAGGTGTGCCGCTACGATGAGGGGCACACCGTCGAGTTTCAGTGCCCTTATCACGGCTGGAGTTATGGCACCGACGGTGCTCTCGTGGGCGTTCCCTTCGCGAAGGACGCCTATGGGGCCCAGCTCGACCGGTCGCGCTGGGGTCTCATCGAAGTCGCCCAGATGAAGAACTACAAGGGGACGATCTGGGCGACCTGGGACAGGTCGGCGCCCTCCTTCGAGGGCTATCTCGGCGGCTACAAGCTCTACCTCGACCTTCTCCTCGACGCGTGGGACGGGCGCGAGGGAGGCACCGAGGTCATCGGCGGCACCCACAAGTGGCTGATCCCCTGCAACTGGAAGTTCCCCGCCGAGAACTTCTCCGGCGACCGCTACCACGGCGTGAGCCATCGCTCGGTGGACATGGTCGGCATCGGGCCCAGCGGCAAGGGCCGACGCGACATGGGCGAACGGAACCAGGCGCGCTGGCTCGACGTGTCGTTCCCCGACCTCGGCCACTCGATGATCGCGTTCCTCCGGCCGCACGATGCGCCCCTCGCGCCCGCCTATCAGGACGCCCCCATCGTCGCGGACTACTTCCGGCACTGCGAGGAGGAGCGCAAGCGCCGGCGCGGGGCGGAGTGGCGGCTCTTCGGGGGCCCCGGCACCATGTTCCCCAACACCTCGCCTCTGGCGCGCCAGCCGCGGACCATCGCGGCGTGGCACCCGCGCGGCCCGCACCAGACGGAGGCGTGGCGGTGGTATCTCGTCGACGCGGACGCGCCGGCCGAGGTCAAGGACTTCCTGCGCCAGTACTACATTCGCTACTCCGGTCCGTCGGGGCTGACGGAACAGGACGACATGGAGAACTGGAACTACGCTCACGCGGCGAGCCGCGGCACCATCGCGCGCCAGTACCCGTACAACTACGAGATGGGCCTGGGCCGGGCCACCTCCGCCTTCGAGGACCACGGGCTCAAGCTGCCCGGCGTGATCAACGACGTGACGGAGGCCAACGCGAGCGAGCACAACCAGCGCGGCTTCTACACGCGCTGGCGTCAGCTCATGGAGGCGGAGAGCTGGGGGGAGATCGCCACGCCGTGAGCGCCGAGTTGTCCCCGGTCGATCGGCTCCTTCTCAAGGAGGAGATCGAGCGCTTCCTCTACCGGGAGGCCGATCTCCTTGACGAGCGGCGCTACGAGGAGTGGCTCGAGCTCTTCACCGAAGACGTCCACTACTGGATGCCCTTGCGGCGCAATGTCCCGCGCGACGAGCCGGAGCGGGAGTTCACGCGGCAGGGTCTCGACGCCAGCTGGTTCGACGAGGGCAAGGACACGCTCAGTCGCCGGGTGCGCCAGATTCTGACGGGCATCCACTGGGCGGAGGAGCCGCCCTCGAGAATCTGCCACATCATCTCCAATATCCAGGTCGGGCAGGCGGGGCCGGGTGAGGTCGACGTCAGGAGCCGGTTCATCGTGTACCGGAACCGCGTGGAGACGGAGACCGACTTCCTCGTCGGCAAGCGCGAAGACCTGCTGCGGCGGGTGAACGGAGACTGGCGGATCGCCCGCCGCAAGATCATCCTCGACCAGAGTGTGCTGCTCGCCAAGAACCTGACGATGTTCTTCTAACCCATATCTCGGGAGGATTTGTTCATGCTCGATCTCGGACTGAACGGCAAGGTCGCCATCATCACCGGCGGGAGCGATGGGCTGGGCCGCGCCGCGGCGGAGAAGCTGGCCGCCGAGGGGGCGCGGGTGGCCATCTGCGCGCGCCGGAAGGAGCATCTCGACCAGGCGGCGGACGAGATTCGCAAGACCACCAGCGGCCAGGTGCTCGCCCAGGTCGCCGATGTCAGCCGGGCTGCGGACTGCGAGGGGCTCGTCAATGCGGTGGTCGCGCAGTGGGGCGGGGTCGACATCCTCCTCAACAACGCCGGCACCTCCGCGGCCGCGGCCTTCGAGAAGGTGGACGACGAGACGTGGCAGGCGGACTGGGACCTCAAGGTCATGGGCGCCGTGCGCATGTCTCGCCTGGTCATCCCCCACATGAAGAAGCGGGGTGGTGGGCGCATCATCAACATCACCACGGTGGGCGGCAAGGCGCCCCAGCCCCGAGCCCTGCCCACCTCGGTGACGCGCGCGGCGGGCCTCAACCTCACCAAGTCGCTCGCCAACGAGTACGCGGCCGACAATATCCGGGTCAACACGATCTGCATCGGGCTCGTGCGCAGCGCCCAGATCGCCAAGCGGGCCAAGGGCGACCTCGAGGCGCACTACGCGGAGCTGGCCAAGCTGCGCGTGCCCCTCGGCCGCGTCGCCCACGCCTCGGAGTTCGCCGATCTCTTCGCCTTTCTCGTCTCCGAGCGCGCGACCTACATCACGGGCGCCTCGGTGAACTTCGACGGCGGGAGTGGGATGACTGTGTAGCGCCCGCAGCTCCTTCTGCGAAGGCTAGGGCGGCGGCTCCGGGAGGGGTGCCTGGTCACTTTGGATGTGGTGGCACTTTCGGCAGGTGCGGAGGTCCACGCTGGCGTCGAAGGCTTCGATGGCGGCGCGGAGATCGCGCTCGATGTCCATGGCGCTCAGGGTCAGGCGATGGAGCTCGGCATGGCAGCTCTCGCAGTACCAGAGCAGGGATTCCTCGTCCGCGGCTCCACGCTTGATCTCGACGACGAGGCCCCACGTGTCGGGCGGGCGATGGGGGGAGTGAGGCGTATGGGCGGGGACGAGGAGCATCTCGCCTTCCCGGATGATCGCGGTCTGGCGCCGGGCGCCCTCGTCGATGTACTCGAGGGTCATGTCGCCTCTCAGCATGTAGAAGATCTCGTCGGAGGGATCGTCGTGAAAGTCACGGCGGCGGTTCGGCCCACGAATGACCATGGCCGTGAACTGCGAGTCCTCCCAGAGGACCTTGTTGCCCACGGGCGGCTCGAAGCTGGCCCGGTTCTCCTCGATCCACCGCCACAACCCCGTGCTGATCAGCGGCCGCATCGACTGGTCTCCTCTTCGACTGGATCGATCGTGCCTGCGTCCGTAGACTAACCCTGATCCGGAAGGAAGGTAGGCGTATGCGCTTGCAGGGACGCGTGACGGCCATCACAGGGGGCGCGCTGGGCATCGGGCGCGCGACGGGGCTCGCCTTCGCGGCGGAGGGCGCCCTCGTGGCCCTCGGCGACGTCGAGCTCGACGCCGCCCAGGCCGTGGCCAAGGAGATCGGCGAGCGAGGCGGCAAGGCCATCGCCGTCCGCGTCGATGTCGGCGACGCCGGGCAGGTGCAGACCTTCGTCGAGCGTGTGGTCGCGGAGTTCGGGCGGCTCGACGTGATGTTCGCCAACGCGGGGATCGCGCATTCCGCTCCCTTCCTCGAGCATCCCGAGGCCCAGTGGCATCGCGTGCTGCGGGTCAATCTGACGGGCGTCTTCCTGTGCTGCCAGGCCGCCGCGCGCCAGATGGTCAAGCAGGGCGGGGGACGGATCATCACCACCGCATCCATCAACGGCTTCCGTGGAGTGGAGAACCTCGTCGGCTACAACGCGGCCAAGGCCGGCGTGGTCGAGCTGACCCGGACCATGGCCGTGGAGCTGGCCCAGCACTCCATCACGGTGAACGCGATCGCGCCTGCCCAGATCGACACGCGCCTGACGCGGAGCCTGCCCGAAGAGGCGCGGCGCCGGCGGGTGGAGCGCATCCCGCTGGGCCGCTTCGGCGAGCCCGACGACGTGGCGCGGGCCGCCCTCTTCCTCGCCTCCGACGACGCGAGCTACATCACCGGACACACGCTCGCGGTGGACGGTGGCTATCTGGCAGGAGGTCTCTGGTCCGGCCCCACGGGCAGCCCGCCGAGGGCCTGACGGGTCTCTCGGAGTCTGTCCTGGCGGTTTCCCAGCCCCCGCGAGGAGGAATGTTCCGCTTCGAGGGCCGGCTTGCCGGCGCAATCTGTTTTCGGGGGGACGCTTCGGAGGGCGAAGAGTCTTCCTCTGAGCTATTTAAATGCCGGCATGACCTCCCGAGCGAAGCGCGTGAGCTGCTCGATCATGACGTCTCTCGGCGTCCCGATGGCCCAGCCGATCATGACGTGGTCCAGCCCCGGGTACCGCTGCTCGATCTCCTTCAGATAGGCAATGACGTCTCCGGGCGGCCCGCAGAGCCACGCGCGATTGCGCACGCCGTTCTCCAGGGTGGCCGAGGTTGCCGACTGTGCCTGGCGGGCGACCACCGCCTTCACGTGCTCCTCGCCGTAGCGAAGCATGCCGAGAGGGGCCATGACCTTGGCGTGCTCCTCGAAGTACGGGCGCGCCCTCTGCATTGCTCGATCGGTGGTCTCGTCGATGCACATCCGGAAGCCGAAGATCAGGTCTTCCCCGAGCGCGAGCTCGCGGCCATGTCGACGCGCCGCCTCCTGGTAGTCGCGGAACCAGCGCTGGACCAGCTCCTCGGCGGTGGCGGAGACGATGCCCTTGATGCCGTGCCGGGCCATGAAGTCCAGGCCCCGCACGCTGCCGCTCACGATGGGCTGCCAGATCTCGACGGGCTGGTGCAGGGGCCGGGGCACGAGCGTGATCTCCTTCAAGGGATAGCCGCGATAGGGCACCTCGGGGGGAATCGTGTAGTGCTTGCCCTGGTGCGAGAAGGACTCCTGGCGAAACGCCTTCAGGATGATCTCGATCTGCTCCTCGAAGAGCTCGCGATTCGCCTCGGCGTCCAGCATCGGATTGCCGAAGCTCTCCACCTCGCGGGTGTGGTAGCCGCGGCCGACTCCGAAGACGACCCGCCCCCTGGTCAAGATGTCGGCGGTGGCGTAGTCTTCGGCGAGCCGGAGGGGATGCCAGGTGGGCACGACATTGAAGGCGCACCCGATCTTGACACGCTCCGTGCGATGGGCGAGATCCACGGCGAGCAGGGGAATGTTGGGAATGCACTCGTACCCTTCGTGCTGGAAGTGGTGCTCGGCCAGCCACAGGGTCTCGTAGCCCAGCGTGTCGGCCGCGTGGGCCAGCGCGATGGTGGTGTCGAACGCCTCCATGAGCCGCTCGTTGGAATAGCGCCGATCGTCAGCGGGCGTGCCCGAGAAGCCGCATCGTTCCAGCTCGATGTGGCCGACGTAGAGCGTCGAGAAGCGCGTGATCATCGGGGGAAGGATACGAGGTCTCGACACGACTTGGCAAGGAGAGGAATTCCGCGGTGAGCTTCGTACTATTCGACGGCGTGACCCTTGAAGGGCAGACAGGTGCCTGAGCCCACGGCGGCCGCCGCAGCCGGCGAGCGGACTTCCACCGAGTATCCCTGATGCCGACGCGTCGACGTCTCCGGGACTGGTTGTCGCGGGATCACCTGTATATCTCCGTTCCCGCACTGATCCTCGTGATGGGGGCGTTTGTCCTGGCCTGGTCCTTCATGAAGCCGGCTCCGCCGCGCCGCCTGGCCATGGCCAGCGGCCCCCCTGACGGCATCTACTACCAGATGGGACTCCGGTACCGCGCCTTGCTCGCACGCGAAGGGATCACGCTCGATGTGCGGACCACGTCCGGTTCGGTCGAGAACGTGGGCCTGCTCGAGGATGCGGCCAACGGCGTGGATGCCGCCTTTGTCCAGGGGGGCGTGTTGACGACCCGGCCGTCATCCGGCCTCCTCGCCCTCGGCACTCTCTATCTCGAGCCCTTCTGGGTGTTCACACGTGCCGCGGTTCAAGGCACTGAGCTTCACAGGCTGGACGGCAAGCGGCTGGCCGTCGGCCCCCCGGGGAGCGGGACGCGCGCCCTCGCCGAGCTTCTTCTCCGCGCCAATGGGGTCACGTCGGCCTCCGCCCGGCTCCTGCCGCTCACGGGTCTCGAAGGCGTCGCGGCGCTCGAGCGCGGGACGGCGGACGCGCTGTTTCTGGTCGCCTCACCTGATGCGCGCACGATCCGCGAGGTCGTCCGAGCCCGAGGCGTGACTCTGATGAGCTTCTCCCGGGCAGACGCCTACACGCGATTGTTTCCGTTTCTCAGAAAGGTCCTCCTCCCCGAGGGAGCCCTGGATCTGGCCGCGGATCTACCCGCCAAGGACACGGTGCTGATGGCGACGTCGGTCAACCTCGTGATCCGGGCCGACCTCCATCCCGCCCTGAGTAATCTGCTGTTGATCACGGCGAGCACCGTCCACAGCGCGCCCGGTCTCTTCGAGCTGTCCCGACAGTTTCCCTCGCCGGATGGCGTGGACGTTCCCCTGAGCGATGAAGCGCGCCGCTACTACCAGGCCGGCCCGCCCTTCTTGATCCGCTACCTGCCATTCTGGGCGGCCACCCTCGTCGATCGGCTGAAGATCATGCTGGTTCCCCTGATTGCCGTCCTCTTCCCGCTGATCAAGATAGCCCCCTCCGTCTATCAATGGCGGGTTCGGTCGAAGATCTATCGCTGGTATCGCGACCTCGACGCCGTGGACCTCGTCTTGCGCGAGAAGCTGCCCGCCGGTCGCGATGGAACCCTTCGGCACGAGCTCGACCGCATCGAGCATGAAGTGCGACAGGTGGAAGTCCCGGCCTCGTACCGAGAGGAGCACTACCACCTGCGACTGCACATCGAGTATCTTCGCGCGAAGGTCGCGGAGGCCGAGGGACGGGATATGCGGTCGACAGGCGCCGTCTGAAGCACGCGCACCGTCCTCGTCAGGTATACCCTTACCTTCGCCGGTGCGGTGCGCCACGGTGTCGACTCGACAGCCAGCCCAGGGGGCGGGGATGCTGATCCGATTCTGGGGCACGCGGGGATCGCTGGCCAAGCCGGGGCCGACCACGCTCCGCTATGGCGGCAACACGTCGTGCGTCGAAGTGCGCACGGCGGATGGAACGCTCATCGTTCTGGACTGCGGCACCGGGGCCCACGGGCTGGGGCAGTCGCTGGAATCCGGCGGGTTGCCGCTGCGCGGACATCTCCTCATCACGCACACGCACTGGGACCACATCCAGGGATTTCCTTTCTTCGCCCCCCTTTTCGGCCCTCGCAACGAATGGGACATCTACGCTCCGGGCGGCCTGGGACAGGAGCTGGAGCGAACGCTGGCCGGGCAGATGGAGTACACCTACTTTCCCGTCACCCTGGAGCAGCTCGGCGCCACCATCCGCTATCACGATCTCGTCGAGGGCAGCTTCGCGCTCGGCGGTGTGCGGGTGGTCGCCAAGTATCTCAATCACCCCGCCCTCGCCTTGGGATATCGTCTCGAAGTCGGCTCGCGAGCGGTCGTCTATTCGGTCGATCACGAGCCCCACGCGCCCCACGTCGTCGACGCCAATACGCGGGCCCTCGCGGGGGTCAGCGTTCCTCCCGTGCATGCGGAGGATCGCCGTCACGTCGAGTTCCTCGCGGGCGCGGACCTCGTCATCCACGACGCGCAGTACAGCCTTGATGAGTATTCACAGAAGACAGGCTGGGGCCACTCGCCCGCCGAGTGGGCGGTGGACTATGCCCTCGCGGCCGGCGCCAAGCGCCTGGCCCTCACTCACCACGATCCCCTGCGCGACGACCAGGCCGTCGACCGACTGGTGGAGGTCTGCCGACGGCGGTCGGCGGCGGCGGGAGATGGGCTCGAGGTATTCGGTGCCGCCGAGGGCCAGGTGCTGGAGCTCGCGGAGCGAGTGGGCACCGAGGCTCAGCCCGCGAGCCGGGGAACGACCGCGACGCCGGGGGTGGTCCCGGAGACCATACTCGTGGCCGATGACGATCCGACCATCGTGAAGCTCTTGACCCACAGTCTGGAGCCGAGCGGCTTCCGCGTGCTCACGGCGAGCGATGGCGAGACGGCCTTGCGCCTGGCCCGCGCGGAGCGCCCGGCTCTCCTGCTCCTGGACTGGCAGATGCCGGGCCTGAGCGGCGTGGAGGTGACGCGAGCGCTCCGAACGGACGCGGACCCGCGCCTTCGTGAGCTCCCCGTCGTGCTCATCACCGCGCAGGCAGGGGTGGAGAACACCTCGGTCGGCTTTGCGGCCGGGGTCACCGATTATCTGACGAAGCCGTTCCGGCCGGCGCACGTACGGGCGCGGGTACACGCGTGGCTCATGCGGCGCGGCGCAGATTCTGGCGGCCGCACGAGCGAAAATAGCGAATGACCACGGCGCGGCTCGCGGAGACGGGCATCGACCCCCGGTGGGTGGCCTCCTCGAGGACCGTCTCGCGAGTGATGAGCCTGTTCGTGCTGGCGGTCGGCGGTCTCGTCCTCATCGGATGGCAGCTCGACATCGTTGCCCTCACGAGCGGCCTCCGGGCGCGAGTGGCCATGAACCCTCTGACCGCGCTCGGCTTCGTCGCGGGCGCGGGCTCGCTGTGGCTGCGGCAGGTGGCCCCCGCCACCATGGCCCGCCGGGCGGCGCAGCTGGGGGCCGGCCTCGTCATCGTCATCGGCGGGACCACGCTGATCGGCTATCTGGTCGGCGACAACCTCGGCCTCGACCAGATCATGTATCGAGAGCGGCTCGGCACCAACCGGATCGCGCCCAATACCGGGCTGAACTTCCTGCTCATCGGCGCGACATTGCTGCTGCTCGACTGGGAAACTCGCTCCGGACACCGTCCGGCGCAGCTCCTCGCCCTCGTCCCGACCGCCGTCGCCCTGACGTCGGTGCTGGGATATGCGTACGACGTCGGTGAGCTCTATGGTTTCGCCCGCTACATTCCCATGGCGCTTCCCACCGCGGTCGCGTTCCTCGCCCTCGGTCTCGGTATCGCCTGCGCTCGACCGGACCGGGGGTTTGTGTCGGTCATGGCCAGCACCCACGCGGGGGGCGTCCTGGCCCGCCGCCTGCTGCCCGCCGCGGTCCTCATCCCGACCCTGCTGGGCTGGTTGAGGCTCGTCGGCCAGCGAGCCGGGCTCTTCGGCGCCGAGCTCGGCCTGGCCATCGCGGTGGTGGCCAATATCGTCCTCTTCGCCGCGCTGATCGCGATCACCTCCGGATCGCTCGACCGAGCCGATCGTCGTCGCAAGCTGGGCGAACGCCGGCTGGCCACCCAGTACGCAACGACACGGATCTTGATCGAGTCGGGGACCGTCGAGGAGGCGATGCCCCGGATCCTTCAGGAGGTGTGCGAAAGCCTGGACTGGGTGGTGGGTTCTCGCTGGGCCGTTGATCCGGACGCGAATGTGCTCCGCTGCGCCGAGATGTGGACGCATCCGGCCTGGGGGATCCAGGAGCTCGTGGAGATGAACCGGCGCGTCACCTTTGCGCCCGGCGTCGGCCTGCCCGGTCGCGTGTGGAGCGGAGTCAGAGCCTCCTGGATCTCCGATGTCGTCAAGGATCCGAACTTCCCTCGCGCCGTCCCTGCCGCCAAGGACGGCCTTCACGGCGCCTTTGGCTTCCCCATCGTGGGCTCGAGCGGGTTCCTGGGAGTGATGGAATTCTTCAGCCCCGAGATCCGAGACCCCGACGAGGACGTGCTCAGCATGTTCGAAGCCGTGGGCGGGCAGGTCGGTCAGTTCATCGAGCGAAAGCGGGCCGAGGCCGAGCTCGAGCACGCCAAAGCGGTGGCCGAGGCGGCCACCCAGGCCAAGTCGGAGTTCCTCGCCAACATGAGCCACGAGATCCGGACGCCCATGAACGCCATCATCGGCATGTCGTCGCTGCTCACGGACACGCCGCTCGACGACCAGCAGCGAGAGATCGCGGAGACGATCCGGACCAGCGGCGACCATCTCCTGACCGTCATCAACGACATTCTCGACTTCTCGAAGATCGAATCGGGAAAGCTCGAGCTCGAGCAGGCGCCGATGGACGTGGCCGGATGCGTAGAGGAGGCGATCCAGCTCCTGGCGTCGAACGCCGCCGAGAAGGGCCTGGAGCTCACCTACCTCCTCGAGAGCACGGTGCCGCCGGTGCTCGTCGGCGACGCCGGGCGCCTGCGGCAGATCCTGGTCAACCTCCTGAGCAACGCGGTCAAGTTCACCCAGGCGGGCGAGATCGTGGTCACGGTGTCGGCGGCGCCGCTGGATGGGTCCCGCCACGAGATCCACTTCACCGTGCGCGACTCGGGCATCGGGATACCGGCGGACCGGTTCGGTCGCCTCTTCAAGTCGTTCAGCCAGGCCGATGCCTCCACCACGCGCCGCTACGGGGGCACGGGACTCGGGCTCGCCATCTGCCAGCGCCTGAGCGAGCTGATGGGCGGCCGTATCTGGGCGGAGAGCGAGGTCGGCAAGGGGTCGACGTTTCATTTCACCATCGTGGCCGAGGCGGCTCCGGCGCCCGCCCCGCACCACGACGAGCACCGCGAGCTCGTCGGCAAGCGAGTGCTGATCGTCGATGACAATCGTTCGAACCGCCGGATGTTGAAGCTGCAGTCGGAGAGATGGGGGCTGCTGGCCTGGGAGACCGGATCGCCGCACGAAGGCCTCGAGTGGATCCGGCGCGGAGATCCCTACGACATCGTTCTGCTGGACTACCAGATGCCCGACATGGATGGCCTCGCCCTCGCTCGGGAGATCCGTCGTCACCGCGGGCCTGAGTCGCTCGCGCTCGTCCTGCTCTCTTCCATGGGGCAGGCTCTTCCCGCGGCTCATCGGGAGGTGGGCTTTGCCGCCGTGCTGTCGAAGCCTCTGAAGCTCTCGCTCCTCTACGACCGACTCCTCGAGATCTTCGGAGGAGCTTCCGACGTTGCGCGGGCCGCGGCCGGTGAGCCATCGCGCGAGCCGGTAGCGGCACCGGGCCCGCTGAGAATTCTCGTGGCCGAGGACAACGCCGTCAACCAGAAGGTGGCCCTGCGTCTGCTCGAACGGCTCGGTTACCAGGCCGATGTGTCCGCCAATGGCCTCGAGGCCCTGGACCGCCTCGACCGCGCGCCGTATGACGTGGTTCTCATGGACGTGCAGATGCCCGGGATGGATGGCCTCGAGGCGAGCCGGGCGATCTGCGCGCGCTGGCCTCCCCGCCAGCGGCCCCGCATCATCGCCATGACGGCCGAGGCGATGGAGGGCGATCGTGAGCGGTGTCTGGCGGCCGGGATGGACGACTATCTCGTCAAGCCGGTTCGTCTCGATGAGCTGGCACGAGCGCTCAGCCGGAGCCGACCGCTGACGACCGAGCGGACGGGCGAGCGGGCGTGCGGCCACGACGGAACCACCACTCGAGATGCCCTCGATCGGCGAGTGCTCGATCAGCTACGCGAGGATCTGGGCGATGCCGCCGCTCTGCGGGACGTCATCTCGACGTTCCTCGAGCGCAGCCCGTCGATGCTCACCGGCTTGCGAGAGGCCGCCGCGCGAGGGGACGGCGTGGCGGTGTCGGCGGGAGCCCATGCCATGAAGGGCACCAGCGCGACCCTCGGAGCCCTCACCCTCTCGTCACTGTGTGCCGAGCTCGAACGTCTGGCGCGAGCGGGACGCATGGCGGAAGTCGTTGCCCAGGTACCCGCGGTCGAGGCGGAGTATGGTTCGGTCGATCGCGCGTTGCGATTGGAGGCGGGCCGTGAGTGAGTCCCGGCGGCCGACGCAGTTCGGGCGGATCCACGCCCCTGACGAGACGTGGCTGGCCACGCAGCCGCCCGAGCCGATCCTGGAGCCCGAGCTCCCCATCATCGACACCCACCACCACCTGTGGGAGCGGCCGGACCATCGCTACCTGCTCCACGAATTCCTCGCCGACGTTCGCACGGGCCACAACCTGGTCGCCTCCGTGTTCGTGGAATGCGAGTCGATGTACCGCGCGGGCGGCCCCAGGGAGCTGCGTCCGGTGGGCGAGGCGGAGTTCGTGGCCGGCATGGCAGCCATGAGCGAGAGCGGCCAGTATGGCGCGACGCGCGTGGCCGCGGGCATCGTGGGCTTCGCCGATCTCACGCTGGGCAACCGGGTCGAGCCGGTGCTCGAGGCGCTGATCCGGGCGGGGGGCGGACGGTTCCGCGGCGTGCGCCACTCCGCAGCCTGGGACGCGAGCGAGGTGATCGGCAATAGCCGCGCGGCCAGGGGGCCCCACATGATGGGGCAGGCGGACTTCCGCTCGGGCCTCCAGCGCCTGACCTCGCTCGGCCTGTCCTTCGACGCCTGGTCCTTTCATCCCCAGCTCGCCGACGTCGTCGATCTCGCGCGGGCCTTTCCCTCCGCCAACATTGTCATGGGCCACGTGGGCGCCCCCCTCGGCTACGGCCCCTATGCCGGCAAGCGCGAGGAGGTGCTCGCGTCGTGGAAGGCGGGCGTCACGGAGCTGGCCAGGTGCGACAACGTGGTCATGAAGCTCGGCGGCATGATGATGCGAAACGCCGCCTACGACTACCGGACGCAGCCGAAGCCGCCGTCTTCGGCGGAGCTGGCGGCCCTCTGGAGCCCCTACATCGTGGCGTGCATCGAGCTCTTCGGGCCGAACCGCTGCATGTTCGAGAGCAATTTTCCCGTGGAGAAGATGGGAATCGGCTGGGCGGCCCTGTGGAACGCCTTCAAGCGCATCGCTGCGGGCGCCTCCGCCGAGGAGAAGCGGGCCTTGTTCAGCGGCACGGCGCGACGGGTCTATCGGCTGAGCTGATCCTTGCCGCTGGGCTGGCGGAGAAACGGCGGCTCCCAGTTCGCGTCGTCAGGATATCGCGGCGGCCCCAGGGCCCCGGAGGCGTCGAAGACTTCCACGAGCAGCTGGGGCGCCATGGGGATGAAGTGCAGATCGGCGTTGGGCCTGTCCGGCCTCGCGGGCAGCTCCTCGAGATGGTCAGAGAGGATGATCTCGATGCCGATATCTCCGGGCCGGTCTATCAGGATGTCCCCCGCGCGCACCTGATCGAGGTTGGTGATCTCGCGGGCATCGACCTGATACAGCATCAGGTGGGTGAGAACGAGCGTCACCGCCGCCGTGTGCCCGGCGAGGGGGCGGCGCCGGCCACGCGCCCGTTGACCGCCCGAATGGTCGAAGCAGACGCCGTCTTCCTGGTAGGAGAGATGCTGTCCCGCGCCGGCCTTGGCCATGGTCCCGACGACGAACAAACCATTGGGGGTTCGCGTGAGGCGGTACAGGCTGACCACGCCCCCGTTGGGAAGGGCCAGATAGATTCGTCGTCTCATTCGGTCGGCCGGCCGCGTCCCGGCACGGCTCCGCTCATCGGTCCTCGGATCTGTTCCTCCACGCCGGGCGCCCGTGCTCTCTGGCGCAGTCCAGGTGGACGCGCTCACCCGAGGAGTTGGACGTCCACTTCTGCTCGTCGAGGACCCAGTCCTGGCATACCGGACAGATGGAAACCTTTTGCATGTCTCCTCCTCCGGGGCGGGCTCCGCCCCCGCTATATCAATCCGGTGATCGGCATTGCCCAGGCGAAAGAGGACCCCCTCCGGACCCGGAGGGGTGGGGAGCCTAGCTCTTCTTCGGGCGCTCCGCGACAGGGTGGCCAGCCTTCTTCCACCCCGTGAAGCCGCCGTCCATCTCGCAGACGGGCTCGAGCCCCATCTG
>Ga0209378_1001122_pt1 | contig 19254 bp, 14 predicted proteins | sample GraSoiAngelo_156_FD_186170 | JGI IMG/M metagenome (GOLD analysis project Ga0209378, IMG submission 186170) | Grasslands soil microbial communities from the Angelo Coastal Reserve, California, USA - 14_1009_13_40cm (SPAdes) (version 2) | ecosystem: Environmental > Terrestrial > Soil > Grasslands ...
TTTGGAATGCGGCAGCCCGCTGCCGCTTTGTCGGCTGCGGTGCACATGGGCTGCAGTCTTGAAGTGATCGAGAGACGACCGCCGTTATCTTTACTCCATTACCCCACCTCTGCTGGCGGACAACGAGCCGCTAAAAAATGGCAACCGAGCGACAGCGTATCGAAGTTCAATGTGTTAAGTTTGTTATATGCCTAGCACGCTTGCACGCGAAGTTTGCCAGCAGCCTAAGGCAAATGTACTCCCGCGAGCCACGCCGGAAAATCGCAGTTCACGCACTCTAGTCGTTCGCGTCAGCTTATTGTTTGCCGCACTCTTTGTCATCGCGATTTTCGTCTGGCAAGGGATCGCTGCCCACGGTGCGCCCGATCCGTTGCAAGCGCACACTACCGCCACCGTCGCCTCGCTCGATATCGGTGTTCTCGTATTCCGCGAGGGACTCGAATGCATTCTCGTTCTCGCTGCCGTCACCGCCAGCATGACTGGTTCGCGGCGCAATTATCGCAAACCGGTAATGTCGGGAGCGGCGATCGCTTTCCTCGCCACCCTTGTGACCTGGTTCGTCGCGGTCGGAATCATGAAGCAGTTGAGCGAGAACGTTCCGGCCCTGCATTTGCAAGCCGCGACCGGACTGCTCGCAGTGATCGTTCTGCTTGTGATCATGAATTGGTTCTTCCACAAAATTTACTGGGGCGGCTGGATTCGGGCCCATAATCGCCGGCGCAAATCGCTGCTTGACTCCGCAGCCGGCAATTCGCGTCTGCGCTGGGGATTGATTCTGCTCGGATTCACTTCCCTCTATCGCGAGGGATTCGAAGTGGTCCTTTTCCTCCAGAGTTATCATCTGCGACTAGGCGGCGCAGTTGTGCTCAAAGGAACGCTGCTCGGTCTCGTCCTAACCGGGATGGTCGCGCTCCTGACCTTCGTTCTGCAACAGCGTTTGCCTTATCGCAAAATGTTGATTACCACCGGCATTCTGCTCGGCGTCGTCTTACTAGTAATGGTTGGAGAGCAAGCTCAGGAAATGCAGCTTGCTAACTGGATCTCGACGACACCGATTCCCTGGCTCGCGCATTCCCTTCCGGCTTGGATGAGTCTGTGGTTTGCTGTTTTCCCAACTTACGAAACCATGGCCGCACAATTTCTCGCAGCTCTTCTCGTCATCGGTTCCTATTATGCCGCGAAACGTCTCGGCACCGTCCCACTCGCCGGCACCGACTCGGTTGAGGAAGCGAATCGCGTCAGCATCGACACCGGAATGGCGAAACCGCTCCAAGCCGTGCGGTAATCGCCCGTTGCGAAGTTATCGAGATGACGGATGACCGCGACTCTGTAGCCACGGCGCTCTGTTGCCGTGAAACGCCCGTCCAGCTTGGACCTGAATTTTGCGGCGAACAGTGAAGTCGGCTCTTTGCGCAATTTGCGCGGTTCTTCTTCCATCAACCTGCTTCGCCGGTGCGCGCCATTTCACTTTTATCTACGAAGCGCCCACATCCCCGCCGGGCTCCTTTGAAATCGAAAACTATGCCACCACACGGTTTGCCAATGGTTTTACCGACGCCGTCTTTCGCAACGAGCTCGAGATCGGAATTACCGATCACTTCCAAGCCAGCATCTATTTTGCGAACTGGGATTATACAAGCAGCCGCGAGAATCGTGGCGCGCATTATGACAGTTCCTCACTCGAGCTAATCTACAACCTCACTAATCCGGTTACCGATCCGGTCGGAGTTTCCCTTTACCAGGAAATCAGCGCTGGCCGGCGGGCATTTGAATCGGAAACAAAACTCATCGCGCAAAAGAACTTCAGTCCGCTCATTCTCGCTTACAACTTAACTCTGGAGGCGGAATGGGAAGATAAAGGCTTGCGCGAACATGACGGTGAGATCCAACAAGCTTTCGGCGCGAGCTACGAAATTAGCCCGAGAATTTCAGTGGGAGCAGAGATGCTACACGAGATTTTATTACCGGCCTGGCATAGCGCGGAAGCGGAAAACAATTTCTTCCTCGGTCCAAATGCCTCCTATCGCGGCGATCGCTGGTTCGCTACCGTAACCGCCCTTGCTCAAACCACCCGCACCGAAGGCGAACCTCATTATCAAGTGCGCCTCATCTTCGGAGTCAGCTTGTGAATCCATTCTTCAAGCCGACGCCAGCGCCGGACCGCCGCTACAGTCGAGCCGTGGTTACAATTTTCGTGCATCGTTCTCGTTGGGCACGTCAGGTTGTATCGGCCATCATCATCCTGTTTATCGTTAGCTGCGCGAACTTTGCCCCGCCGCCTGCAATTACTCCAGCCTTAATTGCAAATGCGCGCCCCGATCACGCAAGCGCAAACGATCTCGCAACCGGCCGCAAGTTGTTCGTTTCCCGCTGTCTCGAATGTCACACCCTGCCCTCGGTGACGAAGCATTCGCCGGATGAATGGCCAACACTCGTTAGCCGAATGTCAGGCCGTGCCAATCTGTCCGCCTCGGATCAATGCGCTATCATTGCCTACCTGCGCGCCGCGTCAACTACACACCACTAATTTGTCATCCTGAGCGAAATCGAAGGATCTCTTACTTATTCCGAAACGCCAGGGATATATCGAATTGATGCCCGAAAACGGCCCGGCGCCAATGATTCAACGCGATTCAAGCTTAACGAAGCCGACCACTCCCTTGCATCGGCGAAATGGAAGGCGAGATCGACGCTCTCGTTCGGGAATTCGTCGCGATTCCGCAGCCAGGACAGATTATCCCCAAAATACAATCGATTCACTCTGTCCAATAATCAGAAGTGTTTCGACTTCGCTATCGCCTCAACAGCTTTCGTTTCCTTGGTTTCCTTCTGTTCATCACATCCGTGCGATCGGCGTAATCCGCGGTTCGGCGTAATTGACGTGTAACGCGTTTGCAGTTGAAGCCTGCGCGTAAGTCTGGAACTTACGCGCCATGAATTCGCGTGGTCTTTGTTGTTTCTTTGCTTTTCTTGTTGCGCTAGCTGGGGCGGTGTGCGCTGCGCCATCGTTGTCGCCGAGCGCGTCCCCCAGTCCAGCGCCGCAAATCGATCCGAAACTTTTTTCCGGAATGCAATGGCGGCAGGTCGGGCCGTTTCGCGGTGGACGCGCACTGGCGATCGAAGGCGTGCCGGGCGAGCCCAACACCTGGTACTTCGGCGCGGTGGCGGGCGGGGTTTGGAAAACAGTTGACGGCGGAGCGAACTGGACGCCGCTCTTTGATAAACAGGATATTTCGTCCATTGGCGCGATCGCAGTTGCGCCTTCCGATCACAACACCATTTACGTGGGCACCGGTGAGGCGGCCATTCGCGGCAATACCACTTACGGCACCGGGGTTTACAAATCGGTCGATGCCGGAAAGAACTGGAAAAACATCGGGCTGCGTGACACCCGCCAGATCGGCGCGCTCATCGTTCACCCGAAAAATCCCGACATTGTGCTCGTAGCCGCAGTTGGTCACGCTTTCGGTCCAAATGCGGAACGGGGAATTTTCCGGACGAGCGATGGTGGCAAGACTTGGACGAAAGTTCTCTCGAAAGATGAGAATACCGGCGGGATCGATGTCGTGTTCGATCCGCATAATCCCAACGTCGTCTTCGCTTCGCTCTGGCAGGCGCGAAGACAGCCGTGGTTCTTCTCCAGCGGCGGCCCGGGCAGCGGTCTCTACAAATCGGAAGATAACGGCGTCTCTTGGAAACAACTAACGGGAAATGGACTACCGGATGGTATCCTCGGGAGAATTGGGATCAGCGTTTCGGGCGCGGACTCGAATCGCGTCTATGCCATCATCGAAGCAAAGGAAGGCGGGATTTTCCGCTCCGATGATGGAGGCGAAAAATGGACCAAGGTCAACGACGACGGTCGGTTCCGTCAGCGCGCCTGGTATTTCAGCAAGGTTTATGCAGACCCGAAGTCAGTTGACACGGTCTACGTGCTAAACACAGGCGCATTCAAATCGGTCGACGGCGCAAAGACATTCAATCTCTTGCCGGCGCGTCATGGCGATCATCACGGACTCTGGATTGATCCGCAAAATCCGAATCGGGTCGGCAACGTCAATGACGGCGGCGCCAGCATCTCGATGGATGGCGGCAAGACCTGGACGACACAAAATAACCAGCCGACGGCGCAGTTTTATCACGTCGCGACTGACAACGCTTATCCGTATCACATTTACGGCGCGCAGCAGGACAACTCGAATGTTGGGATCGCGAGCCGGAGCGAATCGGGTGTCATCACGGCGCAGGATTGGTTTGTTGCCGGGGGCGGCGAGTGCGGCTTCGTCGTGCCTGATCCGCGCGACTGGCACATTATTTATTCCAACAGCGAAGGCTACGTCGTTCGCTACGATAAGAACAAGGAAGAAGGACAGGACGTCAGTGTGTGGCCGATGGACCATTCCGGCCACGGCGCGGTCGATCTTCTGCATCGTTTCCAATGGGTCACGCCGCTCCTTCTTTCACCGCATAATCCAGATGTGCTCTACACCGCGGCGGAATGCGTTTTTAAATCGACCGATCACGGCATGAGCTGGACCCAGATCAGCAATGACCTGACGAAGAATGATAAATCGAAACAGCAGCCAAGTGGCGGCCCGCTCACCAATGACATCACGAGCGTGGAATATTACGACACGGTTTTCGCACTGGCCGAATCCCCGAAAAAACAGGGAACGATCTGGGCCGGGACGGATGACGGACTTGTGCATGTCACGACCGACGACGGCAAAAACTGGGCGAACGTTACGCCAAAGATGCCGGAATGGAGCACGGTCTCGATCATCGACCCTTCGCCGCACGACGCCACCACGGCTTATGTCGGGGTCGACCGTCATCGGCTGGATGATTTCAAGCCCTACATTTTCAAAACGACGGATTTGGGAAAGAGCTGGAGCACAGTCACCAACGGAATTCCAGAGGGCGCATACGTCCGCAGTGTGAGAGAGGATCCGAAACGCAAAGGGTTGCTTTACGCCGGCACCGAACTTGGCGTCTACTTCTCGCCGGACGATGGCGCGCATTGGCAACCATTGCAATTGAATCTGCCGCAATCGCCCATTCACGATCTGGTAGTCAAGGACGACGATCTCGTCGTGGCCACACATGGCCGCTCCTTCTGGGTGCTGGATAACTTGACGCCCTTGCGCCAGCTCAACGCCCAAAACTCGTCCTCCGAGATGCTGCTGTATCAACCGCAGACGGCGGTGCGGTTGCATTACCCGGAGGAAATCGACAAGCGGCAGCCGGCCGGTGACAACCCGCCCATGGGCGCAATGATCGATTATTACTTCAAAAGCGCGCCCAAGGATGAAGTAACTCTGGATATTCTCGATGCCCAGGGAAAACTCGTACGCCATCTCTCGAGCAAGGAGAAAAAGGAAAATGAGCAGCCGCCGGAATGGCCCGACCGGGTGGAAGCGCCCAAGACAATTCCGGCGAATGAGGGAATGAATCGGTTCGCCTGGGATTTGCGCTACAACGAGCCGATCCAAATTCCGGGGGCATTTTACTCGGGCAACCCGCCACGCGGAGCGCTGGCCTTGCCCGGCGACTATCAGGTGAAACTAACGGCAATTGGGAAAACGCAAACGGCGATGCTCCACCTCGTGATCGATCCGCGCACTAAAGATCACGAGAGAGAATTAGCGAAGCAATTTGAGCTTTCGACCCAGGTGAACAAGCGCATTTCCGAGTTACACCAGGCAGTCAACGAAGTTCGAGAGGTAAAATCGCAAATCCAGGCGTTGCGCACGAAGTTCGGCGACGATCCCAAAGTAAAGCCTGCGTTGGATGCGGCGGACGGAATGGAACACAAAATGTCGGACGTGGAGCAGCAGTTGATTCAGGTGAACATGAAAGGGTCGGAAGGAAATCTGGCGTTTCCAAATATGCTCAACGAAGCGTTCGACACTTTCAGCCATTCAGTTGATGCGGGCGATCGCGAGCCGACCAAGCCGCAAATGGATGTGTTCGCATCGTTGAGCGGGCGGCTCGATGAGCAGTTGAAAAAGTGGAATGCGATCAAGCAGGATGATCTGCCGAAAGTCACCGCGCTGATCAAGGAGGCGGATTTGCCCGCGCTCGTTATCAAGGAAAACAAGGAAGGGCGATCTCCAGATCGCCCCGGTGGACTGTAGACCGCCGTTCCTTGAAACTTCCCTACGATTTATCGACGCTGTATTTGCCGGGGCCGATGAAGGAAAGACAAATAAGAACGATGACGGCTTCGATCGGAATAATTATCGAATAAAGACCGTGCTCGTGGTGCGCGACAGCAATGGCGTTTACCAGCGCAACTAGAAAGGCGAGGAGAATGCCGATGCGAAAGGCAAATCCGAGCATCATGAAAATTCCGCCGATACATCCGGTGAGCGCTCCCAGAAACCCCCACCAATCAAGATGCGAATGAAAGTTAAAGACGCGCATCGCGCTACCGAATTGCCACCAACGATGTTCTCCGGAGAGAAGAACGGGGCCGCAAATTAAAATGAAGATGAGACCGACGCTCGCCCGCAAAAGCAGGAGACCGGCTTCGCGATATTTTCCAAGAAACTTTAACACGCCGTGATGCTGGCCGAGCACGGATGAAATTTCAATGACGAAGCACGAATGACGAATGAAACCCAAATGCTTAAATGATAGAATCAGCAATCGGTGCTTTCCATCGTCATTCGGGTTTCGTCATTCCTTCGAGCTTCGTCATTCGTCATTCGTCATTGAAAACAATGTTTCACCACCTTCTCTTGTCGGAGCACTTTAGTAATTTTCCTCATGGCTAAAATTGACAGGGCAGTCCTTCTCGCCGCCGGTCGCGGCACGCGGATGCGAGAGCTAACGGCCGAGCTTCCGAAACCGATGATCAAAGTGCGGGGAAAACCAATTCTCCTGCATATCGTTGAAGGATTACAGGCGGCAGGAATTAAAGGCTTTTTGATCATTGTCGGTTATCACGGCGACGCCGTTCGAGAATATTTTGGCGATGGCACCTGCTTCGGTTTGCAAATTCGATACGCGACGCAAGTCGTGCAGGATGGAACCGGACGCGTGGTCGATCTGGCCCGGCATTTCGTCGGTCAATCGCCTTTTATATTGAGTTACGGCGATATTCTGGTCGATCCGGTGAACTATAAATCGATTGTCGATCTGGCGAACGATGTCGAGGCGATCGTGAGCGTGAAACAAAACGAAGATGTGAGCAAAGGCGGTGCGGTTTTTGTTAACGAGCGGATGGAAGTGACCGACATCCGCGAGAAATCGCAGCCGGATGAAGCGACGAGCCCGTGGTACAACGCCGGAATTTATGCATTCCGGCCGAGCATTTTTGATTGGACTGCAAAGCTGCAGCCTTCCCCTCGCGGTGAGTATGAACTAACCGATGCAATCCGCGACCTGGCGCAGTCCGGAGGAAAAGTGCAAGCGTTTGAGCTCAGCGGAGAATGGGCTGATGTGCGCGATCCCGAGATCCTGGCGCAGTTAAATCGGCTGTAGCGGCACTCTATGAGCGCCGTTGTATTTCAGGCTCGGCGATCACAAACCGCCGCTACACAAGCGCCGACTGTAGAGGCAGCCGTGTCGGCTTGCTTTGGAGAAATGCAGGCAACACGCCTGCCCCCACAATGACCGCGGTTCAGCGATGCCTTATTTCAATTCGACGGGTTTCTTCGCCTTCTCCATGACCGTCTCGAAACGTGGATCGTCGCGCAACGGATCCCACCAAGGATGCAGCTTTAGTTGACCATAAGAGACCGGGCCATAAAGCGGTAAAAGTTCTTCGAGCTGTTTGATTGCGCGATCCTTCTCTCCAACCCAAGTATAGGTGATGGCCAGGTTTCGCAATATTTCCGCCCCTGTCATTGCATCTTTTGTTACTGGCAACAGCTCGGCCGCGCGGCGACCTTCATTTAAAGCATCTTCCTTTCGGCCCCGTGCGGCATCGCTCATTGCCAGAACGCTCAAAGCTTCAGCGTAGTCGGGCTGTTCACGTAGGGCCTTTTCCATTTCGCTCCCTGTGCTACTAAACGCGCTGTCGGAACCAATTACGTTACCTTGAGCGCGGGCCACCAACCCTTCACAAAAGGACCGAGGCATTCGTACGTTGAAGGGAATGATTCCGATTTCCGGTATGGAAGCCAAAGCGCTCATGATCTCTGCTTCATTGCGCCGGCAAAGCGCAACGTAAAGCCATTGATCAGCGATCGCGTCCACGGCGCTTGGATCTTCGAGCAGAATAGTCTGAATAGTCTCGTGAACGGGTTGGACGTCGGCGTGCGATTCCAGATCCACGAGCGCGCGGGCCACGCGTGTGTTGGCATCGCCGGGAGTAGCGACTAGACCGCGATCCAGCAAACGCGCCATGTCTGAAAAGCGTCGCAGTAACCAATATGTCTGAGCCGCCTGTTGTATTATCCAAGTAGACCGCGGATCGAGTTCGACTGCGCGTTCGAAATTGGCCGTGCATTGTTCCCATTCCGCACGCCTTCGCGCGATAAAAGCGGGCAGCGAGAAGACAGATGGGTCGTTCGGCAAGCCGGGCTGAGCAATGGCAAGTTCGGCGAACGCTCCCTGGTAATCGCGATGACAGTGATAAGCAAGCCAAGCCGCGGCGAGATGCGGCTCAGACCCGTGGGGCTGAAGCTGTAAGGCAATGCTCAGAGCCTGTTTGGCTAGCGCAACACGGCCAGGAGTGTGATCCGCTCCAAGCCAGTACATATAGGCATGGGACCGGGCGAGGAGACAATGAGCAACCAGGAACTTCGGGTCATGCGCCACGGCCTGTTCCAGCAGCCGTATTGCTTGCCGAATGGTTTCGGGGCTGCGCGCGTCGAAGGTCATCATCTCATAAAACTTTTTTGCGCGCAGATACCGGTCGTACGCGACAAGATTCGATGTGGGAGGCTGCTCAATGGCAGCTTTCTCAGCGGGCGACAGCGTCGCCTGAAGCTGATCCGCGATTGCCTTGGCTATGTCTGTCTGAATCGCAAAAACATCATCGAGTGGCCGATCGTACCGTTCCGCCCAGATATGCCGGTCACTCCTCGCATCAATTAACTGCGCTCTCACGCGAACGCGATTGCCGGCCGGTTGGACGCTGCCTTCAACAATGTGCGCGACACCGAGTTCATCGGCGATCTCGCGCAGATTACGTTTCACCCCAGTCTTGTATTGCATCACCGAGGTGCGGCTGATCACTTTCAAGTCGGCAATTTTTGATAAGTCGGTCAGAATCTCGTCCTGAATCGCGTCAGCAAAAAAAGTGTTGTTTGGATCGGCGCTCAGGCTCTCGAAGGGCAACACGGCAATACTTTTCTCCGGCGCGTCCGCGTCGCTCGTTCCTCGCGCGGACTTTCCGTCGGAATTTGTCGTTTCGCCCGCAAATTTCTGCGGCAGTTGCGAGTTACCCAATTCGGAACTGTAGAGATTGACAATGCCAAGCTTGGCCCCGTGCTTCACCTCGACTTGACCAAGATCATGCAGCAACGGCTGCCAAAGGCGGTCTTGCGCCAAATCATCTGCCACACGTTTCGAGACCAGAATGTGGCCAGCGTCCCCGCAACTCATCACCCGCTGCGCAATGTTAATGCCGGCTCCGGCGACGTTGGTTCGGTCATTAACGTCCTTGATTTGATCGACAGGTCCGCTGTGGACTCCCATGCGCAGCTGAATTTGGGGATGATTTCTTAATCCACGCGCTATTTCCATCGCGCATTGCACTGGTTCTTCCGGCGTCTGAAAAAAGACCAGCGCCATCCCGTCACCGGCCGGAATACGGATCAGTTTACCTGCGGCGTCGCTTTTTCGAACCTGCGGAGTTTTGCGGACGATCTGGTTCAGTTGTTCGATCAACGCGCGCTGTTCGTTGACCAACAATTTGGAGTAACCGACTACATCGATGAACAGCACGTGCGCGATTTCGAGGTGCGGATCGGATTTGAGCTTGGCCGGCATTCTCTAAAGCTTGGTCTTACACTAATAACTTCGTTTCCGGACACAATGTCAGCCGAGTGGCAAGCGGGGCGCTCGCCTACAATTCCACTAGGAACGCCTAATTTGCAGCGAGGCAGGGAATCGTGATCGGTGATCAATGATCGGAATACGCAACTGTTCACTGATCACTATTCACTGATCACAGCGTCATCGCCCCCTTCTTCCCCAATCTCTTCTTCGATCTCGCGCCGCCAGCGTTTCGAGACCCATGGGCGTAGGAATCCGTAAAGGAGATAAATCAGAAACAAAACTGCCGGCATCCATTCGTAGTTCAAGGCGGTGAAGAACATAATGAGAATGATGGCGGCAAATCGCGGAAGCGATCGCGTCGTGCGCCAGGTGATGGCTTTGAAACTCGGATAGCTCAGGCGGCTGAACATCATGATGGAAAGAAAAAGCATCAGCGGCGGAAGCACCCATTTCCAGCGACCGATCTCATGGTCGCGCTCACCCAGCCACCAAAGCATGAAGAGTGTAATCGATGCGATTAATCCGGCGGCAGCGGGAATGGGAAAACCGGTGAAGGCTTTTCCGTCCCCGGCTCCGCCAGCAGCGGAGACGCAATTGTAGCGCGCCAACCTCAGCGCGCCGCAAACCAAATAAACAAAGGCGACGAGCCAGCCGAGGCGCGGAAAATCAATCAATACAATCCGGTAAACCATTAGCGCGGGCGCGACACCAAAGGAGACAATATCGGCGAGGGAATCGAATTCGCGGCCAAAGGCACTGTCCTTTCCTCCCAGACGGGCCAGTCGGCCGTCGAGGACATCGAAGATGCACGCGCCGAGAATGAACCAGACGGCGGCGTGAAAAAGGGTCGCCGCCTCATCCGGACTGGACCATTGAATGAGCGCGCCCTGCACGATTTTGAGCGTGGCCGCGAACCCGCAGAACAAATTGCCCGCCGTCATCAGGTTGGGCAGCAGATAAATCTTTGGATTGTGCTCGTTCATTCCGGCAACCGCGCAATCACGCTGGCGCCGCCCTTTACGTGATCGCCTACTTTGACCAAAATTTCGGCGTCGAGCGGCAAATATACTTCAGTCCGCGATCCAAATCGAATCATCCCGAAGCGTTGGCCGCGTCTCAGTTCATCGCCCACTTTCGCCCAGCCGACGATACGTCGCGCGATCGCGCCGGTTAATTGTCGCACCACGATGGTGGCGCGCGGATTTTGAAAGGCCCACGTCATCGCTTCGTTTTTTTCCGAGCATTCGGGCCGGCGCGCATCAAAAAAAAAGCCTTTGCGATGTTGTTGAAAAGCAATACGGCCGCCAACGGGCGCGCGATTGGTGTGCACATCAAAGATGGAAAGGAAGATGCCGATGCGTTTAGTTCGCGCTTTCAGAAATTCCTCTTCGTCGATTTCCTGAATGTCGGCAATGGTGCCATCTGCCGCTGCGACGACAGCGCATTGATCGGCGGGATCGGGGCGGTTTGGATCGCGAAAAAAAGCGATGGTGTAGAGAATCAGCGCGACAAAAAAAAGCGCGAGCCACCACGAAATCAGCGCACTCCCGATCGCCAGGATAAGCAAAATGGCAAAGATCCAGCGTCCTTCGAAGAGGGTTTTAAAGCGCATGATTTCGCGGTCATTTTCCGGCCCAAAAAAGGCGCGGTCAAGCCTGCCAAAACCGAGCCGGAGAAAACCGAGCAGCGACCACAATAGGCTGGTTTTTTCCGTTCCCCAAGCTCAACGCCTAGGGCTTGCCAGGGCGAAATTTTACCAGATATTTGTTGTGACAGGCCCGTTTTCCGCTACCATATTTATCTGTGGTCGCGCGACCATCTTCTATGCCGAAAACCGACGACGATTTGCCCGTGAAATCTGTCTCGTCGGTGCGCCCTGCTGGCATCGCCACCAACCAAAAGTACGACGCTGCCCAGATCGATAAGCTCGAAGGACTTGAAGCGGTTCGGAAGCGACCCGGTATGTACATCGGCGATCCCGATGAGCGCGGCTTGCATCACATGGTTTTCGAGGTTGTCGATAATTCGATCGACGAACATCTGGCCGGATTTTGCGACAAGATTGAAGTAATGGTGCACGTCGATGGAAGTGTTTCGGTACGCGACAATGGCCGCGGCATTCCAGTCGATATTCATCCGAAATGGAAAATGCCGGCGGTGGAGCTGGTGCTGACCAATTTGCACGCTGGCGGAAAATTCGGTCAGGGGGCATACAAATATTCCGGCGGCTTGCATGGTGTCGGCGCGAAATGCACCAACGCCCTCTCGGATTGGTTCAAGGTCGAAGTCACACGCGAGGGCAGGGTCTATCACATGGCGTTCGAGCGTGGCAAAACCACCGAAAAGCTCAGTGTTATCGGCGAGATCAAAAACAAAAAGAACACCGGCACGCTGATTACATTTTTGCCCGACCCGACAATTTTCACCATCACGACAGAATTTAAGTTCGAGCGGTTGGCCACGCGATTGCGCGAACTCGCGTTCTTAAATCCCGGACTCGAAATCGCCTTGACGGACGAGCGGATCGATCCGCCGAAGAAGGAGACGTTCCTTTACAAGCACGGGATCGACGAATTCGTCCGGCAGCTGGGCGAGAACAAACAAGTCATTCATCCGAAACCGATCAACATTTCGCGACAACGCGACGAGACTTTTGTCGATTGCGTATTGCAGTATAACGACAGCTACAATGATCAGATTCTTTGTTTCGCCAATTCCATTCCGAATCCCGACGGCGGAACGCACCTGACCGGCTTTCGTACTGCGCTGACGAAGGCTGTCAATCAATACGCGAAGTCGAATTCGCTGATGAAAGACAAGGACCCGTCGATTTCCGGCGACGACGTGCGCGAAGGGCTCGTTTGCGTATTGAGCATTAAGCTGCCAAATCCGCGCTTCGAATCGCAGACCAAAGTGAAGTTGGTCAATACCGAGATCGACGGCGTGGTGAACTCCGCGGTTTACGACGGGTTGATGACGTTCTTCGATCAGAATCCGCCGATCGCGCGGCGCATTTTTGACAAAGTGCTCACAGCCGCGCGCGCGCGGGAAGCTGCGCGAAGAGCGCGTGAGACGATTCGCAAGGGTGCGCTCACCGGCGGCGGGTTGCCAGGCAAGTTGGCGGATTGTTCGGAGCGCGATCCGGAATTGACCGAGCTCTACATCGTCGAGGGCGATTCCGCCGGCGGCTCGGCCAAACAGGGACGCGACCGCCGTTACCAGGCGATCCTACCGATTCGCGGCAAGCTAATCAACGTCGAGAAGGCGCGCATCGATCAATTTCTGAAGAACAACGAAATTCAGTCGATGATCACGGCGATTGGGACTGGCATCGGTAAGCCGAAAGAAGACGGCGCGTCGAGCTCGAAGGACGAAGCCAGCTTCGACATTTCGAAACTGCGCTACGGCCGCATCATTATCATGACGGATGCCGACGTGGACGGCTCACACATTCGCACGCTGCTACTAACATTTTTCTATCGCCAAATGACCGAGCTGGTGCGGTCCGGCAAAATTTACATCGCGCAACCGCCGCTCTATCAGATTAAACGCAAGAAGCGCGAGGAATACGTTGAGGACGACGTTGAGCTGAACAAAATTCTGATCAAACTCGGCGCCGAAGACGTGCGCCTGAAGAACCTGGCTGATGATAAAGAGGTCACGGCCGCGCAGCTCAAAGACATTCTCGAATCACTCGAGAAACTGGCGAAATTGAGTGAGGCCATTCGCCGGCATGGAGGCGATTTCGAAAGTTTCCTGGCAGAGCGCGAATCGAGAACGGGGAAGCTACCCAATTATCTCGTCAAGGTTCGTGAGGGAAATGATGAGAGCGTCCATTATTTTTACGATGAGAAAGCGGTTCGGCGTTTTCATCAGGAGAACATCGACCTCAATCTCTTCGATACCGACACGCAGCAGGAGCTTTTGCCGCTCGATGCGCCGGCGAAGACGAACGGGACTGGCCGGCGGCGAGGCAAGCTTGTTGAGTTGCACGAATCCACCACCATTCAGAAGATCATCGCCGAGCTCGCCCGCAAAGGATTGAAGGTTAACCATTACGCGGCGAGCGATCGGCCGATTTTTGAATTGATCGAAGGCGAAGGAGATCGCGCGATTTCCTATCCTCTTTTTTCCATTCCCGAGATCCTGCAAAAGATTTTGGAGATCGGACGTCGCGGGGTCCAGATCAAACGGTTCAAAGGTCTTGGCGAAATGAACGCCAAGGAATTGTTCGAAACCACAATGAATCCGGAGAAACGCAAATTGCTGAAGGTCGATCTGAACGAAGACAACGCGGTCGATGCCGACAAGATGTTTACGATTTTGATGGGCGACGTGGTTGAGCCGCGCCGCCAATTCATCGAAGACAACGCATTAAACGTCCGAAACTTGGACGTTTAAAATGACGAAGCACGAATGACGAATGACGAAGAAAACGTGAGCGAATCGATTCGTCATTCCTTCCTGGTTCGTCATTCGTCATTCGTCATTAACCCTTGTGTATAACGCCAACGAAAAAGTAGAGCCGGTCAACGTCGCCGAGGAAGTATCGCGGTCCTTCCTGGATTACTCGATGTCGGTGATTATTTCCCGGGCGCTACCGGACGCGCGCGACGGGCTCAAGCCGTCGCAACGAAGGATTCTGTACGCAATGAACGAACTCGGGGTCATGCCCGGTCGCAAGCATTTGAAGTGCGCCAAAATCGTCGGCGAAACGATGGGTAACTACCACCCACACGGCGACCAGGCGATTTATCCCACGCTGGTGCATATGGCCCAACCGTGGGCGATGCGCGAAACGCTGATTCAAGGCCAAGGCAATTTCGGCTCGGTCGAAGGCGATCCGCCCGCGTCGATGCGGTACACCGAAGCGCGCCTGGAACATCTCGGCGCCGCACTCATGACCGACATGGAGAAGGACACAGTCGATTTCGTTCCGAACTACGACGAAACTCGGACCGAGCCGACGGTTTTTCCGAGCGCGTTTCCGAATCTTCTGGTCAACGGCGGGACCGGCATTGCCGTCGGCATGGCCACAAACATTCCGCCGCACAATCTTGGCGAAGTTATTGACGCCATCTGCACGCAAATCGACGACCCGGATATCACTCTTGATGGCTTGATGGAGTTCGTGAAGGGCCCGGATTTTCCGACGGGCTGCGCCATCCTGGGTACAGCCGGCGTTCGCCAATATCTCGAGACCGGACACGGCAGCATGAAAGTGCGCGGCAAAGCCGGCGTAGAGGAGCTCAAAGGCAATCGCGAGCAGATCGTGATCACAGAAATTCCTTACAACGTCAATCGCGCAACCTTGGTCGAGCGCGTCGCACAACTGGTGAACGACAAAGTTCTTTCCGACATCACCGCGATCCGTGACGAATCGGACGAAAACACCCGGGTGGTAATCGAGCTAAAGCGCGACGGAAATCCGAAAGTTGTAATTAACAATCTCTACAAGCACACCGCGATGGAATCGTCCTTCGCTGTGCACATGCTGGCAATCGATCACGGCCGGCCAAAATTGTTGCCACTCAAAGTTGCTAACCAGGCGTACATCGAGCACCGACGCGAAGTCATTCTTCGCCGCACCCGCTTTGAATTGCGCAAGGCGGAAGAGCGGGCGGAAACGCTGGAAGGTTATCTGATTGCCCTGGCGAACCTGGATGAGTTCATTCGCATTATTCGCGGATCGGCCAATCGCGAAGAAGCGCGGGTCAAACTTCTCGCCTTCGATTTTACCAAACGACAAGTCGAACAGATCGGCATTCTTATTCGCAATGAAGCGCGCCTGACGGAAGGGCGCTACGGCTTCAGCGAACATCAGGCCAATCAGATTCTGGAACTACGCTTGTATCAGCTAACGGGACTTGAACGCGAAAAGATCGTTAACGAATACAAGGACCTTCTTGATACGATCAAAGATCTCCGTGACATCCTCGCAAAAGAGCAACGCGTCTTTACCATTATCAAAAAAGAGCTGCGCGAGATTCGCGACAAATACGCCAGCCCGCGGCTGACTCAGTTGGTGCCGGATGAGGGCGAGATCGCCATGGAAGATTTGATCCGGAACGAGGGATGCATCATCAGCATCACCCATGGCGGATTCATCAAACGCACCGCGGTCAGTGCGTTTCGCGCGCAGCGGCGCGGTGGCAAGGGCGTCATCGGGATGTCGACGCGGGAAGGCGCAACCCAGGAAGAGGAAGGCGATTTCGTGCAGCATCTTTTTACCGCCACGACACACGATTTTTTGATGTTTTTTACCGAATCGGGACGTGCTTATGTTGAAAAAGTTTACGAAATCCCGGAGATGGGCCGAGCCGCTAAAGGTCGTTCCATTGCCAATATTCTCGAGCTACGCGCGAACGAGAAGATCGCCGCTACGATTCGGGTCCAATCAAAACGCGCCGGCACTGGTCCAAACGCAGCCGACAATACCTGGGACGAAAACCTGCATATCATTTTCGCGACCCGCTCTGGCATCGTAAAAAAATCGAATCTCTCCAATTACGCCAACGTGCGAAAAGGCGGAATTATCGCCATCCAAATTGAGCCGGATGATTGCTTGATCGACGCGAAACTTACCTCCGGGAACGACGAGCTCGTCCTCATCACCAAAGAAGGAATGAGTTTACGTTTTCACGAAGAACAGTTGCGAGACCAAGGACGCAACACCGTTGGTGTCTGGGGAATTCGACCGGAAAAAAATGATCACGTTGTTGCCAGCGCGATCGTAAACCCGACGGCGATGCTGCTAGTTGCGGGCGAGAACGGGATCGGCAAACGGACTCCGTTTGATGATTACCGAAAACAATCCCGCGGCGGCAAAGGAATCATCACGATGAAGACAGGAGACAAGACCGGCAATGTCGTCGGGGCGCTCACGGTAACCGATATCGATGAATTGATGCTGATCACAACCAAGGGTCAGCTCATTCGGACGCGGGTAAAGGAAATACGTGAGACCGGCCGCAATGCCATGGGAGTGAAGCTCCTCACTTTGCGCGAAGGCGAAAAATTACAGGCGATTGCGCCGGTTGTCAGCCAGGCAGAAGAAGCGAAGGCCGAAATCGAGACTCCAGCGGAGTAAGAAAAGAGCGCGCAACCATTCGGCGCGCGCTCCTTATAGCCCTAAGATCGCGACTAGTAGCCGGAGGTGCGAGTAGTTGTGGTCTGCTGCGTCGCCGCCGGCTGCGCTACCGTGGTAGTCTCGTGAGTCGTGGTGGTCGTGGTCGCGACCGGCTCCTCGGCGCACGAAGTCAAGCCAAGCATGACAGCCGTTGCGGTAAGAAGGATGAATATTTTCATAGTTTGAAGTTCCTTTGCTGAGAGTTCGGTGCAAGTGCCGCGGGCAGATGTATTTCTCGCCAAATTTTCTTTGATTACGGCACGGGAACTTCGCGCCCCAGCTCGCTCGAGGCGTAAATTCCATCGATCATCTCCATCAATTCAAACGCCTGTTCGGCATTGTTTACCGCCGGCGCTTGCCCGCGGATGGCATCGGCAAAATTGCGCAATTGCATTTCGAAACTGCTTTCGCTGTAGCGCGGTTCCAGCGGCACAGTCACAAGCTTTCCGTTTTCGTCTTCGAATAAAGTCAGTGGTTTTAATCGCAGCGTCCCTTTTGTTCCAAAAAGCACGCAATTATTTGATTCACGGTCGACCCATTCCGGACCGACCGGCGTGTCGTCGGTCAAATTCGCGGCCCAGCTCGTCTCCAATTCCACGATCGCGTCGTTCGCGAAACGAATAAAAGCGTGGGCTTCGTCTTCGACATCAAATACCGGCACCTCCACCAAGTGCGCGAAATTGCGAAACACTTTTGCGCTGATCGAAACGGGGCGCGGTGTGCCCATTAAATACCAGGCAGTATCGAGCGCGTGCACGCCGATGTCGATAAGCGCACCGCCACCAGAGCGCTCTTTGTCGGTGAACCACAAACCAATCCCCGCCGGAATGCCGCGCGAACGGACCCAGGTGGCGCGGGCACGATAAATTTTGCCCAGGCGTCCTTCGGCGATGATGTCGCGGGCGGTGCGAACAGCGGCCGTAAATCGAAACTGGCGCCCAAAAAAATAAATCAATCCGCGTTTTTCCGCTTCATCACGCAGCACTTTCATTTCCGCGGCGTTCATCGTCGGGGGTTTCTCGCAAAAGACGTGCTTGCCCGCTTCCAGCGCAGCCAGGGACGTCGGGAAATGCAAAAAGTTCGGCAAACAAATTAGCGCGGCGTCCAGATCGCGATCGCGTAACAATTCCTGATAATCCTCGAACAAACTTTCCAAGCGGTAAGTTTCGGCAAAACTTCGGAGCCGCTCCGAATTGGTGTCGGCGCAAGAGTGCAATTGGACGTCCGGAATTTCTGCCAGCGCAATAGCATGCTGCTGGCCCGGCCATCCCGTGCCGATGATGCCAAACTTTAGTTCTTCCATGCCAGGTGGATCGAGCAGTCCCTTGCTCGATATTAGAGTATTGCGCCTTCGGCGCCACTTCCTAGCATCGCCCGCGGAGGCGCCGATCCACCTCACCTTCTTTCATGATGCAAGGTGGAACGAGCCGCCTCCTGTTTCTTGTTACATCTCGATCTTGCCACGCTGCCGTTTCAATTCGCTGCGTTTTCGTTTCGCTTCGAGGATTCGTTTTTTCAATTTCGCCGGGCGCGGTGATTTTCTTCTCCGCTCTTTTTCGCGCAAAGCGCGTTTTGCGGCGCGATCTTTCGCACGCTTCTGTTCTATCGCGGCCACTAATCGCTTTCGTGCAATGCGACGATTCGTTGCTTGCGAACGCGAATCCTGCACCGTCACACTCACACCACTCGGCCGATGGCGCAGCGTAACCGCAGTCGAAACTTTATTCACGTGCTGCCCACCGGGGCCGGAGGATCGCGCAAACGTTTCCTCTAGATCAGCTTCGTTGAGTTTAAAATCTCGATTCATCCGCCGGCTTGCCTTCCGTTTCCAATTTCGATTCGATACCGCATCTCCTTTATGAAAGATCGACCGATTGCTGCACCGCTTGTCATATTGTCTCTCTTAGTGTTCGCGCCTCTCGCCATTGCGCAAACTTCCCCCACCCCGGAACCCATCGCAAAACCGAGTCCGTCAGCCCCTCCCGCTGATTATGATCTGCGCTGGGCAGTAAAGATTCCCATGCGCGACAAGGTGGAATTGAATGCCACCCTGTATCTTCCCAAATCAGCGAACGCTACGGCCGGCCGGACTCCAGTCATTTTCACCCTCACGCCGTACATTTCCGACAGTTACCATGCCCGCGCCGCCTACTTCGCTTCATACGGCTATG
>Ga0209378_1001130_pt1 | contig 19173 bp, 21 predicted proteins | sample GraSoiAngelo_156_FD_186170 | JGI IMG/M metagenome (GOLD analysis project Ga0209378, IMG submission 186170) | Grasslands soil microbial communities from the Angelo Coastal Reserve, California, USA - 14_1009_13_40cm (SPAdes) (version 2) | ecosystem: Environmental > Terrestrial > Soil > Grasslands ...
TTACAGCGGGATGGCGAGGAGGGTGTCAAAGCGGCGGCTGTCGCAGATCACCACGCGCTCCTCGTACTGCGGCTCCTCCGAGAGAACGATGCGGTCGACGTAGCGGCCGCTCGCGAAGAGCAGCGTGTCGCCGCTTTCCATGATGCGGATCACCAGGAAGTTGGCGACAGAACGAGCATGGCTGCCATCCAATTGTTCCACCAGAGCCGAAGACACGATGTGCCGGTAGCGTTGCGGCTCGTAGATGTTGGCGTGGCGCAGCGACTGGATGCGGTCGCGCAGCATCGGGCGGCCCTCGGCGTAGAGCACCGGAAGCGGCAGGCCGCGCGCCTCGTTCTCGGCGGTGGTGATGCGATAGCGACCGTTCTGGGTGAAGAACTCCGGCCAGTCTTCCAGCCGGCCTTCGTCGAGCGCGTGCGCGTAGCGCGCGTGAAGCCGCTCGACCGCCGGCTGGACTTCTGCATTCATCAAATGCTCATGTGGCTGCGCCAGGCTTTCCACAAGCCGCGCACCGCGGTCTCCGTGATGCGCGAGTCGCCCGAGCCGACGCCCGAGCCGCCCATCTCGATCACCGAGGCGCGCTCGGGCGAGCCGGCGACGCCGCGCTGCACGAAGCCGGTCGCGGCGCCGTCCTCCATCGAGATGTAGCCCGCGGGGCCGACCAATGTAGCCCGCCGGGCCGACCAGGTTCGCCTGCATCAGGCGGCGCCGTGTCATCGCCTCGTCATCGTCGGCGAAGCCAAACAGCGTCCAGTTGAGCTCAGTGCGGTCGATGCCTTTGGGCAGCACCTGGCGCGCGGCGAGAGAATTGCGGATCTGGTGCAGCACGAAACCGGGGAACAGCGACAGGATCTGGATCGACACCGCGTCGCCGAGCTCGTCCTCCTGCTCCAGCAGTTCTGGTGCCTCGAGGCGGAATTGACTGGATGAAGAGCCCGCCGAACGCATGCCCTCCTTCTCGTAGGCATCGCCCTGGTCCTCGATCATCCGCGTGAACGTGCAGTGGTGCGCGCCGTCCTTCGAGACGAAAACGCCGCCCTCCTGCGTCAGGCGGTTGATGCGAAAGCGCGTGAAGAAGAGATGGAGCAGGCTCGCATGGTAGGTGTCCTTCACGTTGTCCATGTAGAGCTTCCAGTTGTTCGGCAGCACCTGCGTGTACGCGCCGAGGACCTTGAGCGGCTTGATCATCACGCGCTTGATGCGCGGCAGGATCTCGGGGCCTATATAGCTTTTCAACGAAGAAACTTCTGAAGAAAGAGTCCCGAAGACCAGGCCGTGCACCGATTCGACACGCAATTTCTTGGGCGCCTGGCTCTCGGGCCTGGCCTCGGCCGGCATGCCGCCCTTGCCGGCGATGCCTTTGCGGAACGCGACGTTCAGCAGGTTGCCGGCGTGATCGTAAGTCCAGTTGTGATAGATGCAGGCGAAGCGGTCGGTCTTGCCGCGCGCCTGCATGGCGATGAGCGCGCCGCGGTGCGCGCAGCGGTTCTCGAACGCATGGATCGCGCCACTGGCGTCGCGCGCGACGACGACCGGCATGTCGCCGACGAAGGTAGTGAGGAAGCTCTGCGGCTCGGGCAGCTCCGCTTCGAGGCACAGGTAGCTCCAGGTCGGGCCGCAGAAAATGCGCTCCTGCTCGCGCTGGTAGATGTCCGCGTCCTGGTACACCCAGTACGGGACGCGCGTCAGGCCTTCCGCCGGCCAGGTCCTCTGCAGCATCGGCTCATTATAATGAGGACATGCAGCCGCTCCTGCACTTCCTCGGGGTTTTCCTCCTCGCTGTTTCGTCTGCCTCCGCGCAGGAGTGGCCCGCCAGGGCGGTGCGCATCGTCGTGCCGTTCCCCGCCGGCGGGAGCGCGGATCTCATGCCGCGCATCGTCGCCGAGAAGCTCTCGGAGAAGTGGGGCCAGCCGGTGATCGTGGAGAACCGGCCGGGGGCGGCCGGCAACATCGGGGCGGACATCGTGTTCCGGTCCGAGCCCGACGGCTACACGCTGCTTTCCGCGCCGCCGCCGCCGCTCGTCATCAATCGCCTCCTCTATCCGAAGCTTTCCTACGACTCGACGCAGTTCGTGCCGGTCACGGTGATTGCCGCCAACCCGAATGTGCTGCTGGTGCATCCCAGCCTTGGGGTGAACTCCGTGGCCGAGCTCATCGCGCTCGCCAGGCAAAACCCCGGCAAACTGAATTACGCCTCCCAGGGCAGCGGCTCGACCTCCCATCTCACCGCCGAGCTTTTCAAGTCGATGGCAGGCGGTCTGCAGATCACCCACGTGCCGTACAAGGGCACGGCGCCTGCGCTCACCGATCTCCTCGCCGGGCAGGTCGATATGATGTGCGACAACCTCGGCGTCTCGCTGCCACACGTGCGTTCCGGCAAGCTCAAGGCGCTTGCGGTGGCGAGCAAGCAACGCTTCGCCGGGCTGCCCGATGCGCCGGCGCTGGCGGAGACGCTGCCCGGCTTCGAGTCGCGCGCCTGGTACGGCATCGTCGCGCCGCCAAGGACCCCTGCGCCGATCGCGGCGCAGGTCTCCGCCGGCGTCGCCGATGCCCTGAAAAATGCTGACGTCTTGAAACGGCTGCAGGAGCTTTCGGCCGAACCGATGGGGCTCACTCCGGCCGAGACTGCGGCGTTCATGAAGGCGGAGAGCGAGCGGTGGGGCGCCGTCATCCGTTCCGCAGGAGTGAAGCTCGAATGATCATCGACATTCACGGCCACTACACCACGGAGCCCCAGGCGCTGCTCGCGTTCCGCGACAAGCAGCTCGCCGGCCTCGCCGACCCGATGCGCAAGCCCGCGACGAATGACTTGGGGATTACGGATGAAGAGCTCGTGAAGAGCGTCGAGCCGCAGATGAAGCTGCAGAAGGAGCGCGGCTCGGACCTCACCATCTTCTCGCCGCGCGCGGCCGGCATGGCTTGGGGATTACGGATGAAGAGCTCGTGAAGAGCGTCGAGCCGCAGATGAAGCTGCAGCGGGAGCGCGGCTCGGACCTCACCATCTTCTCGCCGCGCGCGGCCGGCATGGCGCACCACGTCGGCAGCGAAGCGACCGGCATCGAGTGGTCGCGCATGTCGAACGACCTGATCCAGCGCATCTGCACGCTGCTGCCCGACAACTTCGCGCCGGTCGGCCAACTTCCTCAGCACCCGGGCGTGGCGCCGAAGAACTGCGTCCCCGAGCTCGAGCGCCTCGCCAGGCTCGGCTTCGTCGGCGTGAACCTGAATCCCGATCCCGCGGGCGGCTACTGGACCGACCCGCCGCTCACCGACAAATGGTGGTATCCGCTCTACGAGAAGCTGTGCGAGCTCGACATGACGGCGATGATCCACGTCACCTCGTCGTGCAATCCCAATTTCCACTACACCGGCGCGCATTACATCAACGGCGACACGACCGCCTTCATGCAGCTCATCCAGGGCAACCTGTTCAAGGATTTCCCGGCGCTCAGGTTCGTCATCCCGCACGGCGGCGGCGCGGTGCCGTTCCACTGGGGCCGCTACCGCGGCCTCGCCCAGGAGATGAAGAAGCCGCTCCTCGGCGAGCACCTGCTCGGGAACGTGTTCTTCGACACCTGCGTCTATCACTACCCGGGCATCGAGCTGATGAGCAAGGTGATCCCGGTCGACAACATCCTGTTCGCCTCGGAGATGCTCGGCGCAGTGAAGGGCATCGATCCGGAGACCGGCCACAATTACGACGACACCAAGCGCTACATCGATCAGCTCAGGACGCTCTCCGAGGCCGACCGGCACAAGATCTTCGAAGCTAACGCCCGCCGCGTCTACCCGAGACTGGACAAACGATTGAGGAAAAAGACATGAGCGCATCGATGCGCATCCTGGACATTCCCAGGCGTCCCGATCCGCGCCTGGTCGCCGAGTTCGCGAAGATGGTCACGCCGCACCTGTCGGACAGCATGGAGCGGCTCTACGCGGGCGGACCGCAGCTGCGGCCCATGCACAGGGAAGGCAAGCTCGCCGGGCCGGCGTTCACGGTGAAGACCGCGGCGGGCGACAACCTGCTCGTGCACAAGGCGCTCGACAGCGCGCGCCCGGGCGACGTGATCGTCGTCGACGCCGGCGGCTTCCTCGACAACGCGATCATCGGCGAGCTGATGATGACGCGCGCGAAGCAGCGCGGCGTCGCCGGCATCGTCATCTGGGGCGCGATCCGCGATTCCGCCGAGATCGGCGCCGGCACCTACCCCGTGTTCGCCGCCGGCGTCACGCACCGCGGCCCGTACAAGAACGGCCCGGGCGAGATCAACGTGCCCATCATGATGGGCGGCACGCCGGTCAACCCCGGCGACATCATCGTCGGCGACGCCGACGGCCTTGTCGCCGTGCCGCAGGAGATGGCCGAGCGCGTGCTCGCCTCGGCGAAGGCGATCCTCGAGAAGGAAACCGCTTCGATGAAGCAGATACTGGCAGGCACCGTCGATCGCGGCTGGGTGGACAAGGCGTTGAAGGAGAAGGGTTACAAGATCTGATGAGCCTCGCGGGCTTGCAGCAGATGAAGCGCGAGGGGAAAAAGATCGTCGCGGTCGTCGCCTGGGACTACCAGATCGCGCAGATCGCGGACCGCGCCGGCGTGGACCTCGTCTCCGTGGGCGACTCCGTCGGCGTCAACCTCTGGGGCCGGCAGGAAGGCGAGATCACCCTCGACGAGATGCTCATCGTATGCAAGGCGGTGCGCCGCGGCGTCAAGCGCGCGCTCCTGAGCTGCGATCTGCCGGAAAGGGAAAACGCCGACGCCGCCATGCGCCTGGTCGAGGAGGGCGGCGCCGACCTGGTGAAGCTTTTCGCTTCTCCCGAGCTTGTCCGCGCTGTGGCTCAGAGGGGAATTCCGGTGTTCGCCGAATTCCATGGCGACCAGGGCACGCCGGAGAATCTCGTCAAGCAGGCGAAGCATCTGGAACAGGCCGGCGCGTCGCTTCTCGATTTCCGCCATTCCGGGCCCGAGGCCGGCGCGGCGGTCGCGAAAGCGGTCTCGATCCCCGTGCTTGGCGGGCTCGGCGGCGGCCCGTGGCTCGATGGGAGGATTCGAATGCTGCACGCCGCGATCGGTTACGCAGCTTCAAATTTGAATTCCGAAGCCGAAAATTACGCGAACGTAGCGCAAGTTACGCTCAAGGCCATCGTGGCCTACGCCGAAGACGTGCGCGCCGGGCGACACCTCAAAGGACAGCGCCCTGCCTGAGGTCGTCATCGACGGCATCAAGACGCGCTACGAGGCGATCGGCGCCGGGCCGCCTCTGCTGATGTATGCGCCCGGTGGCTTCGATGCGACGGTGGAGAAATGGAGCACGCAAGGCGTCTACGCCCGGATCAAGCTGCTCGAGCACCTGCCGGAAAAATACCGCTGCATCGTCTTCGACCGGCGCGAGTGCGGCCAGTCCGGCGGCCGCGTCGAGCGCGTCACCTGGGCGCACTACGTGGCGCAGGGCAAGGGACTGCTGGACCATCTGAACGTCCGGCGCGCGCACCTCATGGGCGCCTGCATGGGCTGCTGCCCGGTCGCGGCTTTTGCCGTCGCGCATCCTGCAAGCGTCATCAGCATGGTGCTGTACTGGCCGGTCGGCGGCGCGAAGTACCGCATCAAGGCGCACCAGCGCTTTATGGACCATCTGGCCTTCGTGCGCGAGCATGGGCTGCCCGCAGTCGTGTCGCACGCGAAGAAAGAAGGCAAGGCATTCAGCGCGGATGCGCGAGGCGGCCCATGGGCGTCGGTAATCCGCAGCGATGCCGCTTTCGCCGAGTCGTACCTGAAGAAAGATGCGCAGGAATACCAGAACCTTGTCCTAGGGATGTGCCGCGCGCTCTTCGACCGCGATACCGCGCCCGGCGCCGAGCCTGAGGATCTGCTCAAGCTCGACATTCCTGCGCTCATCGTTCCCGGGCGCGACGAGTCGCACGCGACTTCTGCCGCGCGCTACCTGGAGGAGTGCCTGCCGAAATCCCAATACTGGGACGTGCTGCCCGAGCAGCAGACCGAAGCGTGCGCGCCTGCAAGAGTAGTGGAGTTTCTCGGTAGCGCTAAGTAATCGGCACGCCGTCTTAGTAAGTCGCGAAGATGCGCTGCAGCTCGGCCGAGTCGCGCGTACGGGTCAGCGCGAGCATCAGCAGGACGCGCGCCTTCTGCGGCGTGAGGTTGTCGCCCCAGATGAGCGGCCGGCCCTCGACCGGCCGCGTGTCGATGACGCGCCCCATGCCGCCGCGGTTGGTCATCACCACGGGGATTCCCCGGGCCACGAAGCGCTTGGTCACTTCGTCCATCGCCGGCGTGCCCGACCCGGTCGGAAATCCGGCGATCACCAGGCCTTCCGCCCTGGCCTGCGCAATCGCGGCTTCCATCAGGGCGCCGTCGGCGCCGGCGTAGGTGTAGATGACATCGACGCGCGGCAGCTTTTGCAGGCGAGTGACGTCGAATGGCGCCGGGTGCCGGGTCGGCGCACGATAGAACGTGACCCGGTCCTCGTCGACGAAGCCGAGCGCGCCGATGTCTCGGCTGCTGTAGGTCTCGAGGCGATAGCTGATGTTCTTGCTGACGTCGCGCGCCGCGTTGATCACGTCGTTGGTGACGACCAGCGCACCCTTGCCGCGCGCCTCGTCCGCCGCCGCGACGCGCACCGCCTGCAGGAAATTCTTCGGGCTGTCGGAGCTGAGCGTCGTGAACTGCCGCTGTGCCGCGGTGAGCACGATCGGCTTGTCGCTCTGCACGGTGAGGCTGAGGAAATAGGCGGTTTCTTCCACCGTATTGGAGCCGTGGGTGACGACGATGCCTTTGACCTCGGGTTCGCGCGCCAGGATCTCGTTGATGCGCTTCGCGAGCGTGAGCCATTGCTCGACCGTGATTGCGCTGCTGCCGACGCGCATCACTTCCTCGACCTCGAGCCGCGCGATTTTCTTCAGCTGCGGAATCGCCTCGGCCACCTCGCCGGCGTGGAGGCGGCCCGACGGCGTGTTGGCGATGGTGCCGCCGGTGGCGACCACTTTCACCAGCGGCAGCTTGTCCTGCGAGTGCGCCAGGCTGATGCCGAGCGCCAGCGTGAGAATCAAGAGCGTGCGCAGAGAATCACTCCCAGGCGCGGTTGTCGACGGTGTTCTCGTAGGTGGCGCCGGGCACCGTCATGTTCCACTTGACCGTCCAGTTGTAGGTGTCGTCGAAGCGCTCGCGAGTGTAGGGCTGCGGCGCGGCGTGCAGCAGGCGCCAGGTCTGCAGCTCGTGGGGCTGGAGAAGCCCTCCGGTCTCCCTCGCCAGGTAGTGCGCGTAAGGCGCCGGGTCCTTTTCGAGCAGCTCGACTGCGCGCGCCTGCGCGCGGAACATTTTCGCGAGCGTCGGTCCGTCGAGCTCGTCGCCGGCCGCCTCGGCGCGGGTCGAGTGCGACTCGATCAGGATGCGCAGGCCCCATTTCTGGGCGACGCTGATCCACGGCTCCATCACGCTCGCCGCCGCGATCCTGCCGTCGCGCACCGCCTCGAGGCGCTTGAGCATCGAGCCGGCGTGGATCCGCTTGACATGCTCCGGCGCGAGGAAGCCTTCCATCATCTTCAGCGTGGTGAATTCCGAGCCGTTGTTCGGAGTGACCGCGATCGGCTTGTCCTTCAGCATCTCTGGCTCGTAGTACCCGGAGTCGCGGGAGACGACGACGGCGAACATCGACATCGAGGCGCCCAGGGCCACGATCTTGCGCCCGCGCAGTCCCTGGCTGTCGGCCTCCACGGCGCGCTTCATGATTCCCCACTCGCACATGCGGTACTGGTCGATGCCGCCCTCGTTGTAGACCGAGTCGAGCGGGCGGTCGAAGACCGAATCGAACTTCACGAAGTGGGAGGTCGTGATCTGGGCCATCCCCGGCGTGGTCACGAACTCGAGGTCCAGGCCTTCGTCCTTGAAAAAGCCCGCGTCGCGGGCGACCAGCACCGGCAGGTCGTGGACCGCGTTCATGATGGCGACCTGGGGCTTGGTCGAAGCTTCCTGCGTAGTCATAGCGGCTTGATCTCCACTTTGCGGAACTTCACCACTCCCGCGCCGTACTGCAGCGCGATCGGGCCGCGGGAGAGCTTGTTGTCCAGAACGTCGACGGTACGGGTTCCGTTGAGCGTGACGACGAGGTGCGGGCCTTTGGCCGTGATCTCGTAGATGTTCCACTGGCCGCCGGCCTTCGGCATCGGCACGACTTTGGCCACATCGACGATCGCGCCGGTGCCGTACGACGGCTCGGGGCGCTTGTCGTAGATGTTGACCTCGTAGCAGTTCGCCGCGGTAACTTTCTGCGGGTCGGCGCAGCGCAGGAAGATGCCGCTGTTGGCGTCGGAATCGACCCAGAACTCCGACCTGATCTGGAAATCGCCGTACGAATTCTTCGACACGAGATAGCCGCTGCCCTTGTCGGCCTGCACGACGCCCTCGGCAAGCCGCCAGTTGGCGTTGCCGATCTGGTTCCAGTTGTCCAGGCTCGAGCCGTCGAACAGCGTGGCCCACCCTGCGTCGCCCTGCGCTGACGGCGAGCTCGAGCAGCCGAGCACGGTGCAGCCGGCCGCCAGCAATGCCGCGACCGCGATTGACGAGCTTTTCATGCGATTTCCTCCATGGGTCCTAAAAGCCGTACAGATGCGCCGGATTATCCACCAGGATCCTGCTCCGGGTGGCCGCATCCGGTGCCCACACCGCCAGCTGGTTCAGCAGGCGGCCGTCATCGATCTGGAACAGGGGCGTGACCTCGGTCGCGTTGCGCCCCGACGCCGAGTTCGGGTGCGGCCAGTCCGTGCCCCAGACGATGCGCTCCGGATTGGCGGCGATCAGCGCCTGCGCGAGCGGCACCACGTCGGCGTAATCCGGCCCGAGGCTCGAGGAGCGATAGGCGCCCGAGATCTTCACGTAGGCCCGGCCGGAGCGCACCAGGTTCAGCAGCTCGGCGAATCCCGGTTGCCGCGGCCCGAGCTCGGCGCGCGCGCCGCCGAAATGATCGAACACCACCGGCACCGGCGAGACGGCGACCAGGTCGCTGATCGCCGAGATCGTCGCCAGGTTGGTGTACACCTGCACGTGCCAGTTGCGGCGTTTCACGCGCCCGACGGCGCGTTCGAACCGCGAGCGCCCCGTCGCCGGGTCGGCTGCGCCGCCGGTCGCGAGATTGAGCCGGATGCCGCGCACTCCGGCCTGCGCCATGGCGTCGAGCTCGCCCTCCGGCGTCTGGTCGTCGATGACGGCGACGCCGCGCGCGTCGGCGCCGCGCGCCTTCATGCCGTAGAGCGTGGCCGAGTTGTCGGTACCGTAGACGCTCGGCGTGACGATGACCACGCGCTGCATGCCGAGCGCCCGGTGCAGCGCCGCCATTTCTTCCGGCAGCGCCATTAGACGCTCGGCGTGACGATGACCACGCGCTGCATGCGAAGCGCCCGGTGCAGCGCCGCCATTTCTTCGGGCAGCGCCATCTCGGGTGTATACACGCGCCCCGGGAAGAACGGGAACTTCCCGGGATCGCCGTGGATATGCGTGTGGCAGTCGCAGGCACCGCGCGGCACCTCGAAGCTCACCGGCGTCGCCGGCTGTGCCGCCATGGCGAAGCTAGCCCGGGCGCGCAGCAGCGCCCCGCCGGCGATGGATGCTGCCATGAACCTGCGTCGCGTCAGCATGCGCTCCTCCTGAAGGCTGCAAGCATGAGAAACTGAGCGCCATTATCGGAGGAATGCGGCCGTGGAAAAAGTGCTGGCGGCGGTCAGGACGGGTCCCAGCAGGACCGAGATGCGCGAGTTTCCCATGCCGGACATCCCGGAGGACAGCGCCCTCCTGAGGATGGAGGTCGCCGGGATCTGCGGCACCGACGTCAAGCTCTACAAGACCCCGCCTTCGAGCACCCCCGTGATCATGGGCCACGAGAACATCGGCACCATCGCCAGGGCGGGCCGCGAGTTCACCCGGCGCAAGGGCTTCAAGGAGGGCGACCTGGTGTTCGTCGAGCACTACGTCATGTGCGGCAAGTGCGAGTGGTGCCACCTGGGCGAGTACCGGCATTGCGAGAACACCGACTGGCGCCATAACCCGGACGCCATCCGCTACGGCTACACGTCGGCCGAGAAGGCCCCCCATCTGTGGGGCGGCTTTGCTCAGTACGTCTACCTGCCGTGGAACGCCGTCGTGCACCGCGTGCCGAAGGGCGTCACGCCGGAACTGGCGGGACTGGTCACGCCGATGGCCAACGGCGTCGAATGGTCCCTGTTCGACGGCGGGGTCGGCTATGACTCCAGGGTGCTCATCCAGGGCCCGGGCCAGCAGGGGCTGTCGCAGACCGTGATCTGCAAGCAGGCGGGTGCCTCGCTCATCATCGTCACCGGCACCTCCAAGGATCGAGCGCGCATGCAGGTTGCCAAAGATCTGGGCGCCGACCACGTGATCGACGTGCAGAAGGAAGATCCGCTCGCGCGCATCAACGAGATCACCGGCGGCAAAGGCGTGGATGTCGTGCTCGACTGCACCGCGGGCGCCGGGACCACTCCGGTCCTGCTCGGCGTGGACGCGCTCAAGCGCAAGGGCGGGACGATCGTGGTGCAAGGCGAACTGGCGGAGTTTCCGGGTTTTCCGCTCGGCAAGATCACGGTCAAGTTCACCACGATCAAGAGCGCGCGCGGCCACAGCTACAGGGCCTGCGAGCTCGCCCTGCAGCAGCTCGCATCGAAGCGCTTCCCGCTGGAGAGGATCACGACCCACCGCTTCGGACTCAAAGACGTGGACCTCGCCATCAAGTCGGTCGGCGGCCACGGCGTGCCCGACGTGATCCACGCTTCCCTGCTGCCCTGGAAGTGACCGCGCGCGTCGCGATCGCCACCGGCGACCCGGGCGGCATCGGCCCGGAGATCTCGCTCAAGGCCGCGCTCGACCCCGCAGTGCGGGCGATCTGCCGTCCGATCGTCATCGGCGATCGCGGCGCGCTGGAAGCGCATGCGAGGGCTTGCGGTTTGTCCCTGAGAGACATTTCGGTTCTCGAAAGAAAACAGCTCGACCCCGGGGAGCTGAAGATCGGCCAGATTTCCCCTGTCCATGGCCGCGCGGCGATCGATTCGGCCGAGGCCGCGATCCGCGGCGCGCTCGCCGGCGAGTTCGCGGCGGTCGTGGCGGCGCCGCACGCCGAAGCCGCGATCCGCGCCGCCGGCGTCGAGTTCGACGGCTATCCGTCGTTCGTGGCGCGCGTCGCCGGCCTGCCGCCCGAGGACGGCATCCTGATGCTTTGCTTCGAGTACGGAGGCCGCGAGATTCGCATTGCGCATGTCACGCTGCACGCCAGCGTCAGGCGCTGCCTGGAGATGATCACGGAAGAGCGCGTGGCGAGAACCCTCCGCGCCGTCGATGCTGCTCTGAAAAAACTGGGATGCGAAAAGCCGGAAATCGCCGTCAGCGGGGTCAATCCGCATGCGTTCGGAGACGAGGAAGAAAGGGTGATCCTTCCCGCACTCGAAGCCGCGCGGCGCGACGGAATGCGCGTCGACGGCCCGATCGGCGCCGACACGCTGCTCCAGCGCACGCGCTACGACGCCTACGTCGTCATGCTGCACGATCAGGGGCATGTAGCGGCGAAGCTGCTCGCGCCCAATCGCGCCGCGGCGCTGACCATCGGCACGCCGGTGCTGTTCTCCTCGGTCGGCCACGGCGCCGCGCTCGACATCGCCGGCCAGGGGCGCGCCAACCCGCGCGCGATGGTGGAAGCGATTACCCGTCTCGTGGGCCGTCGATGAAAAAAAAGCCTTGGCCTGTCGTTCCGGCACGACGCCTTGTTCGGCAAGCTGGCAAGGTCAAGCCGGTGCCGGGATAATCTAGCGATAGATGGATGACCGCGGCTACATCGCTCAGGCGCTTTTCGACCGGTTGCGCGGCGGGGAGGTCGAGTTCCGCGTGCTCGGCGATACGCGCGGGTATCCCGACACCGCCGGCGACGAGATCGATCTCGCGGTGCACCCGGACGCCCTGCGCTCGATGCCCAGGGCGGTGGCCCGCTTCTGCCACGAGTTCGACCTGCAGCTGGTGCAGTTGCTGCGCGAGGCCCACGGCTGGCATTTCGTGCTGGCGTGGAGCGACGACGTGGGGCGGCCGCACTTTCTCGTCGCGCGCGTGTTCAGCGATTTCTACCTCGGCGCGAGAAGGCTGCTGCGCTCCGACGAGCTGCTGCGCGCCTCGCCCGACGTGCGCTTCATCCACGGCCTCGCCACGACGGTGGAAAGCGGAGACCTCGCCACCGAGCGCACCGCCTGGCTGTCCGAGCTGTGGCACGAGTATCCGCGCGCGGCCATGGAGCGCATCGCGCAACTGTGGCGCAAGCGCGCGGAAATCCGCATCCTCGCCCACGCCGCGAAGCACGACGATTGGACGCGCGTGCGCAGCGAGCTGCCGCGACTGCGCCGCGCCCTGCGTCGCGGCGTGCGGCCGCGGCTCGACGCCGTGCTCACGCGGCTCGGCATCCTCGCCGGGCGCGTCGTGCAGCCGCCCGAGGCGCTGATCTCGTTCATCGGCCCCGAGCCCGAGCGCCGTTCGACCCTGATGCGCCAGGTGGCGCGCGAGCTCGCGCCCGCGTTTCCGACCGGCCTCGCCACCGTCGAGCACGGCTTCCACGAGCAGCACGAGGGCGTCGATCTGCGCGTGGTGCTCGAGGCGCCCGAGGGATTCATCCAGGATCACGAGGACGTGGTCGAGGTGGACGCCGCGCAGACCTTGCCGGTCCAGGTGAGCAGGGCGGAACGCCAGATCCTGCGCTGGCTCGAATGCCGCGTCGAGCAGCGCTATCCCGCCGCGGTGGTCGGCGACAATCCGCCCGCCGCGCGGCTGCTGCAGTTCGCCTGCCGCCACCGCGTACCGCTGCTGCGCGACCTCATCGAAACCGTCCTGAACTGCGGCATCGAGTGCCGCATCCGCTCGCCGATCCTGATGCCGCATCCCTACGGCATCGTCATCGACAGGAATGCGGTCCTCGGCAACCGCGTCACGCTGATGCACCAGGTCACGATCGGCACCAAGCACCCGCACGATGCGCACTCGCCGGTGATCGAGGACAACGTGTTCATCGGCCCCGGGGCGAAAATTCTGGGCGCGGTGCGCGTCGGCCGCGGCGCGACCGTCGGCGCCAACGCCGTGGTGACGCGCGACGTCCCTTCCCACTGCACGGTGGTCGGCATAAACCGCATTCTCGGCAGCGAGGGCGGCGAGGAGCAGCCGCAGGCCGAACGCCAGACCGTCGTGAACATCTGATGGAGACATCCGCCGATGCGTGACTCGACCCGGCTGCCTTACCCGCGGTCATTCCTTGGACTGCTGCTCACCGGCTTCACGCTGGTGATGCTGCCTCTGGTGGGCTCGCTCGCGTATTCGGCGTGGAATACCGAGCGCCTCGCCGGGCAGAGCCGCACCGCCGTGTTCAACGCCTCGCAGGCGGCGCGCGCCAGCCGCTCGCTCGTCGACCGCATCGGCTCGGTCGAGCGCCTCGCGCAGCAGATCGCGCTGCTCGACGACCCGGAGCTCGGCGCCGACTACGCGCGCGTGCACCACAGCTTCAGGCAGCTCGCCGACGAGATCGCGCAGCTGCCGCTCGACGCGACGCAGTCCGCCGCGCTCGCCAGCACCGTCGCGCAGGAACAGAGCCTCTACGGCCGTCTCACCGAGTCGCCGCGGGCGCAGCTCGCCGCGGGCGAGATCACCGAGCATGTCGACCAGCTGGGCGACAGCGCGCGCGAAGTGCTCGCGATCAGCAACCTGCTCGTCGACCGCGAGGTCGAGCGCCTGCGCTTCAACGCCGAGCACGTGCAGCGCAGCCTGATCCTCCTGGTGATCTTCAGCACCGCGGTGGCGCTCAGCATCGCGCTCGCGCTCACGCGCTACATCTCGCGCCCGATCGCCGAGATCGACGCCGCGATCCGCCAGCTCGGCGGCGCGGATTTCTCGCGGCCGATCGCGGTGCGCGGCCCCGAGGACCTGCGCTACCTCGGCAGGCGGCTCGACTGGCTGCGGCGCAGGCTGGATGAATTCGAAACCCAGAAGAACCGCTTCCTGCGCCACGTCTCGCACGAGCTGAAGACGCCGCTCACCGCGCTGCGCGAAGGCGCCGAGCTGCTGCACGACCAGGTGGCGGGGCCGCTCGCGCCGCCGCAGCGGCAGGTGGTTGCGATCATGCGCGACAACAGCGTCAAGCTGCAGCGCCTGATCGAGGAGCTGCTCGACTACCAGCGCGCGCTGCATGCCGCGGCTTCCCTCGAAGTCAAGCCGCTGATGCTCGACCAGCTCGTTGCCGAGGCGACCAGGGCGCATCATCTGGCGGCGCAGGCGAAGGGCCTGCGGCTGCTCGTCGATGCGCAGCCGGCGATGCTCGAGGCCGATCCGGAGAAGCTGCGCTCGATCGTCGACAACCTGATCTCGAACGCCGTGAAGTTCACGCCGCCAGGCGGAGTGATTTCGGTGAAAGCAAGAGCGCTCGGCGGCGAGGCGGTGATCGAGGTGATGGACTCTGGGCCCGGCGTGGCGCCCGAGGAGCGCGAATCGATCTTCAACCTGTTCTTCCGCGGCAGGACCAAGGCGGACACCGGAGTGAAGGGCAGCGGCCTGGGCCTGGCGATCGCCCGCGAGCTGGTCGAGGCGCACGGCGGCCAGATCGCCGTGGTCGCCGGCGGCGCGGGCGGGCATTTCCGGGTGACCTTGCCGCGCCGGGGAGAGAGGAGAGCCTATTCATGAGCGCAGAGAATCCCAAGATTCTCCTGGTCGACGATGACCGGGACCTTTTGCAGCTGGTGGGGATGAGGCTGACGGCGGCGGGGTATGCGGTGACGGCGGTGGAGTCCGGGGAGGCGGCGCTGTCGGCGTTGTCGGTGTCGCGGCCGCAGGTGGTGGTGACCGACCTGAGGATGGCGGGGATGGACGGGATGGCGCTGTTTGATGCGATCCACCGTGATTCGCCGTCGCTGCCGGTGGTGATCCTGACGGCGCATGGCACGATCCCGGAGGCGGTGATGGCGACGCGCCGGGGGGTGTTTAGTTTTCTGACCAAGCCTTTCGAGCCCAAGGTGCTGCTCGAGACGGTGGCGGAGGCGATGCGGCTCTCGAGCCCGCCCGCGGGGGAGCTGGAGGACTGGAGGGCGGAGCTCATTACGCGCTCCTCGGGGATGGAGGATTTGCTGGCGCAGGCGCGCCGGGTGGCGGCCTCGGATGCGAGCGTGTGCATCTTCGGGCAAAGCGGCACGGGCAAGGAGCTGCTGGCGCGGGCGATCCACCGCGCGAGCCCGCGCGCGGAGCGGCCCTTTGTGGCGGTGAACTGCGGGGCGATCCCCGAGGGGCTGCTGGAATCGGAGCTCTTTGGGCACAAGAAGGGGTCCTTTACCGGGGCGGTGGCCGACCGCCGGGGGCTGTTTCAGGCGGCGCAGGACGGGACGCTGTTTCTGGACGAGGTGGGGGACATGCCGCTCTCCCTGCAGGTGAAGCTGTTGCGGGCGCTGGAGGAGCGCACGGTGCGCCCGGTGGGCTCGCACGAGTCCCACGGCATCGACGTGCGGGTGATCTCGGCGACCCACCGCAAGTTGGAAGAGCGCATTGCGGCGGGGGAGTTTCGCGAAGACCTCTACTATCGGCTCAATGTGGTGAAGCTGACCATTCCGGCGCTGGCGGAGCGGCGCGAGGACATCCCGCTGCTGGCGAACCATTTCCTGGCGCGGCTGGCCGAGCGCTATCGGCGCTCGCGCCTGGGGTTCTCGCCCGAGGCGATGCAGCTGCTGGTGTCGGCGCCCTGGCCGGGCAACGTGAGGCAGCTGCTCAATGTGCTGGAGCAGGCGGTGGCGCTGGCGAGCACCGAGGTGATCCCGGAGTCGCTGGTGCGCCAGGCGCTCGATGCGCCCGACACGGCGCTCACGCCGCTGGATGAGGCGCGCCGTGCGTTTGAGCGCGACTACCTGGTGCGCATCCTCAAGATCACCGGGGGCAACGTCACCAAGGCGGCGCGCCTGGCCGGGCGCAACCGCACCGAGTTCTACCGGCTCCTGGAGCGCCATTCCCTTGAACCCGGCATGTTCAAGGGGAACAATGCGAAGGAGAGAGCGACTGCATGAGATTCCTGATCGCGGGCGTGGCCTGCCTGATGGCGCTCGTCCCGGCCCGCGCTCAACAGGACCTCGGGCCCGAAGAGCTGGTCAGGAAAGTGACGCAGGACGTGCTCGACGCGATCAGGAGCGACAGGCAGCTCGCCGCCGGCGACAGGCAGAAGGCGCTCAAGCTCGCCGAGGAGAAAGTGCTGCCGCTCATCGACTTCGAGGAGGCGACGAGGCTCGCGGTCGGCCGCGCCTGGGCGCGGGCGGCGCCCGAGCAGAGAAAGAAGCTGGTGGAGGAGTTCCGCAGGATGCTGGTGCGCACCTATTCCAGCGCCATCTCGGCCTACGAGGGCCAGACGATGAAGGTGCTGCCGGTGCGCATGAAACCGGGCGACAGCGAGGTCACGGTCCACAACCAGTACATCCGCGCCGGCGGCACGCCGCTACCGGTCGACTACCAGATGCACAAGACCGCCGAGGGCTGGAAGATCTACGACATCACGGTCGAGGGCGTAAGCCTGGTGCTGACCTACCGCTCCGAGTTCGACGCCATCGTCAAGCAGGAAGGCATCGACGGCCTGATCAAGCGCCTGGAGGAAAAGAACACCCCCGCGAAGCTCGGGTAGATTGCGGTATGTTAGGCATCGATGCCGGCGACATACCGCAAGCAGATCGAGCGGCTGTTCGAACGCTCCGCCTTCTATCGCGAGAAGCTGCACGCCGCCGGCTTCGATTCGCCCGATGCGGTGGGCGGCATCGAGAACATCGCCCGGCTGCCGTTCACCGAGAAGGACGAGCTGCGCAAGAGCCAGGCTGAGCATCCGCCGCTCGGGGCACACGCCGCCATCGACATTTCGCAGGCCGCGCGCATCTACTCGACCAGCGGCACGAGCGGCGCGCCGCTCTACATTCCGCTGACGAAAAGCGACGTCGAGGACTGGCGCCGGATCGGACGCGACACCTACTCGAAGAACGGCCTGAAGGCGGGCGAGCGCGTCGTCACGACCTTCGGCGCCGGCCCCTTCGTCGCCGGCGCGTCGCTGACGGCCTTCGAGGCGATCGGCTGCACGCATATCCCGGTGGGCGTGGGAAACACCGAGAAGCTCCTCGCCGCGCTGAAGCAGCTTTCTCCGCAGGCGCTTGCCTGCACACCTTCGTACGCGATGTATCTCGCCGAGAAGCTGTCTGGCGCGCGAACCGGCCTTGACCGGATCATCGTCGGCGGGGAGCCGGGCGGCGGAGAGGAAACCTTCCGCGGCAAGCTGGAAGCGGCCTTCGGGGCGCGCGTTTACGAGATCATGGGAATCGGCGACATCGCGGCGTCGCTGTGGGGCGAATGCGAAGCGCAGGCCGGCATGCACTTCTCCGGCGAAGGCGTCATTCACGTCGAGCTGATCGACCCGGACACCGGAAGAACGGCGGAATTGAAAGACGGGGCGACCGGCGAGCTCGTCTACACTCATCTCAGGCGCGAGGCCGCGCCGCTGCTGCGCTTTCGCAGCCGCGATCACGTGCGGGTCTGGGTGTCTCCCTGCTCCTGCGGCAGGACCTCGCATCGCGTGCGCTGCATCGGCCGCACCGACGACATGCTGATCGTGCGCGGCGTCAACGTGTTCCCGACCGCGGTGCGCGAGGTGGTGGCGCGCTTCCAGCCGCGCGTCACCGGCGCGATCCAGATCCGACCCAGGCGCCGCGGCGTGAAGCAGGATCCGCCGCTTCCGATCGTCGTCGAAGGCGATGCCACGCTCGGCGAGGCGATCGCCAAGGAGATCCGCAATACGCTGCTCTTCACCGCGGAGGTCCGCCTGGTAGAACCGCAGAGCTTGCCGCGTTCCGATTACAAATCGAAACTGGTGGATTACTCGGAGGCTTCTTGAAAAGGATTTGGGTTTTATTCCTGTTGCTGTTCGCCGTGGGCGTGGAAGGACAGACCTATCCCTCCAAAGCCATCCGCATCGTCGTGCCCTACACCCCGGGCGGACCGGCCGACCTGCTGGTGCGCGGCATGGGCCAGAAGCTCACCGAAACCTGGGGCCAGCAGATCATCGTCGAGAACAAGCCGGGCGCGAACGAGATCATCGCCGCGCAGGACATCGCCAGGTCGCCTGCCGACGGCTATAACTACCTGCTCGCCTCCGATGCCGTGTTCTCGCTCAACCAGTATCTCTATTCGAAGCTGCCCTACGACCCGGCGAAGGATTTCACTCCCGTGTCGCGGGTAGCGACGGCCAACCTGATGCTCGTCGCGCGCACCGACTTCCCGGCGAGCTCGGTGCGCGAGCTGGTCGACTACGCCAGGAAGAACCCAGGCAAGATCAACTACGGCTCGGTCGGCGCCGGCGGCGTGAACCACCTGGCCATGGCCTGGCTCAACACGCTGAACGGCCTCGACATGCAGCACGTTCCCTACAAGGGACTGGTGCAGGGCCTGCAGGACATCATGACCAGCCGCCTCGACGTGATGTTCGCGGTCATCGGCGGCGCCGCGCCGCATCTGAAAGCGGGCAAGATGAAAGGCCTCGCCGTCTCCGGAAAATCGCGCAACGCGCTGATTCCGGAGGTGCCCACCTTCGCCGAGGCCGGCTTTCCTAGCTTCGACGCCTCGTTCTACTTCGGGCTGGCTGCGCCCGCCGGCACGCCGCGCGAGGCGATCGCCAAGTTCGCCGCCGAATCGGCGAGGATCGTCAATACCGCCGAGTTCAGGGAGAAGTACCTCAACAATCTCGGTTTCGAGCCGGCCGGCGACACGCCCGAGCAGTTCGCCGCCTTCCTCAGGCAGGACCGCGCGCTCGCCGAGAAGAAAGTGAGGGCCTCGGGCGCTAAGCTGGATTGACGCTGCGCTCCAGGAGGCGCCGTACTTCGCGGTCGCCCGCGGGGTCTTCGCGATACTCGACCAGGTCGAGGACCAGTATGACGGGAGGCGGGCGCTCGAGCCTTCCCTTTGCGGCGCCGGCGACCGCCACCAGGATGCTGAGCGGCATGAGCCTGGGACAGCCTGGGCCTTGGCGGAGTTCGGCCGGGCGCTAGAATCCGGCGCTCAATGAGCGCGCGCTCCCGACCGCCGTTCCGCGCCGACCAGGTTGGCAGCCTGCTGCGGCCCGAAGCGCTCAAGCGGGC
>Ga0209378_1001133_pt1 | contig 19163 bp, 19 predicted proteins | sample GraSoiAngelo_156_FD_186170 | JGI IMG/M metagenome (GOLD analysis project Ga0209378, IMG submission 186170) | Grasslands soil microbial communities from the Angelo Coastal Reserve, California, USA - 14_1009_13_40cm (SPAdes) (version 2) | ecosystem: Environmental > Terrestrial > Soil > Grasslands ...
GATCAGAGCGTCGCCCTGAAGCGGGAAGCGTGGGCTCCACAGCCGTGGCGTGCCCGCCACATAGGCCGTGCCCAGAGTGACGCGATCTCGGGCCAACGTAGCCACTTAGGCGCTGCGACGCGGTGCGGCGCTTGCATACTGCGCCAGGCAAGCCATGAGACCCACGCGACGCTCGAGCCGCCGGTGTATACGTAGCATGGCTCCGCCGCTGGGCCGGGGGACGCGATGTGCGGAGCGGTCACCATGGGTGTCTTCTAAATGAAGTGTCCGCGCTGCTCGCTCTTCGATATTCCGGACGGTGCGCCGGCGTGCGCGGTGTGCGGTTACCAGCTGCCCGGTGCCAACGCCGAGCCGGCGTCCCCCCCGCCCTCCCCGTCCTCGCCGGGCCCTCCGGCTCCCGCCCTCACCGAGCTGGACGCGCGGCGCGAGCTGGCGCGCGAATTCCGCATCGAGGCGCTGCTGTCGGCCGGGGACGAGACCACGACCGCGGTCTACCTCGCCTACGATCCGCGTCAGGATCGGCAGGTGGAGGTGAAGGTCGCCCCGCGCCAGCCGCTCCGCGACGCGGGAGCGGAGGATCGCTTCCGGCGAGCCGCCGAGGCGGCCGCGGCGCTCGATCATCCGCACATCCTCCCGATCTACCGCTGCGGCGCCACGGCGAGCTTCCTGTGGTTCTCCACCAAGCACGTCGAAGGTCGCTCGGTCGCGGAGCTGGTCCGCACCAACGGACCGATGGACTTGACCCACTGCCTGCGCATCCTGGAGCAGGTGGCGAGCGCGCTGGACTACGCGCACCGGCGCGGTGTGTTCCACGGAGCGCTTTCGTCCGGCAACGTCGTCCTGGACGCGAACGAGTGGGCACTGGCGGGGGACTTCGCCGTCGCGGAGGTCGTAGCGAGCGCACGGGAGGCCGCCGCGGTGTTCAACGCGCGCGGGCCGACGCCCGGGGCCGACCAGTACGCGCTGGCGGCGCTCGCTTACGAATGTCTGAGCGGGACGCGGCCCGCGGGAGAAGCGCCGCCCCAGCTCAGCGAGCTCCGACCGGACATCCCGCCGCACGTCTCGGACGCGCTGCGGCAGGGGTTGAGCAAGCGCCCCGCCGACCGGTTCCCGAGCGTGCTCGATCTGGTCGCCGCGGTCGGGGGCACGGCGCCGGGTGCGGGGGCCGGAGCGCGGGCCGGCATGTTCTCGCTCAACCCGCGGCGCGGGCCGGGCTCTCCCGTCGTGATTATGGACGACGAGCCCGAGCCGCACCGCCTCGGCCGGCGCTTGGCCACGGCGGCCGGGCTCGTGCTCGTGCTCGGGGCGGGTGGGGTGTGGCTCACCCTGTCGTCGCTCCCCGCCGCCCCACCGATCGATCGGCGTATGGGGCGGCCATCCCCCGCCGCGACCCTTCCCGCCCCGCCGCCAGCGCCCGCGACGGATCCCGCGGCGACCGAGCCGCGTGACACGCTGCCGACCCCGGAAATTCCACGCCCGCAGCCCGATGCCCCGCGTGCCACGGCCCGTCCCCTGGCCCCAGCATCGCGACCGGCGGCGCCGCGCGTGACGCACACCGCTCCGCCCAAGACGGTCGTGAAACCCACGCCGCCGCCCGCCAACACGGGGGGCCGCATGGAGCTGGGCCGCTTGTACGTCAACTCGTTGCCCTGGGGCAACGTGTACCTCGACGGACAAATGGTCGGGACCGTCCCGCTGAAGGACCTACCCGTCTGGCCCGGGACGCACTCGCTGCGCGTCGAGCGGGAAGGCTTCCAGCCGTACGAGCGCACGTTCGAGATCGGCTCCGGCCAGCAGCTCAAGATCACCGACATCGTCCTGCGAGAGCTCACCCCATGATACGCCGCGTTCTTCCGGTGCTCCTGGTCACGCTGCTCGCGCTGACGGCGCGCAGCGTCGCCGCCCAGCAGTCCGCCAGCGACCTGCTCGCGCAAGGGATGCGGGCGTATCAGAGCCTGGACTACGACCAGGCCGCCGCCATCCTGCGTCGCGGCCTCGCCCGCACGACGGGCGACACCCTTTCCGCGGTCGAGCGGCTGCAGGCCTTCACGTATCTCGGCGCCACCGAGCTGTTCCGCGACAACCGGGACTCCGCCCTCGCCGCCTTCCGGCAGATCGCCGTCACCGACCCGAAGTACCGGCCAAGCGAGATCATCTTTCCGCCGCAGGTGACCGGCGTGTTTCAGGAAGTGCGGCAGCAGACGAAGACGGTCTTCCTGCAGGTCCCGCCCGTGACCGAGTTCCGCGCCAAGGCGGAGCACTTCACCGCCCGGCTGCTGGCGAGCTCCCCGCACGACATCGCCGTCGCCATCACGCTCCCGGACGGGAAGCCGGTGCGAGAAGTCTTCGCCGGGCCGATCACCGACAGCCTCGCCGTTACCTGGGACGGGCTGACCGACGAGGGAGATCCGGTGAAGAGCGGTCGCTACCTGCTGCGGGTCTCGTCCCGGGCGGCGAAGGCCGGCCATCTGGTCCGCCAGCTCACGCTCATGATCGAGCGGGCCCCGCCGGACACCCAGCTGTGGCCCGCCCGACCGGACGGCACCGCACCGCCGCTGCACGCGCCTGCGGGTCCGGCGGTGCGCTCGCTGGCCGGCGGCCTGGCGGCGGCCGTCGCCGTGGTGGTGCTCCCCTCGATCGTCGCGCAGGACGCCGGCGGCTTCAAAGGCCGATTCGCGGTGGCGGCCGCCATCGGCGGGGCCGGGATCGCGAGCTTTTTCGCGCAGCGATCCGCGCCCGCCGTCGATGTCGTAGGGGGAGCGAACACCGCGGTGCGCGATGCCTTCCGGCGTCGTCTCGAGCAGGTGCAGAAGCAGAACGCGCAGGCCAAGGCCGAGGTCCGGCTGATCGTCCGGGCCGGACCGGCCACGGTCGTGGAACTGGGGGCGCAATGAAGACGCTGGTGTTGACCGTCGCCGGACTCACGGTGGCGTCGGGGCTCGCCGCGCAGCAGCGCCCGCGCGGCACCGCCTTCGCGGACGGCGCGATCGTACGCTACGGAACGAAGCTCGGGGGGGCTGTTGCAGGGTCGTTCGGCGGCCCGACGTTCGGCGTCCAGGCGGGTGTCAGTCTCGCCAAGTTTACTCTGAGCGCGCAGTACCTCGAAGGCCGCCTCGAGCCGCGCAGCGGGTCTCCCGACACCGTGGGGCGCGATCTCGTGGAAGCCCGCCTGCTGCTCGGTGTGCAGCCGGTGCCGTGGCTTTCGCTCGGCGTCGGGCCGCACGTCCGCGCGTTCGTCTTCGACACCACGACCGTGCGCTGGGTGATGTGGCAGGCGCGCGCTAGGGCGCAGGGTGCCCTGCCCTCGACGCCGCTCGAGACCTACGTCGAGCTGTGGTACGCGCTCTCGGCCAAGGTGAACCTCCCCGCGCCGGTGGACCACGTACAGGGGGGCGAAGCCGGCGTTTTGCTGCGACCGCGCCGGTCGGCTGTGTGGTTCCGGCTCGGCTACCGCGTCGACGGGGCCCGGCTCGCGAGTGGAGCCCAAACCGAGTCGGTCGAGGCCGTCAGTTTCGCCCTGGGGATCGGGGGTCGCTGAGCGGCCGGACATCCGGCCGCACGCCTCAGCGGGGCGGCGCCGCCAGCGTGTCGGTCTGCGGCACCAAGCGGTAGAGGATCTCGCCCCTGCGGATCATGCCGAACTGCTCCCGGGCCGCGCGCTCCTGTGCGGCCGGGTCAGTTTCGAGGGCCCGGGCCAGCCGGGCGAGCGAGTCGAGCTCAACCTCGAGATTGCGCACCGCCCGGCGCTCCTCGATGAGCTGGCGGCGCAGCTTCAGCCAGTCCACCGTGCCGTACTCTCCCGCCTGAAACGCGAGCCCCGCGAGCACGACGGCGCCGGCGATGCCGGCGAGGCGGGAGCGGGTCACAGGCCGTACAGGTCGCGGCCCGGATAGTAGGCCACGTCGCCCAGCTCTTCGGCGATCCGGAGGAGCTGGTTGTACTTCGCGACCCGGTCGGTGCGGGAGGCGCTGCCCGTCTTGATCTGACCCACCCCGACCCCGACGGCCAGATCGGCGATGAAGGTGTCCTCGGTCTCTCCCGAGCGGTGCGAGATGACGGCGCCGTAGCCGTTGGAGCGCGCGTGCTCGATGCACTGCAGCGTCTCGGTGACCGAGCCGATCTGATTCAGCTTGATGAGAATGGCGTTGGCGACGCCCTCTTCGATGCCGCGGTCCAGCCGCTCGATGTTGGTGCAGAACAGATCGTCGCCGACGAGCTGCACGCGCGACGACAGCGCCTCGGTGAGCTTTGCCCAGCCGGACCAATCGTCCTCGGCGAGTCCGTCTTCGATCGACACGATGGGGTAGCGATCGATCCAGCCCTTGTACAATGCGACCATCTCTTCTGCCGTCTTGGTTCCCGCGCCGCTCTTCTTGAAGACGTAGCAGCCGTCCTGGAAGAATTCCGACGCCGCCGGATCGAGCGCGATCGCCACGTCCTTCCCGGGCTCGTACCCGGCGGCGTCGATCGCCGCCATCACCGCTTCGAGCGCGGCTTCGTCGCTCGGCAGGTTGGGCGCGAACCCACCCTCGTCGCCGACCGCGGTGGAGAGGTTGCGTTTGGCGAGCACCTTCTTGAGCGCGTGAAACACCTCCACGCCGATCCGCAGGCCCTCCGGGAAGCTCTCGGCGCCGATCGGCACCACCATGAACTCCTGGAAGTCGACCGTGTTGGCAGCGTGGGCGCCGCCGTTCAGGATGTTCATCATCGGCACCGGCAACACGTTCGTGACCGGTCCGCCGAGATAGCGGTACAGCGGGAGCCCCGCGTCCTGGGCCGCCGCCCGGGCGGCGGCCATCGACACCGCCAGAATCGCGTTGGCGCCGAGGTGGCTCTTGTTGGGCGTGCCGTCGAGCTCGAGCATGGCGTAATCGACGGCGATCTGCTCTTCCGCCGACATCCCCTCGAGCCGCGGCCCGATCACCTCGTTCACGTTCTTGACCGCCTCGAGCACGCCCTTGCCGAGGAAGCGCTTCTGATCGCCGTCGCGCAGCTCGACCGCTTCATGCTCCCCGGTGGACGCCCCGCTCGGCACCGCCGCGCGACCCGCTGCGCCGCTCGCCAGCGTGACATCCGCTTCGATGGTCGGGTTGCCCCGGCTGTCGAGTATCTCGCGCGCGTGCACGGAAATGATGGTGCTCATCGTGGCCCCTACCCTAGCGGGAGGCGCCCCCCGAGTCAACGCGCGCCCGCAGCGCGAGCAGAGCGGCGCGCGTGCGCTCGGCCAGCCCCTGCCGGTCGTCGAGTGAGAGCCCCGCGGTGGGGATCGCCTCGCCCACCAGGATGCGGATCGGCCGCGGGTGCAGCCGGATGCCGCCCTTGGGAAGAATCTCGAAGGTGTTGTGGACGTACACCGGCACGACGGGCACGCCCGCCGCGATGGCGAGGCCGAACGGCGCGTTCTTGAACGGCAGCAGCTCCCCGGTGCGGCTGCGGGTGCCTTCCGGAAACACCACGGCGGAGATGCCGCCGCGGATCACCGCGGCGGCGCGCTCGTATGCCTCGAAGGCGCGCGCCCGATTGAAGCGATCGATCGCGACGTGGCCCGCCGCGACCATCGCGCGACCCAGCAACGGGACCTTCACGAGTTCCTGTTTCGCGACGAAGCGAACCGATCCCGGGAGCGCGGCGGCGAGCGCCCAGATGTCGAACATGGAGGAATGGTTGGAGGCGTACACGACGGGCTGGTGCGGCGGGATGCGCTCGCGTCCCTCGAGCTCGACCGGCGTGCCGGCCGCCGCGATGATGTCGCGCGCCCAATCGCTCGCCCCCCAGTCGTAGACCCCGCCGGGGCGGCGTTTCACGCCCACCAGGGCCGCGACGAGCACTCCGCCCGCGTGAATCACGCTCGAAACGACGAGCACCACGTAGAACCAGACGGTGCGGATCATCCCGCAGAAAAATGATCGTAGCCCGCGGGCGGCGCGATCGGCCGGCCGGAGTCAGTGACGCGCACCCCCGACCCGCGCGCACACCGCCCGATCCGAGTGAGCGGCAGGCCAGTTGCGCGCCGGAAAGCGTGCGCGTCGGGCTCGCGAAACCGCGGCGGCAGCGCGGCGAGCAGCTCGAACTCCTCGCCGCTCGCGGCGGCACTGTGGCGATCGACGCCGCGAACGCAGGGGACCTGCTCGAGCGCGATTTCGACGCGCACGCCCGACGCCGCGGCGAGGTGGGCGGCATCCGCCGCCAGACCGTCCGAGATGTCGATCATCGCGCGCGCGCCCAGGTCCGCGAGCCGCCGCCCCGCGACTATGCGTGGCTCGGGACGCGCGAACCGGTGGAACAGGGCGGGCGGCGGGCGGCGCCCCTTGGCGAGCGATCGCAGCGCGGCCTGCGCGCCGCCCAGCGCTCCCGTCACCCACAGGCCGTCGCCGGGCCGCGCGCCGTCGCGCCGCACCGGGCGCGTCGTCCACCCAAGGACGCAGACGTCCGCGATGTAGCGCGCCGAGCGGACCAGGTCGCCCCCCAGCACCGCGGCGCCCACACGCTGCGCCGCGGCACCCACGCCCGTCATGATCTCGGTCGCGGGGTCCCCTTCCCCCTTCCCTCTTCCCCGGCCTTTTCCGGGTATTCCGAGGGAGACCAGCACCCCGAACGGCTGCGCGCCTTCGGCGGCGAGGTCCGATAAGGCCGCCGCCGCCGACCGCCACCCGATCTCCCGGAACGAGAGCCAGTCGGTCCGGAAATGCACCCGCTCGAGGCTCAGATCGATGCTGACTGCGAGCCAGGTGCGGCCGACGCGAATCAGCGCGCAGTCGTCTCCCAGCCCCCGCCCATTCCGCCCCAGCCGCGCGAAGATGCGACGCAACCGGTCGAACTCCCCACCACCGCCGAGGCGCAGGTTGGCGCTCACCGCAACGCCGCGTCGCGTGCGAACCGTACCAGCCCGCTGTCCGTGGCCACCCACACGTAGGGCGGATCGACCGCTACGTCGCGCACGGGCGCCGGCACGTCGAGCGGCACGGTGAGAGTGCGGAACGTGGCGCGCCCGATGTCCCAAAAGCCGAGGCCGTTGGTCCCCGCGATCCAGACGCCCCCCCCGGCCCCCCCGGCCCCGTCTGTGGAGCTCGCGATGTCCGGGGCGAGCGCGGTCACGCGTCCCAGCTCGGCCGGGCTCCGCAACAGCGTCCACCGTCCGCGGACCGGATCGCGCCAGCCGAGCTGCTCGGGCGTCGCGGCGACGAGCGTGTCCGCCCGCAGTGTGAGCGCGACGATCGGCGTGCGCAGCGCCGGTTGCGCCGCCACGTCCGGTGGCACCGCGACGGTGTTCTCCCCCGGCGCGAGCAGGCCGAGGCCACCGGCCGTGCCGACCCAGACGCTCTCCCGCACGGCGACCAGGCTGAGGACAGGCGTGTCGCTCCAAACCCTGACCACCGATCCCTCGTCGCTCACCACGAACAGTCCGCGCACGCTGCCGACCCACACGCCGTCGGGCGCCGGAGCGAGCGCGGCCGCACCGTCCAGCGCGAACAGCCTGATCCTCGAGCCAGGGGCGTCGACCCGCACGACGCCCCGCTCGCACGCGAGCCAGAGCGATCGCCCCCGCGCGATCAGCCGCCTGCCTTCGACGCAGGGGAACCCCAGCGTGCCCGTGCCCTCGATCGTCGTGTCCGCCGACAGATCTCGGGCGACCCACGTCAATCCGCGCCGCTCACCCACCCGTCCCGCCGACGCCACCCACACGCCGCCGGGCGCCGCCGCGACCGCGCCGGCGCGCGTCGCGATCAGCCCGAACCTGAGCGGGTTCCATTCTCCGGTCGCGGGATCGACGCGCACCAGGCCCGCGCCGTCCGAGCCGAAAAACAGCTCGCTCCGGTCCGGCGAGCGCGCCGCGGCTGTGAAGCGATAGCTGGCAAGCCGGGGGTCCGTGAGGATGAGGGCGCGCATCGCCTCCGCGAATGGCGCCTGCGCGAGCGCGGTGCGGGGGTCCAGTGACGTGACGCGTTGCCCCGGCGGCGGGAGCGGCCGGTCTGGCACGGGAAAGAGCGCCCCACGGGGCAGGAATCCCCACCCGGAGGCGCCCTGCACGAAGATGCCGCTCGCCTGATCGCGCGCGTCGAGCATCAGACTCGCGACGCCGCCCGGGACGACTCCTTGCTCCCACGTCCGGACGGTGCCGTCGTAGCGCGCCCACCCGTCGGCCGTGCCGAGCCACACCGCGTCGGCGACGCCGTCCGCCAGCGCGACGCGTACGCGGGCCGCCGGGTAGCCGTCGAGCGACGTGACGGGGAGGCGCCAGGTCCGCGCCTGGCGGTCGTAGATCGTGAGGCCGTGCGCCGTCGCCGCGAACACGCTGAACGGGGACGCCGCGACCGCCTCGACCGCGGAGAAGTCGCTGATCAAGGCGCGGTCTTCGGGGCGCCAGCGCTGGGCGGAAAGATGGAACGACGGAACGATGGAAAGAGCAGCCGCAAGCCAGCGCACGCCGCGCAACGAGCGTGACTTTCCATCCTTCCCGCTTTCCATCCTTCCGCCTTCTCTCACTCCGTCTCCGGCAGCTCGAGCTCCGCGAGCACGGGCGGTCCGACCGGCCTCGCATGCGCCCACGCGCGCCAGATGTCGGGCAGCGCCGCGAGCACGTCCGCCGGCCGGAGGCTGCGGGCGGTCCACTGCCGGGCGCCGTGCTCGGCGGCGCGCCCCAGGACGTGTGCGCCGAGCGCCGCCGCTTCGGGGCCCGGACTGCCGCGCGCCAGAAACGCCCCGATGAATCCGGCGAGCAGGTCGCCCGAGCCGCCCGTCGCGAGCCCGGGGTTGCCGCTCGCGACGACGTGGATCGGCCCGCGCAGATCCGCGATCACCGTGGGTACGCCCTTCAAGAGCACCGTCCCCTTGATTTTTTGCGCGGCCTTGGATGCCGCCCCCCACCGGTCGTTGGCGGCCGCGTCGGCGAGCTGATCGCCGAATTGCGCGCGGAACTCTCCCAGGTGAGGCGTCAACACGACCGGCCGCTCGGCCGGCCCCTGGAACAGGGTGAGGGCGTCGGCATCCAGTACGGTGGGAATGGGGCGGCGGGCCAGCACGGCTTGCAGGAACGGGGTCCGAGCCGACGCGCGGCCGAGCCCCGGGCCCACGACGAGCGCGTCGGCCCATTCGAGCGCCTCCGCCGCGTCGGGCTCGAGCTCGGGCCCGAGCGCGGACTCCACGGTGAGCACGTCGGGAAGGCTGGCCCGCGCGGCCACGATCGTCTCCGGTCCGGCGACCAGCTTCACCAGCCCGGCCCCCGCCGCGAGCGCCGCCCGCGCCGCATGCAGCGCGGCGCCGGTCATGCCGTTCGAGCCGCCCACCACGGTCACGCGACCGCGGTCGCCCTTGTGCATCATCGGCGTCAGCTTCGGGAGCCGCGCACCCGTCCATACATCGGTGACGAGCAGTGGCCACGACGGGTCGGCGGGTGGGAGCCCGATGTCCGCGACCACGATCTTGCCGCACCAGTCGCGCGCCAGCAGGTGGCCGCGGCGCGGGCCGCCGAACGTCACCGACAGGGCGGCGCGCACGGGGCCGTGCGCTTCGCCGCTCGACAAGTCGAGCCCGGTGGGTCCATCCAGCGCGACCACGGTCGCCCCGTAGGCGACCAGCCGCTGCGCCAGCGCCAGCACGTCGCCGCGCGCGGGGCCCGCCGCACCGGTGCCGAGCAACGCGTCCACGGCCACGGCGGCGGCGGGCCACGGCTCGTCCCGGCCGATCTCCCGCACGCCGTCCACCCGCGCCAGCGCGCGGCTGTCGATGGCATCGTCCGTCTTGGGATCGAGGCCCGAGACCCAGACGGGCACGCCGGCGGCGTGGAGCGCCCGCGCCACGACCCAGCCGTCGCCGCCGTTGTTTCCCGCCCCGGCGGCCACCAGGACGCCGCGGGTGATCACGTCGGCGAATTCGCGCACGATCACCTGCGCGACCGCGCGGCCGGCGGCTTCCATCAGCACGCGCGAGGGGATGCGGTACTGGGTGCGGGCCGCCGAATCCCACGCGGCGGCTTCGGTCGCCGACAGCACGGGGACCGGGTTCACGGGATCAGCACCCCGGCATACCCGACCACGGCCGCGTCGTCACCCGTCACCATGCCGGAGTGACTGTAGTGCACGACCTCCGCGCGTACGGCGCCCAACGTGCGGGCCGCGGCGATCACGGTGGCCGTCGGCGCGCGGCCGCACATCGAGATCCCCTCGCGGGTGCAGCGCCGCAGCAGCTCCTCGCCGTCCAGCGCCGACACGGCCTCGAGCGCCAGCCGATCCTTCCGCTCCGCCGCGCGGGCGGGCTCGTAGTGGGTGAGGTCGCTCGAGGCGAGCAGCAGCACCGGCTCGGACCAGCGCGCCGTGACGTCCGCGAGCGCCTCGCCCAGCCCGCGGCAGCCGTCCCACGCGTCCCAGGCGAGCACGATGGGGACGATGCGCACGTCCGGGCGGCGTACCTGGAGAAAGGGCACCTCCACCTCGACGGCGTGCTCACGGGCGTGGGCGGTGTGGTCGACGCCCACCAGCGCAGACGCCTCGAGCAACGCGGCGGCGAGCGGCTCGTCCACCGGGACGTCACCCAGGGGAGTGCGGAAGGCGCCGGCCTCCCACAATGACGCGCCCCCCCGCGCGGCACACACGCCGGTGTGGTTGGGTGCGAGGATCACCACGACGGGCGGAATGTCGAGGCGAGCGAACACGTGGGCGGCGGTCAGTCCCGAGTAGACGTACCCGGCGTGCGGCGCCACGGCGGCGCGCGCCGGTGCGGGGCTCGTCGGCGGGACGGCCTCGAGGAGCTCGCGGACGGCGCGCTCCAGCTCGCGCTTCGTCCCCGGATAGAAGCGCCCGCTCACCGCGGGCGTGCGCACCGCGTCCAAGCCCTTATTTGAAGCTCTGGCCGATCGCGCGACCGAAGGAGATCTCCCCGTTATCGATGCGAATGTTGAACCCGCACTCCGGGTTGCTGCAGACCCACGCCTTGTAGGTGATCGGCGCGCCGTCGCGCCCGTAATCGGACAACGGAATGAGCAGACCTTGCTGGCACTTCTTGCAGGCGGGCCATTCCCTGACTTCTGTGCTCATGCGGCACCCCCTTCCCCCGATCCGGCGCCCGCTATCCGCGCTCCAGGCCGGGCCAGCCGTACCCGGCGCGGAACACTTCCGCGAAGTCGTACACCCGATCGAAGTCTTCGACCTTGTCGCTCGGCTGTCGCGCCAGCAGGCCGACGTCGATCAGGGAGAAGACGATGTGGCCGAAGTCCTCGGTGCTGGTGATCCCCCAGTAGCGCAGCACGGTGGGCGCGAGCAGCCCGAACTGGTCGAGCGCGAAGTCGCGACAGGCCCAGGCGAGCTCCGCCCCGCTCAGGTGGCGGCGCGTGGGCAGCTTGCCCTGGGCGTACTCGAGCGCCGCGAGCACGAACAGATAGCCGCGCTCCTGGTAGCGGCCGTCCTGCTGGCCGATGCGCTCGAACGCTTCCTGCAGCGTCGCGAAATCGCTCACGGCCGGACCTCGAGGCTGCCGGGTTTGCGCGGCCGGACGTCGACCGACCGCGTCACGCGCGGCTCGAGCAGCGCGAGCTCGAGCACCTCGTCGAGCGTGTCGACCGGCTTGATCTCGATCAACTTCTTCACTTCGTCGGGTACCTCCACGATGTCGCTCTGGTTGCGCGCCGGCACGATCACAGTCTTCACCCCGGCGCGCGCGGCCGCCGTCAGCTTCTCCTTGAGCCCCCCGATCGGGAGCACCCGGCCGCGCAGCGTCAGTTCGCCCGTCATCGCCACGTCGTGGCGCGCGGGACGCTGGCACAACAGCGAAGCCAGCGCGGTGGCCATCGTGATCCCCGCCGACGGTCCGTCCTTGGGAACCGCCCCCGCGGGGACGTGCAAGTGCACGTCGGTCTGCGTGAACGCATCGAGCGGAATCCCCAGGGCGCCGGCACGGGCCCGCAACAAGCTCCAAGCGGCCTGCGCCGACTCCTTCATCACGTCCCCGAGCTGCCCGGTCAAGGTGATCTGGCCCTTCCCGGGCATCTGGATCGCCTCGATGAACATGATATCGCCGCCCACCGGTGTCCACGCGAGGCCGGTGGCGACGCCGACCTCGGGGCTCCGCCCCGCCACTTCGCTCTGCACCTTGGGCTGGCCGGCGTACTTCTCGAGGTTCTTGATCGAGATCCGGACCGCCCCGGCCCGCCCCTCCACGACCTCCAACGCCGCCTTGCGGAGCACGCCTTGGATCTCGCGCTCCAGCTGTCGCACGCCCGCCTCCCGCGTGTACTCCGCGATCAGGCGTTCCAGCGCCGCGTCGGCCAGGCTCGCGCGCTCGGGCGTGAGCCCCGTCTCCTTGAACTGCCGCGGCAGCAGGAAGCGCTTCGCGATCGCGAGCTTCTCGCCGGGCGTGTACCCCGGTAGGGTGAGCACTTCCATGCGATCGAGCAAGGGGTCGGGGATCGGCGCCAGGCTGTTGGCGGTGGCGATGAACATGACGCCCGAGAGATCGAACGGCACCTCGAGGTAGTGGTCCACGAACGAGCCGTTCTGCGCGGGGTCGAGCACCTCGAGCAGGGCCGCGGTCGGGTCGCCGCGCACGTCGGCGCCCATCTTGTCGACCTCGTCGAGCATCAACAGGGGATTGCGGGTCTCGCAGCGCTGCAGCGCGTGGATGATGCGACCGGGGAGGGCCCCGACGTAGGTGCGGCGATGGCCGCGGATTTCGGCTTCGTCCCGCACGCCGCCGAGCGACACGCGGGTGAAGCGCCGTCCCAGCGCTTCGGCGATGCTCTGGCCGAGCGACGTCTTGCCGACGCCGGGCGGCCCCACGAAGCAGAGGATGCTGCCGCGCGCCTGCGGGTTGAGGGTGCGCACCGCCAAATACTCGAGGATGCGCTCCTTCACTGCCTTCAGGTCGTAGTGGTCGCGATCGAGGATCTCGCGGGCGGCCTTCAGGTCGAGCCGGTCCTCGGAGGTGCGGCCCCACGGCAGCGTGGCGAACACCTCGAGGTAGGTGCGGGCCACGTGGTATTCGGCCGACTGCGGCGACATCTGTCGCAGCCGCTTGAGCTCGCGGTCGGCCACCTTCTTCGCCTCGGCCGACAACCCACCCTCCTCGAGCCGCTTCCCGAGGTCGGTGAGCTCGTCGTCGCCGTCGTCCTCCCCCAGCTCCTGACGGATCACGCGCAGCTGCTCGCGCAACACGTATTCGCGCTGATTCGCGTCGAGCCGGGATTTCACCTTCTCCTGGATCTGCGTCCCGACCTCGAGCACCTGCAGCTCCTGCCCCAGCAGCTCGGCGAGGCGCTCCAGCCGGCGGTTCACGTCGTCGATGGACAGCAGCTCGGCCTTGGCGGGCAGCGCCAGGTCGAGATTCGCGGCGGCGAAGTCGGCGAGCTTCGAGCCGTCGGTGATGCCGGCGAGCACCTCGTGCAGCTCCTCACCCAGATACGGCGCGATGTCGATGACGCGCGAGAATTGCGCCTGCACGGTACGCTTGAGCGCCTCGGTGCGGGCATCCTCGGGCGCACCGGAGACGAGCGTCTCGTAGCCCGCGACGAGCCAGTGCTCGGCGGGGCCGACGTCGACCAGGCGCGCGCGCTCGAGGCCCTGTACCATCACCCGGACGGAGCCGTCGCCGAGCTTGAGCATCCGGACCACGGAGCCGAGCGTCCCCACTTCGTACAGCTCGTCGGGCCGCGCGTGCATCACCGCGCCTTCGGGCGGTTCCCCGCCGGCGAGCGGCTTCACGATGCCCAGCAGCAGGCGCTTGTTCCCCTGCACCACTTCGTCGATGAGCTGCACCGCATGCGGGTCCGCCAGCGCCATAGGGAGCACGACGTGGGGGTACACCACGAGCTGGCCGAGCGGGAGGATCGGCAGGCGGTCCATCTACTGCACCTTCACGGATTGGGGCCCCGACAGCCGTGCCGGGATCTTGGCGAGCCGCACCTCGAGAAAGCCGTGCTCGTAGCTCGCGCGGATCGACTCGGGATCGACCGGCACCGGCAGCCGGAAGCGGCGCTCGAACGGACCGACCTGGACCTCCATCGCGTGGTAGTGCGGCTTCCCCTCGCGCCGCGGCTTGCGCTCGCCGCCGATGGTGAGAATGCCGTCGGCGAACTCGACCGTGAAATCCTCCGCGCGCATGCCGGCGATGTCCATGTAGACCACGAGCGCGTCCTCGATCTCGTAGATGTCCGTCGGCGGCTTCCATTTGGAGGACGCGACGAAGCCCACCGGCCGCCCGTGCGCGACCTCGTTGAAGTAGACCTCGAGCTCGTCGGCGAGATGCACGGTGAACGACCCCGAGCCGCGCGACGGCCGCTCAGCCACGGCGCGCTCCCACGGCTTGGCGGGCGGGCGCCGCGTACAGGGGGAACTGAGCCGTCAGCTCACGCACCTCGACCTTGACGCGCGCCAGCGTGGCGTCGTCCTGCTTCGTGAGAACCGTGTCGATCATGTCGGCTACCCTCTCCATCTCGGGCTCCGTGAAGCCGCGCGTCGTGACGGCGGGCGTGCCGATCCGGATCCCACTGGTCACGAACGGCGACTGCGGGTCGCCGGGAATGGTGTTCTTGTTGACTGTGATGCCCGCGCGATCGAGCAAGGCCTGCGCTTCCTTGCCCGTCAGGCCCTTGGGTCGCAGGTCCACCAGCATGAGATGCGTGTCGGTGCCTCCCGACACGATCGCGTAGCCGCGCTCCACCAGCGCCGTGGCCAGCGCCTGTGCGTTCTTCACGACCTGGATCGCGTATTGCTTGAATGCCGGGGTCATCGCTTCCCCCAGCGCCACGGCCTTCGCCGCGATCACGTGCTCGAGCGGGCCGCCCTGAATCCCGGGGAATACCAGCTTGTCTACGTCCTTGCCGTACGCCTCCTGACAGAGAATCAGGCCGCCGCGCGGGCCGCGCAGCGTCTTGTGCGTCGTGGTCGTGACGATCTGTGCGTGCGGCACGGGCGACGGGTGAATCCCCGCGGCCACGAGGCCGGCGAAGTGCGCCATGTCGACCACGAAGATCGCGCCGACCTCGTCGGCGACGCTGCGCAGCGCGGCGAAATCGATCACCCGCGCGTACGCGCTGCCGCCGCCGACCAGGATGCGGGGCCGCTCGCGGCGGGCGATCTCGCGCACCTGATCGTAGTCGATGCGCCCCGTGTCCTCGCGCACGCCGTAGGCGGTGGGCCGAAACAGCATGCCCGAGAAGTTGACGGGCGAGCCGTGCGTCAGGTGGCCGCCGTGCGGCAACGCCAGCCCGAGCAGGGTGTCCCCGAGCTTCGCGACCGCGAGGTAGGCCGCCATGTTGGCCTGCGCGCCGGAATGCGGCTGCACGTTCACGTGCTCGGCCTTGAACAGCGCCTTGGCACGGTCGATCGCCAGCTGCTCCACCTCGTCCACGATCTCACAGCCGCCGTAGTAGCGCTTCCTCGGCAGCCCCTCGGCGTACTTGTTGGTGAGCGCGGTGCCCATGGCTTCCATGACGGCCATGGTGGCGAAGTTTTCGCTCGCGATCAGCTCGAGCCCGTGCTCCTGGCGCTCCACCTCCCGCTGGATCAGCGCGTAGATGGCCGGGTCGGCCTGCGCGAGGTGCGCGCGCCGGTCAATCATGGTCCATCATGGTCGATCTTGGCGACGCGCCGCGCGTGGCGCCCGCCTTCGAACCCGGTGTCGAGCCAGCGGTGCAGAATCGCCATCCCCTCCTCCTCGCTCACGAACCGCGACGGCAGCACGAGCACGTTCGCGTCATTGTGCTTGCGTGCCAGCTCGGCGATCTCGGGCGTCCAGGCGACGGCGGCGCGCACGCGCGGGAACCGATTGGCCACGTACGCCATGCCGAGCCCCGTCCCGCAGGTGAGCACGCCGCGCTGCGCCACGCCCCGGCTCACCGCGTCGGCCACCGGCTTGCCGAAGTCGGGGAAGTCGTCCGCCGGGTCCAGCGCCTTCGGGCCCACGTCCACCGGGTCGTAGCCGAGCCGGCGCAGCTCGTCCACGACCTTCTGCTTCAGCTGAAAGCCCGCGTGGTCCGCCCCGACGTAGACCTGCTCAGACATAGTTACGCCGCACCTGCGCGATGGTGGCGATCCGCTGCTCGGCGAGCCGGTCGGCCGCCCGGTAACTCGGGATGCCTTCGTCCCGCGCGATCTCGAACACCCGCAGGATCGTGTCGTAGATCTCGCCGGCTTTGTTGCGCGCCCGCTCCGGAGACCAGTCGTGCAGCTCGGCGTTCACGTTGATCAGCCCGCCGCCGTTGATCACGTAGTCGGGGGCGTAGGTGATGTGCCGCTCCTCGAGCAGGTCGCCGTGGCGGTCTTCGGCGAGCTGGTTGTTCGCCCCGCCCGCCACGATCTCGACCTCGAGCCGGCGGATCGTGTCGTCGTTGATCACGGCGCCCAGCGCGCACGGCGCGAACACGTCGGCCGGCACGCCGTAGATCTCGACCGGCGCGACCGCGGTCGCCCCGCACTCGTCCACCACGCGCTTCACTCGCTGGGGGTCGATGTCCGTGCACACGAGCTTCGCCCCTTCGGCGTGCAACAACTTGGCGAGATGGTACCCCACGCTGCCGCACCCCTGCAGGGCCACGGTTTTCCCCGTGAGACGGTCCGACCCGTAGCGGTACGCCGCGCACGCCTTGATGCCACGGTACACGCCGTACGCCGTCACCGGTGACGGATCGCCCGATTTGCCGATCAACCCGGTGACGTGGTTCGTCTCCGCCTTGATGTACTCCATGTCGGAGGTCGACGTGCCGACGTCTTCGGCCGTGATGTAGCGGCCCTTGAGCGACTCCACGTGCCGGCCGTGTGCCCGAAACAGCGCCTCCCGCCGGGTCGTGCGGTTGTCGCCGACGATCACGCTCTTGCCGCCGCCCAGATTGAGCCCGGCTACCGCGGCCTTGTACGTCATGCCGCGCGCCAGGCGCAGGCAGTCGACCAGCGCCTCCTCGTCGGTGCCGTAGTTCCAGAACCGGGTGCCGCCCAGCGCGGGCCCGAGCCCGGTCGAGTGGATGGCGATGATGCCGCGATAGCCGCACGACGGCTCGTAGGCGAAGCTCACCTGCTCGTGGTCGTGCTCGGCGAGCCGGTCGAACAGCGCGAGCCGCTCGCCCTCTCCGGTGCTAGCCTCCAGGATAGAGGCCGCGGGCGATGACGATCCGCTGGATTTCGCTGGTGCCTTCATAGATCTCGGTCACCTTCGCGTCGCGAAACAGTTTCTCGACCGGGAAGTCGCGCATGTAGCCGTACCCGCCGAACAGCTGCACCGCCTGAGTCGTGACCCACATCGCGGTCTCCGAGGCGAACAGCTTGGCCATGCTCGCCTGGGTGGTGATCGCCTCGCCACGGTCGCGGCGTGCCGCCGCCGCGAGCGCCAGGGCGCGGGCCGCCTCGACCCGCGTCGCCATGTCGGCCAGCTTGAACTGCACCGCCTCGAACTCCCGCAACGGCTGCCCGAACTGCTTGCGCTCGGCGCAGTAGGCGAGCGAGTGCTCCAGCGCCCGCCGCGCGATCCCTACCGCCTGGATCGCGATCCCCAGCCGGCCCACGTCCAGCCCTTCCATCGCGTACACGAACCCCTGCCCCTCCTCACCCAGCAGCTGGTCCGCGGGGAGCCGGACGTCCTCGAGCGCGATCGCGGCGGTGTTCGAGGCGCGCAGGCCCATCTTGTCTTCCGGCTTCCCCGGACGATAACCCGGGGCATCGGTCGGCACAATGAACGTGGAGATCCCCTTCGCGCCGCGCCGCGCATCGGGCCGGTCGGTGCGCACCATGACCATCATCACGTCCGCGGTGCCGCCGTTGGTGGCCCATGCCTTGGTGCCCGACAGCACCCACTGGTCTCCGGCCCGCAGCGCCCGCGCCGAGAGCGACGCCGCGTCCGAGCCCGATTCCGGCTCGGAGAGCGCGAAGCCCGCGAGCAGCTCGCCGCGGGCCATCGGCTTGAGCCAGCGCTCCTTCTGGCGGGCGTTGCCGTGCCGCAACAACATCGTCGCGGGGATGGCGTTGTGGATGGAGACCGAGACCGCGATGCTCGCGTCGGCGGCCGCGAGCTCCTCGAGCGCGAGCAGGTAGGTGAGCGTGTCGAGCCCCATCCCGTCGTACTCCTCGGGCGTGGACATCCCGAGGAAGCCGAGCTTGCCGAGCTCGTCGAGCACGTCGCGCGCGAAGTGCGCGGTGCGGTCCCACTCAGCCGCATGCGGCTCGATTCGGGTGCGCGCGAACTCGCGCGCCAGATCGACGATCTGACGCTGCGTCTCGGAAAGGCCGGCGGCCTCAATCGCGATAGACATAGAAGCCACGGCCGGTCTTCCGGCCCAGGCGCCCCGCCGCGACCATCTTCCGCAGCAGCGGCGCCGGCCGGTACTTGGGATCGCCGAAGTCGTGGTGGAGGATGTCGAGGATGTGGAGGCACACGTCGAGGCCGATCAGGTCCGCCAGAGCCAGCGGCCCGACCGGGTGGTTCATCCCCAGTTTCATGATCTGATCCACCGCGTCGGGTGCCGCCACCCCCTCCATCACACAGTAGACGGCTTCGTTGATCATCGGCATCAGCACGCGATTGGAGACGAACCCCGGCGAATCATTCACGACGACGGGAATCTTGTGCAGCGCCTCCACAACCTCCACAACCTTCACCACCGTCTCATCCGCCGTCTCCATGCCCCGGACCACCTCAACCAGCTGCATCACCGGCACCGGGTTCATGAAATGCATCCCGATCACCTGGCCGGGGCGCTTGGTCTGCGCGGCGAGCGTGGTGATCGAGATCGACGAGGTATTGCTGGCCAGCACCGCCGCCGGCGGCGCCAGCCGGTCGAGCTCGCGGAAGATCTTGAACTTGGTCTCCGCCTGCTCGGTCGCGGCTTCCACCACCAGCTCGACGTCCTTCACGGCGTCGAGACCCGACGACACCCGGATGCGGGCCAGCGCGGCGTCGCGCCGCTCGGCGGTGACCGTCCCCTTCTTGACCTGCCGCTCGAAGTTGGCGCGAATGGTGGCGAGCGCGCGCTCGAGCAACCCGGGCGCGACGTCGATCAGCACGGTATCCCACCCATGCTCCGCGAACACGTGGGCGACGCCGTTGCCCATGGTCCCGGCGCCGACCACCGCGACCCGGCTCATGCCGCTGGCTCCGCCTTCCGGGAGGTCCGGCTCCAGGCCGCGAGCGCGGCCGTTCCGGCGAGCATCACCAGCGTGGTCACGAGCCCTCCCTCCGGCCCGAACGCG
>Ga0209378_1001135_pt1 | contig 19155 bp, 20 predicted proteins | sample GraSoiAngelo_156_FD_186170 | JGI IMG/M metagenome (GOLD analysis project Ga0209378, IMG submission 186170) | Grasslands soil microbial communities from the Angelo Coastal Reserve, California, USA - 14_1009_13_40cm (SPAdes) (version 2) | ecosystem: Environmental > Terrestrial > Soil > Grasslands ...
TCATCAGCAGCGACACCGGCGACTGCGAAGCCCTCGAGCCTAGCCCCGACGGGAAAAAACTCGCCTTCTCCCGGACAAGAAACTACCAGTACACGGGGGTCAGCGTCCATGATATGGAGACGGGGGGCGAGACAGTCCTCGCCCCAATAGACGATCGCTCCACGAGCATCGTTGGCGGCTGGACACGCGACAATAAACGGGTCTATGTAACTAGCAACGCGAACGACAGGGGAATAGAAGCAGTCGCTCTGCTTGATATCAAAGAAAATAGCGAGTTCCAGTGGCTCACCCTGCAGGACTGGGACAGTTCTCTCGTCGACGTCAGCCCGACGGAAGACAAGTACGCTTACGTCGTCAACCAAGCGGGGAACCTCCATCTCTACATCCGTGATCTGAAAGGGGAACACGAAGAGATACCGCCCGGCCATGGTGTTATACGCGCTGCCAAATTCAGTCCAGACGGCAAACAGCTCGCGATAATACACGCCTCAGGCGACAGCCCCCACGACATCTGGGTCTATGATCTCAAAGCCCGCACCCTCAAACAAATCACCTACTCGCTAGTCGGTGGACTAAACCAGGACAACTTCATCCAACCACACCTGATCGTCTACTCTGCTCAAGATCAAACTCCTATCTCCAGCTTCCTCTACGTCCCCGCTAACATCAAGCCCGATCGATCCCATCCTGCCATCGTCTATCCGCACGGCGGACCCCAATGGCAACACTTCAACAGCTGGTACCCCAACATCCAATACCTGACGAGTCACGGATACCTCGTCATCGCGCCAAACTACCGGGGGTCAACAGGGTTCGGACGCGAATACATGGAATCCCTCCGCAAAGACGCTGGGAGAGGCGATCTCAACGATCTTATCGCAGCGGTCGACTATCTCAAGACAACCGGTTATGTAGATCCGAAGAGAATTGCGATAATGGGCGGGTCCTGGGGAGGATACCTCACACTAATGGCGCTCACCAAGACGCCAGAGATATGGGGGGCGGGCGTCAGCATTGTTCCACTGGCCAACTGGTTCACAGCCCACGAGAACGAGGATCCTGTGCTGCAGAAGAACGACGAATGGTTGATGGGTAATCCAATTACCGATCGCGAGCTCTGGCGTGACCGCTCGCCAATATTCTTTGCAGACCAGATCCGCGCACCCCTCCTTCTACTCGCAGGACAACACGATATCCGATGCCCCGTCGAAGAAACACAACAGATGGCTGAAGCGGCACGGAAGAACGGGGTAACGGTTGAGGTAAAGATCTACGAAAACGAAGGGCACGGGTTCGTGCGGAGAGAGAATGAGATAGACTCGATTAAGAGAGCTGCAAAATTCCTAGACCAGCACGTCGGACAACAGTGATCTGCCTAAAGAAACGATCCCAGAGCCTCGCTGTTCCAACCAACCCACCAAAGTCATCTTAGACAGCGTCTACCCGAAACCGAACGGCACGGATAGCCACAATTCCAAGGTCACTATAATTGCCCCGAACCCGACCAGGGTGTAATTCACCTGATCTTTTCCTATGACTCGCGATCCCAGGACACTAGCAACCGCGAGCATTAGGCCGAACCAGGCGACGAGATGGATCAGGAACCCAACAAGCGTTGTTGCAGCGCCAAGCCAGCGGGGAATGTATCTAACCGTTACATCGTAGACTTCGAGTACTATCGCGCCGATTATCACGCCTATCAGGAACCAGCCAAAGCGTCCGGTAGTGGCCAAGACTCCTTCGCTCTTCGCCAGTGTTGTCCCCCGGGACTTTAATCACGTGTGACCACTGTCCTTGTTTCGCGATTACTGTGCTATGCCTCGCGGGCACTCCAAATCCGCGAACGCGGCGTACCCTCTCCATTTCTCGCTGGTTTCGATCCGGACAAATCCGTTAGTGTCTAGACTCTATTTCTAACGTGAAGCTCTCAAAGACGAGCGAGGACTCCTATACACCAGAATCAGCAGCAACTAGTTCTTCAAGCGGCCAAGAATACAGAGCGTAATGCAGCGAACCAATCGATCAACCAGCTGCAACCCACGTGTTTCACAAACCGCACCGACATTTCACAGCTCTCTTACACAAACGGGGTTTTCTATGGTTACTTGTTAGTCTACGAGACCTTCGGTGTCTCCAATCCTACGAGATTCTCCATGGATGCGACTTGGAGCATAACATTCGACTTCCCTGGACCCGGCTGGGTGTTCACCGACAGCTCCCCATTTCACCTCTCTGCGGATGGAACCGGCTATCCAACATTCGCGTTCCGTATAACAAGCACTCAACTCAACAACCTAGCCCCTGGGACAGACTTCTCAAATTATACTGCAACACTTGACGGAAGCTATTCGGTTACTGGGACCTACGCGACCTACACCGTAACTCAGCATTCCACCTACGACAGCTCATCAAACGCAGGAACCGGAACAATAGGATCCAGCGGCAGCCTACCAAAATGCTGAGCTAGGTTTCGACGACCAGAACTCATGGCCTCAATTTAGAGGCTGCAGAAACAGGACGCGACACAGAGTAAATCGTTCTAGATACGAGTGTTTTCTAGCTGTCGGGTTGGTCTAGTTCTGCTTCTTCAGCTTCTTCTTCGAGCATCGCGAAAACATCGTCGACTATCTCGAAGAGCAGTCGCGTCTCTTCATAGTCAGCCGGAAGGACTGGAGGGCTGACCTCTACTCTTCCATCGCTGTTCAGCGTGAACCTCGTCTTAAGTGTCGACTCCGCGAGCTTCTTGTTAGCCCTCTCCCACCAAGTATCCGAATTCTCAGCTGCCTTCAACGCCTAAACACTTCACTAAGATCGGTGTTGAATTACGGTAAGAAAAAGGTTTGGAGGATGCATCAGCCCGAGCTAGAAGCGACCGGGCTTTCGGCTATGATCTCGTGGACCTCAAGCTTACTAGGACCTGTAAACGCCTCTTTCGGCGGCGTGTTCGCATGAGCTTCCATAAACGCCTGGCTCTCAGTCCACCTCTCGAAATCCTCCTTGGACCTCCAATACGTCATGACCACATAATGGTCTCCTTTCATCGGTCGTAAGACCTCAGTCCTGATAAACCCTGGCGATTGTGCGATCGACCATTTTCTCTGCTTCCACCGGCGCTCAAAATCTTCCTCCCAACCCTTCGCCACCGGTATCCTGTTTGATACAACCAAGACCATGATGTTCGGTGACGATAACTTCGCTATTTTAGTTCTGCTGGTTGCGATGCGTCTCGGAGCGTCAACCCCTGCCTCTGGATCCGTCGAGTATACAGGTTCCCGCCTCGCCGGACAAAGAATGTCAGAAGCCAGAGCAGATACCTGATGTTCGTATTCGCGATCGCAATGGTCCAGAACGGAGGGAGGATGGACACAAAGAAGACGGCCGCGACCATTATCTCAAGGTTCCTCAGCGTCCGATATTTCTTGAAGAGGTCAGGAGCGAGCAGGTTTCTCTATTCTATCGAAAGGATATGCGTGAAACATACGAGGATGGCCCAGATCAGTCCTATGTCGAGAGCGTAGACAGCGGATGCGTCATTCTGCGAAAGAGTCGATGAGGCGACCGTGTTCAAACCGAATGAAAGCTGGTTGAAAAGATAAGGTTCGATGGCAACGAGGAAGAGCATTATCGTGTTGAGCGCACGGGTCCGGGTCGTCTCAACCGAAAGAACTGACATTATTTCCGTGTAGCGGAACCATACGAGGATCAGGACTAGAAAGCTGAACCCGAAGGTTGCAATATTCCCAAGCAACGCCGGCGTATCAGGCGGCTTGCTTGCGATGAGGTTGAGAGCGCCGATCGACAGGGCTAGGCCGAAGATTAGGTCCGATAGAGACTGGATACGAGGTCGAGGATGCTGAAGCGCTTCCCCAGGTCGGCCGCTAATCTCTGACAATCTTTTCCAGCTGTTCATTGAGCCAGTCGATCTCGAACTGGTCATCTGCACCGGGGGCTATCCCGGCCTCTTTGAATACTGATTGAGCACGCTGCAGTAGAATGCGCGACTCGTCCCTGTTCCCCCGAAGAAACGCAACAACAGCTTTGTTGATGATACTCATCGCGGTGCTATACGGATCGCCTGCCGTTCCAATTTTCTCGCCCTCGGTGAAGTAACGTTCAGCCACGTCGACGTTTCCACGGTGGATCTCGACAAAGCCTAGATTTTGAAGTTCAGCCGCCACCATGCCTTGGTCTCGGATCTTCCGGTTTAGTTCGAGGCTCTGTTCAAACAGCGCCGCCGCCTGATCATAGTCACCAGTGAGCCGCGTCGCACTGGCATGAAGGAATAGGGGGGCTTGCCCCATAGCCGGGTCAAGGTCAAGCGCGAACTCTCTAGCTTTGACGGCAAGGCTGGCAGATTTGGCATAGTCGCATTCCTCGAGTGCAATTCGGCTCATGGCAAGGTATGCGAGTGTCAAAGCCTCTCGATCATTTACCGCAAGTGCCGCGTCAAGCGCGGCCCGGCTCCTTTCACGTGATTCCTCGATCTTTCCCTGCCTGAAAGCCAACAGAGCATCACCATACAGCGCAAGTGATCTGGCTCGAGATGGCTTCTTCTCGCCCTTTTCCAGCACTATGGCCAGAAACGCCCGTCCCCCGTCGAGGTCACGGGCCACTATCCAAAGCCGCCAAGCATTGGCAACGATCTCGATCGCTCCCTCTTCGTTTCCGTTCTCCAAGAGAACACGCGCTGCATTCGAATAGGATTCTCGCTCTCTGGTAGCTTGCTCAACATCCCGGCTCGCAGCCTGGCCTCTGATGATCGGAGTGCCTTGGGAAGAGGGGAAGTCCCAATGTAGTGCGCGGGAAAGTTCGAGCAGATGTCTTGCTTTTTCCTCACTCATTTCTAGATGCATGTTCACAAATCCTCTCGAGTGTCGAAGTTATGCTTGACTATCTTAGGCCTCGTTCACACCGAAACTTTGTCAATGCCAGACAAGAATTGTGACCGTAGGACCCCATCGAGCTTGTTTGCCCATTGTCTCATGTATGTTTTCTCCAACCTCTGGACCATTCCCTCCTCGATATACCGGGCAAGGCTTCGCTGCTGGAACTTCACATGCAATACCTCGTGGATAAGCGTGGAAACGGCCGCGGCCGCTATCTCGCTGATGAGCTTCCTCTGTCCAACGGATAATTCGTCAAGAGAATTCCTGAACAGTTCCGGTCCTTCCCGCCGAATCCGATCCTTGCTTATCCTCAACGGATAGAGGCTGATCTGCGCGAGAGAATGACTATAGCTTCCGTACAATATTCTCGAAGGTTGCCGTCTCAACAGCTTAGCTGGAAAGATCATCACCCGCAAATCAATCGATCGATCTGAACGAATTCCTTCCGCGGAAACAAGAGTGCTCAACAGTTCCCTGATCTCCCGGGACAGTATCAGTCCGAGGATGAATTTCGCATAACCGTCAAAGAACTCTCGCTCATAACGCGGGAATTTTATCAGGACATAGTCCGGGGGCTTGGCCAGCCGCGCCCTTATCCGGATTTGGGAAACAGAACTCATCTTTCTCTCTTGGTCAACAGTCTCTGAAATATCTACGGTTGATGACTATGGCTGCTAGCGTCTCGGGGCGGCTTATCCTTCTTGCGCAATTGTTCTCCGTCAAGCGGCTGGATGATCGATCCTAAAAAACGCCTTCAGATCCCTAGTTCCATGGGACCATGCATGAAAGCGATTGTCTGCCCAAGATACGGGCCTCCTGAGGTCCTTCAGTTCAAAGAAGTTGAGAGACCTACTCCCAAGGACAATGAAGTGCTTGTAAAAGTGCACGCGACAACAGTGACAACGGGGGACTGCGAATTCCGAGGCCTCCACCTCCCGTTAGCCTGGCAGCTCATGGTGCGAATAGGCTTCGGTCTCAGGCGACCGAGAGAGAAGATACTGGGGCAAGAGCTAGCCGGGGAGATCGAATCTGTAGGTAGCGCTGTAAGGATGTTCAAGAAAGGTGACTCGGTATTCGCAGCGACCGGTCTTCGTCTTGGCGCCTGGGCCGAGTACACCTGTGTGCCTGAGAAAGGGCTCATCGCCATAAAGCCGGCCAACCTGAGCTACGAGGAAACCGCCTCCCTGCCCGTCGGCGGGCTTCATGCATTACATCTTCTCAGCAAAGCCAACATCCAGACCGGACAACGCGTCTTGATTATCGGTGCAGGTGGAACAGTAGGCACTATTGCGGTGCAGCTTGCCAAGTACTTCGGAGCAGAAGTAACCGGCGTCGACACCGCGTTGAAGCTAGATATGCTGCGTTCTATCGGTGCTGACCACGTCATCGATTATACCCAAGAGAATTTCTCCAATAACGGGGAGACCTACGATGCTATTTTTGACGTGGTGGGCAAGAGTTCGTTCACAGCTTGCGTACGATCTCTAAAGGAGAACGGACTCTACCTCTTGGGTAATCCCGGGCTGTCACAGCAGGTTCGAGGGCTCTGGACCTCGTTGACAAGCAGTAAGAAAATAATCGGCGGAATGATATCGTATCATGCGGAAGATCTGGTTTTCCTCAAAGAGCTTGCCGAGGCGGGAAAGATAAGGTCGGTCATAGACAGACGATATCCGTTGGAACAAATTGTTGAAGCCAACCGCTATGTCGAGTCGGGCCAAAAAACGGGAAATGTAGTCATCACCGTTCAACCTTAACAGCCCTGCTTTGTTCTCCCAGCCTCTAATCGACTAAGGTGGGCTAGAAGAAGATTTTAGAGGAGACCCGGTCTATGAGTACGTTGACTGATAATGGGCAACGCTCCTATGAAGAAGTCTCCTTTCAAGTCCACTCACCAGTCTCGAAAGGTGACCTGTGACAAGTGTGGGGAAACCTTTGACCGGTTCTTCTTTGAGAAGATTCACAAGGACGTGTGCAGTGGGAAAGGCACCTCGGCTATTGACATGACGAGATTCGTTCCACGCAAAGCCTAGTATCCCAGACCAGCCGATTTTCAGCCCAGGTCCTGAATCTAAGCTCGCGATTTCTAGAACCGGACTTTCCACGCTGATCCCAAGGGGAAAACACGGACATCGCAAAACGCAAGACAAGCTGATAATGCACCCATCTCGAAAAAACAAGCCCAGAATCCCGCCCAGACAGAAAGAGCATCTTGACAAGAAATTCCTATAACTTTTGCAAAGTCCTTGTGTGAGAGAGCGGTGATCAAGGACGCGAAAACATTGCGAAATCGGTTATTATCAGCCCTAATCCCGAATCTGGAAGCCGTCCCCCTTAATTGCATAGCAAACCGTTCTTAACCCCCGCTAGATTCGCCCTAGCATCCAAGCCCGGACCAAGCCCTGAATCGCGAGACTCGCCTAGAATCAGTGCCAGACAACGAGAAACCTCAGCCGAAGGGGGGTCTTAGCGACTCGACCTCGCGACGCAAAAGAGGTTTCTCCCGGGAGAGCTTCTCACACAATCCTCAGAAAAAATTGAAGTGGAACCCAGACAAGTTACGGCAACATGCAAGCTACAGTCGAACCGGTCGCCAAGCTCAACAATGGAGTCATGATTCCACGCCTCGGCCTCGGAGTATACCAGTCGCCACCAGGACAAGTAACACAGAAAGCAGTAGAATACGCGCTGAAGACAGGCTACCGCCATATCGACACCGCACGAATCTACAACAACGAATCAGACGTTGGCAGTGCCCTCCGCAACAGCGGCATCAGACGCGAAGATGTGTTCATCACAACCAAGCTCTGGAACAGCGACCAGGGATACGAAACAGCGCTAAAGGCCTGCGACGCCAGCCTCAAACGGCTCGGACTGAAATATCTCGACCTCTATCTCATCCACTGGCCAGTTCAAGAAACCAGAGACAAGAGCTGGAAAGCTCTAGTCCAATTGTTGAAAAATGGAAGAGCCCGCGCCATCGGCGTCAGCAACTACACAATCCATCATCTAACGGAACTATTGGACAAATCGGATATCGTCCCGATGGTCAACCAGGTGGAGTTCAGTCCGTTCCTCTACCAGAAACAACTCTTAGACTACTGTGAGAAGAACAAGATCCAGCTCGAAGCATACAGTCCATTAACACAGGGCGCGAAGCTCAACCATCCTAGGATCAAAGAGATCGCTAAGAAACACGACAAGACCCCGGCTCAGGTATTGATACGCTGGAGCCTCCAACACAACCTCATAACCATACCCAAATCAGTCCGAGAAGAGAGGATCAAGGAGAACAGCCAAGTCTTCGACTACAACCTCACAACAGAGGACATGCGAATACTCGACTCGTTAGACGAGAACTTCCGCAACTCCTGGGACCCAACAAACATAGCCTAACTGTTCCCAACGCAGACATGTTGGAATATCTACAGCCATCCCCCGAGATCTCTCTTAATCTCACTCAATCTTTCGGACCGTTCAAAACTGTTGAATGAAATAGGAAAATCCTAGGCAAGGCCTTTTCGAAAAACATGATGAAGAAGACAACAATGGCGGCACTGGTGATAGCCGTCCTCGGCCTAACCAGCGTCGCCCACGCAACAACCACAACCAGCACAACATTCCAGACACCTGTACACGTCCAGACCTCCATGACCACATCCGGCTGCAACAACTCACCCGGACCACAAATAACCCTTCAAGGAGCAATGACCGTCGGAGGACTCGGCTTCCAACTCCTCTTCGAAAACAACCTAGCCGGAACCCACACCTTCACCGTCGAATCCACCGCCAGCGCAGTAGTAATTCCTGCGGGACAAATCGTGACAATACCCAAACAACCCGTCCTAGGCGGAACCGGCGGAAACCCCTTCATATCAATCCAGTTCGTCAACAACCACAACAATCCATTGTCCAGCACAATCTTCCTCGGAAGCTGCGTCCAAGGACCCTTCAACACAAACGTTGACCTATCCATCCCAGCAACCGCTACAGCTCAGGTCTCCGCAGCAAGCTGCGACAACCACGGCTCAACCATAAGCCTCAGTGGACAAATGTCACTCACCGGAATCAACGCCAACATCATCTTCACCAACAACGACAACCCAGTCGGTGGACCTCACCAGAACACGCAACCCACCAGCGTAAACGTTGTACTCATCCCAGCAGGACAGACAATTCAGTTCGCCAAACAACCGCCACTCGGAGGAGTAGGAGGAAACCCATGGATATTCCTCACATTCCTCGACGGACGCGGCCAGCCAGTCAGCAATGACATACTGCTAGGCCGCTGCGTAAAACTGTAAGACAAACCACGACCAGAAACCATTCACAAAATCCCCTTTTTCTCTTTACAATAATACAAAGCAGCGAGTCCGTCATGCTTTCTCCTCGCTCTACTCCATTTATCCCCGACAGCCAATTACGCTCTAGTACGATCTGCGCAGAGTGTAGAAGAGACCTCGAAGACGTCGTCAAAGCCGACGGCTCCAACCTCTACCTCTGCGGATTATGCCATGAAAAAGAGAGAGTTCACTGGATGATACTATTGTCACCGGACATGGAAGAGCAAGCGCTTCTCGCCAGAGCACTCAGAGTGATCGAGCGGGCCGACCAATCCCGCCCAAAAGACTACGGAAGACCAAAGCAGAGCTAGGGTATTGTCTAGAAAGGTTTACCGCAGGACCCGCAGAACCTAGTCCCAGCCACACTCCGCGCACCGCACTTACCACAGACAATCGCCTGGATCTGAGGAGGCTGCTGCTGGACCATACCGCCCATCCCCACCATCGGCACCATTCCTGCGTAGCCTGTTGAGAACGGTGTCTGAAACCGCGAAATATATGATCGAATGATCCCGTAAGCCTTCTCCGCATCACCGTTCGGAAGATCGTTGAGACTCAACGGGTCACCGCCAAACCTCAACATGATCTTCACCGTAGATCGGAGTATTCCCTTGTCAAGAATCGCGTTCGCAACATCCGTATAGTTGAAATCTGTAAAATCCTTCTTCAACCCCAGCTCATGCGGGTGACGCAGAATGATCCGCTGAGTGGTCAAGATCACAGAGTCAACATTGATCTTCGGGTGATAGATCTTCTGTTGAATATACAGCTCAACCTGTTCACCGGGACCGAGAATACGAGCAATGTCAGAAGGAACATTCGCCAAGACTACGACCTTCCAGCAATCGTGAATGCTATCGACAATATCTATTTTCCAGTACCCGACCAGAAGCCATGACAGGATCAGGCTAGAAGACTAGCCGTAGCCTTCGTCAACTTCCGTATTTCCTCTTCCAACGGATCAAGCTCCATCTTCTTGTACAGAAACGGAACACCGACGACCATACAGAACCACTCGGCCATCTCCCTCGCATCAGGAAAGACGAAAACAGTCCCGTCCATGGTCGTTACCGTCCAGCCGTTCTCCACCTGGTCAATCTTGTAAGACAGCTTAATGCTCCGAATCGTAGAAAACTTGTCCATACCCAGTCACACTCCACCAAGGATCAATCTACGAGCCCAGAAAACAGCTCGACAGACCCGGTCGCGCTCGCCTCACATGAGGACTAACCCAGCCGGCAATATCAGAATGGTATTCCCCAGACTATCACGGTCATAGAACCCCTTTCCGAGGCATAGTCGGAGCCTCGGACGTGTCACGAAAGACCTGAAGGCTTGGCTGGATTATTCGCGTATTCGCTCTACACTGAAGGGCTTCAGCTTCCCTTCCAGCCAGAGACCAGCATAGTTCTCTTCCCGCGGAACCCACTCCAATCGGATAGAGCCCAGCTTCTCGATCATTTCCCTCGCCTGGCTGCTCAGCTCCATTAGCCTCTCATCCTCGACCCGCCACTCTCCATTGACCTGGTTTACCACAAGCTTGGAGTCAGAACGAACGAGCATCTCACCAATGTTACCTGGAACTTTTCCGGTCCCCTTCTCCGCGATCAAATCTAGTGCCTTGAGCAACGCGTAGTATTCTGCCTCGTTGTTAGTTCTGTCTCCGATCGGCTGCCAGTAGATCCTGAATTTTCCATGGTCGACCGTATCTGACTCTGCGTAGGCAATTGCGATTTTCGCTTTTCGAGGTAGGCTATTCTGCTCGTTTCCCTGACTCTGTCCGTCGATATAGTAGACTGGCATATTCTATTCCGGCCTAGAACGACCTAGCTAGAAGGTCCAGCCGAACATCCGCATGATCCATGGCGTAATGTCCGCCTCGATCAAGCCCGCAACAAAGAAGAGAGGCGCGAGCCCGACAACAACATACACAGCTAACCTCAGAGTCTTTGAGAGATATTCATCATTCTCCGGGCCGCGCCGGAACCTCGCCTTCCAAGAAGCGTAACCTAGCCTAATTCCAACTGATCCTGACAGGACAAACGCGGGAATCTCAATGATTCCGTGCGGCAAGATCGCCGCGAGAAACATTGTAAGGTTCGGGGACAGTTGCGGCGCCAAGAGCACCCCGAGAATGAACCCGTTGAACATTATCGTGATGAAACTCGGAGCGCCAAACCCTAGCCCGGAAAGCGCCGTGGCTATAGAAACGAGCCAGTTGTTGAGGAAAATATCGATACCAAGAACAGGAAGCGCAGGAACAGGGAGTTGTGCAAGAAGACTGTTCCCATGACCTGGCTGGTAGCCCAAGCTCAGAAAGAAGCTTGCAACACCGTTGATTGACACGTAGTAGCCCATGTAGATTCCAAGCGCGAACGCGAGGGTGGAGAGAATGTGAAAGGGAAGATTCCTCGGTCCGATGACGAATCTGAATCCTTCCGAGAGTCCGATCTTGATCTTCACCCAAGCCGCCCTCGGCAAACGTCGGAATACGTCCTGCCATATTGGGCTGGAAAGCTGAAAAGGCATCTCGGGAACAGAGGGTCCAGCATAGTAGTAGATCATGGTTTTTGTAAGATGAAGAATCGGCGTCAGAAGAAGACTCAGAATCACTGTGATAAGCGACGTTAGCGGCAGTCCAATCGTTGCCGCGAAAAAGACGACGAGAAGGAGCAATCCTTGGAACATTATCCGGACAAGCGAGTAGGTCAGCGTTATTCCGAGATTGTGGGATGCCACTCTAAAGCTGTGACGAATAGCTCTCAAACCAGAGACCTGATCGACAACCACTGCAGGATACGAGTATATGGTGAATACCGAAAGTATCAACGAGGCAAAGAGAAGTGGCTGAAACAGGCTGATGGCAGTGAAGAAAGCAATCATTCCGGCCACGCTGTTAATGCTCGTCGCCGATGCTATGATCAGCGCGTAACCTATAGCAGCAGGACCCCAAGTAATCAGATTAGACAGGAACGAAGTCCAGGCCATCGCTCTCCATCTCCGAGAACCGTTTTCGAGAACGGACTTGACCGGGACACTTTCTTTGCTCCACGCCTCGACGTAGATACCGTACTCGGAAGAATAGACATAGCCTGCTCCTACGATCGCGATAAGAACTAGCGCGACCAGCATGACGACGACTACAGGTACGATTGTCAAAGAAAACGTGGGGTCTTGAAGCGGTCCTAGCGGCCCAGAGCTGCCATATAACGTCAGAAGCCTCGATAACGCGCCTGATAGAGCCCAGCTGGTCAAGAGGAGCATCATCACAAGTGTTACGATGGATTGGAGGATAACCTGCAGGGCCGATCCCAGCATCGTCGGTATGATAATTGCGGGATGTCTTCTCCAGGTCCAGAAGGATCTCTCAAAGATCCTATCGAAGAGTATTCTCTTCAAACCAAGCAGAGCGCTTCTCGACAGTCTACGTAACTCCTCCAGTGCCAGCCTCAGCAACAGAGTCAGGGAGAGACCGAAGAATATCGGGTTCGAACTGAGAATGGTAGGAGAAGTGCGAGATCGGGTCTCTGATGGATAGATCCAACCAGATCAGGGAAAACGCGCCCACAGTCAGATAGATCAGAACGAGGCCGCCGGCCGGCCCGAGAAGGAACACCGACAAGAGCTCAATCAACGAGGCAATTGCAACGGTTGCGACCAGGACATCGCGTGACCCAACAGGTGTAGTTCTAACAGAGACCCCTTGCAATCCTGCTCCCTTCATCGTCCTGTCCACATCATCGAGAACCAGCTCCTCCAAGCGACAGTGTTTCGCAAAGTCTCGTGAGAGAAACCAAAGAGCCGCGACCAGAAAAATCCAGCCGACAATAGGAACCGAGGCAAGTAGCGCCCAGAGCACCGCACTCCTCTCATGCTCTCCACGAAAGAGCTTGTAGAGGGCTTCTTCAGCTGAGGTCAAGGGAAGCAGCGCCCCCTGGCCCGCCGTTCCTATCCTCGACTCAAGCCCGCTGATTAGATTCCACAAGAGTGCTCTTGTCCTGCTCGAATGTAAATTCGCCCTATTCAACAGCGCGTATACTAGGTACGACGCTGCCGCCGAGGCGGCCAACCCCACAATCCCCAGCACGCTAACGACGAGCGCTAGATCACCTGTTCCCAATCCCGCGCCGGCGGCCCACCAGGAGACCACAAAAACGGCCCACATCAAGTAACTCGCGAGGGGTAGTAGCAACCATGAAACTGGAACAACAAGATCCGTTCTCGGTTGCATCCGAACCAACGTCAAGAGACTCATCTCACGACTAGAAGAGTCGGGGAACGCCACTCGCACACCAAGGTTCGAATAGTTCAGCCTAGCTCGTCGGCGCAGACGGAATTGGCGAAGGAGGCGGAAAGGCTGAAGAAAGCTGGGCCATGATCGTGTCCTCCATCAGCATCTGTTGTCTGAAATGATTGTTGGGATCAGTTACTAGCACATATACCCAGTATACTCCGAAGATGCTCCCAGTTATCAGTGTGAGTACGAAGTAGAGAGCAAAACTTCTGTCCGGTATCGGCGGGTTTCGGTAAGGGAAGTTTAGCGGCACGCCTAGCGCATTAAAGGTCCTAAGCACGTCATTGATGAACAGGTCCTCTCTTCTCTCATGCTTGAAAAAGTCCTTCATGAGAAAATAGGCCGTGTAGAGCCAAACGAAGCCGTAGAGTAGCGCATAGAGGGTAGCGTTTTTCTCAGTCTCCTCAAGTCGCGCTTCTCTCACATTCCTGTCCATGTTGTTGATCAGTATCGAGACATCTACTCCCTTCTTTGCGGCTATCTCCTTCGCCATGCTGACGAGGTCTTCCTGCAAGAGAATCTGCCGGTTGAAGTGAGTGTTACGGCGACTCACCAGCTTGAAGATCAATACAGCGACCAGAACCAAAACCACGAAATAGAGAAAATACAAGAGAAATATTGATCCAACAAGCGCGGCACCCAAGGCCGAAGTTCCTGTAGTAGTTGTGCCGGAGGATCCGACCGAACCGATGGCTGAGAAGATGGCTGCGAACACAACGACGAACACGACCACTCCCACTATGATGGGCAGAAGTGGAACTATGGCCCAAGCACCAGACATTTGTTTGTCGCTTTCTAGTCGCGTCCTAAGGTCGCGTCGCAGGTTCTCGATTGGGATGCTCAACGGGTGCTCTCTTCGAGTTTGCTAATCCTCTCGTTTTTCTATTTAAGACAATAGAGTCTTGTTCGATCGATCAATGACTGTTCGATTTCTGGACGATTGCTTAACGGTGAGATTCGCCAGCCTTTAAATGACCGAGGCCTTTGAGTTCGTTTTGTGCGGCCGTGGTCTAGCCTGGTCTATGATATCAGCCTGCCAATCCAAGGCCTAGCAGAACGCTGACGACCCGGGAAACCGCCTTAACAGCGGTTCGGGAGTTCAAATCCCGGCGGCCGCACCAAACCGGGCCAAACCTCGTCAGAGACGAATAAGATTTTTGGAAATCGGATAGCGATTTGAACCTAAAGGTTGGTGCGCTGGTAGCGCACCGCATCACCGGACTTTGGGTCTGGCACTGCGAGCCAGGAAGGATCCTTGTGGCTCGACTACGGGCCAAGAGTAAGGCAGCTTGTATGTAGCGGTAAACTAGTGCGCGAGTCCCACCTCACGGACTATCCTTCCACACAGTCCGACTCAGATTGGCGGGTCTACACGTCGGGAGAACCGTGGTCAGATTTGGAGTCTAATGCAGGTCTAGGGCATATTCCCACTACGAGATAGGACTCTCTCATCAAGGGATGAGATTACCTCTGGGAAAGGGCTCGAAATTTGAGTTTTGACCGGAGCGAACGAACGCAACGCCAGCAGCTGCCTGAGGATGTGGCGATGACCCAATCTCCCGAAAGAGACGGGGCTATCAAGCTAGCCGATTGGGAGGAACTCGACTCCATATTTCGTCGTGATCGCGTTGACCTTTCCTATGTCCGGTGGTCCCGGCAGCATCGCGCTGATATCCTCGAACACCTTCTCCATCCCACCTGGTACCAGAACGACGATAGTCTTGCCTATTGTATTCCCGGTATTCTTGAAAGCGTGCGGTACATCTCTTGGTAGAACGACCATCGCCCCTTTGGTTGCTTTGAACTTACGGTCGCCGCATTGAAACTCGTACTCTCCCTCCAGGACAATGAACGTCTCCAGTTCGCGACGATGTATGTGCGGTGGTGCGCCCTGTCCAGCAGGGGTGATATCCTCGGATATTGAATACGCGCCCCCGGTCATTTCACTCGGTACCTTAATCGTGATCGTATCCGCGAAAACGTTACACCTCTTTCCTTCACCCGATGAGACAAAACTAGCAGCCTGAGCTGTTATCAAGACGAGCCTAGATCGCTTATTCGTTATTTAATCGTTAAGAGCTGGGTTGGCGCAGATTCCTCTCTGGACAAGACAACGGCGCCTACTGAAGCGGTTATTGTTGGTTATTCTTGATGATTTCTTCAAACAACTCCTATTTTGAGACGGTCTCGTGAGCCACCCTAACTTGAAGCGAGATCTCTCCGTCGAAACCAAGCAACTGAGACGACTCTTCAAAGGAGTCACAGGGGCCGGAGACGTTGTCGCACTGGCGAGTGTTGACCTTCAGATTGAGGAGGGAGAAGTTTTCGGCCTCCTCGGCCCGAACCATGCAGGCAAGACAACGCTGATCAAGATACTAGCAACTCTCCTATTGCCGACCAGCGGTGAAGCGTATGTGAAAGGGCTTGCCACGGTAAAGAACACCTCCCAGAAATCAGGAGGATAATTGACCTGGTATCGGGAGGGGAGGTGCCTGGATAGGGGATTCTCACAGTTAGGGAAAACCTCCGGTCCTTCTCGCAGCCGTACGGCCTGACCAGAGATGGGGCTCGAGGCCATCTTTATGTTTGAACCGGAAAGACCCTATAACTACGACTCGCTCTGCGTGCGATTTGCACTTATAGTTGAGTGTCCGGCGGCCGCACCACCAAGGAAATAGGTGTCGCGAGCCAACTCCAGCGACACATGACACGGGCTCAATCCTATAACCCGGCACTCGAACCAGGCAAGGTGGCATGACAAATCCTCTGGTTCTGCATCATGAGAAGATGGGGGCCCAGCTCGAACAAAGCCGGATTCCATTATCCTACAATAGTCCAGCTGAAGAGTATTGGGCCGTTCGAAACCGTTCAGGTCTAGCTGACCTTTCGCACCTCGGTCTACTGCGAATAACTGGTAAAGACAGACTCCCTTTCCTCAACGGACTACTTACCAACGAAGTCTTGAAGCTGAACGAAGGGACAGGCGTGCGCTCGGCGCTTCTTAACACGAAAGCCAGAGTCCTTGCGGACCTCTATCTCTATGCAAGAGAGGATGATCTCCTCATCGACACCGGTGATGTTCCGGGCGCCAATGTGAAAGATATCCTTGACCGCTTCATCATCACGGAGGACGTGCAGGTCAAAGACATAACCTCTGGATTTGTTCACCTTACAATACAGGGACAGCAAGCTGCCGAAAACGTGAGAGAGTTATTCGGCCTAGCATTTGCAGACATGAAACCATTGCAACACAAGATGATTGGCCCTTCCATGGTCGTTGTCCGCGACCGGTCCGGTCAATCTGGATACGATATCATAATTCCAAATGACGAGGCTGAGGCAGTCTGGCAAGGCTTCCTCCTCAAAGGGGTCACCCCGGTCGGGCAAGATGCTCTCGAGATTCTCAGGCTTGAAGCAGGATACCCAAGATATGGGGTTGACGTGGACGAGAACACAATAATTCTAGAAGCTGGATACAAAGACGCGATCAGCTTCACCAAGGGATGCTATCTCGGTCAGGAGGTCGTGGCGCGAGCCACTCACATTGGCCGGGTAAACAAGAACCTTGTCCAGTTTCAAACCAACTCCGATCAAGTACCGAGCCCAAATTCTAAGCTTCAGGCAAATGGCAAAGAAGCAGGATACGTGACTAGCGCTGCGTTCTCCCCTGGACTGAAAGCTGTCGTAGGTCTGGGTTATGCGCAGAGAGACTTCGCCAAGGAAGGAACCAAGCTAGTCGTAGAATCAGCTCATGGCCAGCTGCCTACAGTAGTAACCAAGTTAGTCTAGTTCTTGTTGCCCAGCTGCTTGAAACAGGGGAGATGCCAGACTTCCAGTTGCGTAGAAGAGGTTTTCCGAAAGACCACCGTTTGTGTGTCGAATGAAATATTCTTCCTGCATCCCACACAGAAATTGCCTGCGATGTTAGGGGTGTTTGTGAAAGTCATCCGCATATTTTCCGATTCCTGCCCCAGCTTCTGCAACTTGCTATCAATATAGGATCTAAACGCAGTAACCTCGTTGTTACGCGGATTCACCTGCAGTATCTCGTTTATCGCCTCCTCAGCGTCCCCTAGAACCTTGACTATCTCTTGGAACCGCACGAGCATCTGGTTCGTCATGGCGCCATCAACCATCAGCACACCCTCTCCGAGAGGCTGAATTGGTCGTGGCAACGTGCTAAGCTCACTGCTAATACTATCTGCAATCTTGTAGCAAAAGTAAGATCGAAGAAATAGAAGCCCCTCAGATGCGGGATGAGCGTTCAAACCATCGTTAACTACTTCCAATGCTCCTGCGAAGTTGGAGCTTTCAGCTTCTTTCATAGCTGGCTCAACAAAATGCTTGGTTTCTTCCGGGGTGCACTTCAGAGGGACGTTGAAGGCGCCTGCAGGTGCTGCCAAAGCTGAACGGTTCTTTATGACCATCAGAACGAAAAAATGTCTTCCGTGCCCACCTTACTCATGCTAGAGTACTACGGCCCCTGTGGACTGTCCACGAAGATTCCGTGAAGAGTCGCGAGATAGCGGCTAACTAGACGATTTTCGAAGTTTTTCTTCGATACTCTTGAGCTCGCCGTGTTCTTTTATTCGGATCTTTACGTCCATGCTGAACGCAAGCCCGAGCCGTCGGAGGAAAGCATACAATTCTTCTCCCGAGATGGGCCCCTTCAGTCTTCCTTCGGCAACAAGGGCGGCGATACTTGACTCCAATCGTTCAATTTCAGCAGGGTAGTATCTTCGTGCAGTTTCCATCACTTCTTGTCCCCTGCCAGCCAAGAGTTTCCGGACAACGTCCCGAGGAGGTTCCGCTGGCTTAGGTTGTGGAACTGCAACCATTTTGGCCTGCGCTTGTAGCATCCTCCGGCGGAGTTCCAGAGCTCGCTTTTGTCTCTGAAGTTCCAAGTCGGAGGACATTAGTCTAGATCATTCAAGGAAGAAATTCCGGCCTGGTCTACATAAGGCTAGTTTCTGGAATGAGGTTCTCCTACGCAATCGCTCTCTCGTAGTCGTAGATAGCTCTCGCGACAACTGTCCAAGCGTCCAGGTGCTGATTGTGAATTCGGTAGGATTCCTTGGCTTTGGAGAGTGTTTCTTTGGAAAAATGTCCCCTTGGAAACCCTCCTACCAACAATACGGGGTTGCGATGCTTAACCAATCTCGAAGCGATTTGGCCCATACTTTTGGGAAGCCCCGTTGTTGTGAGTGCAATAACTTGTCCTGATATTTCGTCGACCAAATTTCCAATGGACCCTGGTTTGATTGATAGAAGCGGGGGTCCAGTTGGAGGAACGATCTTTTCTTGATAGAGTTGTTCGAGCAACGAAGTGAACCGGTCAGTATTTCTTGGCAGTCTTGCCCTCGAATCGACTCTAATGATATTGTTATCTCTCGTATGCACGTAGCATTTCAGTCCCCCTGTCAGGTTGAGTGGTGAACCAAGCGCGAGTAGCAATGAGAGATGGGGGATGTCTGGACGTCCTCTCGCAGTTTCACGCGGTCCCAGCCTGAGGATGGCCGAGTGATGATAGGTCTGGTCCAAAATGAGCGTATGAGGGTCCTTTCTCTTCTTTTGCGCCCATTTCAATATTGCAGGGTGGTGGACCAGTTCATTAGGCACAAGCTCTATCGAT
>Ga0209378_1001146_pt1 | contig 19032 bp, 17 predicted proteins | sample GraSoiAngelo_156_FD_186170 | JGI IMG/M metagenome (GOLD analysis project Ga0209378, IMG submission 186170) | Grasslands soil microbial communities from the Angelo Coastal Reserve, California, USA - 14_1009_13_40cm (SPAdes) (version 2) | ecosystem: Environmental > Terrestrial > Soil > Grasslands ...
GAGGTGCTCGTCCACGCCGGAGAGAGCGCAGCGCGGATCTTCGTCGTCCTGGCGGGCCGGATCGACGTCATCCGCCCGTCACCCACCGAAGAGGTCGTAGTGTCGTTCAGCCCGGGAATGTTCACGGGCGAAGCGACCATGTTGTCGGGCCGTCGCGGGCTCGCCCAGGTCCGGGCGGGAGCGGACAGCGAGGTCATCGAGGTCGCTCGCGACGACCTGCTGGCGCTCATCCAGACCGACAGTGAGCTGAGCACCATCCTCATGCGCGCCTTCATCCTGCGGCGGGTGGAGTTGATCTCCCGCCGCATCAGCGACGTGGTCGTCCTCGGGTCTCCGCATTGCAAGGGGACGCTCCGCGTCCGCGAGTTCCTCACGCGCAACGGGCATCCCCACACGATGCTCGACCTGGACCGCGATGCCGGCGTCCAGGAGCTGCTCGATCGCTTCCACGTCACGGCCGCCGACATCCCGGTGGTGATCACCTGCAGCGAGGTCGTGCTCCGCAACCCGACCAACCAACAGATCGCCGACGCGCTCGGCTTCAACGACGCGATCGATCAGACCCAGGTCCGCGACCTGGTCATCGTGGGGGCGGGGCCCGCGGGGCTGGCGGCGGCCGTGTACGGGGCGTCAGAAGGCTTGGATGTCCTGGTCGTGGAGTCGACGGCGCCAGGAGGCCAGGCGGGCTCGAGCTCGCGGATCGAGAACTACCTCGGCTTTCCGACGGGGATCGGCGGTCTAGAGCTCGCGTCCCGCGCCACCAGCCAGGCACAGAAGTTCGGGGCCCAGCTGATGATCGGGACCGGGGCCAATCGGCTCGCGTGCGGCCGCACGCCCTACGCGCTCGAGATCGGCGATGGACACCGGCTGCCGGCGCGCGCGGTGATCATCGCGTCGGGGGCGGAGTATCGGCGCCTCCAGATCGACAACCTCTCGCGGTTCGAGGGCGCGGGCGTGTATTACGCCGCCACGTTCATGGAGGCGCAGCTGTGCACCGGGGAAGAAGTGGTCGTCGTGGGCGCCGGGAACTCCGCCGGCCAGGCCGCCGTGTTCCTGGCCCAGACCGCCAGGAGGGTGCACATGGTGATCCGCTCGGCCGGCCTGGCCGACACCATGTCGCGCTATCTGATCCGACGCATCGAGGACCATCCGGCCATCGTCCGGCACGTGTATACCGAGATCGTAAGCCTCGAGGGGAACGGTCACCTCGAGCGCGTGGGCTGGCGCGACAACCAGAGCGGGCAGGTCGAGACTCAAGGCATCCGGCACGTGTTCACCATGACGGGCGCGGTGCCCAGCACGCACTGGCTGGAGGGGTGCGTCGCGCTCGATGACAAGGGGTTCATCAAGACGGGACCGGACCTGTTGCCGGAGGACCTGGCCGCCGCGCGCTGGCCGCTCGCCCGCCCTCCCCATCTGCTCGAGACGAGTCGCCCAGGGGTCTTCGCGATCGGTGATGTCCGCGCCGGGAGCTTGAAGCGCGTGGCGTCAGCGGTGGGCGAGGGATCGATCGCGATCGCCGCGGTGCACCAGGTGCTGCACGAGTAACCCCGTGGCTAGGGGTTACCCTGTTGAGCCGGACGGAGGCCGTGACGTCGCATAATCGCCCCGATCCGTACGATGTCCGGCGGTCCTCCAACGTTGAGGACGTCGGCCACCTCGCGGAAAAACACCGGGCCGAGCAGGCCGGGAGTGATCACGCTGAGCCCTCGCCCGTCTACGACACCGAGGTTTTCCAGTTGATGGACGCGGGCGTTGGCGGGGATGAGGTATTCGAACATCGTGAAATGGCCGCCAGTTTGGGCCGCCTCCAGCCGGAACCGGATCTCGATCTGACCGACGCGGATCACATCTCCGGGATTTGTCGTATTCGGGGGTTATCTCCTCGCATGCTTAGAGCAGGTTCTCGCTTGTCCGAGCACGCCTTCCAGGCCCTCGGTTGGCTGGACGTCAATGTAAGGTCCAACAGCGCGTCGCGCGGAGGCAGGGTGTAATGGTCCATGGCCTCATCCGTCAGCAGGTATGAAAGGCGTTCACGTACACCACCAACGAGGAGGCGAAACATGTCCACGCAAGAGAAACCCGCTGCTGACAGCTGCACCTGCGCAGGCCAGCTGTGCGACTGCGCGCAGCCCTGCAACTGCGGGTGCGCGGACTGACGGAATTGAGACGGTGACATCGGGCCTCGGCCGCGCGGCAACCCGCGGACGGGGCTCGCGTATATTGCCGGTATGACCATGCCAGCTACGCCCGCCACGCCGCCCGACGTGCTCGCAGTGCTGGTCGAGAACCACCGGCGCTTCCTGACCTTCCTCGAACGGTGCGTCGGATCGGTTGACGAGGCCGAGGACATCCTCCAGGACGCGTTCGTGCGCAGCCTCGATCGCGCCGACACGGTGCGTGACCCGGGCGCCATCATTCCCTGGTTCTACCGGCTCCTCCGGAACGCGGTGGTCGATCATCATCGCCGCCGCGGCGTGGAAGACCGCGCCCTGGCCTACGTGGCGGGCACCGCCGACCAAACGGCACCGGGTGCCGACGAGGAACTGCGCGATGAGGTGTGCGCCTGCGTCGTGTCCTTGATGGAGACGCTCAAGCCGGAGTACGCCGCGGCCATCAAGCGGGTGGATCTCGATGGCGCGCCGGTGGCGGAGTTCGCTCGCGAAGCCGGCATCACCGCCAACAACGCCGGGGTGCGGCTGCATCGCGCGCACGACGCGCTGCGCCGTCAGGTCGCGCTGACTTGCAGCACCTGCGCCGCCCATGGCTGTCTCGATTGCACCTGCGGCGGCCCCAGTCGCCGGCAGACCTGAAGACGAGGAGACCCTCGCATGTCGTCGCAACACGATCACCATCACACGACACCGATGCCCAGAACGCCGCGTGATTGCTACTTGGTGTCGTAACTCCGCCCCCTAGCGATTCGCATAGGGTTCAGGGGGGTCTCCCCCGACTGCGTAAAGATCAAGCCCTGCAGCGAGTTCTGCTGTGGGGCTCTTTCCTTGCCCCCACCCCCCCTTCGAACGAGCAACATACCTGTTGCATATTTGCGGGCGCCGTGGTATGATACGCAACACCAATGTTGCACGATTTCCGCGACGAGCCACGGACCCACAGGAGAGGCAGCGACGTATGACGACCAACACCGGCAAGGTGAGAACGATTCAGACAACCATGGTACTTGCAGGTCTGTTCTCGCTGGTAGCGAGCGCGGGAAAAATGCAGACTCCCAGCGTGATGAATAAGACTGAGCCGCTACCGCGAGACTTGGAAATTCAGCTCGCCCTGAGCGCACTGCCGCCGCACCTCAGAGACAATGCAACGGTATATGTTCTCAACCCTGCCAAGGGTTTCGAAATTGCCCGCAAGGGTACAAATGGATTCCACGCCTTCGTTGCTCGAACCGGCGATGATACGTTCCGGGGATCGTGGCCGTTAACGGAATACAGAAGCGATATTCTCTACCCGATTGCCTTCGATCAAGCGGGCACCAAGGCGCAGATGCGGGTATTCTTTGATGCAGCCGCGATGCAAGCCGCTGGGACTCTTCCCGGCGAGCTCAAGAGAATCATCCAACAGCGCTACAAAGCAGGATTCTATAAAGCGCCGGAGCGAGCCGGCATTGCTTACATGCTGGCTCCAGTGCTGAGAACGTACTTCGACCCGGACGACAGCAGCCGTGTCATTACCATCAACTTTCCACACGTCATGTACTACGCGCCCGACATTTCGAATGAGGACATCGGCGGTGGGACGCTCGGTGGCATGGATCCGTTTGTGATCCTTCGCGGCCACCATGGATACATGATCCAGGCTCTCGGTCTGACGGAAAGAGCAGCTGTTAATAGAGAGTACCAAGACATGCTTGCGAGACTATGCAACATCCAACCCGTTTGGTGCTTGCCGAAAGAGCAAGGTCAATGAACGACCCGATCAGCGCTGGATTCGGTTACCAACTTGACAAGGGAGGGCAGGAACCCATGACCGTTCAAACACAAAAGGCTCAAGACAGGCCGAGCACCGACCGTATCGAAAAGCGAATCGAACTGCGCGCCTCGCGTTCGCGCGTGTGGCGCGCCATCGCGAACGCGACCGAATTCGGCGCCTGGTTCGGCATCAAGCTCGAGGGCGCCTTTGCCGCCGGCGCGACCATTCGGGGTCGGCTCACCATCCCGAACTACGACCACCTGACTTTGGAGATGCAGGTCGAGCGGATCGAGCCCGAGGGCTACTTCTCCTATCGCTGGCACCCCTACGCGATCGACCCCAAGGTCGACTACTCGACCGAACCCACTACCCTGGTCGAATTCCATCTCGAAGAGATCGCGGGTGGGGAGGGCACCGCCGTCACGATCGTCGAGTCCGGCTTCGATCGCATCCCGCTCGCGCGCCGGGCGGAGGCCTTCCGCATGAATGACGCGGGCTGGGCGGGGCAGGCGAAGAAGCTCGCGCAGTATGTCGCCTAGACGCGCCGCGGCGGCGCTCAGGGTGTCTTCCCCCGAGGCCGCGCCGGTGTTCGCCGCACTGGGCGACACGACGCGCCTCGGGCTCCTGGGGCGCTTGTCCGCGGAGGGCCCGCTCTCGATCACGCGCTTGAGCCAGGGCACCGGAGTGACCCGTCAGGCGATCACACGGCACTTGGACTCGCTCGGCCGCGTGGGCCTGGTGCGCGACGTCCGCCGGGGCCGCGAGCGCGTGTTCGCGCTCGATCTCAAGCGCCTCGAGAAAGTGAGACAATACCTCGATCACGTCGCGGCGCAGTGGGATGCGGCGGCAGCTCGATTGAAGGCCTTCGTGGAGAAATAATCGCGGGACGCGTCAAATCCCGTCCGCCGAACCTTGCGGCTCGCGGTCCGGTGCGCATATTGAAACGCAACTCAGGTGCCATGAACCCCGAGGCCGCATGTCGTGCGGTTCGCCCATGCCTCGAGGGGAGCCAATCGCGAGACCGACTGAGTGGGATACCCACGCGGCCGGTCTCGTCCTTTTTGGGCGAGACTCGCTCAGGTAGAAGCGTCTGCTGCAGGGAGGGACCCATGCGTCCAAACGGCATCAGCGGATGTGTAGTCGTTGCGGGCGTAGTGCCACACGCCCGCAGGAACCGCGGGTCGGCGTTGAGTCTCGCCCTTGGGTGCCTCGCCCTCTCAGCTGCGACCGCCCAACAACCGAACCTGCACCGGTTGGCTCGACGCATCGTCACGACATCGGTCGGGATCAAGCCGGGCGAGGTGGTCGTGATCACTGGTGGGAAGCACACCGTTCCGCTGATGGAAGCTCTGGCCATCGAGGCGCAGAAGGCTGGGGGGATGGTGACGATCTTTCTCTCGTCCGACAGCGTCGTCCGCTCTCTGAACGTCGACGTGCCGGAGCAGTTCCTGTCGCAGGAACCGCGGTTCTTTGCGGAATGGCTGAAGCAGGTGGACGTCTTCATCACGCTGCCCTCTGCCTCGAACATCAAGGCACTCGACGCCGGCGTCCCGGCCACGCGGCTCGGGAAGTTGAACCAGGCCGGACAATTCTTAACTCCGCTGCTCGACGACATGAAGTTCCGCGAAGTGGATATCACATACCCCACCAGAGAGCGCGGTGCCTCGTGGGGAATCGAGGGAGCGACCTACGTGAAGATGATGTGGGCCGCGATTGGAGCCGACTATCAGCGCATCGCCGAGCAGGGAAACACCCTCGCGAACACGTTGCGAGCCGCCAAGACGGTGCACGTCACGTCGCCCAGCGGCACGGATGTGAGCTTCGCGGTGCAGGGCCGCCAGGCCTTCGTGGATGACGGCGTCATAACCGCGGAAATGGCGAAGGACAAGAAGTTCCTCGGCCGTGACGTGGCGCTGCCGGGGGGAGCGGTGACGATCGCGCCGCTCGAGACGTCGGCCACGGGCCGCGTGGTCGTGCCGCGCATGCAGTGCAGGTTCCTGACCATGAAGGGCGTCAGCTTTGAGTTCAAAGAGGGTAAAATGGAGGACCTGCAGGCGGCGAGGGGCCTGAGCTGTCTGAACGAACTGATGGCCGCGTCGAGTGGGCCCACCAACGTCATCGCCGCATTCTCGATCGGACTGAATCCGGCCATGCAAGTGCACGAAGAACGGGAGGCGGCCTACTATGGCGGGGGAAACGTGGCTGGGATCGTCTCCCTATTTATCGGTGACAATCAGCTCCTCGGAGGTAACAACAGCACCACCGGAAACTTTGGATTCGGCTTCCCGATCAAGGACGCCACGGTGTGGATCGACGGCAAGAAGGTGGTGGAGCACGGCAAGCTGTCGCTCTGAGGGTTCGCTGGAGCTTCGACCGCCAAGGGTTGCTTGGACGTGCAGGCCGCTATGATCAAGACCCCGGTGAACGGCAGCCAGTGCGCCGATCGCCCGGAGCCATCGGCTCGAACGCCGCATTAGGCACTTTCCTCGGCCATCATCTCCCGATTCGCCACCTCGCAGACCCGCTATCTTGAGCCTCGGCATGCATGAGCACGTGACGTTCCTGCGCCCCGACTCGCGCGACCCGGACGCGCGAGGAGTCTCGTCCGGATTACCCGCTGATCTGCTCGGCCAGTCCGCAGCACGCCTTCGCATTCTCGCCCTGCTCTACGCGTCGGTCTTCTTCCTGGCCGGTATCTTCCCTGCCCTGCTCTTCCCCGCCGACCGGGCCCGCTTCTTCGGAAGCTTCCTGCAGTGGGGGCCGGGTGTGATCGCAATCGCGGTGGCGTTGCTGGTCGCGGCGGTGATCCGGAGCCCGCGTCTGTCGCTGCCCACAGCGATGAACATCGGCGTGGCCTTCGAGATCGCCAGCTGCTACGGCATCGTCGCGGCGGAGTTCGCCGACCCGATGGGGCTCGACACCCACCAGGGTATGATGGGGCTCTCCTGGGTCGCCGTGTGGGTCCTGCTGGTCACGGTCGTGGTGCCCACCTCGCCCCGCCGGGCGGTGCTGGCGGCGCTGGCCTCGGTCAGCTCGGTCCCGGTCGTCATCGGGTTCATGATCGCGTCCGGCGCCACCTCGCTCCGGCTGGATCCCGGGCAATTCTTCTTTGGGCTGGTGTTCCCCTACCTCCTCGTGGTGGGCATGGCCTACGTGGGAGCCCGAGTGGTCCACAACCTGGGGACCGAGGTCAAGCGAGCCCGAGAGCTGGGCAGCTACCGCCTGGAGGAGAAGCTGGGCGAAGGAGGAATGGGAGAGGTCTGGCGGGCCCGGCACCGCATGCTGGCGCGGCCCGCCGCCATCAAGCTCGTCAGGCCTTCATTGGCGAGGGACGGACGCGGCGGAGCCTCGGAGGAAGCACTCCGCCGCTTCGAGCGCGAGGCGCAGGTGATCGCGCGCCTCCGCTCACCCCACACGGTGGAGCTGTTTGATTTCGGGGTCGCCGCCGATGGCGCCTTCTACTACGTCATGGAGCTGCTCGACGGCCTCGACGCTGAGTCATTGCTCCGTCGCTTCGGGCCGACCCCGCCCGAACGGGCCATTTACCTGCTGCGCCAGGTCTGTCACTCGCTGTCTGAGGCCGAGTCGTGCGGCCTGGTTCACCGCGACATCAAGCCTGCCAACATCTTCATCTGCCGCTACGGCGAGGAATTCGACTTTGTGAAGGTGCTGGACTTCGGGATCGTCCGGGCGGTGCGCGGTGCCCCGGAGCCGGGCGAGGTCCACACCCGGGAGAACGCGATCCAGGGCACGCCGGCGTTCATTGCCCCCGAGCAGGCGATGGGCACCGCTCTGGACGCGCGTGCCGACATCTACGCGACCGGTTGCCTGGCCTACTGGTTTTTGACCGGGCAATTCGTGTTCACCTCCGACACCTCGATGGGGATGCTTCTGCAGCACGCCCAAACTGCGCCTGCGCCGCCATCTTCCCGAACCGACATGCCAATTCCGAGGGCATTCGATGACCTGGTCGTGTCGTGCCTGGCCAAAGACCCCGCGGATCGACCTCAATCGGCTAGAGAGCTGTCGCGTCGGCTCGCCGAGGTCGAGGGTGCGGACGCCTGGACCCAGGAGCGGGCCCGGGATTGGTGGGCGACGCACCAGGTGGCGTAACGGCTCCCCAGTTGAACCTTTTGGGCCGCCTGCAACGTAGCTCACGCTAAACTCCTCACCTCGAGGACGCATGACGTCCCTTGGCAAGAGCGCCAGAGTCGCAGGGCTCCTCTACATTTTGGCCTCAGTCGTTGGCGTCCTGCGCCTCCTCTACATTCCCAGCGCCTTGTTTGTCCATGGAGACGCGACCGCGACGGCAAACAATATCGCGGCACACGAGTCGCTCTTCCGCTGGGGTATTGTGAGCGAGCCGCTCGGCTATGCTCTGTGGCTCTTCGTCCCGTTGGCGCTTTATCGATTGCTGAAGGACGTCGACAAGCCGCTCGCTGTGGTGATGGTGATCCTGGGCAGCTTGATGCAAGTGCCTATAGGCGTCTTCAACACGATGACCGACGCAGCCGCCCTGCTGTTCGTTCGCGGCGCCGATTTCCTATCGGTCTTCGACAAGCCGCAGCGCGACGCCTTCGCCCTGCTGTTCCTCAACCTGCATCACCAGGTGGACCTGGCCAACCTCATCTTCGGGGGCCTGTGGCTCCTTCCCTTCGGCCTGCTGGTATACCGATCGCGCTTCCTGCCCCGCTTCCTCGGCGTCTGGCTGACGGTGGCTTGCTTCGCCTGGTTGGCGTTCAGCGTTACCGGCTTACTGCTGCCGGGGCACGAGGACAGGCTCTTTACCATCATCCAACCTTTTACGTTCGGAGAGGTAGCGACCATGCTCTGGCTCGCGATCATGGGCGCAAAGGAGCAGCGGCTGGCCGTCGCGGAATCCTGACCCTTCGCCTTGGCATGACCCCTTGAGCACTCTACCGTTCCGCATGCTCGTGTTTCGTCGCGCCTAGTTCAGACTCGAAACAGGTAGCTCAGTTTCACGAAGAACCCGTCCGAGACCCGCGTCAGGTCGCGAAAGCGGAACGCCGTCGGCTCGATCAGGCTCGAGCCGTAGCCCAAATAGCCGACGGTGCCCGGCGTCGGGTGGTAAGAAAAGAGCCAATCGACGCGGAACGCGTTGCTTGCAGTGGCCGCGGTGCGCGTGAACGTCCCCGTCACGGGATCGCGAATCAGGATGGCGCCGCCCCCCCCGGTGCGCGAGTCGTCGCGCAACGCGGCGGTCTCGTTCGAGGTGTACTCCCCGATCAGCCGGAGAAAGATGGGTCGCGACAGCTGATACTCGACCTTTAGGCGCGGCACGCGGACCCGCGAGACGATGCTGCCGTCAGCCGGCCGCTCGACCTGCTGGTGCTCGTAGATCAGCTCGGTGCGGAGCCGCCCGGTGGGCCGCCAGGCGACGTCCAGATTCGCGATGATGAGGTGACCGTTCGCCCACTCGAAGAAGTTCTCGTCCTGCCCGATGAGGAGGGACGCCGCGAGGGAAAAGGTCTGGAAGTTTGGCGTTTGGAGGCTCGCCGCATAGTCGAAGTTGGGCAGGCGCGGCGTTCCGGTGAACGGGATCGTGTCCACCAGCGTGCCGCGCACGCGCTCGACCCAATAGTTGGCATACAGCGAGGCGGGATAGCCGAACGACTCGATCGACCACGCCAGCCCCACCTGCCAGCCCCCGCGGAGCGTGAACCCGGTGGCGAAATCGGCCTGGCGGTCGTCCGCCGTGTTGCCCGCCGAGAAGTGACTATACCGGTCCCAGGTCGCCGCCAGGTACACGTTGGCGTTGAAGCTCTCGAGCCACGACCCGGGTGCACCCACAATCGTGTAGCTCGGCGTGACGCTATTCGACACCACGTCGGGCCGCGAAATGAACCCGCTCGCGGCGCGAAAGTCCTCCCCAACGCCACGACTCAGGATCGTGAGGCCAAACTGCCGGCTGGAGCGCACCAGGCTGGCCCGCCAGATCGGGCCCCAGCGGACCGGGCCCAGCGCCGAATCGCGCGTCGCGCTCCCACCCCCCTGAAACGTGAGCGCCCACGCGTTGCCCAGCCCGATCCGCCCGTCCACCGCAGCCACGCGGTTGAATGCGGCACCATCCACTCGGTCCGTGTACACCAGCCCGAGCGTGTTCTCCCCGCCCCCGCCCAAGTCTCGGCGCAGGCGCACGGCGGCCATGGTCGGGTGGTCCGTTCCGGTCGTCGAGGCATCGGCGCCGTCCACGCCCGCCAGAGCGGCGATCGTCGTGGCCCCGATCTTCCCCGTGAGTTTCGCCGCGCCCTCCGGATCCACGTGCCGGCGGGTGTAGATCAGCTGGACGGGCGTCTGGAACAGCTCCAGGCCGTCCAGGAAGAACGGGCGCTTCTCCGGGTAGTTGAGCGCGGTCCGCGGATCGAACTGGATCTGGGGCACATCCGCCTCGACCTGCGAGAAGTCCGGCCGCACGGTGCCGTTGAGCGTGAGATTGGCGGTGACGCCCCAGCGGAGCGTGGCGCCGACCCGCGGCGCACCGCCGCCGTACGCCCAGCCCGAGGACTGTGGCCCGCCGCTCACCGTGCTCGTGGCCTCGGGCGTGACGTCGAGCACCAGGCCACGCTCGAGACCGGTGAGGCCGGTGAGGGTCCCGTTCTGCGCCAGGAATGAGGCGCGGGTCTGGAGCACGCGCGTCCAGGTGTGCTCGTGCCCCGTGGCCTGTACCACGCGGATGACGTTGATGCCCCAGTTCTGAGGATCTCGGGCCTGGTAGCGCAGGGTCTTGAACGGGATACGGAGCTCGACTTCGTAGCCCCAGGCCGTTCGGCGACCCTTCGACTCGTAGACGTAGTCGGGGCTCAGGTCGAGCGTGTACGCCCCCGTGCTCACGGCCGACAGGGTCGTAGCGATCTGGCGCGGCGCATCCACGAGCGCCCCGTCGGCCTGGGCACCGAGCGGGTTGACGCCGAACACGAGCGCCTGGCGGCGGTCGTTGAACGTGTCGAGCAGGATCTCGACGTAATCGTCGCCAGTGATCTTGTCGCGGTCGGCGAGCGTTGCCCGCACGCTCGCCGAGTCCTGATAGGCCCGGATCCCGAAGTAGATCGCCGAGGGTGAGTACCACACCAGGACCGTGGTCGAGTCATCGGCCGGGCGGTTGTCGTTCGGCACGTACTGGGAGAAGTCGCGGAGCCCCGCCGCACGGGCCCACTCGGGCTCGTCGAGGCGGCCATCGATGGTGACGACGGCGTCGGCGATGCGCGGGACGGCGATGGCCGTCCCCGGCGACGTTCCCTGAGCGAGCAGGAGCGCGGCGAAGAGCGACAACATGCTAATGGATTAGCACGAGGGAAGAAAAAAAGAGGATCACGCGACGTGGGCGCACGGCGTCAGGATACCCAGAGCGTAGATCGCGAGCGCACCTGCGACCAGCACCAGGGCGCGAAGGCGCAAACGCCGGGGCTTTCCCCCGCCCCGAGGTTCTTCGAGCAGCGCGCGCACCCGATACTCGAGTGTCGAGGGCGCGGCCATGCCGGCGCCCACGACGACGCCGCTGCCCCGTGCGGCGGCACGCATAATCTCGACCAGGTGCGCGCAGTAGTCCGCGGCGCGTGCACCCGTGCCAATCACGGCCTCATCGCACGTCCGCTCGCGCTCCAGCCGCAGCTGCCGCGCCGCGAACCACACCGCCGGGTGGAACCAGAAAACGGTGTTCACCGCCTCAAGCACGAGCTCGACCAGGACGTCGCGCCGTCGCACATGGAGGAGCTCGTGCAGCAACACCAACCGCAGCCGCTCGGCGGACCACCGCGCGGCCGCAGCCGGCAGCGCGATGACGGGGCGACGCACACCCCACGTCGCCGGCACCCGCACATCGGCCGAGACGAGCAGCGTCACCGGCCGGGTGACGCGGGCGGCCCGGCGCGCGCCGGCGAGCGCCTCCGAGGCGTCGGGCCGGGAGAGAGGCGTCGCGTCGTGACCAATGCGGCGCAGCACCGCGAGACCATGCACCAAGCGAAATGCGCCTACAAGAGCTCCGGCGGCCCACGCGACGGCTAAGAGCGCGAGGACGCGCGTCGACGGAGGCGCGGCGAGCGGCACCAAGGACGGTGGCACGCTGAAGAAGAGGGCGGGGAGGAGGAGGCCAGCGAGCGAGATCACCACGGTGCCGGCGATCACGAGCAGCCACAAGTCGTGGCGGGCCCGGGCCGGCGTACCCCGCAGCGCGCCGGCGGCGACGAGCCCGGCCAGCACCAGGAGCGCGATCTTCGCAAGCGCCGGTGCAGGGACGAAGCTCATGTCACTTCCCCTCCCCGCGCTGGGCGCGCCGTACCAGGTCGCGGAGCCGATCGAGGTCCGCGTCGCTCAGCTCCTTCTCGGGTAGCTCGAGGAGCGCGGCGACTGCGCCCGGGCGGGATCCCCGGAAGAACGTGTGCACCACGTGCTTGAGCGCGCTGCGCTGGGCTTCGCGGTGGGGTACGGTGGGTTCGTACACGTAGCGCGCGCCGTCGCGGCGGTGGCGCAGGTGGCCCTTGCGCTCGAGGTAGCGCAGCATGGCCCGCACGCCGGAATAGGTCGGGGGATCCGGCAGTTGCCGCATCACGTCGCCCACGGCGGCGCGGCCCAGCCGGTAGATGACGTCCATGATCTGGCGCTCCCGGCGCCCCAGGCTGTCGTGACCGGCTGGCGGCATGAACGGCAATATGCTAATTGATTAGCACTCGTGCAAGCCGGGCACGATGTCCGGGACAGCCGCAGGCGTGGGCCGGGGTTTCTCCATTCGCGCGTGGACGTTTTTGCATTCACATTCGGCTGATCCATGGAACACCCGACCTTCTATCGCACGACACAAATAGATGGGCTCTCCATTTTTTACAGAGAGGCCGGCCCGACGGATGCGGCGACGCTTCTCCTCCTGCACGGCCTGCCCTCTTCATCGCGGATGTTCGAGCCGCTCTTCGCCCGGCTTGCCGATCGCTACCACCTGGTCTCGCCCGATTACCCGGGCTTTGGACACAGCGACTGGCCGGATCCGAGAAAATTCGCGTACACGTTCGATCACTTCGCCGAGGTCATGAATCACTTCACCGAAGCCCTCGGGCTCTCGCGCTACACGCTCTACATGCAGGATTACGGCGGCCCTGTGGGGTTTCGTATGGCCTTGACCCATCCGGATCGGATCGAAGCCCTCATCGTCCAGGACGCGGTGGCGCACAACGAAGGCCTGGGGGCGAATTGGAAGCCGCGGCGGGCCTTTTGGGCCGATCGCGCCGCCAACGAGAGCACACTGCGCACGAACCTCCTGTCGCTGGCGACGACGCGGACCCGCCATGTCGGGAACGATCCCAACGTGGAGCGCTATGACCCGGATCTCTGGGCCGATGAATTCGCCTTTCTCAGCCAACCCGGCCAGGCCGACATTCAAAGCGATCTCTTCTACAATTACCGCACCAACGTCGACGCCTACCCCAAGTGGCAGGCTTGGACGCGGGCGAAGCAGCCGCGACTGCTCGTCCTCTGGGGCAAATACGACCTGTCGTTCGAGCTCTCGGAGCCGGAGGCCTATCGCCGCGACGTGCCGAAGGCCGAAGTCCACGTTCTCGATGCGGGCCACTTCGCGCTTGGCGGGCCACTTCGCGCTTGATACTGCCGCGGATCAGATTGCGCACCTCGTCCGGGGCTTCATGAATACGACTGGAGGAAGACAGAATGTCTGAAGAGATCGGCTATGACCGCCGCCGCTTTCTTGGCGCTGCGGTCATGGCAAAGGCTCACCCTGCTGCTGTTGAGCGAGGCGGGTCCGGTCGCAAATTGACCTGCCCCGATCGCGTCTCCAGATACGCTCGGTACCCGCAAGCGCAGGACTCCGTCGTCCTGCCATCGCGGTCGGTGCCGAACCGAAGAGGCTCCCCGCATTCCCAACAGTGCGGCGCACCGCCGTCCGCCACCATCGCGTCGCGTCCGCGGCTCGGCCGCGACCGGCTCATTTGTGGCGGAAGGTGATGCGCCCGCGCGTGAGATCATACGGCGACACGGCCAGCGTCACCCGGTCGCCGGCCAGCACCCGGATGCGGAAGCGCCGCATCTTGCCCGCAATGGTGGCGAGCACGTGGTGGCCGTTCGACAGGAGGACGCGAAACGTAGTATTGGGCAGCAGGGCCTGTACGACGCCGTCGATCTCTATCGCCTCTTCTTTGGCCATAACTCCTCCTCGAGAGTCGCCGGGACGATGCCCGACCTTTCCTCGGCCTCGAGCTCGTTCAGCGCGGCCCCGACCGCATCCGCGCGCGCCCGCTCGGGACTGCGGTACACATCCTGGGCGCTGCTCCCCCGCACCACCCGGTATTCGCGCGCGCCAAGCCCCGTGCGCCGGACGTACTGCCGCACGTCCCAGCGCCCCGTGCCCTGGCACTGCGGGTAACAGTCTGCCGTGTGGGACAGCTCCTCGTCCGTTAGCACCGCGCCCTGGAGCCCCAGCAGGACGCGCAGCCGACTCTGCAAAGCGTTCGACTCGATGGTCATGTCCCTTCTCCCTGTCCCGGACTACGCGCTGCGAAAGTGGAGTGGGTCTCTCAGGTTCTGCAACTCTCGGTAATAGTAGAGTGGCGTCGGTCGCTTCCCCTTGAACTTCAGCCGCTTGAGGAACGCGACTTCCTCCGGGGTCGCCGTACCGCTGAGAGATGGATCCTGAAGGAATGCCTTGAGCCCCGGCTCTTCGACGAAGTGCTGCTCGGCCTCGAGTTCGATAAACTCGAATTTCTTCACGTTTCCAGGGACTAATCGGTCATTGAGGACGATCTCCAGAGCGAACGTCGCGAGGTCGATGTCCCACGATTCGATCAGCGGATCCAAGAACGACACACAGTCTTCAACGGACACATTGAAGATGTCCGTATCGAGGAACTCGAGAACGCTGACGCGCGTCGCTTCGTAGGTTCGCCCGCTCAGTTCCGCCACGGTCCGAAGCCACGTTTCGTTTTCCAGCTCCTGTCGGGCCAGTCCCTTGACCACGTCGAGCAGCTTCTGTGTGACCAGGCGTTCCAGCTCGCCAAAGGGCTGCTTCTCGAACACGGCGCGTACATGGCGTAGCGTGTCGGGGTTGCACTTGCGCAGGATCAATTCGCGGACGTCGCGAAACAACGCCGCGGGCTCATCCCCCAGCTCCCGCTTCAATTGCTCCTTGCGCTGGCCGTCCGCCACTCGCGCGAGCTCCCCGCTCGGAAGCTTCAGGAACTTGTCCATCTTGTCGTAGATGTCGGTCCGGTTGGGCGCCGGGGGCGCCCGCTTCCCGGTGAGCAGCTGGGAGATATAGGACTCGGTCACTTGCGCGGCCTCGGCGAGATCGCGTTGCTCCAAGCCGAACTCCTCCAACCGGCGCCTGATCACCAACGACACATCCATAGGCCTGCTCCATTCGCGCGGTTGACTTGACCGTCACAAGTTAACATTTCGCTCGCAGTTTAACCAGTTAAGTAGTTTACTTGACATTCCCAGTACATCATCAGCGTTCGAACCGAGTGAACTGAGGGCTGTTAACCAGACACGTTGAAGCCATTTCTTCGACATCGACGATTTCGAGTTGGTGAACGATCGATACGGCCACACCACTGGGGACGCGGTCCTTCGTCTCGCCGATCCTGCTACACGAAACGACGGCTGCAGCCTCCAAAACCGTCATTCGTAAGCTGCAGAGGGCCATTTCACAACAGCTCCCCCCGCCCGGCGCAGCACACGATGGTTCCCTCTTGACGCCATAGCCGCCCGGCCGCAATTACTCCGGCGACCCATGCCCACACGCGATCGCGCATCGACCGCGCACCGCGGCAGGTACACGGTGCTGCGCCGCGACCGTCTCCCGACGTCGTCGCGCGGCGCGCTGCCGACCGCCTATAGCTCCGAGAGCAACCGGACGTACCACCTGCACCAACTGCTCGGCAAGGGCGGCTTCGGGGAGGTGTACCTTGCCACGCCCGCGCCGCGGGGCGGACTCCCGACGCAGGTGTGCGTCAAGATCACCGAGCGCCTCTCCCCGTGGCTGCGCGAGTCGTACTTCGCCGAGCTCCTGTACCGCCAGGCCCGCGCGTTGCGAATTCTCGACCGGTTCGTCGTCGTCGACGGTACGCGCACGCGTTATTGCCTCGTCATGGAGTATGCGGAACACGGCGATCTCGGCGCGTGGCTCGCGAGCAAGGGAGCGCAGCCCGAGCGCTTCGTCCGCCGCGAGCTGGCGGGAATCCTGACGGTCCTCGATGTGCTGCATCGGGGACAGGCGCTCCACCGCGACCTGACGCCGTTCAACGTCTTCGTGTGCGAAGGCGAGCAGCTGAAGCTTGGCGACTTTGGGATCGCGACGCACCAGCTCAGCCATCGAGGGGTCACCGCCGATGCGTTCAACCTGTTCAACGTGCCAACGGAGATCGCCTGGGGGAAGGTGCGCCGCTGGCAGCAGCGCGATGATATCTACCAGGTCGGGTTGATCGCGGTCATGCTGCTGCGCGGCGACATCACCAGCCCGATCCGCAGCCGCGATGTTCGCAAACTGCCCTGCAGTGATCAGCTCAAGGAGGTCATTCACCGCTGTCTGGGTGTGCGCGGCAAGCGCTACGAGGCCGCGGGCGAGTTGATTGCGGCGCTCCGCCATTCAAGTACCGAGCCGGGCTTCAGTCGGGTGCGGAGCCTCGCGGGTAAGCGCGTATCCTTCACAGGCTTCCTAAGCCGGCCGCGCAGCGAAGCGATGGCCGCCGCGAGACGGGCAGGCGCGATTGTGCAGTCGAAACCCGGTCGCTCGACGGACGTCTTGGTCCGCGGCCGGACCAACGTGCTGCAGATCGCGGGCGCCGTGGGCGGCTTGAAGGTCATGGAAATCCGTCGCCTGGCGGCGACGGGACACATCGTGAAGGTGATCGGAGATGGTCAGTTCTGGAAGCTCGTGAAATCAAGACGTCGCCGTTAGGGCGCCGTGTCGTAAGGGCGCGGCTTAAGCCGCGACTCTTGGCGTGCGCCTTAACACGAGCTCGCCTCTAGCCCCGCGCGCGCGGCCTAGAGCCGATAGCCCACCAGCGTCCCCGGCGCCGTCCGCAAGAACAGCATGCCGGCGACATCGTCCACCGCGTACACCGGCTCCCGCTCCTTGCCGAGATCCACGCGCGACCGCGCCTGCGCGCTCTCCTTGTCGATCTGCAGCAGCACGTTGCCGTTCCCGTCGGGCGCGCGGGTCAGCATGAACACGGAGCCCGGGACGGTGAGTGACGCCCGGAAGCGTTTCGTCGCGAGGGCCGCCGACTGGCGGGAATACCCGGTGAGCTGGGCCCCGCCCTGCGTGTACGCCGTCGCGAGCTGCGCGGTGATCCGCTTGGCCGTCGTATCGGTGGCGTTGCGCGAGGCCTGCGCGAAGGCGTCGCCGTAGGCCGAAGCGGCGGCGCCGTACAAGCCGGCGCGCACTGAGTTGAGCGCGTGCAGCGCGCGTAACAGCCCGGGCAGCTGGGGCGCGGGATAATAGACCCGCTGCTTCACCTGTCCGTCGCGCGCCACGACGACCAGGTTCTGCGACGAGATGAGGACGATGCCTGCGGGCCGGATCTCGAGATCCGTGACGTCTTCCCCGCCCTGCAGCTTGATCTCCCCGCCGAGCGCCCGGAAGGTCCCGGCGTCCCGATCGACCGCGTACACCTTGTGGTCCTTGTTCGCAAAGACGTAGAGGGTCCGCCCCTCTACGGCGTGATACAGGTAGGCCCGCCTGTCGCCCTGAATGGCGTCCTTGAACCGCGGCTCGCCGCTCGCGAGATCGATGACGTTCACCTCGGCGTCCGTCCTCTCATCGGGGCGCGATACGTACAGCAGGCCCGCGGGCGTGAGCTCCGCGTAGGCGAGCTGGCCTTTGATCTTCACATCCTTCTTCAGGCGCAGCGTGGCCGTCGCCACGTCCAGGACGTTGACGAACGTCTTCGATTGGGCGTCCACGGCCAGCACGGCCGAGCCGCCGACGACCATAGCGTCCGTGACCGTGCCGCCCATGTGCAGCGGCTTGTCGGCAATCGTCGCTCCATCGTCATACCGCGCCACGTTCAGGCCCGTCTGCACGACGTCGTTGATGATCTTCACGTTGCCCGTCGCCTCGTTCGGCGGCGGCGATTCGGGGAGGATGATGATCCCGCCGGGATGTTGCACGATGTCGTGCACCCACCCCTGCACCATCGCCGCCTTGGCCCAGAGCGCCTGGCCGTCGGCGAGGCGATACGCCATGACGCGGTCATCGAAGCTCACGTAGAGGCGGTCGGTTTTGTCGAGGGACGGGTAGAGCCGCACATGGCGCGCGGGGTTGCCGGCACGGGCCGTGGGCAGGCTCGTCGACCACCGTACGGCGCCGGTGCGCGCGTCCATGGCGCGCAGACCGGTCAGCGTGTTGACCACGATCATGTCCGGCCCCGCCTGCAGCACCTCGAGCGCGGTGGCTTCGGAGGCCACGCGCACCAGGTTCTGCATCAGACCGCCCAGTCCCTTCTTCTTGGGCTCGGTTTGCTCGAACAACGTCTCGTTCGCCCAGCGCTGCTCTCCGGTCACGAGGTCGTATAGCGCGACGACCGGCGGTCCTTGCGCCCGTCGTCCGTGGACGAGCAGGGTGCCGCTCTGCGGGAGCACCCGGCGGGTCACGACCTGGGCAATGCCCAGACGCCGCGAGTCGAAGACGACCGCCCCGGTCACCGGGTCAAAGATCAGGAGCAGATTCGGCCGCGCGGCCTCCATGAGTAAGGACCCCTCGACCATGCGGACACTGTCCACCGACAGCCCGCCGAGTTCGGCCTTTTCCCACGTGATCTGACCGGTCTCGATATCGACGGCGGCGAGCGCCGCGTCGGTCGAGACGAGGAGCGCGCCCGCCGGCGTGACCTGCTGCCAGCGGACGTCCCCCTTCAGTCTGGCCGTCCATGCCGCGCTTGCGCCGGACGGACTGGGAGCGACGGTCTGGGCGTGGACGGCGGGACAAACGGCGAGTGGCGCGAGCAACAGGAACGCGCGACGAACGGGCACGGCGGTCATGGCGATCCCCCTGGAGGCGGTCGAACGGCGGCCCCTATATCCCCCCAGGACGAGCCGGAGCGCAAGAGTCGGCGGTCCGCCGAAGCTGGGTTCGGGTGGGGGTTG
>Ga0209378_1001152_pt1 | contig 18987 bp, 16 predicted proteins | sample GraSoiAngelo_156_FD_186170 | JGI IMG/M metagenome (GOLD analysis project Ga0209378, IMG submission 186170) | Grasslands soil microbial communities from the Angelo Coastal Reserve, California, USA - 14_1009_13_40cm (SPAdes) (version 2) | ecosystem: Environmental > Terrestrial > Soil > Grasslands ...
CTCTGGCCCGCCGGGAGGTAGCCGAGCCAGGCCAAAAAACAGGGCCGCGTCCGGCCGGCTGGCGTTGGCCGGCGGTCTTTATGGCCCTGCTGTGCCTCCTAACGGTGCCGCCGCTCGCGCTCGCCGCGATTCGCGTTCCACCCGAGGGCGTGTTCTCCGGATACGTCGTCATCGCCCGTGACGCATACGTCTACCAGGCCTTGTGGCGCACCGGCTGGCAGGGCGCCTGGCTGTTCCACTCCCCGTTTACCTCGGAAACCCTGCCGGGAATCGTGCTCTATCCCTGGTATCTCTGGCCGGCTCACCTGCTGGGTTGGGCCGCCGGGCCGTGGCTCTATCACCTCACCCGGCTGGCCGCGGCGGCGGCGCTCCTGGCCGCGGTCTTCGTGCTGATCGGGGAGTTGTTCCGGCCCCAAGTGCTGCGCCGCTGGGCTTTCCTGCTCTGCGTCCTGGGCGGCGGCGTCGGCGCGCTCCTGCCCCACGACGTCCACATCGGGCCCGTCATCACGCACGCCACCGAGACGATTGCCCCGGGCACCAGCGTGGCGGACTTGATCGCGATGGCGCCCCACCTGCCCTGGGCGATGGCGCTGATGTGCTGCACCATGGTGGCCGGGCTCCGCCTGCGTTATCGGCTCAGCCGCCGCTGGGTGCTAGGCGGACTCGCCGCCATCCTGGGCCTGCAGGTGATCTATCCGCAGCTCGCGCTGCTGGCCGCCGCCGCGCTGGTGGGCTGGTCGCTCATTCGCCGGTATCAGTACGCCGCCTGGTTTGCGGTGGCCGGCGCGTTGGTGCAGCTGCCGTACTTGATCTATCTATTTTGGGTCTGGCGCGCGACGCCGGCGGCGCTGTCGGTGATCCGTCCCGTGCTCGAGGTTGGCGATCCCTTCGGGTTCCTGGTCCTCTCGCACCTGATCGCCAGCGGCTTGATCGCCGTGGCGATCTGGCGCGGTCGGCTTCGCGGCGATCTGTTGCTTCCCGCTTTGTGGATCGTGGGGATGACGATCTTCATGTTTGTGCCCGGAATCAGCGGCGTCCTGGGGCGTAGCTTCATGGCTAGCTCCATCCCGTTCGGGTTGTGCGCCACGCCCGGCCTGCTGTCGCTGCTGCGCGGGGTTCGCAGCCTGCGCTGGCGGCGGCGGCTGCTCGGCGTGGTCCTGGCGACCTCGAGTTTTTTTGGGATCTTCAGTCTCGCCCAGCCGTACTGGATCGCGGGCTTTCGGTTGGATCCGCGCGCGGAGTACGAGAGCCGAGCGGAAGCCGTGCTCCTGGCACGGCTCGCCCCCTACGTCTCGGCCCGGGACCTGGTGCTGACCACCTATCTCGACGGCATCTTCGTCCCAGCGCAGACCAACGCCCGCGTCTTCGCCGGCCACCCGGAGATGACAATCGACGCCGCGCGTAAGTCGGCCGAGGCGCTCGCCTTTTTTGCCGACTGGAGCCCGGTCGAGCGCGCCGGTTTTCTGAAGGCCAACCACATCAACTATGTGCTCACCACCGACGCCGAGGCTGCGGGCCGGCTGGAGCGTGATCCCGGCCTTCGCCTCATAGAGCATGAGGGCGGCGCGGCCCTCTTCCGGGTCACCGGATGACCAACCGCTGGCAGCGGTGGATGATGCCGGTGGTGGTCGGGTTTGTGATCGCCGGCATCGCGGTGGTGGGACGCGAGTCCAGCCTCGTGCGCCGCAGCGCCGATTTCACGATCGTGTACTCGGCGGCGACGCTGATCCGCGAGGGCCGGGCGGAGGCCGTGTATCAGCCCGATCAGCTCGGCCCGCTGATGCTGCGCCTGTCCGACAACGCGATTGATCCGCGGCTCCCATTCGATGCCCCCCTTGCCCTGGCGCTCCCGTTGGTGCCACTCACGTTCCTTCCATTGGAGCTCGCCTTCCATATCTGGCAACTGGTCATCATCGTTCTGCTAGGGCTGTCGCTCGTGCTCTTGGAACGATGGCTTCCGCTTGGCCGCGGGGCGCCGGCGACCGCGCTGCTGGCGCTGCTCGCCTTTCCGGCGACCTGGGCGCTTCTCTCGGAGGGCCAATCGACGGCGTTGCTTCTCCTCGGCGCGGTCCTCCTGATCGGCGCCTGGAGCCGGGACTCGTGGCGCCTGGCTTTTCTCGGAGGGCTACTGTTGGCGCTCAAGCCACAGTATCTGCCCGCCTACCTGATCCTGCTTGGCGCGCGCCGCCAGTGGCGGGCGCTGGGCACCGCGCTTTTGGGGGCCGTGGCGGTTGGGCTGAGCCCGATGCTGGCCGGTGGTCCTCAGGGTCTGCTGGCCATGGTCTGGAGCGCCCTCGATGCCGGTCAGGGCGTGGTGCGCTACAACGAGAGCCTGATCGCCACCTTCGCGCCCCTGCTTCCAGGACCCCTCCCGACCATCGTCGGCTTTGGCATGTGGGGCATCGCCCTGGCGGTGCTGACGCCCTTGGCCGTTCGTCAGCGCAACTCGATGGGCGTTGCCGCGCTGGCGACCGCGGTCGCCATCGGTTTCTCGCCGCACGCGCTCCCATACGACACCGTCCTCCTGGCGGTGCCCGCATGGCTCGGGTTCATCCTCTACCGGGTGGGGGCGATCCAAAACCCGGCGCCGGCCTGCATTGCCGTCGCCCTGGCCCTGCTGGTCGACCTCGGCCGGCCGCTGGTGAGCCTGGCGCCGGTGGCGTTGCTGGCCTGCCTCGTCTGGTACGGCCGCGCCGTGTGGGTCAGGCGGCGGCGCCCGCCGCAGGTCGCGCAGGCCGCATGAGCGCGCCGGATCGCTCGCGTCGCAACATCTGAAGCAGCAGTGCCCATAGCAACAGCAGGCCCAGCAGCTTGACCGAGGTTCCGGTCAGCACCAGCGCCGCCTGTCCGGCACCGTGCACCTGCAAGTCGGCCGGTAAGGGAAAGGCGCGCCGGTCGATCCAGCACATCGCGTAGGCGGCAAACAGCCACCAGGCGTATCGATGCCCGGGCCGGCGGACCGTGATCCAGGCGATCGCCGTCGCCACCGGGAGCAGCATGGTGACCAGATGATGCTGCCAGGTCACGCTGCTGACGATGAGGAGCGAGGTCATCAGGGCGGCCACGCTGAGCCTGAGCGTCCATCCCTGGTCCGGGCCCCGGGCCTGCCACAGCGTGAGGCCGATGACGACTAGGGCGGCCAGCACGATCACCACCTTGGCCGCGGTCTGCGTCATGTCACCGAGAAGGCGCGGTGCGAGCTGCACGACCCGGCTGACGAGCCCATCGATTGATCCGTTATCCCAGTTGGCCGTGCCCAGGCCGATCCGCGGGAGCACCACGGTGAAGAATTGCCAGCTGCCCGGCGAGGCCAGCATGGTGGTCACGGTCAGCCCCACCAGCGCCGCGCCCCCGATGGCCGCGACCCGGAGCCGGCCCAGCCGGGCGAAGAGCGGAATCAAAAAAATGGGCGTCACCTTGAGCGACGCGGCGAGGGCGATGAAGGTTCCGCTCAGTCCATCCCGGCGCCGCAGGCCGGCCCAGAGCGAGGCGGTCACCAGCAGGAGCCACACGGTGGCGACCTGCTGGAACTTCAGGTTGAGATAGACCGGCATGAAGCCGAGCGCCGCCAGCAGCAGCACGCGGCGACCGGTGGGGGAGAGCTCGGGGTGGATGCGCAGCATCAGCGCTAGCGATCCGAGGAAGGCGGCGTGCACCGCGATCAGCCAGATCCGGGCTGCAGTCAAAAGTCCGAGCGGCGTCAGCGGCGCCAGCAGCTCGGCAAAGAACGGAGGATAGATGTAAGCGACAACCCAGGCTTCGGTCCCCCAGGAGTGTTTGAAATCGCCGTAGATGTCGCTGCCGTGCGCTGCCGCCTGGGCGCCGCCGAAGTAATTGACGAAGTCGAAGCGCAGCGCGGCCGGCGTCAGGCCAACCCACTGTACGATCGACCAGACGGCGTAATACGCTGCGGCGACGACGACGAGCCCCAGCAGGACACGCTCCCGAAATCGCGGCTCGTACAGCCGGCGGATGCCATACCAGGTCCGCACGCTCATGCGGCGACCGCCGGGGCGAGCTGGTCTTGCGCGGGGGCGATGCGCTGGCGGTGCCAGGCGAGCAGCAGCAAGGTGACCGGGATCGCGGTGAAGCCGTTGAAGTAGCCGAAGCGGAGCCCAAGGAAATAACAGAAGGGGAAGACCAGGAAGGCCCAGATGGTGACCTCCACCAGCGGGTCCGCCCAGCCCTCGAGCCGCGGGCCGAGCAGCACCGCCACCAGGGGAAGCAGCAGGATCATGTCATAGGATTGGACAAAGGGCAGGGCAGCCAGCCAGATGAGCAGCAGCGTCAGTCCGCGGGTCTGCGGGTCGCGGGCGCGTCGTAGCGCCAAGCCGGCATAGCCGGCGGCTGCGCCCATGGTCAGCAGCAGCGCCGCCATCTTTGGCCACCCGGTGAGGCCGGGATAGAAGAAGCTCTCGATCGAGGCGATGTCTGGCTGGATGCCTTGCACGGCCTGCCACATGCGAGGGATCTGCAGCGGCCACTCCACGACGCCAGTCCCGAGGACGATGGTGGCGGCGCCGAAGGCGACCGCCGACGCGGCGATGAACCCGCCAATGACGCGGCGCGCCATCGCCGGTTCGAGCAGGACGATCACCACTGGCAGCGGAAGTCCGATGTTGGGCTTCAGCCAGATGAGGGCCAGCGCCAAGCCCGCCCACCAGCCGTGGCCACGGCCAGCCAGGTACCAGGCCGCGACAAAGGCGCCGAACACGATGACGGAAACCTGACCCATGAAGAGATTGATGAAGCCGACGGCGGACAGGGCAGCGCAGGCCGCGCCGAGCCAGGCTCGCGTGGGCCGCCAGCCCAGCACCGCAAAGATCGTGAACGAGGCGGCCACCAACACCAGCAGCAGAAGGGTGGCATAGATCGCGTCGGCCGCTTGCCACGGCAGGCTCGTCAGCGGTATCAGGGCGAAGGCGAGCCAGGGCCCTTCCGGGTACGCGAGGAACTCGTAGAAGGCGGGGTCGCCCGGTTGGAGCCGATGCGGGGCGTCGTAGAGTTGATCCTCGACCTTCGCCAGCGACGGCCAATCGTAGGGATCACCGTGCTGCGCCACCACGGTCGCGGCGGCGAAGAAGGCACGGAAGTCCTGTCCGACGGTCGGCGAGGTCACCAGCTGTCGGGTGTAGGGAACCATCATCGCGAGGAGGAAGAGGATCAGCAGCCGCTGGCGCAGCCGCCGGCGGCCGGCGCCGGTCACGACTCTGCCTGAGCGGCGTAGCTGCGGTTGTCCGGAGTGTCGCGCATCATGATGGTCGCCTTGTCGAAGGTGTGCAGCTCGAACCACCCGACATGGCCCGGGGCATTGTGATCCTGGCGTAGCTCGGTGATGATCGGGTCGCTCGAGTGGAAGATCACCCAGTCGATGTGATAGTGCTCGAGCAACTGGGCCTGGTCCGCGCCGAGTGACTGCAGATGGTCATAGTCGCGTAGCAACTGGTCGCCTGATAGTGCCGCATCACCGAAGATGAAAACCGGCTGCGGCGGCGCGTGGCCGTACAGACGGAAGATGAGGTAGCCGCCCCAGCCGTAGGCGTTCAACATCCGGCCGGGCGCAGGATGCTGGATCAGAAAGTCGGCGGCCCTGATGGGGAAATCGCGGGCGACCAACTTGCCGTCCACGCGCTGCACCAGGCTGGGCACACTGGCCAGCGCCACCAGCGCGACCAGCGCGAAGACCATGGCGACGTTGGCGGCAAACGTGAGGGGCGCGGTCTTTGGGATCCGCAGCGGCCAGCGCCAGGGAAGGCGCTCGCGCGCCTGCTGCGTATAGTCGGCCAGCGCCGGAACCGCCATCACCATGAACACGGAAAGGTTGCGCACCGAGTGGAGGGCGAGGCCGAGCCCGATCAGCAGCAGGAGAAACTGACGGGGCTCGACGCGGCGCGACAGCGCCAGCCCGCCGATCATCAGGAAGATCATCGCCTCGAAGGCCCAGATCTGCGACATCTGGAAGTTGGGCGAGAACCATTCGACGATCAGCCGCTGTTGTTCGGGGCTGCCTCCAGTCTGAAATGGATAGAGGTAGATGTCCCAGCCGTTGGGGTTGAGGATGGCGACGCCGATCGACGCGGCAAGGACGTATGTCATGGCACGCAGCCGGGGCAAGGGCATCGATCCGGGACGTCGCAGCAGGTGGCGCAGCCCTTCCACCAGCAGGGCGACCCCCAGGATCCCGTAGCCCAGGACGAACCCGGCATGAAGGTTGACCCACACGAGCATGATGGCGGGCAGGAAATAGAGGGCGTGGCCCTTCCCCTCACAAAATCGCTTGACCCACAGATAGGTGAGCGCGCTCAACGCAAAGGTGATCATCTGGATGCGCGGCCCCCAGATTGGATTGGCCGCCGCCACCCCGAGCGCCAGGGCGAGTCCCGCGATCACGAAGTTGACCCGACGGTCGATCGCCAGATAGACCAACAAGAATCCAGCGGCGGTGACCGCCCCCAGCGTCAGGCTGACCAGCGGAAGCCGTCCGGCGGCATAGAGCAATGCGAGGATGACTTCGCTCAGCCACTCGTGGGTGATCCAGCGGTGGTCGTGGATGGTGAAGGTGTACAGGTCCTGATGGGGCACCGTGTGGTGGCCGAGAATCCAGTTTCCGGTGGTGACGTGCCACCAGAAGTCCGGGTCGGTGACCGGTTGAATGGCGGCGATCAACATCGTCAGGAAGATGGCGATGGTGAAGAAATGCGGCAGGTCGAGCCAGCGCACGGCTCGGGTCAGCCAGCGATCATGGTCTGGCGCGTGCGGAGACGGGACGCTGAAGCGGGCCAGGCTTGCCAATGTACTAGACGAGGAAGGGGATCAGCCGGCGAGTACGCCGGGCGTAGCCCTCATAGGTTGGGTACACCCTCTGCAGCATCCGCTCCTCGTAATACGTCCGGGTCAATTGGGCAATCACGAAAATGGTCAGGACCAGCGCATGCGGGCTGAGTAAGGTGGGCGTCACCAGCCCAAAGCCGGCGATGATTTCCCCCAGATAGATTGGGTGGCGCACAAACCGATAGGGGCCGGTGGTCACCAGTCCGCGGGCTTCTGGCACGATGCTGAATCGGTTGCGGAGATAGCTCAGCGAGTAGAGGGCCAGGATAAATCGCTGGAGGCGAGCACCCAGACGTTGGTGCTGCGCGGCTGGCCCGGAATCAAGAAAATGCCATAGAGGATGAAACTGCCGATCAGGGCAACCGCGATGGCCAGTGGGTTGTGATCGTGGGCGATCGCCTTGCTTCGCACGGCGTAGATTCCGAGCAGGAAGGCGAAGAATGCCACCGTCAGGAGGCGGTTGAGAAGATACATGGCTTCGGCACGGTCCAGCGCGCCGGCCACGGCACGCTCGACACCGGAATAGGCGAGCTCGGCCTGGATCGCCACCAGGAAGCCAAAGACTCCCAGGGGCAGCGCCTTTCCAAGGATGAAGGATGCCCGTTCGCTCATCTGCTACGGAGATTCAGCGTGAATTCATCGATTTTCCTGCTATCATTGGGCCGCCAAGCGGGGGCTCCAGCCAGGAGCGGGGCCGTCTCCGTAGTCCTATATGAGTGCGATCCAGGCCACGGATGAGACTTTCGATCCATTCGTGTTGATACACCAATCGGTCACGGCTCGCCTGCAGACGGTCGAGGCCGAGCTCGAGACGGCCGAGCAGAAGTCGCGCGACCTGGAGGCATCGCTGGAACGGATCCGCGAGCTGGCCGAGGAATCCCGGGTCGTTGAAAAGCACCTGCTCAACAACCTCAAGCAGTTTTCGCCGTCGGAGGTCCAGGAGACGTTCGGCAATATTCGCGAAACCCAGCTCAGTGTGGAGCGGGTGCAGATCGAGTACGAGGCGCTCGCCAGCCGCCGCGCCGAGCTCAAGGACCAGGGCCAGTTCCTGCGATCGGCCAGCCAGATCCTGGCCGACCTGCAGCGGATGTACGGAGAAAATGGCGCCCATCAAACGCCGGCCGATGGCGACAAGCAGTTCCGTGACGCATCCCGACAGGTGTTTCAGATCATCGAAGAGGAACGAATGCGCATCGCCCGCGACATGCACGACGGTCCGGCGCAGTCGATGGCCAACCTGGTGCTGCAAGCCGAGATCCTGGAGCGATTGCTCGACCGCAATCCAAAGCAACTGGTGACGGAGCTGGCCGAGTTCAAGAACAGCGTTCGCAATGCGCTGGAGGAAACTCGCCAGCTGATTTTCGACCTCCGGCCCATGACACTCGACGACCTGGGGCTGGTCCCGACACTTCGCAAGTTCATCAAGGAATACGGCGACCGCTACGGACTGGCGACCCGCTTCAACGTGGTGGGGCAGGAGCGACGACTGCTCGGCAACACCGAGGGCGTCCTGTTCCGAATCGTCCAGGAAGCCCTGACGAACGTGCACAAGCACGCGCGGGCGAAGATGGCGGAGGTGACCATGAACCTCCAGCCGTCCCGTGTCTCCGTGGTGGTCAAGGACGACGGCCAGGGTTTCGATGTCGCCCGCACGGAGGCGAACCTGCACAAGAACAAGAACCTGGGCCTGCTCTCGATGCGGGAGCGCGCCGAGCTGGAAAAGGGAACCCTCGAGATCCGCTCCCAACCCGGCCGCGGCACCGAGGTAAAAGTCGAGATCCCGCTGAGCAAGCGATAGCAGGTTAGCGCCCCTCGGGCGCCGCCCTTTCGGGCGCACAGCGCCGGCGCCGCTGGACGGCGCACCGGCGCGGTCAGGTCACCGTGTAACTCTGGTCGTAAGGGATCGCGCCCACTGTTACTAGTTCGTCAAAACTCTTTCGCCGTTCTTCGGCGGAGCGTGCGTTGATCCGTACGCCACTGAGTGTGAGACTGTGGTCGATCTACTCGAAAAGGAGGTGAATTAGCATGTTGACCAGTCTTTATCTGCGCCTCCGTGAGCTGCTCAACCGTGAGGAAGGGCAGGGTATGGTAGAGTACGCCCTCATTCTCGTCTTGATCGCGGTGGTCGTGATCGTAGTTTTGATCGTGCTCGGCAACCAGGTCAAGAACGTGTTCTGCAACATTTCGGGCGGTCTCGGCCAGTAAGCACCCATCGCTCTTGGGAGCAACAGAGAGAGCCTGCGCAAGCAGGCTCTCTTCGTTTTTCGGCCCCCCGGGTCACGAATCGCCAGCTTGCGCAAGGAAGACCGCTGACTGATAGATACATGACGCGAAGGAGCGTCACGCCGACAAGCGCTGGCGCCGAATATCAGGAGGTGAGTTGATTGGCGACTGAGGTAAAGCCGAAGAGCAACCGCATCCTCTTGATCTTCGGATTTTTCCTCGCCATTGTGGCGTTTGGAGGGGCTTTGCTGGTTGGCCGCACGGGGGGCGGCGCCACCGCGCTGGGCAACGGCTCGAGGAACATCCCCGCCGTGGTGGCGACCAAAGACATCCCGGCGTCGACCCAGATCACGACGGACATGGTGTCGATCGTGCAGTACTCAGCCGATCAGGCACCGCCCTTTGCCTACCGGACCAAGGAGGTCGTGGTCGGGAAGTTTGCCGCGATCCCGATCCACAAGGACTCGGCAATCATCGACTATGACCTGGTGAGTGACGCCAGCGGCGTCCAGCCCGCCAAGCAGGCGTTCCTGCCCATCCCCAAGGGGATGGTGGCGATGCAGATCCCTACCGGCGAGCTCGTCGGGATCGGTGGCAACATCCAGCCGGACGACCGGATCGACATCATCGTCAGCTATAACCCGAACCCGGCGGACGCGCGCCAGAAGACGAAGACCCACACGACCTTTACCAACCTGCAGATCATCAGGGTTGGGCCGGCCGGCGGCGCCAACGCGCGGGGTATCACCTCCAGCCTCACGGTCATCGTCACGCTGCAGCAGGCGCAGGAACTCAAGTGGTTGCTCGACAACACCAACTACAAGTACGTCCTCCGCTCGGTGCAGGACTACCCGGTACCCGAGGTACAAACCGGCATCACGGACATCGACAGCTTCAACAAAACCTACGGCGTCCGTTAGACCCGCCAAGAAAAAAACGTTGACAGGCTCCCCGCGAAATCGGAAGATTTCGCGGGGTGCCTTCTTTAACGAGATGACCAGATGAGCGAGCTAATCAAAGTCCTGATCGTGGACGACATCGTCAGCACCCTGGACAACCTCCAGAAGCTGCTCTCGTTCGAGCCCGACATCCAGGTCGTCGCCACCGCGGTCAACGGCAAAGAAGGCGTCGAGCAGGCGAAGAAGGTGGCGCCGGACATCGTCCTGATGGACGTGAACATGCCGATCATGGACGGCATCCAGGCGACCGAGACGCTGGCCCAGGAGGCTCCCGGGGCGCCGGTCATCATCATGTCGGTCCAGGGAGAGCGCGACTACCTGCGGCGGGCCATGCAGTCGGGCGCCCGCGAGTTCCTGATCAAGCCCTTTTCGGGCGATGAGCTGATCGCCAGTATCCGGCGCGTCTATCAGCTCGAGCAGAAGAAGGAATCGTTCCTGGCCAAATCGACCAGCGCGGCGGCCGCCGCGCCCGCGGCACCCGCCGATGGCCAGGCTTCGCGCCGCCCGGAGCATGGGCAGGTCTTCTTCTTCTACTCCGGCAAAGGCGGGGTGGGCAAGTCACTGATCGCGGCCAACCTGGCCGTCTCAATGGCGAACGAGACCAAGGGGAAGGTCGCCCTGGTCGATCTTGACCTGCAGTTCGGCGACATCGGTGTGCTGCTGAACCTGGACCACTCTCAGGGCATAACCGACCTGATCGAAAACATCGACCACATGGATCCGGAGTTCATTCGGGAGATCATGGTCGACGGCCCCTATGGCATCAAGGTGCTGCTCACCCCCATCAGCCCCGAGCTGGCCGACCTGGTCACGGTCGACCACGTGCGCCGCATTTTCAGCGAGCTCCGCAAGATGTTCGACTACATCATCGTCGACAGCAGCGCCCACCTCGGTGAGATCAACCTTGAGGTACTGGACCACGCGGACCGGGTGGTGGTCGTCACCTCGCTCAGCATTCCGGCGATCAAGAACACCAAGCTGGCGCTCAAGATCTTCGACTCACTCTCGATTTCCCCCGACCGCGTCGTCCTCCTGTTGAACAAGTCCGACGCTCACTCAGAGTTCAACAAAGAGAGCGTGGAGGCCAACCTGCGCTTCCCGATCGCGGGCCAGATCCCGAACGATCCGAAGCTGGTCATCAACTCCATCAACCGGGGCAATCCGTTCGTGACCACCCATCCGGAGTCCGAGATCAGCCAGCGGATCCGGGAGCTGGTCGCCAAGCTCTTACCCCCGGCGCCAGTCGCCGAGCCGGAGTCCGCCGAGAAAAAACCCCGCAAGGGTCTGTTCGCCCGCCGTTAGGAAGGTTGAGATGACTTCGGGGGTTCCTGCCTACCCTGGCAAAACACGCTCCGTGACCTGCCCGCAGCGCTCCGTTACCGCGGGGGAGTTAGGTTAAGTGTCACTCCTCGATCGCGTCCAGAAGGGGCAGGGTCCCGATCCGCTGGCACCGCCCGACGGCGCCTACGTGCCACAGGCCGGCGGCACTCCGGGGACGCGCCAGAGTTCGGCGTCGACCCGCGTGCGGACCTCCTTCGAGCTCCAGGCGGAACGCATCAAGAACCGCCTGCAGGCGCGGCTGATCGAGAACATCGACGAAGGCGAAGACGAAGATCGGGAGCAGCGGGCGGCCCGCATCACCGACGCGCTCAACGCGGTGGTGGCGGAGATGGGCCTCTCGCTGACCAAGCCCGAAAAGCAACGGCTGCTGGATTCGGTGCTGAACGACTTCCTCGGGCTTGGTCCGATCGAGGCCTTGATCAGCGACCCGACGGTCACCGAGATCATGGTCAATGGGCCGGATCAGATCTTCATCGAGCACAAGGGGAAGCTGACGCTGTCCACCACCCAGTTCGAGAGCGAAGAACAGCTTCGGCGAGTGATCGACCGGATCGTCTCCACCATCGGGCGGCGCATCGATGAGAGCTCACCGATGGTCGACGCCCGGCTGAAGGATGGTTCCCGCGTCAACGTCATCATCCCGCCGTTGTCGCTGAACGGGCCCATCCTGACCATCCGAAAGTTCTCGAAAGACCCCTACAAGATCACCGACCTGATCAAGTTCGGCAGCCTGACCGACCCGATGGCCCAGTTCGTGCGGGCCTGCGTGCGGTCGCGCCTGAACATGCTGGTCTCGGGCGGCACCGGTTCGGGCAAGACCACCACGCTCAATGTGCTGTCCAGCTTCATCCCCGAAGAGGAGCGGGTGGTGACCGTGGAGGACGCCGCCGAACTCCAGCTGAACCAGGAGCACGTTGTAACACTTGAGTCACGGCCGGCCACCGTGGAGGGCCGCGGCCGGATCGCGATCCGGGATCTTGTGGTCAACGCGTTGCGCATGCGGCCAGATCGGATCGTGGTAGGGGAGTGCCGCGGCGGCGAAGCCCTGGACATGCTGCAGGCCATGAATACAGGCCATGACGGATCGTTGACGACTATCCACGCCAACTCGCCGCGTGACAGTTTGAACCGCCTGGAAACGTTGGTGTTGATGGCGGGGGCAGAATTGCCCTCCCGGGCGATCCGGGAGCAAATCTCGTCCGCCATAAACGTCATCGTGCAGCAGAGCCGCTTGCGGGACGGGTCGCGGAAGATCATTGCCGTCAGCGAGGTGCTCGGACTGCACGGCGACCAGGTAAAGGTGCAGGACATTTTCGTGTTCAAGCAGACAGGCGTCAGCGAAGACGGCAAGGTGCAGGGCTGGTTTACGGCCACCGGCATCATTCCCAAGTATTTCGATCACCTGCAGTCATCAGGCGAAGGCGTGCCGAAGGATCTCTTTACGCCGGTGCCGGATCCTGCCGGGCAAGGAGGCAAGTAAGTGTCGATCCAAGTGCTCTTCGCGGCCATGGCAGCGATCGCCGCCCTGATTGTCGTGATGGCATTGATGTCCGGCCGGAAGACGAGCGAGGTTGAGCTGCACATGGATAGCTACAACCCGGCGGCCAGTCCGACGGCGAAGAAGGGCGGCATCTTCGAAGGCTTCCTGGAAGGCTTCAACAAGAGCCTGACGCGCAACAAGGGCGGCCGCACATCCAGGCTCACCGAGGAGCTGGCGAAGGCGGACCTCAAGCTGCGTGTGTCGGAGTACGTGATGCTGATCGTCGGCCTGATCCTCCTGCTCTGCGCCGTCCTCTTCCTCCGCTTCCACAACCCGGTCCTGGCGCTCGCCGGCATCCCGGCGGGTTACTTCGTTCCCGGATTCTTCTTGAAGTTTCGGCAGCGTCGCCGGCTGAAGGCCTTCAACAACCAGCTGGGCGACACGATCGTCCTGCTGTCGAATGCGTTGAAGGCCGGCTACTCGTTTGCCCAGGCCATGGCAACCATCGCCAAGAGCTCGTCGCCGCCGATGGCCGACGAGTTCAGCCGTGCGGTCCGCGAGATGAACCTGGGCGTGTCGGTCGATGACGCGCTGCAGCATATGGTCAAGCGCATCGAGAGCGAAGACTTTGACCTGATGGTCACCGCGGTGCAGATCCACCGGGTGGTGGGTGGCAACCTGGCCGAGATCCTCGATACCATCGCCTTCACGATTCGGGAGCGGATCCGGATCCAGGGCGAAATTCGAACCCTGACGGCGCAGGCGCGCGCCTCCGGCTACATCATCACCGGCCTGCCGTTCGCGCTAGCCCTGATCCTGACCTTCATTTCACCCAGCTATATCACCCCGTTGTTCCACGAGTGGCTCGGCTACGTCCTGATCGGCATGGGCCTGGTCTCGATCGCCATCGGCTACGGCATCATCTCGAAAATCACAAACATCCAGGTGTAGCGAATGAATATTTTCACTATCGTCTTCGCCTTCCTGGCCTTCAGCGGCGTCTTCATCGCCATCCAGGCTGTTACCGCCAAGCCGCGCCAGGACCTGATTGCCGAACGGCTGGCGCAGTACCGCGATCACAACTTGACCCTCGACGAGATCGAGCTCTCGCTTCCCTTCAGCGAGCGCTTCATCAAGCCGGCCCTCGAGCGGTTGGGCAGCCTGCTCACCGCCCGCATGGCGAAGAACCGGCAGGTCGTCCTTCAGAACAAGATCAACCTTGCCGGTCGACCGTATGCCCTGAGCGTCAACGGCTTCGAGGTCTTCAAGGTCATCGCCGGCATCATCGTCGCCCTCCTTGGTTTCTGGATTGGCGGCCTGGTCTTCAGCACGAGCTTTCCGTTGCGGCTGGGCGCGGCGGGCCTGGGCTTCGTGTTGGGGCGCTACCTGCCCGATGTCTGGCTGAACAACAAGATCAAGGGACGGCAGAAAGAACTTCGACTGGCCCTGCCGAACGCGCTCGACTTGCTGACCATCTCGGTCGAAGCCGGGCTTGGTTTCGATGCCGCCATCGGCCGGCTGACGGAGAAGTTCAAGAACGCCCTCTCGGACGAATTCGCCCAGGTGCTCAACGAAATCCGGCTCGGCCGGCCCCGTCTCGAAGCGCTGGATGACATGGGCCGCCGCTCGGGGGTCGAAGAGCTACACACCTTCATCCAGGCCTTGATCCAGTCGGAACAGCTCGGCGTCGGTATCGCGAAGGTCCTCCGCATTCAGTCGGAAGAGATGCGCCGCCGCCGCCGGCAGCGGGCGGAGGAGCAGGCCGCTCAGGCGCCGCTGAAAATGCTCTTCCCGATGATCGGCTGCATCTTCCCGACCCTGTTCATCGTGCTCATGGGTCCCGCCGTCATCATCATCATCCACACGTTCCAGCACAAATAAAGCGGGCCGATGCGCCGTCCAGCCGGCCCATCGCGCGACTCGGGCGAAATTCCATTGCCCTCGTGGGCGCGTACAGGCCAGCATACGGCGCCGGCCCTTTGCGGCCGAAAGGCCGGCTCGCGCTGCGCGCTCGCTGGTCCTGATACAATCAAGATCGACTGATACGGAGAAAGAGTTTTGCGACTAACTAAACAGGACGGGACAGTCGTCGCGCAACCCCTCGAGGTGGCGAGCAATTTCATCGCCCGCGGGGTTGGTCTGATGGGCCGGTCCCGCCTTCCAGATAACGGCGGCTTGCTGATCCACGGCTGCAATGGGATCCACATGATGTTCATGCGGTTCCCGATCGACGCCGTCTTCGTCGACAAGAAAGGAACGGTCCTCAAAACCTACGAGCGCCTCCTGCCATGGATCGGGCTGGTGCCCTTTATCTGGCGCGCGGACAAGGTCGCCGAGCTGCCCGTGGGCACCATCCGGCGCCATGCCATCAAGGCCGGCGACCAGCTGCTGGTCGCGGCCTGAGGTGTCACTCCTCGACCTGATCTTTCCGCCGCGCTGCGGCGGATGTGGCGCGTACGGTGCGAGCTGGTGCCGTCGCTGTGCTGCCCGCGTCCCGTCGCTGCCACCAGGCACGGTCGCCGGAATTCCGCTGATCACAGTTGGTCCCCTGGAGGGTCCCCTGCAGCGCGCCATTCATGTCTACAAGTACCGGCCGCGGCCTGAGCTGGCCACCGCCCTGGCGGGCTGCCTCGAAGCCGCCGTCCGCAAGTCCGGCATCGGGATCGCGGTGCTGACGTTTGTTCCACTGCACCCCGCTCGGCAGCGCGAGCGAGGGTTCAATCAGGCTGAGCGGCTGGCCCGCCGCCTCGGCCAGGCGATGGCGGTGCCTGTGATCGCCGGTCTGTCCCGGGTGCGGGCCACCCCCGCACAGGTCGGTCTGGGGGAGGCCGAGCGCCGGGTCAACATGGTGCGAGCCTTTTGCTGGTCGGCGACCGAGCGGCCCCCGAACGGGCTGGCTCTGGTCGACGACGTCTGCACCACGGGCGCCACCCTGGAAGCCGCTGCCGAAGCCGTCGCCCGGGCCGGTGGCTCGATTGGCGCCTTGCTGGCGCTCGCCAGGGCGCAAACTTTGCCGGCACTCGCCGTTACATTGCCTGGACAGTACAGCTGTCCGTGAATTTCCGTTTGGGGGATTATGGCTTAGATGGTCAACGCGTCCGAGGTTTCGCAGGACGAGCTCGCTCGCTATTACGAAGCACTGGGACCGATCCGTGATCTGGTGCTCGACGACAGCCTGACCGAGGTCATGGTCAACGGCTACGAAAACATCTACGTCGAGCGCAACGGCAAGATCCTGCTGACCGACCGCAAGTTCGACGACGAAAACCATCTTTTGCGCGTCATCGACTTCATCGTCTCCGCCGTCGGCCGGCGCATCGACTTCCGCACCCCGATGGTCGATGCCCGCCTGCTGGACGGCTCCCGTGTCAACGCCGTCATCTCGCCGATTGCCCTCGACGGGCCGATGCTGACGATTCGAAAATTCTCCCGCGATCCCTTCCAGGCCGAGGACCTCGTCAACTTCGGGACCGTCACCAACGAGGCCGTGGGCTTTCTCAAGGCCTGCGTCATGGCCCGAGCTAACATCATGATCTCGGGGGGGACCGGCACCGGCAAGACGACGTTGCTCAACGTCGCCTCCTCATTCATCCCGCCCGACGAGCGCATCGTCACCATCGAGGACGCCGCCGAGTTGCAGCTCCACCAGGAGCATGTCTGCCGAATGGAATCCCGCCCGCCCGACCTCAACGGTGAGAACAAGGTCGGCATCCGTGAGCTCGTCATCAACGCCCTGCGTATGCGCCCGGACCGGATCGTGGTCGGCGAGTGCCGTGCCGGCGAGGCGCTGGACATGTTGCAGGCGATGAACACCGGTCACGACGGCTCCCTGACTACCCTCCACGCCAATACCACCCGCGACGCCATGTCGCGTCTCGAGACCATGGTGCTGATGGCGGGCATCGATCTACCGACCAAGGCGATCCGGCAGCAGGTGGCCTCGGCCATCGACCTGGTCGTGCAGCTCTCCCGTATGCGCGACGGTCAGCGCAAGGTGACCAGCATCACCGAGATCACCGGCATGGAAGGCGACACCATCACGATGCAGGAGATCTTCCTCTACGAGTCGCACGGCATCAGCAAGGAAGGCGTGATGACCGGGGTCTTCCGGCCGACCGGCATCCGGCCGCATATCATGGACAAGCTCTTCGCGGCTGGTGTGCCAATCCCGCCGGAGCTGTCGCGGGTCTTTCCCGATCGTCGCGCCAACGAACGGCCGAGCAAGTAGGACAGCCAGAGCCGTTAACCGCCGCCGTGGCCGGTCGTCGCGCCGGATCGGCGAAGCCTGTGATCTATACTCGGGTGCACAAAGATCTCACAGGAGGCGACCATGGAGATCTTGATTCAGGCCAAGAAGTCCGCGGCCGATCCCCAGATCAAGGCGTACGCGCAGGCCAAGCTCGAGAAGCTGGCGCGCCACTTCAACCATATCCTCGAGGCGCGTATGGAGCTGGGCACCGAGAAAAACAAGAGTCTCGAGAACATGAAGGTGGCCGAGCTGACCGTGCACGTGACCGGGCGCACCGGCAACATCCTCAAGGCCGTCCAGTCGGCTGGTCACATGAACGAGGCAGTCGATCTGGTGATCGACAAGATGGATCGGCAGATCCGGCAGCACAAGGAGAAGCTCAAGGATCACCGGCGGGCGAAGCCCGCAGCCATTGCCGCCCAGGTCCCGGCCACGCCGCCCAGCACGGCGGTGCGACCCAACGGGGTGGCGAGGATCAAGCGCTTCAAAATGCGACCGATGTCCGAAGAGCAGGCCCGCGACCAGATGGAGGAGCTGGGTCACGCCTTCTTCCTTTTCCTCAACGAGGACAGCCAGGAGTTGAACCTCCTCTACCGGCGGCACGACGGCTCGCTGGGCCTGGTGGAAGCCGACCTCAGCTGAAGGCGAGCTCTCGTTTGGCCCGCCGGATGCCGGGTATGCTTACTGGTTGCGGCATAGCGTGTAATCAATGAGCGTTCTTACCAAGGTCTTAGGCGATCCCAACGCGCGCGAGGTCAAGCGGCACCTGGAATGGGTTGCCGATGTCAACGAGCTCGAGCCGCTGATGGAGAAACTCAGCGACGATGAGCTGAAGGCCAAGACGGCGGAGTTCCGCCAGCGGTTGGAGCAGGGTGAAGGCGTCGACGACGTGCTGGTGGAGGCCTTCGCCGTGGTCCGCGAGGCCGCTCGCCGCACCATCGGGTTGCGCCCCTTCGATGTCCAGCTCGTCGGCGGCATCGTGCTGCACCAGGGAAAGATCGCCGAGATGAAAACTGGTGAGGGCAAGACGCTCGTCGCGGTGTTGCCGCTTTACCTCAACGCATTGGAGGGCAAAGGCGCCCACCTGATCACCGTCAACGATTACCTGGCCCGCCGTGACGCGGGCTGGAACGCGCCGATCTATCACGCGCTGGGCATGACCGTGGCGGTCATCGGCCACGAGATGTCCCTTCTCTACGACCCCGATTTCCTCGACGAAACCCACCCGGATCCTCGGCTGCAGCATCTTCGTCCCATCTCCAGGGGAGAGGCTTACCAGGCAGCCATCACCTATGGCACGAACAGCGAGTTCGGCTTCGACTACCTGCGCGATAACATGGCGGTCGACCTCACGCAGTGTGTCCAGCGAGGCCTGAATTTCGCCATCGTCGACGAGGTCGACAGCATCCTGATCGATGAGGCGCGCACCCCGCTGATCATCTCCGGGCAGGCCCAGGAGTCGACGGAGAAGTATTACCAATACGCCCGCTTGATTCCGCGGCTCTCCGGCGACGACTACACGGTCGACGAGAAGACGAAATCGGCGTCGCTGACCGAGGACGGGATCGCCAAGGTCGAGCGCTGGACCGGGATCAAGAACGTCTACGAGCTGGAACACGTCGACGAGGCCCATCAGATCAACCAGGCGCTGAAGGCCTATACCCTGTTCAAACGCGACCGCGACTACCTCGTGAAAGACGGCGAGGTCATCATCGTCGATGAATTCACCGGCCGTCAGCAGCCCGGCCGCCGCTGGGCGGATGGTCTGCACCAGGCGGTGGAGGCGAAGGAAGGGGTCAAGGTCCAGCAGGAGACCCAAACGCTCGCCACCATCACCTATCAGAACTACTTCCGCCTCTACGAGAAGCTCGCCGGCATGACCGGTACCGCTGTGACCGAGGCCG
>Ga0209378_1001154_pt1 | contig 18966 bp, 19 predicted proteins | sample GraSoiAngelo_156_FD_186170 | JGI IMG/M metagenome (GOLD analysis project Ga0209378, IMG submission 186170) | Grasslands soil microbial communities from the Angelo Coastal Reserve, California, USA - 14_1009_13_40cm (SPAdes) (version 2) | ecosystem: Environmental > Terrestrial > Soil > Grasslands ...
GGATCTTGCTTCTGGATTCCGGCAGGGCCAGGTCTTCGGCGGCGCATTCCGCTGGACCGATCGGCGGGTGTACACGGCATTCGCCCTGCCCTCGCAGTAATTACACCTGAAACGGTTCGCGCCCGGCGCTGCAATAAACGCGTATTCGGCATTGCCGATGATGACGAGTCAAGGAGCACTGACTCGTGGGCAGCAAGCCGATACTACCTGACCTAAGCATGCAGTTCGCCGGGATCCCCGGCACCTCTCTCGAAGTCTCGCGCATCGCCATGGGCACCTGGGCCATAGGCCCGAGTTCATGGCACCGCCGTCGCGACTCCACCTGATGGAGACTCAAGCATGAGATTTGTCTTCCTTGCCATCCCGCTTCTCGCGCTGTCCGCATGCGCCGCCATCCATCGCCAGGAAGCCGCGGATTCCGAAGTCCTGCTCGAGCAGGCCGGCTTCCAGGCGCGCGCCGCGGACAGTCCGGAGCGCCAGCAGGATCTCGTAAAGATGCCTTCGCGCCAGATCGTCGAGCGCGACCAGAACGGCGCCGCCGTGTACACCTTCGCCGATCCGGACAACTGCCGCTGCCTCTACGTCGGCGGGCAGAAGGAGTACGCAAGGCTGCAGGAGCTCAGGCAACAGCGCATCGACGAGCACAACCAGCTCGCGAGACGCTCGAGCTTCGAGAGCGGCATTTCAGAGCTCTGGGGCCCGTGGAAACCTGAAGGCCTGGTGGCGAAATGAGGCCATGGAATTCTATATCTTGATGCTCGCCAATCTGATCGGCGCGGCGTCGCTCGCCGGCTGGCTCGTCGCCTGGGCGAAGCTCGACGGCCTGATCAAAAAGCCATGGCGCTTCAGGGGCCAGCGGTTCTATAACGCGGTCGTCCTCCTGGCGGCGCTCGCGATCGGCACCTCCATCATTGTGGCCGATGGCGAGGCGGGCTACGGGCTTATCGGGCTGTTCTTAGTGGCGGCGCTCGCCTTCGGCGTGATGACGACGTTGCCGATCGGCGGTACAAACATGCCGGCGGTCATCTCGCTGTTCAACGCCTTCATCGGCCTTGCAGTCGGGCTCGAGGGGCTTGTGCTGCAGAATCCCGCGATCATGCTCGCCGGCGTGCTCCTGGGCTCGGCCGGCACTCTGCTGACGCTGCTGATGGCGCGCGCCGTGAACGTGACGGATGTAATCGTTCCGAAACAGCCGCGACACGCTCGCGGGCCAGCCTTGCTCCGTCAACCTCGAAAGGAGCAGCCCGTATGAGCAAGTCGAGCCTCGCCCTGGTCTGCGCCGTCCTGCTCGGCTGGTCGGCGCTCGCGGGCGCCGCGGACCTGTCCAAGCCGCTTATCCTTGTCGCCAAGCCCGAGCTGCACGATCAGCTCTACGGATCGAGCATCCTCGTAGTCACGCCGCTGGGCGGCGACCAGCACGCGGGATTCATCGTGAACCGGCCCACCGGAGTCACGCTCGGCAGGCTGTTTCCGGAGCACGCGGCAGCGCAGAAAGTGACCGATCCGGTCTACCTCGGCGGACCCTATGAATCGCAGGCGATCTTTGCCCTGGTGCAGCGGCCCGAGAGCCTCGGCGCCAGGTCATTCGAGGTGCTGCCGGGACTGTTCGCCGCCTTCGATGCCGCAGTCGTAGACCGCATCATCGAAACGGAGCCCGAGCACGCGAGGTTCGTCGCCGGCCTCGTAGCGTGGCAGCCGGGCGAGCTGCGCAGCGAGGTTGAACAAGGAGCCTGGTACGTGCTGGAGCCCGACGCGGCGCTTGTGATGCGCAAGCCCGAAGGACTCTGGGAAGAGCTGGTGAGCCGCTCGCAGAGGATGGACAAGATCATATGAAGGGTTGGACACGCGTTCGCAGCACCGTACCGGTCATGAAGCAAGACAGCGAGCGATCATTCGTCCGGTGGATTCCCGTCCTAGTGCCGCTGTCCGCGCTGATGCTCGTGCTCGGTGTGTACCTCATCGCCGCGGAAGTGCTAGCGAGAGTTATGTAGTTACGGAAACAGCTTGGAGCAGAGCTCCGGGTTTTTCTGGGTGAGGAAGTAAGCCTGCCGCACGGCGGGCGTGTCGTCCTCGCCGTACTTCGCGAATGCGCGCAAGCCGCACGGATGCTCATACCACTCCATGCCGGTGTTGAACCAGCGGTCGGTCGAGTCTGCGTGCGCTGAAACCATCAGAGTCGCCAGCGCTGCCGAAACGAATACTCTTTTCATGATTTCTCTCCTGGTTCGTAGATTGCGGAGCGGCGATCATGCGAAGCCGCGGTTCCAGCGTGATTTCTGGGCAGCTTACAGATGTCACATCCATTACGGTTGAAAACCCGACGTTTCGGCTTGAAATCGGCGCGCTATGCGCTCGCGCCAAAGTACAGGCGGTGCCACAGGGCATCGAAATCTTTGAGTGACCACAACCAGGAGCCATCATGAAACACTTGTTCGTCAGCGCAGTAGTGCTTCTCAGCGCGTGTAGTACCGTTCAGCCCACCGATCCGTTCGCTCATCTGTGCCCGGCGCAGTCCTCTGAGTCGTGCCCCGGCGACACCGAGACGCCGATCGTCTTCACGGGACCGCGGCAGGCGCAGTCATAAGATCGATCAATCGGAAAAGGAACTGGACCATGAAACGCCTCATCTTCGCAGTGCTTCTGGCGGCAGCCGCCGCAACGTCGTTCGCGGCAACCTTCCCCAACGATCAATACCGCAATACCGCAGGGGAACAAGACCAGCACCAGCCGCAAGAAGGAAGCTAGGCAGTCAAGGCAGGCGGGGCGTCGCCCCGCCGTGCCGCCAAGCCGCACGCGGATTAGCTTTTCTCAAGCGTCCCTTGAAAATTTAGCGTTTGAGCAACGTCCCCGGCAGCGGCATCCTTGGCGGCGCAACAAGGCATCGATCAATCAACTGCAAAGGAGCTGAACCATGAAACGCATCATCCTCGCAGCGCTCTTGGCGGCGGTCGCAGCCAATTCGTTCGCGGCAGCTTTCCCTAACGATCAGTACCGCAATACTGCAGGGGAAGTGGACCAGCACCAGCCGCAAGCAGGCGACTAAGCAGTCAACACGTGTAACGAACGCCAGGCACGCCTTCGCCGCGTGCCTGGCGTTTGCGTCTCAGAACGAGTGAATCATGCCCAGCCCGAAGCCGGTGGAGTCGGCGCCGCGCGACGGGTCCCGGAACAGGGTCGTCGACGTAATCGGCGAATTGCCGAACTCCTGGAACGCGTTCGAGCCGTTCGTGATGCGCGTCGCCAGGGCGTATAGCTGAGTGCGCTTCGACAGGCTGTACCCATAGCGCGCGGTGATCTGGTGCGCCTTGCTGTCCGGAAGATCCGAGAATCCCGCGCCGCTCAGCTTCTCGTCGCCTTTCCACCCGTAGGCGAGGGCGGCGCTGTGCGGTCCGGTCTCGTACTTGCCGACCAGATACACGTTGTTGACCTTGCGCTCCAGCGCTCCCAGGCCATTGATGTCGTCGGCCCGGTATTGCAGGCGCTCATAGATGCCGCCCAGCGTGAAACCGTTCAGCAGCCGGTACGAGACGCCGGCCTTCCATGCCTCGTCCTTACCATTCGACGCGGGCGCGGCTAGCAGAGTGTTGAGCGCTTGGAAATCCTTGTGGTGCTCATAGGCGAGCGTGGCGTATAGCGGCCCGGTCTCGTACGCGGCCATCGCCGAGAACAGGCTCGGCTTGAGCCCGCTGCCCTCGGCCACTCCGCTCGCGGCCGAGCCTTGCTGCGCGCCGGCTGTACCGTAGGCGAAGCGCCCCGACAGGCCGTTCCAGCTCGGGGTCCAGTATTGGACAACGTTGCTCACGCGCCGATCGAAGCTCGCGCGCTGCGCGAAGGTCGTGCCGCCCTGGCCTGCGGTGATCGAGCCGGTGCCCCCCAGGATGCCGGTGTAGGCGCCGATGCCGGTGTCGCCGGTCGGGTCGAGGCGCAAGGTCGAGAACTTGTAAGGCGAGTCCCACTGGCCCAGCAGGAACTGTCCCCAGCCGCCCTGCAGCCCGACACCCGAATTGCGCGATGCCCAGAATCCAGACGTGGTCCCGTCATTGAAGTTGACGGCGCTTTCGATCTGGTAAAAGGCCTTGAGGCCGGCGCCCAGGTCTTCGTTGCCGCGAAATCCGATGTTCGAGCTGTTGCTGGTGACCCGGCTGCGGCGCGCGAAGTTCTGCCCCGACGCCGCGCCGGTGGCTTCGACCGATTCGATGTCGAGGTTGGCCGTGCCATAAATCTGCACCGTTGACTGTGCCGCCGCGATCGCGGGCGCGCCGGCGAGACCCATTACAACGAGCGTGATGCGCTTGAGCTTCATTGGAATCCCCGTGTGTTTGTCGCTCCACGTCGGAGCGGCTCCATGCTTGAGCGGCTCGATTTGGCGAATGTTTCAGCGAGCGCGATCGCCCCTACATCTGGAATCGCCGCGGACACCAAGCGGAAACGCGCCAGGTGTACACGCGCGCGGCGCTCAGCGATGCGGAGCGCGAAAAGCAGGCCGCTGCCCGCGCCCTGGCCGAGCGCAGACTAGAGATGATTGACGACTGCGAGGAGAACTACGAGTGAACGCGCGCCTAGCGCGCCACCGCGAGCGCGTCGTCGGCGGGACGTGGCTGATCGCCGGTGCGCTCGATCCAGCCGCCGCCGAGGGAGCGGTACAGATCGACAAGGCTGGTGAGCCGCTGCAAGCGCGTCGAGACGAGCGCGAGCTGGGCGTTGTAGAAGTCGGTCTGCGCGGTGAGCACGTTCAAATACGTGTCCGCGCCGTTCCGGTAGCGGAAGTCCGCGAGCTCGAGGCGCCGCCGCTGCGCCGCGGTGTAGCGCTCGAGCGACGATAGCTGCTCGTCGTACGTGCCGCGCGCAGCGAGCCCGTCGGCCACTTCGCGAAAGGCGGTCTGGATGGCCTTTTCGTACTGCGCGATGCCGATGTCCTTCTGGATCTTCGCCACATCGAGACTCGCCTGCAGCGCGCCGCCGCTGAAGATCGGCACCGTGATCGAGGGCAGGAACGACCAGGCCCGCGATCCTGCGCCGAACAACCCGCCGAGCGTCGCGCTCGCCGTGCCGACGCTGCCGGTGAGGCTGACGCGCGGGAAGAACGCCGCGCGTGCGGCGCCGATGTCGGCGTTCTCCGAACGAAGGAGCGCCTCGGCCTGCAAGATGTCCGGCCGCCGTGCGAGCAGGTCGGACGGCAGCCCGGCCGGTATGTCGGCCAGGATCTTCTGCTCGCCCATGGGCAACATGGGCGGCAGGTCCGCGGGAAGCGGTTGGCCGATCAGCAGCACGAGTCCGTTTTCAGCTTGCGCGCGAGCTCGCACCAGCGCGGCGTCGTTGGCGTTGGCCTGCTCTACGACCGTTTCCGACTGGCGCAGCGTCAGCTCCGCGGCGGTGCCGGTATCGAACTGCAGCTTCACGATCTTGTACGAAGCCTGCGCCGTCTCGAGCGTGCGTCGCGTCACCGCCAGTTGCTCATTCAGCGCCAGCATGGCGAGGTACTGATCGGCAACCTGGGACACGAGCAGGATCTCGGCGGCCTGGCGCGCGTACGCAGTGGCGAAGTACTGCTCGAGCGCAGCGTCGCTCAGGCTGCGCAGCCGGCCGAAGAAGTCGATTTCCCAAGCCGCGGCGACCCCGACGGAGTAATCATTGGACGTCACGCCTTTGTTGCGCGTGCGCGATGCATCGGCGACACCATCCACCTGCGGCAGCAGCGCGGCGCGCTGGATGCGGTATTGCGCCTGGACTTCGGCCACGTTCAGCATGGCCACGCGCAGGTCGCGGTTGTTCTTGAGCGCAATTTCGACCAGGCGCTGCAGGCGCGGATCGGCGAGGAAATCGCGCCAGCCGATGTCCACGGCCGGGCTGCCGCCGGCAGGGCTGTCCTTGTACGCAGGGCCGGCCGGGAATTCGCCCGCGACCGGCGCTGCCGGGCGCTCGTAGACCGGCTGCAGGGAGCAGGCGGCGAGCGCAAGCATCAAGCCGGCTGCGAGGAGCTTTTCCATGACTTCCATCTCAGCTTTTCGCTGACGACGACGAAGAACATCGGGATCATGAAGGTCGCCAGGAAGGTCGCGGCCAGCATCCCGCCGAGCACGCCGATGCCGATGGCGTTCTGGCTGGCCGAGCCCGCGCCGTTGGCGAGCGCGAGCGGCAGCACGCCCAGGCCGAATGCCATCGAGGTCATCACGATGGGCCGCATCCGCAGGCGCGCCGCCTCCAGCGCGGCGGCCGCGGCCGAGCGGCCTTCAGCCATCAGCTCGCGCGCGAACTCGACGATCAGGATGGCGTTCTTGGCCGACAGGCCCACCGTAGTCACGAGCCCCACCTGGAAATACACGTCGTTCGCCATGCCGAACGTGCTCGCCGCGGCCAGCGCGCCGAGCACGCCGATCGGCACACCCATGATCACGGAAAGCGGGATCGACCAGCTCTCGTAAAGCGCGGCGAGGGCGAGGAACACCACCAGGACCGCCAAGCCGTAGAGCAAAGGCGCCTGCGACCCCGATTGCGTTTGCTGCAGCGAGATGCCGGTCCACTCGTAGCCGATGCCGGGCGGCAGGTCGTGCATGAGACGTTCCATCGCCGCCATCGCCTGCCCGGAGGCGAGGCCCGGCGCCGCCTGGCCCTGGATCTCCGTCGCCGAGACGCCGTTGTAGCGCTCCAGCTTCGGCGAGCCGTAGGTCCAGGAGCCTTTCGCGAAAGAAGAGAACGGCACCATGGTGCCCTTGACGTTGCGCACGTAAAGGAGGTTCAAGTCCTCCGGGTTCATGCGAAACGGCGTGTCGGCCTGCACGTACACCTTCTTGACGCGGCCATCGGTATCCAGGAAGTTGTTGATGTAACGCGAGCCCCAGGCGATCGAGAACGTCTGGTCGACGTCGCTCAGGCTGGTGACCCCGAGCGCGCTCGCCTTCTCGCGGTCGATGTCGACCTTGTAGGTGGGGTTGTCGTCGAGGCCGTTGGCGCGCACCTGCGCGAGGCCTGGATCCTTCCGCGCCTGCGCCACCAGCTGGGTGCGCGCGCGCATCAGCGCGTCGTGACCGATCCCGCCGCGGTCCTCCAGCTCGAGATCGAACCCGGCCGCTGTGCCGAGCGCCGGGATCGGCGGCGGATTGATCGGAATGATCACGGCGTCCTTGTACGACGCGAAGTGCCCGGATAGCCGGCTGACCAGGGCCTGCACCTTCAGATTCGCGGCTTTGCGCTCCGACCAGTCCTTCAACCGCACGAACAGCAGCCCCTGGGTCTGGCCGCGGCCGGCGAAATTGAAGCCGGCCACCGCGAACACGCCCTCCACCATGCGCGATTCATCCTTGCGCAGATAGTCGGTCACGTCATCCAGCACGACCTGGGTGCGGGCCTGCGTGGCGCCCGGCGGCGTCTGCACCTGCACGAAGAAATAGCCCTGGTCTTCGCTCGGCAGGAACGACGTCGGCAGGCGCAGGAAAAGGACGCCTACCGCGGCAATGACCGCGGCGTAAATGAGAAACCAGCGTCCAAAGCGGCCGATCACATGGCGTACCCCGCCGAGGTATCCGGCCCGGGCGCCATCGAAGCCGCGGTTGAACCAGCCGAAGAAGCCCTTTTTTTCATTATCTTTTTGGGTATTGGGTTTGAGGATGGTGGCGCACAGGGCCGGCGTCAGCGTCAGTGCAACGAACACCGACAGCAGCATCGCCGACACGATGGTGAGCGAGAACTGGCGGTAGATCGCGCCGACCGAGCCGCTCGAGAAGGCGAGCGGCACGAATACCGCGGAAATCACCACCGCCACGCCGACCAGCGCGCCGGTAATCTGGCCCATCGCCTTGCGCGTGGCCTCGCGCGGCGACAGGCTTTCCTCGCTCATCACCCGCTCGACGTTCTCCACCACGACGATGGCGTCGTCCACCAGCAGGCCGATGGCGAGCACCAGGCCGAACATGGAAAGCGTGTTGATGGTGAAGCCGAGCGCCGCCATCACGCCGAAGGTGCCAAGCAGCACGACGGGCACTGCGATCGTGGGAATCAGGGTGGCGCGCCAGTTCTGCAGGAAGAGAAGCATCACCAGGAACACCAGGGCGATGCCCTCGAACAAGGTCTTCACCACTTCGCTGATCGAGATCCGGATGAAGGGGGTCGTATCGTTCGGGTACACCACCTGCAGCCCGGGCGGGAAATAGGCCGACAGCTCCGCGATGCGCGCCTTCACCGCGTCCGCCGTGGCTAGCGCGTTGGCCCCGGTGGCGAGCTGGATGCCGAGGCCGGCGGCAGGCTGGCCGTCGTATTTGGTGTCGACGTTGAAGTTCTCGGCGCCCAGGTTGATGCGCGCGACTTCGCGCAGGCGCACCTGCGAGCCGTCGGCGCTGACCTTCAGCAGGATGTCGGAGAATTCCGCCGGCGTGCGCAGCAGCGTCGCTTCCGTGATGGTGGCGTTCAGCTGCTGCGTCGCGGGCGCGGGCGTGCCGCCGAGCTGGCCCGCGGAAACCTGCACGTTCTGGTTCTGCAGCGCCGTCACGACGTCGAGTGGCGTGAGAGCATAGCTATTCAGTTTGTGCGGGTCGAGCCAGATGCGCATCGCGTACTGCGTGCCGAACACGTTGAGGTTGCCGACGCCGTTGATCCGGCTGACCGGGTCCTGGATGTTGGAGACCACGTAGTTCGCGATGTCGAACTTCGACATGCTGTTGTTGCTCGACACGAAGGCCGCCACCAGCAGGTAGGAGCTGCTCGATTTCGTCACCCGGATGCCCGACTGCGTGACCGTCTGCGGCAGCAGCGGCGTGGCGAGCTGCAGCTTGTTCTGCACCTGCACCTGCGCGATATCCGGGTTGGTTCCCGGCTGGAAGCTGAGCGTGGTGACCCCCTGCCCGAAGTCGTCGCTGGTGGAGGACATGTAGATCAGGTTGTCGAGCCCGTTCATCTGCTGCTCGATGACCTGCGTCACCGTGTTCTCCACCGTGGCGGCCGACGCGCCCGGATAGTTGGTGTTGATCTGGATCGAAGGCGGCGCGATCGTCGGATACTGCTCCACCGGCAACCCCTTGATCGAAAGGGCCCCCGCCAGCATGATGAGCAGCGCGATGACGATCGCGAAGATCGGGCGCTCGATGAAGAATTTCGCCACGGTCAGTTCACTGCGCGGACCGTCATGCCGGGCTGCACCTTCTGCACGCCGGCCACGATCACGCGCTCGCCGTCCTTCAAGCCGCCGTCGACGACCCAGTTCGCGCCGGAAGTGCGGCTCGCCTGGATCGTGCGCAGCGCCACCTTGTTGTCCGGACCGACCACGAGCGCGGTGGCCTGCCCCTGCGGGTTGTGCGTTACGCCGACCTGCGGCACGAGCAGCGCGTTGTCGTTCACGCCCTCTTCGATGCTCGCGTGCACGAACATCCCGGGCAGCAGCACGTGATCGGGATTCGGAAACACGGCGCGCACGGTCACCGAGCCCGTGGCTGGATCGACGGTGATGTCGGTGAACTGAAGCGTGCCTGTGGCGGGGTACTTGGTACCGTCTTCCAGCGTGAGCGTCACCTTGGCCTGATCGGGGCCGTTCAGCTTGAGCTGCCCGCTCGCCGCATCGCGGCGCAGCTGCAGGCCGGCAACGCTCGTCTGGGTTAGATCGACGTAGATCGGATCGATCTGCTGCACGGTCGTGAGAAGCGTCGCGGCGCTTGCCTGCACATACGCGCCCTGGGTGACGAGCGACGGGCCGGTGCGGCCGGTGATGGCGGAGACGACGTCCGTATAACCGAGATTGATCCGGGCAGTCTGCACGGCCGCCGCGCTCGAGGCGACGTCGGCGGCGGCCTGGCCTTGCGCCGCGATGGCGTTGTCGTACTCCTGCTTGCTGACGCCGTTGCCGCCGATGAGGATCTTGTAGCGCTCTGCCTGCGAGGTCATCGCCGCGAGGTTGGCTTGCGCTTTCTGCAGCACGCCGAGCGCGCTGTTCAGCGCAGCCCGGTAAGGAGCCGGGTCGATCTGGTAGAGCCGCTGCCCCGCCTTGACATCGGCGCCCTCGCTGAATTCGCGCTTGAGCACGATGCCATCGACGCGCGCGCGCACCTGCGCCACGAGATACGCGGAGGTGCGGCCCGGCAGCTCGGTGACGACCGGCACGCTCGCCTTGCGGACCGTCACCACCGAGACTTCCGGCGGCTGCGGCGCCTGCGGTGCTTCTTTCGCGTCCACGCAGCCGCCGAGGGCGACCAGCGCTGCAAGCAGGTACAAAGTTCGGTTCACTGATGCCTCCCGAAAGGAAGGCATCTTCGCGTGGCAGCGCTGCGGGGCGGTTTCCGCTCCTGTTACATCAGTAACGCAATCAACGCTTCGACCGGCACCGGCTTGCTGAAGAGATAGCCCTGCATCTGGTCGCAGCCGAGCAGGCGCAGCATGTTCGCCTGATCTTCCGACTCCACCCCTTCGGCGACCACCTTCAGCTGGAACGAATGGGCGAGCGTGATCATCGTGTGCACCAGGGTCGTGGTGTTCGGGTCCTCGAGCATCGCGATGACGAAGGAGCGGTCGATCTTGAGCGTCTGGACCGGGAGCTTGGCCAGATAGGAGAGCGACGAATACCCGGTTCCGAAATCGTCGATCGCCACCTGGACCCCGAGCTTGCGCAGCAGGATCAGCTTCTCGATGGTGGCGTGGATGTCCTGCATGATCAGGCTCTCGGTGATCTCCAGGTCGATGCCTGCCGGAGCAATCCCTTTCATGATCGCGTGCTCCACGTCGCGCACGAAGTCGCGCTGCCGCAGCTGGATCGGCGACACGTTTACCGCCACCCGGGGCGGCTTCAGTCCCCGCTCGGCCCAGGCGCGATGATCGAGCGCGGCCCGCCTCAGGGCCCATGACCCGACTTGCAGGATGAGCCCGGTTTCCTCGAGCAGCGGAATGAATTTCATGGGCGGCACGAGGCCCAGCTCCGGGCTCTGCCAGCGGATCAGCGCCTCGACGCCGACGATGCCCCGGTTCTCCACATCCACCTTGGGCTGGTAGTGCAGCACGAACTCTTCTTTGTCGAGCGCTTCGCGCAACTTGTTCTCGAGGGACAGATTCTCGTGAATGCGCTCGGTCATTGCCGGCGCGAAGAAAAGATAGCGCTCGCCCGTGGCCTTCGCCTTCTTCAGCGCCGCTTCGGCGTTTGCAAAGAGCGCCTCCGCATGACCGCCATCGCCGGGATACATCGCTATTCCCACGCGGGCGGAGAGCCGAAGCTCGCGCCCAGAGAGCCGGAATGCAGGGCCCAGGCAAGTCGCGAGCCTTTGCTCAGTGAGGCGGCCGACATCGTCCTCGTTCTCCACATCGGAAACAATCGCAAAATGGTCCGGGCCGATCCTTGCGACCCGCGTCGGATCAGGGCCTGCGGACTTGATACGGTCGGCAAGCTGCCTGAGCAGCTCGTCGCCCGCCTGGCGCCCGTAGGCATCATTGATCGCCTTGAATCGCTCGATATCCACGATGGAGACGGCCAGCTTGCGTTGCGAGCTGCCGGCGGCAATCACTTTCTGCTGCAACCGCTCCAGAAACAGGCTGCGGTTGGCGAGGCCGGTGAGCGGATCGTAATAGGCGAGATACTCGAGCTTCTCTGCCTTCTCGATGTGCCCGAGCGCAAACGATATGTCGCCCGCGAGCTCGAGAAGCAGCCGCATCTCCTCGTTGTCAAACACGTCGACCTCCGCGGCGTACAAGGCAAGCACGCCGATCGCTTCGTCACCCACGATCAACGGAATCACCGCCAGCGAATTGATTCCGCGTTCGTCCAGCTCCTTTCGCATCAGTCTTTGCGGGTCATTCCTGATGTCGTTGGAGAGCATGGGCTTTTTGCCGCGGATCGCGCGCCCGGCGAGGCCGTGCCCGCCCGGCTTGTTCTCGATCACCGCAAGGGGAGCGGACTCGAAGAAATCGCCCACCTCGCCTGCCGAGGCTACCGGCTTTACCAGTCCGGACTGCTGATCGACGACGCCGATCCAGGCCATGCGGAACTGCCCCGCTTCGACTGCCATCCGGCAGGCTTCGCGATACAGCTCTTCGCGCTGCCTTACCCGGACGATCAGCGTATTGATTCCGCTGAGCATGGCGTAGACGCGGTTGAGACGCTTGATTCTCTCCTCGGCCCGCTTTTGATCGGTGATGTCCTGCAGCGTGCAGAACCACCGCTCGGCACTACCTGGGTCAGGCTGTCCGCCGAGCGGCTCGATGACCTGTCGCACATGGATCCATTCGGCACCCTCCCGCCGCAGGCGATACTCGATGTCCACGCGCCGCCCCGTGGCGCCCGCCTCGATGCTCTTCGCGCGCAGCGCCTCGCGGTCCTCGGGGTGCACGATGTCCAGCCACTTGCGCGTGCTCCGCGGCATGGACAGCAGTTGGGTTCCGATCAATGCCGGCAACGTATCCGACCAGCTCTCGAACGAACCGTCCGGCCCGGTGATCACATGGGCAAGCTTGGCCATGAGCTGGGCGCGCCGCAGCCCGGCCTCGCGCTCTTGCAGGCGCTCGCGGGCGATCTCGAGCGCTGCCTCCGTCTGACGACGCCCTCGCAGCACCTTCGCCTCGGCGAGGGCGCGCTCTACTGCAGCAGACAGGCGTACCAGATTCGACTTGACGACATAATCGGTCGCGCCGTTCTTCAGCGCGCGGATCGCGTATTCCTCGCCGAGGGTTCCCGACACAAAAATAAACGGGATGTCGGGTGCCAGCTCCTTGGCGAGCCTCAGCGCCTCCATGCCGTCGAACTGGGGCATCGAGAAGTCCGAGAGGATCACGTCGGGAGCGAACTCGCGCAGCGCTCGGATGAAGTCTTTCTCGCTATCGACAATGCGATGGCTGACGCGCAGGCCCGCGCGCTTGATCTCCCGGATCTCGAGCTCGGCATCCGCGGCCACGTCCTCGGCGAGCAGCACGCGCAGGGTCGGCACGGTCTTGGATGTCATTGGCGTCGCGCTAGGCGGATGAATCCGAATTCTTCTCGCTGGCTAACCACAATTGGATGTAGGAGGGGCAATCGCGCAGCTCCATCCCCTTTGCCGCGCAAGCCCCCAGAAAACGCACGACCTCGCGGTCGACGAGGGTCACCTTCCCCAGGTCCAGGATGATCTTGCGCCCGCTGCCTTCGATTTCTCCCTTCAGCTCCGGTATGTGTCGCGATTGCATCCAGCCGCTCAGCCGGAGAACCGTGTCACGCGCATGTGAATCCGTTTCGATCCGGAACATCCCGCGCACCTCGCTTGCGAACCCGCAAGGGCCATACCAGGGCCCAACCGGCTGATTACGCGGCTCTCCCTACGCGGTTTGATGGCGAGTTCTCGCCAATTGGCGAGCAATCAGGGAGACTTGAACCGATGCTTGTCGATGCGCAGGCTTCTTATCTTCGACTCGAGCGTCGAGCGCGCGATCCCGAGGCGGGCTGCGGCGCCGGACGGGCCGGAGACCCTGCCGCGACTTTCGGCCAGGGCCGATTCAATCATTTCCCTTTCCTGGTCTGCGAGCGAAGCGGCCAGGGTAGCGGAGCCGGCGCCCCCTGTCAGGGACTCGTGTTGCAGCCAGCTTTCGTCCACCGAAAGCGTATCGCCATCGCACAGAATCGCCGCCCGCTCGATGACGTTCTGCAATTCGCGGACATTTCCCGGCCAGGGGTAGTCCTGCAGCAGCTCGAGCGTCGGCTTTTCGATTCTCCGGATATTTTTCCGGGCCTTGGCCGCATAGCGCTGGGCGAAGTACTCGGCCAGCACCGGAATATCCTCGACGCGCTCGCGCAGCGGAGGCACCTGCAGCGGAAAGACGTTCAGCCTGTAGAACAGATCGAGCCGGAAGCTGCCGGCGTCGACGCCGGCCTTCAGGTCGCGGTTGGTGGCGGCGAGCACCCGCACGTCGACCGAGATGGGCTGGCTGCCGCCGACTCGCTCGAATTCCCGCTCTTGCAGCACCCGCAGCAGAGCGCTCTGGGTTTCCGCAGGCAGCTCGCCGACCTCATCGAGAAAAATGGTGCCGCCGTCGGCCAGCTCGAACCGGCCAAGGCGCCTCTGGGTTGCGCCCGTGAAGGCGCCTTTCTCGTGGCCGAAAAGCTCCGACGCGATCAACGAAGGCGGGATCGCGGCGCAATTCACCAGAACAAATGCACGGCCCGAACGGCGTGAGAGCCTATGGATGGCACGTGCCACCAGCTCCTTGCCGGTGCCGGTCTCGCCCTTGATGAGAACCGTGGAGTCGGTCGGCGCAACTCTTGTCACGTGCGCCAATACGCGGTTGAGCGCTTCGGAAGAGCCGATGATTTCCTCGAACATCGACGCCTGGTCGACTTCTTCCTTCAGCGCCAGATTCTCCATCTGAAGCCGGTCTTTCAGCGCATGGATTTCCTGCAAAGCGCGCTTGCGGTCCTCGATATCGACAGCCGTTCCGTACCACTTGACGATATTTCCCTGCTCATCGCGCAGCGGCACGGTGCGGACCAGGACCCAGCGATATTCCCCGTCGGCGCGCCGCAAACGCAGTTCATACTCGCACTGTTCCCCGACAGCCATGTCCGTACGCCACTTTTCCATGACCCTTGGGGCATCTTCTGGATGAACTGTGCGCATTGAATCTGCAAGCGCCTCCTCCAGAGACAGGCCCGTGTATTCCAGCCAACGCTGATTGACGAAATCAACAGCGCCGTCAGGCAGCAGGCTCCAGACCATCGTCGGGATTGTGTCGATAACCAGCCGAAGCCGATCCTCGCTCTGTCGCAGCGCGTCTCCCGCGCGCTCTGCTTCGATTGCCACGCGCGCCATCATTTCCGCCGTCCTGTCCTGCCCCCGGCCGCGAGGAGCAGGCTCGCCGCCTTCTTTGCTCGCTTTGCAGCGTCGAGATCGCCCGCGTAGGCGGCCACTATGCATCCCATCATCAGCATTTGCCATTGCCTCGCGAATCCGTCGGGATCGCGCATGCACGCCTCCTTCGCCAATTGCTTCACGAATGTGCGGATCGTACCGATGTGCCTCACCGCGGCGATTCGCACCCGGTGGCCGCGTTCGCCGTGCTCGAGCAGCGCCTTTACGAAGGAGCATCCCTCGAAATCCGAGCGACGGAACCACTTGTCGAAAACGTCGAAGATGGCGAGCAGCTTCGCGCCTGGTGTCCGGCCCCTGCGCTCAGCGTCGCGCTGCAGCCAGGACCGCGTCCACAGCTCTTCGCGCCGCCGAAGAAACGCCAGCGCGAGCTCGTCCTTCGAGGGGTAGTGCCTATACAGCGTCATTTTCGCAACGCCCGCGCGCGCGGCAAGGGTGTCCACTCCGATGGCGCGAATGCCGTGGCGCGAAAAGAGCCGGTAGGCGGTTCTATCTATGCGCTCTCGCGCTCCGATCGAGCGAGTCGCGGACTGCTGGTGGTGTGCCGGGAGGCCTGTGCGCATGCGCTGTCCCCTGCGACGAGACAGCTCTGTATACCACAACCGCGGACTGGAACGGCAAAAACCCCGGCCACCGCCCTCACGGTGGCTGGCCGGGTTGCTGATCGCGCGAAGGGGGAGGAGGGAGCGCGCGGAGGGTACTAAAAGACGAGGTGCTTAGCCGACCTGGTTCTGCACGACGTTGTTGTCGGTCGACTCGCCGGCGTTCGGGCGATACTGGTCGGCGCTCGCCACCATGTACGAGCTGTCGATCGCGCCGACTTGCGGCTGGTGACGATCCGGCTCGCCGGCGTTGTTGCGGTACTGGTCGTTGGCGGGTTCGCCGGCGGCGAAAACGGTGGCCGCGGCGGCTGCGAGGGCGACTGCGAGGAGAGTGCGTTTCATGACTGTGTTCCTTTAGGTTAGTGTACGGTGACTACGCTTTAAGTTTGCCAAGAGCGCTTGTCGCGGCTGTTTCGAAATGCTCTTGCGCCGTTACATCTGCAACGGGCAACCGCTGCGCTCAGGCCCGCTCGATGCGCACGCCTTTCGCGCCTCGGACCACGCGTACGCGCTCGCCGGGCTCCACGTGCTGCAGGAGACGCAGCACGACGGTGATGCTGCGGCCATCGTCGAGGCGCACGAGCGCCGCTTCGGCTTTCTCCGCCAGCTCGGTGGGCGAGGGGGGCGCGGGCTGAACCAGCTCGACGGTGCCGTAGGCCACGCCGTCGAGGCCGCTGAAATCGAATTCCTGCGGCGCATAGGGCGCCGCCAATGCGCCGCCGAGCGGCACGGCGGCAAACAGCAGCGCGATCAGGAATTGTTTCATGCCACGACCAACGCGGCGCACGCGATCGTCGTCGCCGCCGCCACGGCCATCACGAGCACGTGCCTTAGGTCGAGTCTGCGGCGTTTATCCATGGCTGCACGGCTGGGAAGAAAAGGCTCGGCCACGCACATTCCACGCCGAGCGCGATCCCGTCATAGCGGTCCGGGCTCGATGGGGCTTTACCCGGGACAAGCTGCTCGGCATTGTCGAAAGGAGGAGATGGCTGAATCACGACACAACGATCGGCGGCGCCGATTGCGCGCTTGTTGCGCGCCGGTGTCCGAGTGTTACAGCTGTAACTTCAGCGTGCGGCCAGCACGCGCGCGAGGGCGGCAGCGATTTCGCGGGACTGCACCGGCTTCTTAAGGACCTCGTTGACGCCTGCCGCCGTTGCACGTTCGCTCATCATGGGGCCGATGTAGCCGCTGACTAGCAGGATCGGCAGCTCGGGACGGCGGCGGTGGATCACGCCCGCGAGCTCGGTCCCCGAAAGTCCGGGCATCACTTCATCGGTGATCGCCGCGTCGAAGCGCCCAGGCTGCGCTTCGAACTCCGCAAGCGCTGCCAGGCTCTCGGAAAAGGCGACCGGCTCGTAGCCGAGCCGCGAAAGCACCTCGGCGGTCACCGCGAGAAGCGGTTGCTCATCGTCGACCACGAGCACTCGCTCGCCATTGCCCCTCGCGACCGGGCCCTGTTTCTCGTCGTCGGCGGCCACCGCCACGTCGACGCGCGGCATGTAGATGGTGAACGCGGTGCCGCGCCCGGGGGCGCTCGCTACGTCGATTGCGCCGCCGGCGTCGGTGATGATGCCGTAAACCAGCGCCAGTCCGAGCCCGGTCCCCTTGCCGACCTCCTTGGTCGTGAAAAAAGGCTCGAAGATGCGGCCGAGCGTTGCTTCGTCCATGCCCGCGCCCGTGTCCTCGACAGTTAGACGCGCATAGGTTCCGGGGACTACGGCGCCGTGCGCTAACGCGCGCTCCGCGCTGACCTCGGCGGTCTCGAGGGTCACGCGCAGCGTGCCTTTCCCGCCCAGCGCTTGAATCGCATTCGTGCACAGGTTCATCACGACCTGGTGCAGCTGCGTTGCGTCGCCGAACACCTGCAGCGGCGTGGCAGGCAGCTTCGCCTCGAGGCTGATCCCGGGGTCGAGCGAGCCGCGCACGAGCTCCAGGGTCTCGGCGACGATGCGGCTGAGATCGACGGCGACGCGCTTGCCGCGCTGGCTGCGGCTATACGCGAGGATCTGGTCGACCAGGCCGCGCGCCCGGTTCGCCGCGGTGAGAACGTTCTGCGCGTAGCGCTTGAATGGCGAGCCCGCCGCGGTCTGCTCGACGAGCATTTCGGCGTAGCCCAGGATGCCTCCGAGGATGTTGTTGAAGTCGTGCGCGATGCCGCCGGCGAGGCGGCCGACTGCCTCCATCTTCTGCGCCTGCCGCAGCCGCTGCTCGAGCCTCGAGCGCTCGGCGTCGGCAAGCTTGCGCTCGGTGATGTCGCGGAAGTTCATCACCAGGGCGCGCACGCTCGGCTCCTCGAGCAGGTTGCTGACGGTGTTCTCGATCCAGCGCCACGACCCGTCCTTGTGGCGCACCATCGTTTCGACCGTCACCACCTTCCCCGGCGAATGCATCATCTGGGAGCGCTGGCTCCTCGTCGCCTCCACATAATCGGGGTGAAGCAACTCATAGGGCTCTCGTTCGCGCAGGTCCTCGATGGTGTAGCCGAGCATGCGCTCAAGGCCGGGGCTGGCGTAGAAAATGCCGGTTTCGGGGCGAGTCAGGATCACGCCGTCGGAGCTGTGCTCGATCATCGCGCGGAACTGCCTCTGCTTGCGCTGCAGCGCGCGCTCGCGCCGGGCGAGTCCCCACGCCGCGAGCGCAATCAAGGCCAGCATGGCGGCCGACGTCAGCACGGTGCGCAGGAAGATGCGCCAGGCCTCGCTGCGCCACGGGGCGAACACCGCATCCTCAGTCGCGCCGACGAGCACCTCCAGCGGAAAGCCGCGCACGGCGACCGTCGATACGAGCACGCGCTCGTTCAGGATCGGGCTCGTCGTCCACCCGATGAAACGGCCTTCACGATCGACCGCAGCGGAGATCTCGGGATTCGGAAATTTGTGTCCGCGCGCGTCGCGCGGATCGGGAACCCGCGTGATGATGGTGCCATCGCCGGCGCGCAGGTTGATGAAGCCTCCCTCACCGACGTCGATCATGCGGTAGAGCCGGTCGAAATTCTCGATCTCCATCACCGCGGCAATGACGCCGCTGAACGCGCCGTTGGGCGCGTTGAGGCGCCGCGACATGACGAAGCGCCATTGGGTGCCATCGCCACCGCCCTTGTAAGGCTCGCTGAAGAAAAGCCCCGCATCGCGCGCCTCGCGGTGCGCTGTGAAGAACGCGCGCCCGGCAAAGCCGTGATCGATCGCCGGGGTCTCGTTGGTGCGCCCCACGACGTGCCCGTCTGCGTCGACCACCAGGAAGCCGGCGACCTGCGGAATATGGATCATTTCGTCGCGCAGGCGCGGCATCATGGCCGCCACTTTCGCTGTGGTCCCGTCGCGCACCGCATCGCGCAACACCAGGTCCACGGCCTCCAGGGCGGCCGCGGTCTGCTCCGAAAGCAGCCCGCTGAGGTTGGACAGGTTGCGCCGCGCGCGCAGCTCCGTGCGGTCGCGATCGGTTCGCGCATCCCAGATGGCGGAAGCGACGTTGATGCCGACCAGCACGGCACCGAGCGCGACGAGCGCGCGGGTCAGGGTGATGCGGGAGGCGGCTCGGGCCCCAGGCGTCGGCATCGCTCGGCTATC
>Ga0209378_1001156_pt1 | contig 18961 bp, 18 predicted proteins | sample GraSoiAngelo_156_FD_186170 | JGI IMG/M metagenome (GOLD analysis project Ga0209378, IMG submission 186170) | Grasslands soil microbial communities from the Angelo Coastal Reserve, California, USA - 14_1009_13_40cm (SPAdes) (version 2) | ecosystem: Environmental > Terrestrial > Soil > Grasslands ...
GTGGAGCGACCCGGAGATTGCCAAGCTGAATCCTGACGGTAAGCTTCCTGATTTGTCGATCAAGGTGCTTCACCGCACGGACGGAAAGGGGTCAAACTACATTTTTTCCGATTTCCTTTCTAAACTCAGCCCAGAATTCCGAGCCAAGGTCGGAAAAGATGTTTCGCCAAAGTGGCCGGTGGGCGCCGCTTTTAGCCGATGTCAGGATTTGCTGGCCAGCGCCGCCAAGATGTCGGGGGCCATCGGTTATGCCGAGCTCCGATGTGGGGAGGGCTCCGGGTTACCGATCGCGCGAATCCGCAACGCTGCGGGAGAGTTTGTGAAGCCATCGACGAAGAGCATCAGTGATGTGGCTTTGGCGATGGAGTCCAAAATGACAGATGACTTTCGCGCTTCGCTGACGAACGCGCCAGGCAAGGAAAGCTATCCAATTGTAAGCTTCACCTGGTTTTATGTGCCGGTGCATCGGCAGGATTTGCAGCGGAGCCATGCGGTCAAAGAATATCTAAGCTGGGTGTACGCGTCCGGGCAAGAAATCGCGCAAGCACAAGGCTACGTCGCGCTGCCGCCGTCGGTTCTGCAAAAGGTGCGCGCGACAGTAGCCTCGCTGCAATAAAACTGCGGTGATTACCCACACATTGAGGTCAGGGCTAGGATCCGTTGGCAGAGTCGAATTAGCGGACAAGTGCACTCGGAGCTCACAAGCTACAGGTTCAATCCAGGCGGAAACTCGATCTGTGGCAAGGCTGCCACGAAATCGCCGAGAAAAGTTCTAAAATCGTCCCCTTGGGCGCGCCATTTTCTAGCAGTTTGTTTTCAACGACTTCCGTCGATACCCTCTAGTTTGTTTCGAACTCGCGTGCGTGGTTCGGCTCAGATGACACGAACGGCCCGATTTGCCGCTACATCGCGCTGGCTGCCGCCAACGGGTATACAATTGCCCCAACGGCGACGCAATGCAGCGTCGAGAAAGAGGCAAGTATGCAAGTCGCAGCGGCCCAGGCAGCGCCAGAAAACGTCCGCGCGTTTATTCAAGAGTATTTCGATGCCTGGAAGGGCACCGATGAAGACAAAATTCTCGCGTACTATTCGGACGACGTCGCACTCCAGCTTCCGACGGGAACACTCGAAGGGAAGATAGCCGTGCGAGATAGCTTTGTCCGACCGTTCATCGCCGCGTTCCCTGGCAATGTGCATTCCATTCGGAACTTGGCCCACGCCAAAAATTTGGTCGCGGTGGAATGGAGTTTTGACGCTGTGCACAAAGGCGATTTTGGCAAAATCGTGGCTACTGGCAAAAAGGTTCAGGTTCCTGGTTGTTCCTTCTACGAGTACGACCTTGGATCCAGAAAGATTCCCGCAGGAAGGATCTATTTCGATTTTGCTACCCTCTTGCGGCAAATTGGCGCGGGAGCGTAAGAGTCCCGGCGCGCTAACTCGGAATCATGCGACAAGCTTGATCCAGCATGGAACTCGACCTGCGGCAAACTTGCCACGAAATCCTGGAGAAAAGTTCTAAAATCGTCCCCTTGGGCGCGCCATCTCATTGAATAGAAAAGAGTAAGGAGAATTGCTCTTCGTTTTGACCCTCTGCTGTCCAAGCAGGTGCTCTCCTATCTGAGCTACCCGCCCGCGCGAAATAACCGTAGGATGCTCAAGCATGTACAGTCACTACCTCCACGCCATCAGCATCGTTTGTCGGTCCATTCGGTCCAACAATGGTTCGAATCACACAATTACGGCCGGATTGCATTCTATGCATCCGGTCGAATCCATTCTTCAATCGATCGCCTGGGGTCAGGCTCAGTGCGCGTTTCTCGCCCGTGGCCGCCACTTTTCCGAGTACCCCAAATCAGGCACATTCGAGGATTCTGCGACTCAAGCCGGATTGTTTGTTTCCCAATGCCCATTGATTTCTGGACGTTCGGAGTTCAAAGTCTAGTCATCCGGGCGCGGATGTTCACTATGAGACCCTTTGCTCTTCGACTTGTGGGGTTGTGTTTAGTTCTCGCAGTGAGCGGGTATGTTTCACCGCTTTCAAACGGCTTCGCTTCTCAGAATGGGCGCGGAGGGATAGAACCCGTACTCCGCTTGGAAAAGCCTCGATACGTCGAAGGCGAGGCAGTTCGTTTCTGGGTTGGAGTAAAGCCTAAGAACTCGCCCACCATTCCGCGGGAACTCTGGAAACCATGTTCGTTGAGCGTCACGAGACCGGATGGAACTCGGAGAGTTGATTCGATAGGATGGCCGATCGACGGAATGATCGATCACGCGTGGTCTGGTGGGTGGGGTTTTGGGGACGAAAAGGTAGAACCCGGGGTTTACGTACTGGTTCTGGAGTGTGCCGGCGAGAAAACGGCACCGCTGGAGCTGATTGTCGAGCAGAGTGAAATCTTGGCGCAGATCAAGGCGCAGTTTCGGTTTGAGCGCGAGGGAGCGATAACAAAAAGTACTCACGTTCCGATCGTTCTAACAGTTGATAATGGCTCTCAAGAAACAATTCGATTCCCGCGGCGCGGCGCAATGGCGGAGGGCATCAGTTTAGAATTGGTCCGGAAAGAGCCTGCCTTCCACTCCGGCTTGTTCTTTCCGTGGGAGAAGCTGAGCCATTCAAATACCATACCTGACACCTACAGCTGGGACTTTCCTGAAATTCCGTCTGTGACGTTGAAACCCGGCGAGCACTTTGAGCAGCACTTGTTGCTTGAAGATGCCTTCTCGTTTGACCAAGCTGGGGATTACCATGTCACGTTCGCAACCGTCTTTTCCGTGTTGGTGGGAGAGAAGGATGGTCCGTTCGCTGACGTTTGCCCAATTAGAATCTCAGCCGGTGGCAGCGCAAGCTTTGTTGTGACCGACGCTGACAACACTACAAGCTCCCGGTACTCGGAGAAGTGAAAATCTGCTAAAACCACAAGACTAATCGGGCACTACAAGCCCAGTTCTGACAGGTCTCATTCTGTGGCATACTCTTGCCGATGAGGCTGAAGTCCCGCATTACGGAAGTTCTGCTCGCCTTTTTGTCGATCATCTCGCCAGCGATTGCTTTTGCGCAGGTGAACCCCACCTCACCGGTGCCCCAGCGAGAGTCCATCCAGGAACTCCTCAACCGGCTGACTCCGCAACAGAAGCAGCAGTTTGACAACGCGGGAAAGTCCTACAAGGAAAATCAATTCGTTGAGGCATTCGCCATCTACAAGCGATTGCTCACCGAGCTGTCGGGCGACGCGATCCTCTCCAAATTTGCCAGCGAGGCCGGCCTCAATTCCGGAGACCAGAGCTTTGCCCTAACCATTCTCAAGCCCCTCGCACAAGCCGATCCTGACGATTGGCAAGCTGCTGCACTCCTCACGCGTGCCTGCGCCGAGTCCGGCGACATGTCCTGCCGAGACTCCGGAATGGTGCACATGCTGGATCTGCACCGCCGTGGCATCACACCACCAAACATGCAGCAATACGTTGTCGAGCGCGTGAAGACGGGTGAAAATATCCTGCTGATCCGTATGTCGCTCGAGCCATGGGGGCGTTACAAGGTGTATGCCCTGGGCCAGCTTTTTAACAGCGAAGGCAAGATGCTTTTCCGCGTTACCCTCGAAAGCAATGACACCGATCAGCCCCTGTTCGCCAAAGAACATCCGGAGGAGGCTTCTAAGGGCGTTCGCAGATTCTCGCTAGACGGTTATTCGCAAACTGAAGTCAACAGCAACGGGCAGGGCGCCTGGTCCCACTCCACCTACAAGTTTTTCGATGGGCAGCCATCCTACGAAACTGTTCGGGACGAGTTTGTCAAAATCGCGACTAGTAAGAGTGCCTCTCTGAGCAATCGCGCAAATGTAGTTGTCCCATAGCGCTGTGCTTCCCTCGTCCCTGCCTCCTGAGGCGCAGAAGCAAACTGGACTAAGTCCTGATAAACAGCGTTCTCGTCCACATGGAATCTGCCCACATGGAATCTGCCGCGGAATCGGGTCGGCCACTTTTCCGATTTCGTCCACAGGACCTAGCACATCCCCATGCATCGCGTTATACTGGCCCAGCTGGGCTACTCATCACACTTCAGTTGTGAGGACACTTTGGACCGATTGAAACTACTCGTGCCCTTGGTCGTGCTGCTCAGTCCAGGTCTGATTCTTGTTGGACTCGCGCAAGACCAACTGACAATAGACGCCTCGAAACAGCCCTCTCCACCTGCACGAGGGCGCGGCCCATTCCCAAGCTCAGTTAGTCCGGGCAACTCCACCCATCTGCCCATTCGGCTTGAACTCCGGATTCCAAGCGGACCGCTGCAACCAGACGGAACTACCCTCGTCGATTTCGTGATCACCAACATAGGAGACGACGTAATCTTGTTACCGTCATCTATCAAGGAAAGTGATGGGCCGTCGGCATATCTTTTGACTTTATGGTTCACTTCAGACGCGGTCAAGGATGCGTACTTCAAGGACAAAGCGTTGGGCCGTCCAGTCAAGATTCAAATCGTTTCGACCAGTGCGGAACTCTACGGCCGTATCAACGACCCTCACAGCTTCCTCTGGGTTGCTCCGAACCAGAGCATGAAAGTGCACGCCTCTCCTCGCGTACAATTGCAGCCCGGAACATATACTGCCACCGCTCATGCCGAACTTTTGCACCTTGCAGCGCACGATTCCTCGGTTTCGTCGGAAGTTGTCGGCACAGCTGATTCGGAAACTGTCACAACGACACTCACGGCTACAGACCCTACTCCCCGATAACAGCATTCCCGTCAATTTGGAACGCTCGCCCGAGCCAGTGCCAGATGCATTGCCAGTTTCCACGTTCGCCACAAACCGGACAATTTCGGTCCCAGTACATTCCGCCGAATCGCCCAGCTAAAAACGGGTAGGCGGTATCTGGCGGTCATTCTGAGACTTTTCATGCCCATGCTTCGTAACCATAGGCAAGGGAGCAATCGCGATGAAATCCTCTTTGACTTTGCTTGTGCTTGTCCTGCTGCTGGTCATTCTGGCTGGATGTGCTCCGGGACCTAACCAGTCGAAAGGAACGGCGAGCGAACACAACGTGGTTGCAGGCTTCTGGCTTGGGCTCTGGCAGGGCTTTATTGCGCCGTTCGTATTTGTGGCCTCGCTGTTCAAAAGCAACCTCAGTATCTACGAGGTCCACAACAACGGTGCTTGGTACAACTTCGGCTACCTGTTCGGCCTGGCCTGCTTCTTCGGTGGTAGCGGCAACCGGGCGGCGCGTCGGAAGCAAATCCCAACAATCAGTGCCCGATGAACAACGAGCGCGGAGAGGTGGACTAGAAGGACTAGCGATGACAAATAGGTGGGGAATTTCATCCTGGGTCCTGAGAAATGCAACGAGGTACGAGATTCCGGACCGAGTTGTGAGACATGCAGCGCGGAGAGACTGTCCTGCGTGAACTGTAAGCTGAGATTTAGGGTTGGAGCGCGGAGCCGCAACAATCTGGCAAGTTGGGAGCATATGGACGATTACTCCGTCAAGCATCCAAAAGTGTGGAACATCGCTCTGTGTTGTGGCCGTTGCAATACCAGCAGAGGACCTTATAGTGACCCTAAAGGGCTAGCGGAATGGTTCGATTCCGCATACTGCAGGAAGAATAATATCAGCAGGCAGACCGTTGCCCCAGTTATACGAAGGTATCTAGGCAGAGGGTTACGAGGTCGTTGAAAAATATGGCGATCTACTTGTGTCTACCGAAAATTCCATCTGGCCCAGCTATCATTCGCCAAGGCCCATGTAATGTTACGTGCCTTGGTTCTTCGTAACCCTCTCATCAGTGAGCGCCGATCTCGATGTCGCTGATTGTTAAGCTTTTCGTCTGCGATATCATTTTGGCGAACCACGGGGATTTCCGGGCGCAGGAGGCGCGGCCTCGATATAGTCCCCAAATCCTAATTCGCTTGTCCTTCACCGCAACCAGAGAGTTCAACAGCGCCCGCCGTTCGATCAGCTGCGCGGGACCGCGGCGATTCGAACTGCCGGCCGCCGTGGCGCGGCTGAATGCGGGGGCTGCTCCGTGGAAGGTGGAATTTGTGGACCTGGAGAAACTGGAAGCGCGAAGATGAACTGAGATTTTTCGCGTGCGAACGCGGCACATCCGCACGATTCCACACCAGGTCCGTTTGTACATGCGAAGCCCGTTTGCACCTCTTTACTGGCACGGGCTGCGTCTTTTGCGTCTTGTGTTCGAATGACCGGAGCGGGGGCTGGTGGTAGACTTGCGGCGGCGGAGGGTACAGATATGGTGAAGAACGCGAAGCAAAAGAAAGCAAAGCGGGGCGCGAAAAAAGTTACAGCCAAAACGAAGTTGAGCGCGAAGAAGAAGGCACCAAAGCAGAAAGCGGCGCGCAAGCCGGCGGCGCGCAGGAGACCCGCTCGCCAGACGCAGGTCGTGGTGGGCAGCCAGAGCGTGGAGACCGTGCAGTTGAAGCGTCGCGCGCGCGCGGCGGCCGCGGGAGAGAGCGGCGGGGATTTTGGCGGCGTTTCCGTGGTTGAGGGCGCCGACTCTGAAAGCCCGGACGAATTGCTGGAGGAAGGACAAACGTTCGAAGCGGGGATAGTGAGCGGAGTGGAAAACGCTCCGGACCCGGACCAAGGCGAAGTGCGCACGCACGAAGTGACGCAAGACGACGTGCCGGAAGAGTACGACGACAAGGACCGTCCTTAACATTCCGAAGTTGTCGAGAGCTCACCATCGATCACTGTGTCGGCCGGAATATCGGCCAGAGCTTTTACAATGAATTTCTGCATTTCTAATTCGTTGAGACGCCCTGTCATTTATCGACAGGAGATCCGAGATGGCCAAGCCAACCGACCTGGTCCAAGGCACCCTCGACCTCTTGATTCTGAGGACGTCCGCGCTCCAGCCCATGCACGGCTGGGGCATCGCGCAACGCATTCGTCAGGTTTCGAACGAAGTCTTGCAGGTCCATCAAGGTGCGCTTTATCCCGCGCTGCATCGCCTCGAGCAACAAGGGTGGATTCGCGCCAAATGGGGCGAATCGGAAAACAATCGCCGCGCCAAATTCTATTCGCTGACTCCGGACGGCGTGAAATACATGCGCCAAGAGCAAGCGCAATGGAAGCGCCTTTCATCGGCCATCGGGCTGGTCCTCGAGATGTCTTAAGGAGCCAGAACCATGCGTTGGTATTACAAATTTTCGCCTGCGCTCGCTTTTCCGCAAGGACAAAGCGGAGCTGGATCTCAGCGACGAGCTTCAGTTTCATCTGCAAAATCAAATCGACGGCCGTGTGCTCGGGCTGAGCGGGACCATTTGCCTCGTCGTTACTCTTGCTGTTGGGTTGGTCCCCGCGTTCCAGACGCGCCACCTTGCCCTCGCCGACACGCTCAAAACCGAGGCATCCGCTGTCATGGGCGCCCGCGGCCGGGCATGATTCCGCTCGAGCCTCGTGATCCTCCAAGTGACGCTCAGCTTCATCTTGTTGGTGGGCGGGACCTTGCTGATGCAAAGCCTGCGCAAGATTCGAACCACCGACCCGGGCTTCTCCACAAGGCGGGTGCTCGATACCTGGATACCTTTCGCCGCCGCCGGCTATGACGCGCAGCGCGCCAAAACTTTTCAGGACGAATTGATCCAGCGTGTCCGCGCGCTGCCCGGTGTCGAAGCGGCCGCTTACGCCCGCGCTGTTCCGCTCGGCTATGGATCATTCTCTTCGACGCCCATTGCCGTCGACGGCTACGAGCCGCCGCCGAACGAGCAGCCCACGGCGGAATATAACGAAGTCAGCCCCGACTACTTCGCCACTTTGGGCATTCCGCTCATCTCCGGGCGCGAATTCACTCGCGCGGACGATGAAAACGCGGCGCGTGTCGCCATCGTCAACCAAACCATGATCGCGCGGTATTGGCGCGGGCAGAATCCCATCGGCCAGCGTCTGCAAGTGAAAGGCAATTGGGTGCAAGTTGTCGGCGTCGTCAGAGATTCGAAATACTACAGCATGGATGAAGCGCCCCGGCCGTTTTTCTATGTTCCGCTCCTCCAGTATTTCTCTATAGAACCTGACATCCACATTCGAACGACGCAACCTCTGCAAACCGTCCAAACAGCGCTGATTCGCGAAGTGCGCTCCCTCGATCCCAACCTCGCTGTATACGAAATGATTACGCTACAGGAGCAAGTTGACCGTTCCACTTCCCACGAACTTGTGGCCGTAGCTTTGGTCGCCCTGTTCGGAGGCTTGGCGCTGCTGCTTGCCAGCATCGGCCTTTATGGGGTGATGTCGTACTCCGTGTCGCAGACCACCCGAGAGTTGGGGCTGCGTATGGCTCTTGGCGCCAGCGCATCGAACGTGCTGCGTCTCGTGCTGTCACGCGGTTTGCTACTGACAACGACAGGCATGGTTATCGGGATCGCCCTAGCACTCTTTCTAACGCGCCTGCTCGGCAACCTCCTGTATCAGGTGAGTCCGCGAGACCCGCTGGCTTTCGTCGTGGCGTTTGCGGTGATGACGCTTGCGTCGACTGGAGCGTGTTTCTTGCCCGCTTGGCGCGCGACGCGAACCGATCCCATTCGAGCGCTACGGGCGGAATGATTTTCTCACTCCGCTTAGGCATATGAAAACGATCTTTATTCTTGACGGGCAATCCGCAAGTAGTGAACGTATTTGAGGATTAGTACCTACAAAACGGGGTTCCCTGAGAGTTGGCAGTGCAACGCCATCCATGGTCGCAAAGGACGGTGCCACTCCAAGGGGTTCAGCCCACCCATTTCAGTCCAAGTTCGGTCCAGTTCAAGGTCGAGATAAATGGCGCGTTCCCCTGTAAGCGACACCAGAAGCGGCACTTAGAGTTTTATACTGCGTACCTTCTAAGCAGGGGGTCGCGAGTTCGAGTCTCGCCGGGCGCGCCATTACCTTCGATCTAATTGAATCGGAATGAATTAGAAAAAGTGGCCTTCACACCAGGTCCACTGCGAAAAAAGCAGACGGTCGGGTCTTCGGGGAACGCACGGACACGTCGTCTTTGCCGGTTTTCTCGAGTTTTTCGTAGGGTCTGTCTCGCATTTTTCCGCCAAAATGCAAACTGTCACGAAATCGTAACGCCTATTCTTGCTTTTGTTTTGCGAAATCTGCTACGTACGGGCGTGCATTGACTTTCCGACCGTTGCTAACTATTCTCGCATCGCTCCAATGAAAGTGTCGAATGGTCCCAAGCAACCCTTCCACAGACGTCTCTTGAGCCTCTTTCTCACAATTCTTGTCGCTTACCTCTTGGTTCTAGCGTTTGTCCGCATGTTCGAATCGCGCCTGATCTTTTTCCCAAACTATCCCGGCCGCCTCGACGCCGACTGGCATCCTCGCGGCCTGAATGTTGAAGACGTTTGGCTCACAGCCTCTGACGGTGTCAAGCTCCACGCGTGGTGGATCCCTGACAACAAGGCAAGATTTACTTTTCTCGCTTTTCACGGTAACGCCTCCAACGTCGCCAACCGCGCACCGACCTATGAATTTCTCCACGGCACACATGTAAATGTATTTGCCCTGGAATACCGCGGTTACGGCCGCAGTGAAGGAAAGCCGAGCGAAGTCGGAGTCTACCGTGATGCCGAAGCCGCCTACGAATACCTTGTGAACTCAAAAGGCATCGATCGCAAAGCGATCATTTCCTACGGCCAATCCCTCGGCACTGCTGTCGCAACTCACTTAGCAACTCACCGCCAAGTTGCTGGTGTGGTGCTTGAGGCTCCTTTTCCTTCCGCTTCTCGGGTGGCCCACAAGGTTTTCTGGTTTCTTCCGGGCGTCAGCCTTCTTGTGCGGGGACAGTTCGATACACAAACCTGGCTAAAGGAAATCCGCGCTCCCATTCTGATCGTCCACTGCAATCAGGATCCCGTTATTCCCTTTCAATTCGGCCAGGAAGTGTATGCCGCCGCACTTCCTCCCAAAAACTTCCTTCAAATAAACGGCTACTGCCACGAAGAGTCCTCCCTCATCGCCCCAACTCAATACCGCACTGCTCTACAGCAGTTCCTGATCAACCTTTAGGTCTGCCCTCGGATGCATGGAAATCGTCCACTAGAACCAACTTTTCCGAGTACCCCACTTTACATCCATGTGGAAAAGGATTTTCAGAGTCATCATATGCAGATTTACAGCTCTACACTCATGGGTGGTCAGGAGAGGGAAAGAAAATGTGTGAGGAATGCTTAGAGAAGTGTTAGTTTTTCGGGCTCCGCCTCCGGACAGGCTCTGCACTCATGGAGCATTGTATGCTGACGAGGGCGGGTGTACGTTATCGGTCGGGCCGAGAAGTCAAATTGGAAATCCCGGCTTCATTTTTTCCGACGGCCGGTCAGCAGGGTCTGGTCATGTTGACTTTCGCATAAAGGAGGGCCAAACGGTATGTCGCTGAAGGGCAAGTACGCCTTGATCACGGGATCTTCTCGGGGGATTGGCAGGGCCATAGCACTGAAGTTGGCAGAATGCGGCGCGAAGATTGGCGTTCACTACTATAAGAACATTGACGCCGCGAATGACACGCTCGCAAAAGTACGGGAGCGCCGCTCTGACGGGTTCATTGTTCAAGCGGATGTAAACCGGACCGATGACATTCGGGGAATGATGGATCATGTGAAGAGTGAATTCGGGAAACTCGATATCTTCGTCAGTAACGCCCGGCCAGAAATTCCCGAGTTCTACAAGCCGCCCATGGAGATTCGAGTCGAGCAGTGGCAGCAAGCCATCAATTCGCAGGCAACTGCTTTTTTGTTAGGGGCCCAATTGGCGGCTCCCTTGATGGGAAGAGGTGGCCGAATCATCGCCATCACCCATTCACCTGGGGCGCGGTCGGGGAGTTGGCAACCCTGGGTGGGGATGGGATCGGCAAAAGCCGCCATGGAGTCTCTGGTGCGCTACTTCGCCGTCGCCCTTGCCAGGCGTGGTATCACCGTGAACTCACTCAGCCCTGGCGTCATCTTCGGTGCAGCTAACCTGGTCGATGGCGGTGTATTGGTTGGTCTCCCACCTGAGGTGCAGCAAGCGATTAAATCCTGGCATGAAATCGGATGGTGTCCTTCGCGGCGAACTGGGACCCCGCAGGACGTCGCGAATGCAACGATGCTCATCTGCATGGAGGAATCGAGTTGGATGACCGGCCAGATCTTCTACGTGGATGGAGGCGCTTCGATTATGGACACCGTATTCCCGTTGGAAATACAGGGAGCCGCATGAATACCCGGCGCGTGTGCAGGAAGGCCCCGAAATTAAAGGCATGGCACCAGGCGAAATGATTTATGAAGGGCCTCCAAGAAAATGAGTCCGACGGACTTGTGCTCCTGGGGCCACTCTCTATGAGGGCGTCGGCTCTGTCAAGAGACACTTAGAGTTCACAAGTCTGGGGACTTGTTTTTTCTTACCTAGAAGAAGCTTTTCTCTTTCCTGCATTTCGACCAAGGCTCGCTTCTTGAATCTAGCGGTGGATTCTGGTTCCACCAACCATCTATTCGGTCACCGCAGTTCCGACCATGATTCGTTTTTCAGACGCCGCGATCACTCGCGGGAGCAAGGCGCCCAATCAGCCTAACGATGGACTTGCGTCCACCAGGGTGGCCCCCGGGCTGCCTTGCCTGCGAACCAGCTGTGCGTACGCTGCTCCACTACGCAGCATCCAATACATACGCACCGCTAATTTTCGCGCGATGGCCACTTTCGCCACCGCGTGTCCTCTACGAAACTTCAACCGCTGATAGTCCTGCCGCAGTTCGGGATCTTGCCGCACCGCCTGATGCACCGTTTCGATCAGCAGCCAGCGCACCATGGTGTTGCCCTGTTTGCTGATGGCTCCCAGCCGCCGCCGTCCGCCGCTGGATTCCTCGCTCGGATTCAGTCCGAGATAACTCGCGATTTTTCTGCTGCGGGGGAAACGCGTTACCGGACCAATCGCCAGTACAAAGGCCAGCGAGGTTACCGGACCGATGCCCGGATGAGTCATGAGAAGCACTGCATCCTCGCGGCGTTTTGCTTCTTCCAAAACCGCGCGATCCAACTCCGCGATTGCTGGATCGAGTTGGTCGAGCAGTTTTAGAAGTTCTTCGCGCCGCCGACTGGCCCATGGTCCGAGCGCGAGGCCAGCGAGTTCCGCGCGACCCTTCCTGCTGAACAGTTTTTGCTTGCGGCACAGACCCTGGCTCATCGCCAGAAGGTGCAGTTGATTGCCCAGCATCGTGCGCAAGGTTACGAACTTGTGGCGATGCCAGAGCAACTGCCGGAGATCCCGCTCGCCCGCGGTGGGCACCCAGATTTTGGGAAAGCGCTTCGCAAGCAAAAGGTCGAGAATGATCCGGGCATCGCGTTCGTCGGTCTTCTGTTTGCGCACTTCGCTGGCGCGAATCTTGGCCGAGTCGCCGATCCAAAGTTCGTGCCCGAGTTCTGCAAGCAAGCGCTCGAACCAGTGAATCGGCCCCGTCGCTTCGATTCCCACGCGAACCGGCTTCTGCAAACTACGGTAGAAGGCTGCGGCTTCTCCGTTTTCGTTCTCTAACCGCCGCTCACAAAGCAGCTCACCGGTACTGTCTTCCGCCGTGGCAATCTGCTGGTAGCGTGTGTGAAAATCACATCCTATAATCAACATCGCTCGGCTCCTTTCTTCCGAGCCTCGGTCGTTTAAGCGCAACCAAGTTTACTCGGTGCTAGGAGCCGACGCCCTCATCCAATCAGTCATGTAGTGGGGTACGCGTAGAAGGACCTCCTTTGCCGCCGACTGACTTCACCTCTCGTGATTTTGCCCGTATCAAGGCGCACTCTGAAATGATTCACTCGGACGTATAACAGCGAAATCGTCCATATGGCTACTGGGAGCGTCCCCAAGCGCCCGCACCCCATCTCCTTCTCTAGAATGAATGTAGTGAATGTCTAGAGACTGGTTTCAAAACACTTTTCAGCCCATTTAGAATCAACAACTTAGACTGGTCAAAAAGGGGTTTTGAAATAGCTTCTAGTCTCGTTAGATTATGTGGCCCACGAAGTCCAGAACAGTTCGGAAACACTCCCTTTCTGGTCGTTTTGCTACATAATTCTCATCGTCACATAACTGTGGTACTTTGGCCGCAAAAAGAAATCCCTCCGGGGTTTTAACATTCCAGGAGCGCACTACGCTCACATCCGGAGTTGCATAGCAAGGTTGAGTCAATCTCTACAGTGTCGAAGTGGTGCGCGTAGTAGCTGAGGTAGTCGGCGGGTCGCAAACCCTTCGGATAGAACGATCCCAGCCACCCTGTGGATGTGAACGACGAGGTCCCGAGAAGAATCGCCGAATGGTTCACGAAAGAGAGTTTAGCGCCCACCCTCGCCGGTTCGTCGTTTTGGCCTGCCAGAACTCATTCGTAGAGATGGCCAAATATCCACCAAGGCGATTACATAGCCGACTGAAGACAGGTCGGCCCACCCCAACTTCCCGCAGCGGATCAGAGGCAGAAGAATTGCACGTTAGTAACGAGAAACTTGAAATGGACTCCGCACTTGGCGTATTTGTTGAGAGCAACTCCGAACCTTGAGTTTCTGGAGCCGCGTCTATGGCAACCCTCTGGCAGAGCCTGCGCTACACCCTCCGCGTCTTGGCCAAAAATCCCGGCTTCACAACCGCCGCCGTGCTCTCCCTCGCCCTAGGCATCGGCGCGAACACGGCCATCTTCACCCTAATCAACGCCCTACTCCTCCGCGACCTCCCCGTCCGCCAAGCGCAGCGCCTGGTCTATCTTTCTGCAGTCCGGCAAGGCAGCAAGATTACTTTCTCCTATCCCATGTTCCGTGAACTCGAACGCGGCCAGCGCGTTTTCTCCGGCATGATCGGTTGGGGTGGCAACTGGATGCCTAACGTCGAAGTGAACGGTGTCCTCTCACAAGATCGTGTGCTCTCCGTTACGGCCAATTGCTATTCCGAACTTGGCGCATCTTCTCTTCTCGGCCGATTACTCAATCCCGAAGACGAAAATCTCAGCGGCGGCGCCAACTCGCAAGTCGCCGTTATCGGCTATGAATTCTGGCAGCGCCGCTTCGGCGGCACGCGCGACGTTGTCGGAAAGCAGATTCGCGTCGAGGGGCATCCTTTCACGATTATCGGCGTCACTCGCAAGTGGTTCACCGGCCTGACGACAGGTGAGCCGCCAGATATTACCGTTCCACTCGCGGCCATGCCCCTCATTCAGAGCGGAGCATTTGATCTTGAGAGCCGCTCGCTTCTCTGGCTCCATCCTATCGGCCGCCTCAAGGACGGCGTCACCATCGAGCAAGCTCGCGCGCAGCTTCAATCCTTCTGGCCAGACGTACTTCTCGCCACGGCTTCCACGCAAACTCCCGGACTGCGTCGTCAAACTTTCCTCTCGATGGGCTTGGATGTGTCATCGGCGGCAAAGGGCATTGCCGGAGATCTGCGTGCCCAATTTGCACGGCCGCTCTACGTTCTCGCAGGCATCGTCGGACTGATTTTGCTAGTGGCCTGCGTAAACCTCGCCAACCTGATGCTCGCCCGCGCAGCAGCGCGCAACCATGAAATGAGTGTACGCGTCGCCATCGGCGCGACTCGCTGGTCCCTAGTCCGCCAGGTCTTGAGCGAGAGTCTGACACTGTCTCTCACCGGAGCTCTGTTCGGCCTTGCTTTAGCCTTCTGGGGAAGCCGCTTGCTCGTGCTCCTCATGACCGAAGGGAACCTAGTGCCGGTGTCGCTGAATTTGACGCCAGATCTACGCGTGCTTTCCCTCACTGTCTTTGTGGCAATCCTGACCGGAATCCTTTTTGGCCTCGCACCCGCCTGGCGTTCCTCCCGCGAGGACCCCATGTCTGTACTTCAGCAAAATGCGCGCAGCTTGAGTGGCGGAGCCAGCAGACTGAGCAAAGCGCTCATCGTCACCCAGGTCGCGCTTTCCTTGATCTTACTGCTCGGAGCAGGCCTCTTCGTCCGCACCTTCCAGCGGTTACGCTCCGTTGATCTCGGTTTCAATCAATCCCGCTTGCTAGAAGTCAGGCTCAATCCAAGACCAGGCGGCTACGACAACCTGGACATGGCCAGCTACCACAAACAACTCACGCAGCGGATTGCCAGCGTACCTGGAGTGACCTCGGTCGGCTTTTCGCATGCTTCTATCCCTAGCCCGGAAGCGTGGCACGAGACAGTTTCGCCGACGTCGGTCGACCCAAGTACAGGCATCCATCTCGTGGCAAAGGGAATGGATATCTCACCGGGCTTCTTGCAAACGCTCGGGATTCCGCTACTTGGCGGCCGTGAATTTGATGAGACCGCGGATCAGAAGCACCCGCGCATCGCTATCGTGAGCAGCAGCCTCGCGGAACGATTGTTTCCCAATGGAAATGCCATCGGAAAAAGCATTCGATTCGGCTTCATGCCTGAATATCAAAATATCGAGATCGTCGGCGTCGCGGGCAATGCACGGGTTACTGACCTTCGAGACGCGACTCCACTGGTCGTGTACTTTTCCTACCTTCAAGACCCGCAGCAATGGGGCGATCTGTTTGTGCGCACCAGCGTGCCCCCGGAAGCGTTGGTAAAGACCATCAGCCATGAGATTGCATCGCTTGGTCATGAATACGCTATCGATACAAAAACTATTCAGCAAACCACAAGTCAGGTGCTCAGCGAAGAACGCGTCACTGCCATGCTCTCCGCATTCTTCGCCGCTCTCGCGCTCCTGCTCGCCTCCATCGGCCTCTATGGACTGATGTCCTACACCGTCACGCGCCGCACGCGCGAAATAGGCATTCGTGTCGCCGTAGGAGCGCAGCGCCAAAATGTTCTCTGGCTCGTCCTCCGAGAAACACTTGCCCTCGCTCTCTTCGGCATAGCCATCGGCATTCCTTCCGCCCTCGCCGCGGCACGCCTAATCGCGACCATGCTCTTTGGCCTTTCCACAAGCGATCTCCCCAACATCACCGCTGTTTGCCTGCTCCTTCTACTGGTAGCGCTCTTCGCGGGCTATCTCCCTGCCCGCCGCGCCTCTTCGATCGACCCAATCGTCGCGCTCCGTGCGGAATGAGAGCGGTCAAACGGCCCTTAACACAGGCGGCGCTCATCAACCTAACTGCCTTCTTCATCTTCTCAGCGTTGAGTTCTTCACCAAATCGTGACCGCCTCGTTTCCGGCAGATTTACGAATGGGCAGGCCGGCGTCACGAGATGTTTCAATTTCGAAAACGCTTGTCATCGGGAGCCCTGGACGAACCCGTTCCGCGTTCTTGCCACATACATCAGTCCCTCTCCGTCATAGTAGCCGACGATCAGGGAGTCAATGCCATGCGGTCCGGGAAAATAGCCGCCAATGACGAACTCTTGGCCACGATTCACGCGATACTTGATCTAGTCGCCGCTTCATTTTCCCGGTTAGTAGTGGCTGTCCTTGTTTCCCTATGATTCCTTCCAACCCTTGCTCGCGGACCGCAGATAGTAGATTCTTTGGCCCCGCCTCAACGTAGTCCGCGGTCCCAATTCTCTTAATTCGCTTCAACCACGCCCATGTGGTTGGCATTTCCCTGCCAACGCCCTAGAATTCAGGAGACGTGGGTCGGCGTTCCCGCTAAGCTCATCTGCTGATCCATTGTTTGCAAGGTTGCGGAGACTACCCACTTGTCTGAGCAGCGCCCCGCCATGCAGAACGCGACGCCGGTTGTTCCGCGCGATCCGCGCCTCAACGCCCAGATCGACGCCATCGTTGCCGCCCGCCACTCCGATCCGTTTGCGCTCCTCGGCCCGCATCCCATCGACGGCAACTGGACGGTGCGCTTTTTTCTGCCTTGGGCCGCCGAAGCCTCCATCTCTTTGAAACCTCCCGTGGTTGAAGGCGGTACTTTCGCTCCGGCCAAAGTTACCGACGCGATTAAACTTCGTCCTGAAGGCTTCTTCGAAGCCGCTTGGCCATCGAACCAATCCGCTCCGCCGTCTCCGGGCAGTTACAAGATTCAGGGACGCACGCACTTCGGCGACACGTTTGAAATCTTCGATCCCTATTCCTTTCCCGTGGTCCTGAGCGAATTCGACCTCTACCTCATGGGCGAAGGCCGCCATTACGACACTTACGAGAAACTCGGCGCTCACGTCATAACGCTTCAAGGCGTTCGGGGCGTTCACTTCGCGGTCTGGGCTCCCAGCGCAAAGCGCGTCAGCGTCGTTGGCGACTTCAACGGCTGGGACGGCCGCGTCCATCCCATGCGCGCTCGCGGCTCCTCTGGCATCTGGGAAATTTTTCTCCCTGAGCTCAAGGAAGACTCCATCTACAAATTTGAAATTGTCGGCCCGAGCGGGAACATCCTCCCTCTCAAAGCCGATCCCTACGCCTTCCGCTCGGAGCTGCGCCCCAACACCGGCTCCGTCGTCGCGCGCCTCGATCATCACAAATGGCACGACTCCGACTGGCTTTCGCGCCGGGGGCAGAAAAACTGGTTCGAGTCGCCCATCTCCATCTACGAAGTCCACCTCGGTTCCTGGCGCCGCGTCCCCGAAGATCACGATCGCTGGCTCACCTATCGCGAGCTAGGCGACCAGCTCATCCCCTACGTCAAGGATCTTGGCTACACGCACATCGAATTGCTGCCCATCATGGAGCATCCCTACGACGGCTCCTGGGGCTACCAGACGCTTGGCTACTACGCCGCCACCAGCCGCTTCGGCACGCCCGCTGAATTCATGGAATTTGTCGACCGCTGCCACCAGGCCGGCATCGGAGTCATTCTTGACTGGACCCCCGCGCATTTTCCCCGCGACGCCCACGGCCTCGCGCAATTCGATGGCACGCATCTTTACGAGCATTCCGACCCCCGCCAGGGCGCACACCCCGATTGGGGCACGCTCGTTTACAATTATGGCCGCAACGAAGTTCAGAACTATCTCATCTCCAACGCGCTTTTCTGGCTGGACAAGTACCACATTGACGGCCTCCGCGTGGACGCTGTCGCCTCCATGCTCTATCTCGACTACTCGCGCAAACCCGGCGAGTGGGTTCCCAACCAATTCGGCGGCCGCGAGAATCTGCACGCCATCGACTTCCTCAAGCGCATGAACGAAGTCGCGCACGGAAAGTTTCCCGGCATTCTTACCATCGCCGAAGAGTCCACTTCCTGGCCCGCCGTCTCCCGCCCCACCTATCTCGGCGGTCTCGGCTTCAGCTTCAAATGGAACATGGGTTGGATGAACGACACGCTAAAATACTTTTCCCACGACCCTGTTCATCGCAAGTACGAACACAACAAACTCACTTTCTCGCTCCTTTATGCTTTCACGGAAAATTTCTTGCTTCCCTTCTCCCACGACGAAGTCGTCCACGGCAAAAATTCGCTTCTTCACAAAATGCCCGGCGACATGTGGCAGCAATTCGCCAATCTCCGACTGCTCTACGCCTATCAGTGCGCCCACCCGGGCAAGAAACTTCTCTTTATGGGCCAGGAACTCGCCCAGCGTAGCGAATGGAGCGAAGCCCGCAGTCTTGACTGGCATCTCCTTCAGCACGATGCCCATCGCGGCATCCAGCGCCTCGTCGGCGATCTCAATCATCTCTATGCCGCCGAACCCGCCCTCCATCAAGTCGAGTTTGACTGGCACGGTTTCGAATGGATTGACGCCAACGACGCCGACAACAGTGTTCTTTCCTTCATCCGCCGCGGCAAAAACGCTGAAGACCTCATCGTTGCCATCATCAACGCCACGCCTGTCGTCCGCGAAGGCTACCGTCTCGGCGTTCCGCAATCCGGTTTCTATCGCGAAATCATGAACACGGACGCCGCTCACTACGGCGGGTCCAACGTCGGCAACATGGGTGGCCAGCAAGCCGCCGATCATCCCGCCCAGGGCCGGCCTTATTCCCTTGTACTCACTCTTCCACCTCTCGCCGCAATTTATGTGAAATGGCTTCCTGCGCCGTCGTAATGTTTTGTGTGACCTCCAGCGCTGCAGTTGCATCCAAAATCGAGTTGGCGCACATTAAAGTTGATTGCTGTTCCCTTAC
>Ga0209378_1001157_pt1 | contig 18957 bp, 22 predicted proteins | sample GraSoiAngelo_156_FD_186170 | JGI IMG/M metagenome (GOLD analysis project Ga0209378, IMG submission 186170) | Grasslands soil microbial communities from the Angelo Coastal Reserve, California, USA - 14_1009_13_40cm (SPAdes) (version 2) | ecosystem: Environmental > Terrestrial > Soil > Grasslands ...
GGACTGCCGCTATGCGTCCCTTCGGCACCGAGCCCCCAACGGCAGTTGTTGGCGTCGTTGGCCCTCGTGCAAGTCGCGGCACCAGGAAAAGAGAGAACTCTATGTTGCTTGATCTGTTTCCCAAGTTTCACCGTCGCTACACATCGTTGCCAATCATCGGTCCGACGTTGGATGGCTATGGAACGTGGCTCTTGAAGCAGGGCTACTCGACAGACCGCGTGCGCGAGCATTTTCGAGCAGCACGTCGACTTGCGCGCCAGTTAGAGCAGCGCCACGTGCGGAGTCTGACTAAGCTCACACGCTCGCAGTTGCGAGCCTGTGCACCGACAGATTCGCAAGAAGACCCCAACCTCGTAGCCTTGGTGCGCCGATTGGATAAGTATTTCGACACCGAGCTGTCGTTGTTTCCAAAGCCAGCACCAAGCCTCCTGGAACAGCGCGTCACGGCCTACACGACTTATTTGGAGCAAGTCCGTGGATTCACGCACTCGACCTGCACGTACCATCGCCGGACCGTGACCGAATTTCTGACGCATCTGGGGTACGAGAGGTCCCCGACATGTCTGGCTGCGCTGACTAGGCGCGACCTTGAAGCCTTTTTGTGTGCAGTCGGTCCACGACAGACACGAGGATCCCTTCAGCATGTTGTCTCTCATCTGCGAGCATTCCTGCGGTTTTTGGTCTCCACGGGTGAGATTCCGCAAGGGCTCGAGACACAGATTGACACGCCTCGCGTCTACCGCGGCGAACAATTGCCCCGCGCCCTGCCCTGGGAGACTGTTCGTGCGTTGCTAAAGGCCATTGACCGGACGACTCCGATGGGACGCCGCGATTACGCCATCTTTTTGCTCATTGCCACCTACGGCCTGCGCGCGTGCGAAGTCGTGACGCTCACGCTTGATGATGTGGAGTGGCGGGCGGCACGCCTGCGCATCCCGCAGCGCAAGACGCGCAACTCGCTCTGGCTGCCGCTTACGGACGAAGTCGGCGCCGCGGTCCATGACTACCTCCGTCACGGGCGCGCCGCCTTAGCCGTGCGCCGGAAGCCCCTGCCGTTCCAAGTTGCCCCGCCGCGCTGTTACCGCGAGCTGTTCCTCCGTCATCGCACACCGATCGGCGTGCTCAAGCCGACAGCGATTACTGAGGTATTTCAAGCATGGTCAAAGCGAAGTGGGCTTGCTATTCCGTTCCAGGGCGTCCATTGCCTTCGACATTCGTATGCGTTGTACCTGTTGCAGTCCGGCCTCTCGCTCAAAACGATCGGAGACCTCTTGGGCCATCGCACCTTCGAAAGCACGTGTGTCTATCTTCGCCTGGCGGTTGATGACCTGCGCGAGGTCGCACTGGATCTGCCATCCGAAGTCGATCGCTGCGCGACGGAGGTAGCATCATGAAAACGTTCAGTTCTGTCTTGGCCACCACTATCAGGGACTACCTGACGCTCAAGCGAGCGCTGGGGCGGGAGTATGAGAGGGAAGAATGGGTCCTGGCACGCCTCGACCGCTTCCTGGCGGCGCGTCACGCCGATCTCATCGCGGAGACGTTCGCCGCCTGGTGTCTCACCCTGCAGAATCTGGCCTCTGGCGCTCGTCGGGGGCAGATGCGTCATGTGCGAAATCTATGTCTGTATCGACGACGCCGTGAGCCCGGATGCTTTGTCCCGGACGAGCGGCTTTTTCCGCCGCTCCATCAAGTGATCCAGCCGCATATCTTCACGGACGCTCAAGTGGCCCAACTGCTGGCCGTTGCTCGCACACTAACACGCACGTCAAATTCGCCCCTCTGTCCCGAGAACATGCGCCTGGCGGTCGTGCTCTTGTACACGACAGGACTCCGACGTGGTGAGCTGGCACGGCTGACGGTGAGGGATTACGACTCGCATCAGCGGATACTGGTAATCCGAGCATCCAAGTTTCACAAATCGCGCCTCGTCCCGCTGTCGGCTGACGCCGCCCGCGAAATCGATCAGTTCCTCGAGATTCGCCGGCAACGGCGATTTCCCGCCGGCGCAGACACTCCACTGCTGTGGCATCGCAACCGAGGCTACAGTGGCGGAGGCATCGGTGTAGCCATGCGGGCGCTCTTCCGTAAGGCTGCGATCCGGACCTCGACTGGTCGCTTACCACGTACGCATGATTTTCGTCATGGATTTGCCCTCGCTGCCCTCCTCCGCTGGTATCGCGCTGGAGTTGACGTGCAAACCAAACTGCCGTCATTGGCGACCTACATGGGGCACGTCTCGATCGTCTCGACCGCCTATTACCTGCACTTCGTGGAGCCCCTTGCAGCAGCTGCCAGCGCGCGATTTGCGGAGCACTGTGGGGCGCTCATCACACCCGGCCCCGCCAGTGAAGGTGCACGATGAACTCTTCCAAACCGAACGCCCTGGCTCGAGTGCTCCGGGGCGTTCGGTTTGGAAGAGTTCCCCGCGTGCGAGGGAGCAGTCCGCATACCGTCCTCAGCTATCGAGACACCCTCGTGCTCTTCCTCCGTTTTGTGGCTGACCGGCGGAAACGATCAGTGAGCCAGCTGGATCTGGGTGATCTCGCCCCCCTCGAGGTGCTGGCATTCCTTGAGCATCTGGAGACTAATCGACATAATCTCGCCGCGACCCGAAATGTCCGGCTAGCAGCCATTCACGCTTTTTTCCGATACTGCGCTACCGCAGACCCCGCGCGGGTCGAGCATTGCCAACGTGTGCTGGCCATCCCGTTCAAGCGCACCGGTTCCCGCCCCATTCAGTACCTCGAATACGATGAGATTCAGGCGGTGCTCGCTAGCGTGGATCGAACCACGGCCGACGGACGTCGCGATTACGCGTTGCTCGCCACCATGTTCAATACCGGCGCCCGAGTGCAGGAAATCGTCACACTCTGTGTTCGCGACTTGCAGTTGGAAGCACTTCCGCAAGTTCGTCTCTACGGCAAGGGTCGCAAGGAGCGCTGGTGTCCCTTGTGGCCGCAAACCGCAGAAATCTTGCGGGCCTGGCTCAGGGAACCAGGACGTGACATCTCACCCGATCGACCGTTGTTCTGTAATCACCGCGGTGAGCGCCTCACGCGGTTCGGTGTGCGGTACCTGCTTCGAAAATACTGCGCACGTGCCAAAGTTACGAAGCCTTCGTTGGGCCGCAAACGGCTGCACCCGCACAGCATGCGCCACAGTTCCGCTGTCCATCTGCTTCGCTCAGGCGTGGAGATCACAACGATCAGTCAATGGCTGGGCCATGCCAGTGTGGCAACTACGAATCGCTATGCCACCGTTGATCTGGAGATGAAACGAAAGGCGATCGAGCAGGCACGGCCGACCGATTTCGGATCTGATGGGCCGGCATCGTGGCGCACGGATGCCTCGATTCTCGACTGGTTGGAAGGACTCTGAAGGGATGCCATTTCGTAATGTGCAGCGCGGCTTCCAAATCTCTCGCACTGCGTGGCGCTGAGGGCTGTCACTCCACATTTCTGATGTCTCACCATTTGTCAATGAATGTTACGCATAACATTTATTGACGAGATCGGATACGTCCAGGTGGAACCCGTGCAGGTGGGCCTGTTCTTTACGCTCTTGCACCAGCGGCACCGCAGAAAACCCACGCTGATTACGTCCAACTTGGGTTTTAGCGAATGGCGTTCGTTTCTGAAGAACGATCACCTGACGGCCGCCTTGATCGACCGCCTCACCGAGAACAGCTACGTCATCAACATGAAAAACTGCGTCAGCATTCGGCCGAAACTGGTGGAAGAGTCCTAAGCCGGTGGCGAGATGCGCGATCGCTTCGACCCACTCCGCAGGATTCCGCTTACGGCCGTGTTGCGGGCCTGTGAAGCTCAGCCCGATCGCTACGATAAAGCGAAATGGCACACCTCGGAAGGGACCATCTCCATCACCGGCACGAAATTCATGAACTGGCATTGCAGTCATGGTGGCGGAGGCGCCATCGATCTGGCCATGCACTTAAACCACTTGGCGTTCCCCGCTGCGGTTCGCTGGCTCGAGCGGCAGTTTCCCATCCCGCCTCAGGCTCCACCGGGCCAGTTGTCTCCGCGCCGCTTGTCTTTACCGCCGCCAGACCCCAACCAGCTCCCCGCTGTGACGCGTTACCTCCTCCAGCAGCGCGCCATCCCCGGATCTCTGATTCAATCTCTCGTGGAATCCGGACAACTCTATGCCGATGGCCGAGCCAATGCCGTCTTCCTCCTGTCCGGCAAAGAAAACCAACCCGTGGGCGCCGAACTGCGCGGCACCGGACCGGTGCGCTGGCTGGGCCTGGCGCCGGGCTCCCGGAAGAATCTCGGCTATTTCTCCCTGCACCCGCCCGGGGCCACCGTGATCATCCTGTGCGAATCGGCCATCGATGCCATCAGCTGCTTTTTGCTGTACCCCACTTCTTGGGCCATCTCCACCGCCGGAGCTCGCCCCAACCCGCGCTGGCTCTCTGCACTCCTGGCTCAGGGCTATATCGTCTACTGCGGCTTTGATGCCGACGGCACCGGAGAGAATCTGGCTCGGCAGATGATGGCTCGCTATCCCAGAGTCCGACGTCTCCGCCCCTGCCTACACGATTGGAATGAAGTGCTCCGATGGCATCCTCAAATCCCGCTGCCACTTCCCTCCGAATAAATCCCCCAGCCCCTTCTCAAACCGAAAAGCTACCTGGAAGAAAAAATCCTTCTCCACTTGCTCTGAATGGGTGGATCAACGTTAATCCGAGGGAGGAGGGTCAATGCATTTGAGCGCTGTCGTTTCCCTTGCTGGCCGAAATGTTCATAAGAGCCTCCAAGGAGAGATCAAAAATAAAGTAACAGTTCAGGGGTCAGATCCGCCGTCGCCGACGGGCTAGACTTGCGGTCGTGCATACTAATCTGTCCCTACTTAGCTGTCAACGTGTCAATGTCAGTTGATGTCGCATGCTTGCCGGGCAGCCTTCACGACAATCCGTTCGGCTCTCTTCGAGCCTTGGTACTATCATTACTTGAATTCGCACTTGAATTCGTGTTTGATGCGAATTTTACGATCTTTTTCTTTCGTATCGGTACGCTCTGTCGCGGAAATTTACGCATGGTCGGAAGAGCGATGAACAACGATTAAGGGTGGCCTCATGACGAAAACTCTGCGACGGAAATGTCTATGGCTTGCTGCCGTATCTCCGTTAACCATTGGGATTGTGGCTTTGGGGCAAAGCCGCAGTTCACAAATCGGGCGCGAAGTGGCGGTACCTGTACACCTACAGGACGGCGACGAATTCACCATTCCGCGAGAACAGTTGATCGAATTTGGAGCTCAATTGTTCAATGCGAAGTTCACGATTCAGGAGGGGGCTGGCCGCCCGCATTCTAAGGGAACTGGCGCACGTGGGGACGCGAGACTGGAACGCCGCGGCTCCGAACTCCCCGGGGTCGTAGAGGGTGGCATGTCAAGAAGGATTGATATTCGAAAGCCTGGAACCAGTCGTCATCGGCCTAGGCCGCGCCGAATCTATTGTTGCGGCACAGCAGAGACGCCACAAGTAGTCGCTGGCATCACGTTTTGTTGAGCGCGCTTACTGGACAAGCTGGATTTGGAAGATTACTCCGCAGGGAGCTGCCCTGTTCAGCGGCATGTTTCCAAAGCATATAGAATCGTATTTACATAACGGTTCTTAACGTTGTACTCTGTCGCTCCGTCGTAGACATGCGGTGACAGGGAGAACGAACCGTGACATGTAAGGCGTGCGCATCAGACCAGCAGAGCAAGTTCACTGCAGAGATCGCCATCCACTCTCCTGGACTGAAAAATCTCGACAAACCGGTCGTGTGGGTCTTTCCGGAGCTAATAGTTTGCCTGAGGTGTGGCAACACCGAATTTGCGATCCCAGAGGACCAGTTGTGCCTCCTTATGAAAGGCGAGGCCGCTGCGAGCGAATAACGCTGCTCGGGATGTCTGCCCAAAAACCCATCCGGGGATTGCGTGACTTGACACGTTCCGCTGTTTTGGGGAGTGGAGAGTCTACTGTTTCTCCAACTTCTCTTTCAGGTGTTTTGCACATGCCTCAGCCGTAGTTTGGTCCCCATGCAAGGTGTTCTTTTTTGTTGACGGCATAGGCAAAGACCACTGCGCTGGTTCTCTGGTCAACCATTTGAATGCTTGCAGCGTTATCGGCATGAATTTGACCAAAGACAAGCATCTTCATCGCTCCTGGCTTTTTTCCCTCGGACGTCCCCATAATTACATAGGCCGCCCGCGCTTGGTCGGCCACTACAGTCAGCGGAACTTTCTTTCTCTCGAATGCAGCCGCCAGGTAGTTTTCAAACCCGTTCATTGGTGTGATGAAAACCGAGTTGGGAAGGACTTCGGTGGCGGAAGGGGCCGCCGAACGCCCACGCGCCGCTACAGGAGTTGAAATCCTCCCCGCCGCAAGCGGCGAGGACTCCTACGGCCTCTCGGTTTGTTTTCCCGAGATGGCTTCGGTGGGTTCCTCCCACAACCGCCCTACTTCAGCGGAGGACCACGAAGAGGCTTTACTTTTGGGCTGCCCGCCCATAGGTCGTTCGGACAGAAATAGAGAGCAGTTCGGAAGGAAAAGAAAGAGGGGCCTTATATCCTCGGCCTAAAAACGCCGAGGCTCTTCGGCCCACCTGGTAAAAGCAGCGTGTGAGCATGCATCCGCCCACTGCTCTGAGTCTATCTTTGGCTGCTTGCGATTCCCTTATTGATGAGGACCTTGACCTCAACCCGACGGTTCTCGCCCCGCCCAGCAGCATTCTCGTTCGTGGCCGCCGGCTGGAATTCGCCCATTGCGCCCGGTGCCACGATACGCCACACCGGCACGGTGCACTCCCTCATCAAATAGCCGACTACGGCCTTGGCGCGATCTTCACTCAATTTCTCATTCATGGCCGCTCTGCCTGTCGAGTCGGCGAAGCCCTTCACCTCAACGATGTACCCGTTAAGGCCGGTGGCCGTTTCCGCCAACTTTTTCAGCTCCTCCTTGTCCTCATTCGAGATCGTGGAGCTGCTCACTTTGAATTTTACGGTTGCCTCAGCCTTCACATCGTAGTCGTCGAGCCGGTTGAAGCGATCAGTGTTCTCCTGGATGTCATTAATGTTCTTTTGGATCTGGTGAGAGTGGGAAGCGATAGCCTCCTTGTTGCCCGCAATCGCCTGTTGATTCGCCGCGATGTTCTGCTGATTGGCCGCGATGCCTTTTTTGTTGCCTTCGATGGCTACAACGTTGGCAGCGACCTGCTCCGCGGTAGGATGCAAGCCCGCCTCGATCATCGCAGACGTTTCTAGGTCGTCCCCGTCAACAGTTATCGTCTCGGCCACAAACTTGCCCTCGCTATCGGACGATCCTTCCACTTTCACCTTCAGCCCCGGAATCAAAATCGTGTCGGCCATCTCCTGCTTGTCGAGGCCGAAAAGCCCCTTGTCGTCCTTGACTCTTGTGTTCGTGTTCAGAACCACCGTCGTTCTCCCACCCGAGCCGGTCACGATCATCGTATCTCCCGAACGGGCCATGATCATTCCCTTGACCTCGTCGCCGCGGGTACCGATGGCGAACATCAATGCTGGCAAGAGCACCCCCACGAGCCTCACTCCAATCACTCGCTGCATAGCTGTCACTCCTTTCAGTTTTGGGACTCGAACGTCCATGCGCTTAAGTGGCATCCGCATTCGGCTGGAATACTGAAGCCAGGCGGCGCAAGATCCCACTGTCAAAATTACCAGGTCCCCTCCAAGAGGGTTTTCAGCAGAATCGTGGTGTTACGGGCTTGGCAGCGCGTCGGTGAATTCTTATATTTGTACCTACTGTCCTCGGTACCTGCCAAAATCGAAATTGCTCACAGGAGTGCGCATGCGACCTATAATCCTCTGTCTCCTAGTATTCGCTATGTTTTCGCCGCTGAGCCGAGCGCAAGGTCCCATATTCGAGGTCACACCGGTGCACAGCTCGATTAAGTTTCACGTGAAGTCGTCGGTGGCCATTGCGGGAAAATTCGACAAGTGGGAGGCCTCTTTAACCTTCCTCTCACCTGACGAAATAACGGGCGCTCTCGTGATCAAAATCTACGCTGACAGCGTAGATACCGGAAGCGGCATGAAGAACCGCAAGCTGAAAGGCAACGACTTCTTCGACGCCAAGAATTATCCGGAAATCACATTTGTATCCACCAAGATAGTCCAGACCGGCCACGAAACCTATGAAGTGGATGGCGACTTCACCATCCGCGGCGTATCAAACCCTGAAAAACTGACTTTGACAGTTTCCGGAAAAGGCACTGGCTCGGGCGAGCTCAAAGGAAAAATGGTGTTCAACCGTAAGGACTATGGGATGAACAAGGGTATCCCGTTTATTAAAATCGCTGACCATGTCGATGTCGATTTCCACCTCAAAGGGAAGCGAGTGGGCGGGCCTCCGCTGTCACTCCAATAATCACGGACCAGACTGAAGCCCAGCAGCATTGAAAAGGTTGTGACGGGAGAGGAGTGAACAAGCATGAGAAAAGGAGTCCTGGCCGTTTTGGCTGCAGCAATCGGATGCACGGCATGTTCCGGGTTCAGACGCGCGTAACGAACGACGAGGTACAAGACCAGGAAACCGCGTCTTATGCCTACGAGTGGCTCGAACGCCTGGCTTCGCTTGCAAGAACCCCGACCCACTCAAAAGGCAACCACGCTCGGAAGACGTTTCACCGAGCGCGGCAAGAACGCCGATCAAGTCACGCGCGAGGATTTCCTTCTCCTCCAAGCTTAGCTCCGGACTCTTTTGATTGACTCCACACGTTCGGGACAACTTCTGGACCATTGACGGGAATTTCGATGGGGTTTCCCACCCGCAACGACAGCCTTTGCCCGTGATCCACCCGCAATTCCGAGAGGCGCCGTCAGTTCAGGCCACGTTGATCAGTTCGGTTCGTGTTCTCTTCGAGCGTGAGTACTCTCATTACGCGATTTGATGCTTGACAAGTCTGCCGGAAAATCTTGTTCGCTGTTGCTGCGGTACTTCTTGTTGCTGGAGCAAGCATCGCAAGCTTCTATCTTCGCTGGAAAAGACTGCGCCTCACAGAGAAAGACACCATCGTTCTCGCTGATTTCGTCAACACCACAGGCGATTCCGCCTTTGACGACACGCTGAAACAGGGATTGCGCGTGCAACTTGAGCAGTCGCCTTTCCTGAATATCCTCTCCGACCAGAAGGCAAGCGATGTTTTGCAGATGATGAAACGGTCGAAGGACGAACGGCTGACCCGGGAGGTAACTCGCGAAGTCTGCCAGCGAGCGGGCAGCAAGGCGTTTTTGATTGGCACAATTTCGAGCTTGGGCACGCACTACGTCATCGGGCTAAATGCGTTGAACTGCCAGACCGGAGACGAACTGGCCAGCGAACAGGTGGAAGCGGATACCCGGGAGCACGTGCTCAGGGCGCTGGGTGAATCTGCAACCAGGATGCGAAAAAAGCTGGGCGAGTCACTGGCCACGATTCAGAAGTACGGCGCCCCCGTGGAGCTAGCGACCACGTCGTCGCTGGACGCTCTAAAGGCCTATAGCCTGGGGATGAAGACTTTTTTTGAGAAGGGTGTAACCGCTTCCCTTCCGTTCTTCCAGCGTGCAGTGGAGCTGGACCCGCACTTTGCCATGGCCCACGCCCGTGTAGCGATGGTCCACTGGAATCTAACGAGAATGCTTTGGCAGCCGAGAACATGCACAAAGCCTACGGGCTGCGAGACAAGGTGACCGAGTGGGAGCGGCTTTATATAGTGGCCCACTATTACGACCATGGGGACAGGCGAACTGGAGAAGGCATCCCAGGTCTACGAGCTATGGCAACAGACCTATCCGCGGGACTGGGTACCTTACAACAATTTGGCAACGCTCAACGCAGCCTTCGGTAAGTATGAAGAGGCGCTGGAGGAGGCACGCCAAGCACTACGCCTGGAGCCGGAAAACCAGGACAACTACGTCGTTGCCTCATTTTCATATTTTTCTCTCAACCGTGTGGATGAAGCGGCGGCCGTGGTCAAGCAGGCAGAAGAGCGCAAGCTGGAAAGCGAGGAGTTGCTTGGGATCCGCTACCAGTTGGCCTTCCTAAGGGGCGACGAGCGTGAGATGGACCGGCTGGTTGCGAGTGTCGCGGGCAAACCCGGTGCGGAATCCTCTCTGTGGTTCTGCGAGGTCGTCGCTGCGGCATACCAAGGACGGAGGACGGAGGAGCAAGTCGCGTGGACTTGCGCGGCAAGAAGGAGAAGCTGCCGAACGAAATGGTGCTAGGGAGGAGGGTGCCACCACTTGGGTAGCCACGGCCATGAACGAAGGATACTTCGGCGACGCGCGGCAAGCCCGGGCGGATGCACGGGAGGCATTGAGGCTGACCTCGAAAGGTACTGTCCCAATGTGGGCGGCGCAAGCCCTCGCGCTGGCAGGTGATGTCACGGGAGCAGAGAAGCTGGCCGACGAATTGAACAGGCAGCTTCCTCTTGACACTAGCGTACAGAAATACTGGCTCCCGATGATCCGTGCCAACGTTGCGTTGGACCTTCATAACCCTGATAAAGCGATCGACCTGCTGCGAATCGTGAGCCCCTATGAATTGGGCACTTTCGGGTTTCTGAATCCGATCTACACACGCGGGCAGGCCTATCTCGTACAGCGGAACGGCAGCGCTGCCGCCGCGGAATTCCAAAAGATTATTGATCACCCTGGCATCGTGTGGGCCGTCCCGCTGGGCGCGCTGGCCCATCTCCAACTTGGCCGCGCATACGCGCTCCAAGGCGACACCGCCAAGGCGCGCGCAGCATATCAGTATTTTCTGAGGCTGTGGAAAGACGCCGACCCAGACATCCCCATTCTCATCGCTGCAAAAACGGAATACGCAAAGTTGCAATAATCTCGCAAGGGAGAAACGTAGCAGGCTCAGCCAGCCCATCGTGCTGTCAATGCCTGGTAAGTTCTCGTCCATGTGACCGGCAGCCATTCACGATGGATTTCAAGTCTACGATTACGCTGTTAGCACGTTAATCAGGCGTTGAGATGCAATCGTCGTGACTCGAAGCGTGAAAGGCAGAAGCCGCCCGCCGAGTGCCCAGGCCAACCGCGTTTGCTCGTATGGCGAAACTTCTTGATAGTCTTAGGCGTATCTCTGGTAGACCCTTACGCTAGGCCCCTTACAACCAGGGAGGGAACATGAGCTCAACCCGCAACCCAGGGAGAGTCGCCGGATTCCTGTACCTGCTCCTCTTAGCGGCCCCTCTCCGCCTCATCTATATTCCCAGCAAACTGTTCGTGCATGGGAACGCGACCGCGACGGCCAACAACATCGCCGCGCACGAGTTGCTCTTCCGTCTGGGAATCGTCGGCGACCTGCTCACCGGGACCATGGCTATCTTCCTCACCCTGGCTCTGTACCGGCTGCTCAAGGGAGTGGACCAGGACCTCGCTCGACTGATGGTGATCCTGGGGAGTCTGATGGTGACGCCAATCTACTTCCTCAACACGCTGAACGACGTCGCTGCCCTCCTGCTCGTGCGTGGCGCCGATTTCCTCTCCGTGTTCGACAAACCGCAGCGCGACGCCCTCGCCATGCTGTTCCTCCGCCTGCATCACGGCGGCGTCGTTGCCAACGAGATCTTTTGGGGCCTATGGCTCTTTCCCTTCGGCCTGCTGGTGTACCGGTCACGCTTCCTTCCCCGGGTCCTGGGCGTCTGGCTGATCATCAACTGCTTCGCCTATCTGGCCGTCAGCTTCACGGGCTTATTGTGGCCGCAATACGAGGCGAGGGTCTTTAACAGCGCCTTCCCCGCCATGCTCGGAGAGCTGGCGATCATGCTGTGGCTCCTGATCAAGGGCGCTAAGCCGCAACCGCTGGGTGCCGCAGCCTCATCGTTGGCGGCCGCCTAGGGCCCGATAAGTCTTAGTGCTGTAAAGCGCGTTACCGGACATCTTCCGTACCAGGACTTTACTTTTCCGATTACGCTGTTTACCGGGACTTAGGTCGAGTGACCGGTATTCCGCAATCGAGCTGAGACCTCTCTCGTTAGGGAGAAGCTCCCAAGAGACCACGCTGGATTGTCGGGGTTCTTGTCTCGCTTGTGTTTGCAGTGGCGGCGTGGCTGTACACGGCCTTGACGAACCCTTCATAACATGACATAAAATGAAGGTATGCCAATGACCTCTCTAAACATCTCACTTCCCGAAGTCCTTAAGGCCTACGTGGAGGGCCAAGTTGCAACCGGAGATTGGGGCACACCGAGCGAATACATCCGAGAATTAATTCGCCAAGACAAAGAGCGTCGGATGACCAATCTCGAACAAGAGCTGCTCGCCGCTGCAAAGGGACCGAAGATTGAAGTATCGATCAGCCAGATCCGCAAGAAGGGGTTGATCTCGGCGCTACGTGAACGGGCTCGGCGCGCGTGAAAAAACTGCGGGTTGCTTTCAGTGATGCAGCGATTGCAGATATTTTGGAGCAGTCTGATTGGTACAAAGCTCAAGCAGATCGGAGTCTGGCGCAACGTTGGGAAGAGGCGGTCACTGCCACGCTGTTGCGGATTGCTCAACGTCCGAGAATTGGGCCACGCTGTAGCTTCACGGCAGACGAACTTCGTGGCACCCGCCGCATGCCGGTCGCAGGTTTCGCCAAACACTTGATCTTCTATCAGTCGAGCGAGCGTAAGATTCTCGTTCTGCGTGTAGTTCACGGTGCTCGTGATCTCGAAAGCTTGTTTTCTGAGTGATTGCCTGATTTGTGGCGTTCTCTTCTATTTGACCGGTGGCCTTTCGCGACAGATTCCATCTGGTTATGTCGGGTACTCGGCAAAGTCAAAATCCACAAATACGCGAGCGGCGTCATACGTCCAGATGAGAGCCGTCTTCGGCAGGGAGAAGAGGGTCTGCCGTTGCGGGATCGAATCCGTCTTCCCGCAAATCGAGGACGAGACCATACGGACTATCAGGTGCGAACTCCTCCTTGATTAGCAGAGACGAGCCAGGACGCGCTGTGGCAAGTTTGGCTTCGATGAGTTTCGCTAGCCGCGTCAGATCCGCCAGCGGACCGCGAATCGCGTGAGCATCGAACCCAGCTTCCGGCCAAGTCATAACCTCAAGGTAAGAATACGGGCCGTAGTGCTCGTGTTCCGACTTCAATGCGTTGCGAGGATCAGCCACGTATGAGAGGAGGGCGTCTCGAAAACCCAATAAGCCTGCCCGAGAACTCGTCAGCTTCCACACCCTGGTCTGGTCGTCACGGTCATAGAAGAAGCCAAGTTCGCGCCACTCCCGCCTCGTTGCTTTGTTTGCAGCGTCACTCGGCATAGCCACATTTTAGTCCCACTTTCCCCACATCGCTTGCGAAAACAACTCTTAGCCCCGTGTCAGCGGACGCATAGTGGCGTTCTCGTCCAAATGACCCGCCAGTGTTTGAGGGTGAGTTCACATCTCCGCGAACGTTGTAATCAGGACTTGTCCTTCTGATCTGCAATTTTCCGCGGAAGCTAAAGATCGCTCTTTTCTTCAATTGTTACCCCGAATTGCGCAGCATGTCTGCGCAACACCTGAAACACTGCTTCCTGCTTTTCCATGCTCACCGGTGGCGAAATCTGTCCCGGCTTCCAGATCTGAAAGTACAATTTCATCCCGCGCGGCATCTGCGACAGCTTTGCCATGCACTGTTGTTCGTCCAAATTCGAATACTGCAGCACCCCGAAGCTCAAGCGGTCCTCGGGATACCAGTTGGGGAGGATCAAGGCTTGGCCCTGCGCCCATTGCTTACTCCATGTTGCGACTTGTATCTGCTGTCGGGGCGAAGCTAGCGCGCTCAGTTGCGCGAGTTTTTCGGGGTCGCAGATCCAGTTTGTCCCTGTGGCGATGGAGTTCACGAGCGTGCTCTCCAGCGCCGTCGCGCGCGCAATCGGATCAGTGTAAGGGGGCGTCGCGCGCAAGTCGCCTTCACGCCCTTGCCATTCCTGATGAAAGCGCTTGAGCCGTGTCCACAGTGCCGTCTCTGCGCTTGCCGTGCCCCAACGTCCTAAGGCCAGCGCGGCATCGTTTGCGACTTCGAGGTCAGTGTCGTTGAGCGCGCTAATCGCTAGTGGCTCGACCTTCGGCAGAGCGTCTCCCAATTCCTGCAACAGGAAGTGATAGCAGCCAGTCACTTTCCTGGCGGCGAGCGAAGCTTCCACCGCCTTCACGCCGAATTCCGGTTCGAGTCTGAGGAAGTAGCGCAACATGGCCGTCTGCGGATCGCACCCCCATTGACCGAGGTGGTCGTTGAACACGGTCTTCATTCCGGCGAGTGCCAACTCGTCTCCAAACAGCTCGACTAGGTGATAGTCCAGTTCACGCGCGTCGTTTTTCTCGATCCGTCCGACGGCGTCCTGAAAGATTGGCCGGAGCTCATCGGTGGATAGCAGTTTGACCAGCGAAATGGAGGGCTGGGCCCTGGGGTCACGCAAGTCGCGAAGAATCAGCGACCGTCCTTTGGCGGCGTCGAGTTCATAGATATGTTGGATCGCGGCATCGCGGGCCATGGCGTCCATGGTGCGGAAGGGGGGCGCCGGGCGCGATACAAATTCTTTAAGGATGGGCAACATGTCCGGCCCAGCAATGAGCGGCCAACGATACTGGATCAACTCCTGCTTCGTCTTTTCCGGCAGGTCTCCCCACGCAGCGATCAGCTCTTTGCGAATTTGCGATGCGGTCGAGGCATCGAGCAGATCAGAGGACTCGGCGAGTGCCTGCACTGTCAGGGCGTGAGCGCGGCCCGTTTTCTGCGGGAGAGCCGCTACGGTTGGCGCGATCGCCGCCTGCATCAGCTCGCGTTCATGCGTCTGCCTTTTGTGCCAATACTCCTGCGAAACTTCCGGATGCGCGGAATCATACGCTGGCGGGTCCCATGAGATATCGGCGTTGATTTGCAACTTCGTGAGCGCACGCAGAAAATCTTGCGTGATCGTATGGACGGGATTGTTGATTTCGCGCTGCATGGCCGCAATCGCCTCCGCACGGTAAGGCGAGCCGAAAAGCCCGAACATCAGGTCCCACCCTCCAGGTTGGTCGTTCAAACCCCAGAACAGTTTTGCGAGTGTTTCCACCGATGGCTTCGTGTTCAGAAACCGCAGTTTGCGCGCTGCTTTTCGCTGCTCGTCATCAGCCGCGTTCTGGTAGGCCGCGGTGGCGTCCTGCAATTGCTTGTCGCCCCAATCGGCACCCCCTTTGATTATTTCGAACTCAATCGTGTTCGAGCGCAGAGTTAGCGACACGTGGCCGTACGGAGTCGCTTCGCCCGGGTCCGGTGGACGCCACACGCGATAGCTCACGACGTACAGCCGATAGTGTCCCGGCCCAGGTTGTCTCCACTCATTCAACTCGGCGGTCGCGGTGAATGGTTTTTCGGAAAGCTGTTGCGTGTTGCCTAATCCGCCTCCCATAAAGGCGCCAGCGCGGAAATAATCGGCGAGCGGATCCCGCGCCGCGGGTTCGACGCAGTAGGTCTCGATGGTCAGCCGACCGCTGCGGTCATAATTGCGGTTGTCGGCCCAGTAGCGTTTGTCCGCTGTGGAAGTAAACGACAGCGCCAGCGGAATGATCTCGCCCTCTCGAAAAAGTGTCTGGCCGTCCGGAATGGCGATCGTAACTTTAGCATCTGTGACTGTCGAGGCGAGCGAGCACGGTTCTGGAGGCGCAGCGAAGACGGCTGTGCCGGCTAGCGGTATCGCGATGACGGCGACTCGGCGCATCACGACACATTGTAGTCCGCTTTGGCAGAGCGTGTACTTGTGCCTGGTAAGTGGCGTAATCGGAGATGTTCCTTTTTGCTCAGCACGGACGTAACATTCCTCTTCTGCGGAGGGTCCGGATGAAGCATCTGGTCGGAATAGGCGTGCTGGTGGCAATAGCTTTTGTTCTCCGGTTTTGGTTACACACAAGCCTAGGGTTGGACATCACCATTCATGATACGTATCGCGTGGTCCCGCTTAGGGCCATCGTCTTCTGGTTTCTAATGGGAACTGCGTTTGCGTGGTTCCTGGTTTTTGCTTGGGTATGTCGCTATTCCTGATTTCCCCGTCACGCATCGAGCGGGCATCACGATTGGCCAGTAATGTGGCGTTCTCGTCCAATTGACCGGCAGCCTTTCGCGGCGGATTCCATATGGACCTAGGATTGGGCAAGGTCTAATCGTAATGGCCGTAGTCTAAATAGGGCCGTGAGATTTGGGTGATTTTGTCTTCCGCTTCGTTCCCTGAAATTGAGAACTCTACGTCAACTTTGATAGTCGGACATTGTTTCAGCACGTAGGTCCTGTGCGTCCGCGTAGACAAGCCGCCCTCTGTGGTGAACACGCGCAGCAGGTCGCTTCGCGTCATCCCGGGCTTAATAGTGGCAATCCAAGCGAGCACGTTGCCTACCCACTGAGTGTGCCCCCAATCAATGACAGGCTCTCCGGGTAGAGTTACAGGCTCCAGAGGCCACCCGGTGGATGAATTGTGCTTGATTTCAAATCGTGCATTGCCGATTAGGTTGGGCTGCCGCCCGTAATCGGTATGCTCCAACTGGTCGAGCAAACGCAGTGCTGCCTTCGGGGTCTTGTTCCGCTCGATGATGGATTGGGGGACCTCAAACGCCAAGTGCAGGATGAGAAGTATTCGCTTTCCTGTTTCAGGCGAGTTCATTTCTTGCTCGCCCACGATTCTCGTGATTGCAAGGGCGGCCCCATCACCTGCCTCGTTGAGAAGCTTTTCGTCTGACGCCGTGTATACCGGCACCGACAAGAGTTTCGACACGGTCTCTTCGACATTCTTGAAGGAAGCAGATTCCTTTTGCGCCCGATTTTGAGCAACAGTTGCAAAACTGAGCGAGTGGGTGAGGGCAGCAACAAGGAAAAACGGCAAAACAACCGGCAGGACCGACATGGAACGCATCCGCACATTCATTGAGACACCTCCGTCAGGAGTTTGGTTCCCTCATCACGCGAGTGTGCGTGCTTCGTTGCAGGGCGCAAGACCACGACCGAACGGAATTTATCACGATTCGCCAGCAGGGCCATCTGGTAAGTGGCGAAGCCGTCTATTTGACCGGCCAGCTTTCGCCACGGATTCCACTTGTCCGCGATCGCTGTTTATCAAGCACTAGGAAGTTCCACAGCGAAAATGAAGTTGACGCCCCTCAATCCGAAAGCCAAATCTTTTCCACCTCTTTGCCTGTCCAAGCGTAAAGGATGGTAAACGACCCATAGTCCGCAATTAGGATGGCAGGATTCTTAGCTCGAATCAGCTTGCCCTCGTACGTGCCCTCATACTTGCCAGGCCCCTCGCTCCAGACGGCTACCGCCCCATCTGCGGTGTCCAATGAGCGAATATCCCAGGCGTTCCCCAGTTGATGGGCCACAACCAGTTCGGGTTTTTGCTTCGGGCCTTCCTTTGCGACCAAAAGCAAGGCCCACGTTGGCTTCCCGTCACCATAGAAGTTCACTCTGACCAAACCAGGGCACCGAGTACCGAAGTCTTTTCGGTACTGTTTTCGAGCATAATCATCCAAATCGGCCAGGCTTACAGGTCTTGCACGAGGATATGTTTTTGAGATTTCGTCACGCAGGCTCGGAGGAAGAGCGCATCTATCTTTTGGCGACGCAGCGAGCACTTGATTCGCTGCAAACAAACACATACCTGCGAAGAAAACCACCGCAGATTTCAGTCGCATTGAGATGACCTCGCCGCAGAGGGACGCGCGTGGCAAGGATAGTATCTTGAGCCACCTCCGAACGTGCTACTGCCTGGTAATGTCGCGTTACTGGACATGTGCTTTTGACTTACGCTGACCTATTCGCTTGGCACGCGGTCGCACGTAGTGGAATCGGATTAAATAAATATTCTCACCTCGACTGTGTTTCGCGACTTTGAGCAGGTCCAAAACGCCAAGGAACCCAGACTCGCGCGCCAGTTCGGGAGTAATATCTGGAAACCCTATTGGTTGAATCGAATCGACCTGAATCTCGCCTTCCTCCATACGATACCGCCCGCCTACTCTGACGTGGGGACGCGTCCAGATTCGCACACTGCAAGTGATTTCTCCGCGACATACTCCGTCGCGAAGCCGTTTAGTGAACGTCATGAATAGAGTTTACGAAAATACTTCACCGTTGGCTAAGTCCTGGTAAGTGGCGTTCGCGGAGAAGTGCTGGCCTGTACCCTACATGGACGTGTCTATTGGCTTTTACTCTGTCGCCCGGCCCCGGAGTTTGGGAGTTTGTCATAGCGGTGCGAGTTGTTCATGGCGTGCCGATAATATGGTCAGATCGTGGAAATCGACAGACCAATCAGAAAATGGTCTGGCTGGGAGTGATAATTGGATTTCAGGATTTCAGGATTTCAAGACTCTGGCTCAATTCCAATCCGGTCGTTCACTGCTCCGCGGAGCCGCTGTTTGCAGCCAAGATATTTTATATGTACTGCAGCACATATGATGTATGCGCCGTGGGACGTTATGTAGAGTTGCTGCTGTAAGTGCTTGCCGGTCAATTCATTCCTGTTGGATTACAGCACATAAGATTTGTAACAGTTCAGGTCTTTCTGCACTTCCGCTGGACAAATTCCGGAGAATGAGTTAGCTTATGCTGGATGATTGCGAGAACCACTCGGCGAGTTGCTGCGAAATTCGGCTCGAGCCTTCCCCGATCCTCACTAAAGTTTCTGCGGCAGGAGTTGGAACGACTCCTGGAGAAGGTCCAGAAACGCAGCGAACGCATTGCCGACCTGGAGAAGGAGCTAGCCGACGCCCAGAAGAAGATCGCCGAGCAAGAAAAGCAGATCACGGAACAAGAAAAGCAAATCACCGAACAAGAAAAGCAAATCACCGACTTGGAACGACAGCTCGCCCTGCGCAAGAGGAACTCCACAAACTCTTCCAAGCCCCCTTCCTCCGATGGTTTGGCCGGAGAGCAAAGACCGCGCGGCCGCAAGCACAAGAGCCAACGGAAACCCGGCGGCC
>Ga0209378_1001160_pt1 | contig 18939 bp, 15 predicted proteins | sample GraSoiAngelo_156_FD_186170 | JGI IMG/M metagenome (GOLD analysis project Ga0209378, IMG submission 186170) | Grasslands soil microbial communities from the Angelo Coastal Reserve, California, USA - 14_1009_13_40cm (SPAdes) (version 2) | ecosystem: Environmental > Terrestrial > Soil > Grasslands ...
TGAACCGGCTCTCCGATCTGCTGTTCGTCCTGGCCCGCGCGGCGAACGCGCAGGCGGGGCACTCCGACGTCAAGTGGTGACGGTCCGCGTCCCCATTGCGGAGCAGCGCGACGCCTCCTACGACATCATGATCGGTCGCGGGCTGCTGGGCGATCTGGCGGGGCTGGTGCGGTCTGCCTGCCCGGCAAGCCGCTACGCCGTGATCACGGATTCGCATGTCGGGAAGCTGTACGGCGCGCAGGCCGTGGCCCGGTTGCGCGACGCCACGTTGCCCGCCCAGCTGTTCGAGTTTCCCGCAGGAGAATGGAATAAGACGCGAGAGACCTGGGCGCTGCTCTGCGACCGCATGATCGCGGCCCAGTTCGGGCGGGACGCGGCCGTGATCGCGCTCGGCGGAGGCGTGGTGGGCGACGTGGCCGGCTTCGTGGCCGCGACGTACCTGCGCGGCATTCCCTACGTCCAGGTCCCGACCACCCTGCTCGCGATGATCGACTCCTCGATCGGCGGGAAGACGGGCGTGGACGTCCCCGCGGGGAAGAACCTGCTCGGCGCGTTCCACCAACCGCGGCTCGTCGTGGCCGATCTCGACGCCCTGGGCTCGCTCGCGCCCGCGCAGCTGGCCGCAGGCATGGCGGAGGCTGTCAAGCACGGCGTGATCGCCGACCGAGAGTACTTCGCCTTTCTCGAGCGAGAGTGCCAGACGGTCGGCAAGCAAGCCGCCCCCCCGGATGTCGTAGAGAGGCTGGTGCGGCGCTCGGTGGAGATCAAGGCCGAGGTGGTGGCCGCGGACGAGCGCGAGGCGGGGCGGCGGGCGATCCTCAACTTCGGCCACACGGTGGGCCACGCGATCGAGGCGACGGCGAAGTTCGACGTGCTGCACGGCGAAGCGGTGGGGATCGGGATGGCATACGAAGCGCGGCTCGCCGAGGCGCTGGGCGTCGCCGAGACCGGGACGGCGCGCCGCATCTGCGGGCTGCTCGAGGGCTACGGCCTGCCGGTGGAGCTGCCGGACACGGCGACCGTGGACGGGCTCGTCGCGGCGATGCAGCTCGACAAGAAAACGCGCGATGGGACCGTGCGATTCGCGCTGCCGCGGGCCGTCGGGGTGATGTGCGGCGACCGCCAGGCGGGGTGGACCGTCACGGTGCCGGAGCGGGTGGTCCGGGAGGTGCTGGGTAGCGGGAAGGAGAGCGCCCAAACGAGGTAGGGACGCAGCAGGCTGCGCCCCTACCGTACGTCCGAGGTCGGGATTTCCAGTCAGAGCGGCTGGTGCTGCGCGCGCTGTTTCCGGACGCGGTAGATCCCGCGAGCGAGGATGAGCACGCCCACCACTGCGAGCGCGGTGCCGCTGTTCGTCCCGACGAGCGCGAGCGTGCCGGTCAGCCCGCCCACGATGAAGATCAGCCCGATGATGATGCTGGTCATGGCGCCCCCAAAGAAAAAAGGACCGGGCACGATACCGCGGCCCGCAGGGTCCGACCATGTCGCGCGTCACGTCCTGGAACTAATTACAAGCCGGTCAACAACTTCCCCACACGATTCCCACCTCTCCACACCACGGCCCCGACGCGTATCAACAGGCGATCAACACGAATTTCTCCACAGCGCCTGTGGATAGTGGACAAACGCCGCACCCGTGCAGCGCACTAACGATTTGTGATGTGGAAAACGGCGGAGATTTGCACCATTGGGAGGTGATTCCTATATTGGCGCACCCCAACACCGTCTCAACTCGTCCACCGTCGGAGCCCTAGCTATGGCGCGGTCGAACGGAGGTAAGGCGAAGGCGTTCTTTCGTGCCAATCCTTCCGGCGCCTTCGACCAGTACCTCCAAGACATCCAGAAGCTGCCCCTGATCAAAGACCCCGCGGAGGAGCGCCGGCTGGCGCGGCGGGTGCAGCGGGGCGATGAAAAAGCCGCCGAGCGCCTGGTGACAGCCAACCTCCGATTCGTCATCTCCTACGTCAAGAAGTATCAGGGTCACGGTCTCGATCTCTCCGAGCTGGTCGCCATCGGAAACGAAGGGTTGCTCAAGGCGGTGAAGAAGTTCGATCCCGACCAAGGTGTGAAGTTCATCTCGTACGCGGTGTGGTGGGTGCGGCAGGCGGTGCTGAAGGCGTTGGCCGAGCAGACCCGCAGCGTCCGCATCCCGTTGAACCAAAACTCGCAGCTGATCCGCATGAGCCGCACCGAGACATACCTGTCGCAGGAGCTCGGTCGCGAACCCACCGACGACGAAATCGCCCTGGCCCTCGAAGACACCGTTGAAAACGTCCGCACCGCGCGCCGCATGACGGCCGCCGAGTTGTCGCTCGACGCCCCCGTGGATCGCACCGACAAGGACGCCGCCACGCTGGGCGAGCGGTTCGCCGGCCAGGAAGGCGGCGAGATCGAGGAGAAGACCGACGGCAAGCTGATGCGTGAGTTCATCGACCGCATCTTCCAGAAATACCTCACCCCCCGCGAGCGGAAGATCCTCTACCTCTATTACGGCCTCGAAGAAGGCAGCGAGGCGATGACGCTCGAGAAGATCGGGGCGCTGATGGGCGTCACGCGCGAGCGCATCAGGCAGATCAGGGAACGGGCGTTCGAAAAGCTGCGCGAATCACCGGATGGCAGGGCGCTCAAGGGGTTCTGGAGGGCGGCGTAAAGACCAGACGGGTAGACGGATAGACGGGTAGCGGTAGCTAGTTCGCGGTGGCCAGGGGTGCTTTTCCTGGCCACTTTGCGTTCCTGCCGACCGCTCGCCGTCTACCCGTCTACCCGTCTATACTATGTCACTATGGCCCGGGAGCTTCCCATCTTCCCCCTACCGATCGTGCTCTTCCCAGGAGCCCCACAGCCCCTTCATATCTTCGAGCCGCGCTACCGGCAACTCCTCGTCGACTGTCAGGACGGCGACCGGCGGTTCGGGATCGCCTACGTTGCTCCGGACCGCGCGCCCGCGGTCGATCCGGCGCCGAGCGCGGGCGACGTTGGCTGTGTGGCGCTGATTCGCTCGATCCAGCCGCTCCCCGACGGGCGGTCGAACATTCTCGCGGTGGGCGAGCGGCGCTTCGTGCTGCGACGCTGGGTCGAGCGCGAGCCGCCCCACCCCTACCAGGTCGCCGAGGTGGAGGAATTCGACGACGATCCTGTCGACCCGGCCGAAGCGGCGGCGCTCGCCGCCGACGTGCGCACCGGATTCGCCCGCCTGGCGCGGGCGCTGGACGTGCTCACGGAGCGCGCCGAGGACGAGATCGAGCTGGCGCCCGACCCGCAGCTGTTGTCCTTCCAGGTCGCGGCCGCGCTGGAGCTCGACGCGGCGGCGAAGCGGGCGTTGCAGGCGAGCCGCAGCACCACACTGCGACTGCGCCAGCTGGCCGCGGTGCTCGGGCCGCTCGCGACCGACGCCGAGCGCCGCGCCGCCGTGCGCCGTCGGGCCAAGGGCAACGGTCGCGGCGGGCGGCATCCCCAGATCGAGCACACCACGTGACCCCCCCCTCCCCCTCCCAGTCTGATTCGCTCGTCGACGCGCTGGCGGGTATCGTCGGCGCCCGGCACGTGCGGACTGCGCTGCCCGAGCGCCTGACCTACGCCCGTGACGGGCTCCCCACGCACCGCCGCGTCCCCGGGGTCGTCGTTCTCCCCGGACAGCGCGACGAAGTGATCGCCGTCGTGCGCCTGCTCGCGACCCTCGGAGTGCCGCTCGTGCCGCGGGGGGCGGGCACCGGGCTGTCGGGCGGCGCGCTCGCCGACGGGGACGCCGTGCTGATCGTCCTCACGCGGCTGAACCGCATTCTCAAGATCGACCCCCGGAACCGCCTCGCCGTGGTCGAGCCCGGCGTCGTGAACGTGCGGCTGTCGGCCGCCGCCGCGCCGCATGGGCTGCACTATACGCCCGACCCCTCGAGCCAGACGGCCTGCACCATCGGCGGCAACGTCGCGGAGAACTCCGGCGGGCCGCACTGCCTCAAGTACGGCGTGACAGCGAACCACGTGCTCGCGCTCGAGGTCGTGCTCGCGGACGGGCGCGTCGTCGAGCTCGGCAGCCCGGGCGGCGAGCCATGGGGGCCGGACCTCGTCGGGCTGTTCGTCGGCTCAGAGGGCAACTTCGGCATCGCGACCCGCATCACCGTGCGCCTGCTCCCGGTGCCGCGCGCGATTCGCACGCAACTGGCCGACTTCGACTCGCTGCGCACCGCGGGCGAAGCCGTCTCCGCCGTCATCGCGAGCGGCATCGTGCCCGCCGCCCTCGAGATGATGGATCAGTCCTGCATCCGCGCAGTCGAGGATTCGGTGTACGCCGCCGGCTACCCCCGCGACGCCGCCGCCGTGCTGCTCGTGGAGCTCGACGGTGGCTCGGACGCCGCGGTCGAGGCCGACGCGGCGACCGTGGCGGAGATCCTCCGGAGCCACGGGGCGCGGGCGGTGCGCACCGCGGCCGACGCAGCGGAGCGGGAGCGGCTGTGGCTCGGCCGAAAGAAGGCGTTCGGCGCGATGGGCCGGTTGTCGCGCGACCTCGTGGTGCAGGACGCCGTCGTGCCCCGCTCCGCCCTCCCCGACGTGCTCGAGACGATCGGGGGGATCGCCGCCCGGTACGGCCTCACGGTCAGTAACGTGTTCCACGCGGGGGACGGCAACCTCCACCCCAACATTTCGTTCGACGGCCGCGTGCCGGGGCTCAAGGCCCGCGTGGACGCCGCCAGCGGCGAGATCATGACCGCCTGCATCGCCGCCGGCGGCACGATCACGGGGGAGCACGGCGTGGGACTCGACAAGCTGCGCTACATGCCGCTCATCTTCGACGGCGACTCGCTCGCCGCGATGCGTGCCGTGCGCCGCGTGTGGGACCCCGAGGAGCGGGTGAATCCCGGGAAGGTGGTGCCGATTCACGCGTGCCGGGAATGGTACGGAAGTCGGAACGCGGAACGCGGAACGCGGAACGGATTCGCCCCCTCCGGTTCCGCCTTCCGCGTTTCGCGTTCCGCGTTTGCCCCATGAGCCTCGTCGACCGCGTCCGCGCCCTGCTCGGCAGCGACGCCGTGGATCTCGCCGCGACGCCCGACGGCGTGCCGCGCGTCGCCCCCGCCTCGCCCGACGCCGTGGCGCTGCTGCTCGGCACCGCGCGGGAAGAAGGATGGCGCCTGCGCGTCGAAGGCGCGGGCACCTGGCTCCCGGCGGACGCGCCCGCCGACCTCGCCCTCACGACGCGCCGGCTGGACAAGATCCCGGCGATCGAGCCGCAGGACCTCTCCGCCACCGCCGAGGCAGGGATCGGCTGCGACGTGCTGCGCCAGCAGCTCGCGGACCGCGGCACCTGGCTGGCGCTCGATCCGCCGGGACTCGCCGGCCGCACGCTCGGCTCGGTGGTGGCGACGGCGAGCTCGGGCCCGCTGCGTCAGGGGTTCGGCTCGGTGCGGGATCACCTGCTCGGCGTCACGTTCGTGACGGGGGACGGCCGCGTGGTGCAGAGCGGCGGCAAGGTCGTGAAGAACGTGGCGGGCTACGATCTCACGAAGCTCGAGGCGGGCGGCTTCGGGGCGTTCGGCGTGATCGTGCTCGTTCACCTGCGGCTCCGCGCCCTGCCCCGCGCCGACCAGACGCTCGTGCTCGAGGGGACGCGGGAGGATCTGACACAGGTCGCCGAGGACATCGCCGCGGCGGGGCTGCAGCCGGCCGCGCTCGAGCTCATGTCGCCGGCGCTGGCACGCCGCGAGCGCTGGGCGCTCGCGGTGCGGTTCGCGGGGTCGGCGGCGCTCGTCGCCGCGGATGAGGCGGGGCTGCGCGCGGCCACCGGCGGGCGCTTCACGGCGTTGCGGGCCGACGAAGCGCATGGCTGCTGGATGCGCGCGGCGGAAAGCTTCGCCACCCGCCCCGTCACCTTCCGCGTCGGCGGCCTCCCGGACTCGAGCGACGAGCTCCTCGACCTGCTGCAGCACCAAGTGGGCGACGAGTGGGTGTCGGCGAGCCCGGGCGTCGGAGCGATCCGCTGGGGCGGCGAGACGACGGTCGACCGGCTGCGGCGGCTGCGCCGCACGCTCGCCGGGCTCGAGGTACCGCTCACCGTCGAGCGCGCCGCCTGGCCGCTGCGGGCGGCGGTCGGGCACTTCGGCGCCTATCGCGAGGGCGCCGGTCCTCTGATTGCGGGCCTGCGCCGCACGTTCGATCCCGGCGAGGCCTTCGTGGTGGCGGTCGAAGGAACGGAATGACGGATCGGGCTGGGTTCGCGGCGCTCGACCCGTGCGTCCACTGCGGCTTCTGCCTCCAAGCCTGCCCCACGTTCCTCGCCACCGGCGACGAGGCCGACAGCCCGCGGGGCCGGATCGAGCTGATGCGCGCCCTCGAGGCGGGCGAGCTCGCGCCCGACGACCCCTGCGTCGCCCTCCACCTCGACCGCTGCCTCGGCTGCCGCGGCTGCGAGCCCGTGTGCCCGTCCGGTGTGGGGTACGGGCGCGGGCTCGAGACGGCGCGCGCGCTGCTCGCCGAGCACCGGAGGGGGGGCGTATCGCCCCTCGCCCGCCTGGCGCTCGCGGCGTTGACAGGCTCGGGCGTGTCGCCGGTCGTCTACCGGCTCGCGCGACTGCTCCGCGCTTCGGGACTGCCGCGACGGCTCGCCGGGTGGAGCCGGATCGGCTTTGCGATGGGGATGCTGGCGGCCACAAAGCCGGTTAGGCGGTTAGGCGGTTGGGCGGTTAGACGCGCCGCGGATACACTAACCGCCCATCCGCCCAACCGCCTAACCGTCTGGCTGTTTCGGGGCTGCATCATGGACGGCCTTTTCTCCCACGTGCACGACGCGACCATTCGCACCCTCGAGGTGAACGGCTACGCCGTGCGCGAAGCGCCGGGGCAGGTGTGCTGCGGCGCGCTGCACGCGCACGCGGGGCTCCCGCACGAGGCCCGCACGCTCGCGCGCCAGAACCTCGCGGCGTTCGGGCAAGGGGGAGCGGACGAGCCCATCGTCGTGAACAGCGCCGGGTGCGGGGCGATGCTGAAGGACTACGGCCACCTGCTGGGCGACGACGGCGGGGACGCGTTTGGCGCCCGCGTCAAGGACGTCACCGAGCTCCTCGCGGCGCGGGGGCCGCGCCCGGGGGCGCCACTCGACGTCACCGTGGCGTACGATCCTCCCTGCCACCTGCTGCACGCGCAGCGCATCGCGGAGCCGCCGCACCAGGTGCTGCGTGCCATCCCCGTGCTGCGCGTGACGAGCACCGCGGACGCCGCGCAGTGTTGCGGCAGCGCGGGATTGTTCGCGCTGGTGGAGCCCGCGATGTCGCGCGCCGTGCTCGCCCCAAAGCTCGCCTCGCTCAAGGCGGCCCGGCCGCAGGTGGTGGCGACGGGGAACCCCGGCTGCGTGATGCAGCTCGGGGCCGGTCTCGCCGCGGCGGGCATCCCGGCCGCGGTGCGCCATCCGGTCGAGCTGCTCGACGAGTCGTACCGAACGGCGGGTTATTATGCTTGAACGCACTATGGTCGAAGGAGCCTCGAACCTGTTCCGCCTCGAGCCGGGTAGCGTCGCGCCACCGTTCGTGGCGGCGCTGCGGAGCGGCGCGTTGCTGGCTCGCGTCGACGCGGCGGTGCTCACGCTCGCGGGGCCCGGGGCCGTCACGTGCGTCCAGGGGCTGCTCACGAACGACATCGAGCAGCCGGGCGACGGCGCCTTCGTGTACGGCGCGTTGCTCACGCCCAAGGGGATGATCGTCGTGGACGGTTGGGCCGGGCGACTCGGCACGACGGTGAGCTACACCGTACCCGCGGAAGGGCGTGAACGCGCGCTCGGCATCTTCACGCATTCCGTGCCGCCGCGGCTCGCACGCGTGAGCGACCGTACGCCCGACGTCGCGGTCTATCGCCTCGCGGGCCCGCGGGCCCTCGCCATCGCCGCCACCGCGGGACTCGACGTTCCGCCGGCTCCGGGTCGCGTGCTCGAAGGCCCCGGTGTCCAAGTCGCGCGCGGGGGCGACGCCGCGCCGTTCGTCGTGCAGCTCACCGCGCCCCCGCCCGAGGCCGCCGCCCTCGCCGTCCGGCTCGTCGCGGCCGGCGCCGTGGAGGCCGACCCGGTCGCCCTCGAGCTCGCCCGCATCCTCGCCGGTTGGCCGCGGCTCGGCGCCGAGGTGGACGAGAAGACGATTCCGCAGGAAGTGCGCTACGACGAGATCGGCGGCGTGTCGTATACGAAGGGGTGCTACACCGGCCAGGAGACCGTGGCGCGGCTCCACTTCCGGGGTCACACCAACCGCCAGCTGCGCGGCCTCCTGTTCGACGTCGAGCCGCCCGCCGCGCCGGCGGACGGCTGGAGCGCCGTCACGCATCTGGACCGCGACGTGGGTCGCGTCACGAGCGTCGCGTGGGTGCCGGAGCCGGGCGCGGCGGTGAGCGGCGGAGGACGCTGGGTCGGCCTCGCGGTGATCCGCGGGGAAGTCACCCCCGGGGCGATGGTGCGCGCCGCCGGCCGGGACGCACGGGTCGTGGACCTGCCCTTCGTCCTGCCGGCGGTCGGCCCCGCCTGAGAACGAAAAGCCCGGGCGCTAGTCCCGGGCATCGTTACCGCGTCGGCCGCGTCGCTTACGGCTTCTTCTTGGGCGCGGGCTTCGCGGCGGGCGCGGCCGGCGCCATCTTGTGCGACGTGTCGGCCATCATCTTGTGCGACGTGTCGGCCATCATCATGTGCGACGTGTCCTGCGTCATCTGACCCTGCGCGGCCGGCTGCTGCTGCGGCTTGGAACACGCGCCAAGGGCTACGACGGCGAGGACCATTGCAAGACGCTTCATGCGTACTCCTGATGGAAGTGGCGGTTAACGGGGGCGTTCGGCGGGGGAAAACCTAGCGTGGGGACCCGGGGAGTCAAGGGCGCTGGATGCGCGACGGACCGCCGCAGCTTTCTCGCGTGGCTCGGCAGTCTGCCGCTGCTGCGAAGGTACAGCTCCCCCTCCCACTCCCCCTCCCCCTCCCCCCCTCCGGCTGTCACCATCGACGCGACGCCCACGGCGCTGTATCAGCAGCCGGACGGCCGCAACAACCTCGTCCGCATCACCGTCACCGGGCTCGAGGCGCCTGCGGGGCGCGCCCGCGTGACCGATCGCCGCGGGACGCTCGTCGGCACCGCGGGGCTGCTCCCCACCGCGCCGTCCCCGGGCGCGCCGGCCGCGTTCGCGGGCGAGGTCTGGATCCCGCTGTCAGGGCCGGCCGAGTTCCAGATCGATCTCGAGGTCGGCAAGCAACGAGTCGGCCGCCGGCGCGTGCGGCTCGCCCCGCCGCGCCGCTGGACCCTGTACTGGCTCTCTTCGAGTCACACCGACGTCGGCTACACCGACCGGCAGGAGCGCTGCCTCGAGGTGCACCGCGCGAACCTCGACGCAGCGCTCGCGCGACTCGCCGACCATCCCGAGTACCGCTGGACCGCGGAGTGTGCTCTCCAGGTGCTGTCCTACGTCGAGAACCGATCCCCGGCGGCCGGCCAGACCCTCGCCCAGGCGATCCGCGACGGCAAGGTGGGCTTCTCCGCCCTGTTCGCCAACCTGCTCACGGGGATCCTCGACCACGAGACGCTCGCCCGCGCCGTGTGGCCCGCCGGCTGGTTCGCGCGCGAGCAGGGCCTCGGGTTCCGCACCGCGCAGATCGCCGACGTTCCGGGGCAGGTCGCGACGCTGCCGACCCTGCTCGCCGCCAGCGGCGTGCGCTACCTCGTGAGCGGCGTGAACCCCGAGCGCGCCGTGCCGCTCCTCTCGCCCGCCGACGGCGCGAGCACCCAGCTGGCGGGCGCATGGACGAGCTACCCCCAGCTCTACTGGTGGGCGGGGCCGGACGGGAGCCGCGTCCTCCACTGGCGCAGCTACGGCTACGGCGACGCGTTGCGCTTCGGGTTCGACGTGGACGCCGGCGAGATGGGGCGCCGGCTTTCCGATTGGCTGCTCACGCACCCCGTGCTGCTGTCGCCCGACTATCCCTACGACGTCGCCCTGCTGCACGGCGCCGTGGGAGACAACGGGCTGATGGACGAGCGCCTGGTCGCGAACCTCGAAGAGTTCAACCGGCGTTACGCGTTCCCCCGCCTCGTGCCCGGGCGGGCCGAGGACTTCTTTCGGGAAGTGGAGCGGCGTTGGGGCGCGACGCTACCGGTGCGGCGGGGAGACAGCGGCACGTACCGGGAAGACGGCGCCGCCTCGACGGCGGCCGAGCTGGCGCGCTATCGGGCCGCCCAGCTCGCCGCGCGGGCCGCGGAGCTGCTGGCGCTGTGGGACGAGAAGACAGAGCCCACGGACGGCGGCGCGGCCGGGCGCATCGCGCATCGGGCCGAGGAGCGGCGCCGGATGTGGCGCGACCTACTGCTGTTCGGCGAGCACACCTGGGGATCGGCGGCGAGCGGGTCGGATCCCGACGGGGCCGAGACGGTGGCGCAGTGGCGGGAGAAGCGGCGCTTCCTGGACGGCGCCGCCGCTGCCGCGGGTGCCCAGGTCGGGGCTGCGCTGCTCCGCATCGGCCTGAGCACCGGGGGCGGGGGTGGCCCCGGGCGCGTCGTGTTCAACGCCTCGAGCTGGGCGCGGAGCGACGTGCTGCGAGTGCCCAACGGCGCTGGCCGGCGGCTGGTGCACGACGGCCGCGACTGGCCTGCCGTGGATCTGCCCGACGGCTCGGCCCTGGTGGTCGCGCGCGACGTCCCGGCGCTGGGCTACGTGGCGCTCGCGGAGAGCGAGCGGGCAGCGAACCCGCCGCGCGACGACGGCACGGCGCTCGAGGCCCAGGCCGGACGCTTCCACGTGGTCCTCGACCCCGCGAGCGGCGCCATCCGCTCGCTCACGACGGGAGACGGCAAGGAGCGCGTCCGGCCGACCGGCTGGCCGGGTGGGGGGCTGAACCAGCTCGTGTACGTGCGGGGCGGGCGACACAGCGCGCTCTGGACCGAGCCGTCCCGGGAATTCCTCCGCGCCGCACCCGACCTCACGGTCAGCCAAGCGCAACTGGTGTCGGCGCGCCGCGAGCGGCTGCCGGGGATCGGGGTGCAGCTCGTCGTGCAGCGCAAGGTCGAGGGCGCGGGCGACGTCACGTCGGTCGTGACGTTGTACGACGAATTGCCGTGGCTCGACGTCGAGAACCGCATCACCAAGCCCGCCACGCTCGAAAAGGAGGCGCTGTACGTCGCGTTCCCGTTCGCCCTCACCCGGCCCACGGTCGAGGTGGAGGTACCGCTCGGTCGGATGACGGTGGACCGGGACCAGCAGCGGGGCGGCTGCCGGGACTGGTACGCCCATGCGCACTGGGTGTGGCTGCACGACGCCGCGGACGGGATGCTCTGGAGCGGCCCCGACACCCCCCTGCTCACACTGAACGACATCTTCCGGGGCCAGTGGCGCCGCACGCTTGAGCCCGACGGCACGCTGTTCGCGTACGTCCTGCACAACTACTGGCCGACGAACTTCGCGGCGCGCCAAGGCGGCGATGTGACCTGCCGGTTCCGCCTCTCGCCGCTGGCGGCGGGCGGCGATCCGGCGGAACCGGTGCGACGTGGCTGGGCCGCGTGCGACCCGTTGTACGTGAGCGCGCCGTACGCGAGCGCGGGGTCGGGCCGCCTCCCCCGCAAGGACTCGGGTCTCCTCGTCGCGGATCCGGGCGTCGCGGTGGTGGGCGCGAAGCCGGCGGACGACCGCTCGGGCGCCGTGGTGAAGCTGCTCGACGTGACCGGTGTGGCGCGCCCGGTGGCGGTCTGGCCCGGGGCCTACGGGTTCCGGGCCGCGCGCCGCGCGAACTTCGTGGAGAACAACGGCGACCCGGTGCCCATCGCAGCGGACGGGCGCGCCACCCTCGAGCTCCCCGCGTGGGGCGTCGGGGCGCTGCGACTCTTTACATCGCGGGAGCGGGCCGGTTAACTATGGACCTATGACCAAAGCGACTACGCTGGGCGAGCTGCACCAGACCGAATGGGCGAGCGACGCCCGCATCCGCCGCACCGTGAAAGACGAAATGCGGGAGAACCTGATCTGCCTGCTCGAGAACGGCTCGCCCCTGTTCCCCGGCATCCTGGGCTACGAGGACACCGTCATCCCGCAGCTCGTCAACGCGGTCCTGTCACGCCACAATTTCATCCTGCTGGGCCTGCGCGGCCAGGCGAAGAGCCGCATCCTGCGCCAGCTCGTCACGCTGCTCGACGAGGAGATCCCGATCATCGCCGGGAGCGAGGTGAACGACAATCCGTTCGCCCCCATCTCGAAATTCGGCCGCGAGCTCGTGGCCGAGCTGGGCGACCGCACGCCGGTGGCGTGGCTGCCACGCGATTCGCGCTACGTGGAGAAGCTCGCCACCCCGGACGTCACGATCGCCGACATCATCGGGGACGTGGACCCGATCAAGGCGGCGCGCGGCGGGCACCTGCTGTCCGACGAGCTCACGATGCACTTCGGCCTGCTGCCGCGCGCGCACCGCGGGGTCTTCGCGATCAACGAGCTGCCCGACCTCGCGGGGAAGATCCAGGTGGGGCTGTTCAACATCATGCAGGAAGGGGACGTCCAGATCAAAGGCTATCCGGTCCGGCTGAACCTCGACGTGGCGCTCGTGTTCACGGCGAACCCGGAGGATTACACGGCGCGCGGCAAGATCATCACCCCCCTCAAGGACCGGATCGGGTCGGAGATCGGGACCCACTACCCGCACACCGTCGAGCTGGGCGGCGCGATCACGCGCCAGGAGTCGTGGCTCGAGCGCAACGGCCGGCCGCTGAAGCTCGCGGACTTCATGCTCGAGCTGATCGAGCGCATCGCGTTCGAGGCACGCGAGGACAAGCGGGTGGACCGTCGCAGCGGGGTGTCCCAGCGCCTGCCGATCAGCGTGCTCGAGAACGTCGTCTCCAACGCGGAGCGGCGCTCGATCGTCACCAAGGAGAAGACGGTCGTGCCGCGCGTCTCCGACGTCTACGCCGCGCTCCCCGCCATCACGGGGAAGCTCGAGCTCGAGTACGAGGGCGAGCTGCAGGGCCCCGAGGTCATCGCGAAGGACCTGATCCGGCGCGCTGCGGGCAAGACCTTCGAGGCACGGGTCGGCGGCGCCAACGTGGATGACATCGTCCACTGGTTCGACGAGGGCGGCGCGCTGAAGATCTCGATGGACGAGCGCTCGGAGACCTGCCTCAAGGGCTTCAGCGTGGTCCCGGGGCTGCTCGGCTTGATCGATGAGGTGGGCCTCGCGGCCAAGAAGGATCCCGGCACCATGGTGGCCGCGTCGGAGCTGGTGCTGGAGGGCCTCGTCGCCGAGAAGCGCATCTCACGCAGCGAAGAGCTCGGCTACACCCGCGTGCGGGGAGAGTCGAAGGGGCCGGGCTACGGGAAGACGGGAGGGAGCGGAGGGCCGAATTTGTTTCAGTAATCCGTCGTCCGTCGTCCGTCATCCGTTTGTTCCGTTGCCTTACGGATGACGGATAACGGACGACGGAGAACGCAGTATCTTCACCCTCCGGACCCCTTCCGGAGTGCTCATGGGCAAGCTCGTCGCCAGCGCCGTCCTCGTCGTCATCGCGTTTTCGCTCCTGCTCTCGGCCGCCACCGTTCGCTCCCAGCGACCCGGTCCCATCGCCAACCTGCTCCGCTACGCGGGCTACGTCGTGGCGATCGTCGGCCTGCTGGTGGCGATCGGGTCCACCATGGTCGTGATCGACCCGGGCGAGGTGGGCGTGCGACACGCCTTCGGCTACGTGGACCCGTCGCCCTTGCTCGCCGGGATCCGCTTCGTGCCGCCCTGGTCGTCGATCGAGCGCTACTCGACCCGGGAAGAGCAATGGCCGGCGCGCGGCGAGAATGTCGAGACCATCGAGGCGTTGTCGAGCGAGCAGATGGGGATGCACATCGAGGTATCGATCCGCTGGCAGATCGACCCGATGCAGGCACCCAAGATCTTCACCGAGATCGGGGATGAAAACCAGATCCGCGGGGCCGTGCTCAACGCGATCCGCAAGGGCGTCCGCGACGGCATGGTGCAGTTCTCGATCAACGACATCTCCAAGCGCACCCAAATCGCCACCACGATGGAAGGGCTCGTGGACTCGGCGCTCGTCACCACCCCGCGTGCCGGCGGCGGGAAGTTCCGCATCGCCACCGTCACCGCCTTCTTCCTGCGCGACCTGCAGCCGCCCGCCCAGGTGGTCCAGGCGATCAACAACAAGATCGCCCAGGAGCAGCAGATCGAGACGGAGCGTCACCGCGTCGAAGTCGCCCGGCTCCAGACCGAGCAGCAGCGCCTCCTGAACCAGACGCTCTCGCCCGAGGCGCTCACCAAGCAGTGGATCGAGGTGTTGCACGACATGAAGAGCTCGAGCAACCTGATCATCTTCGTCCCGACCGAGGGTGGGCTGCCGTTGCTCAACATCGGCGACCTGCGCAAGAACCTGAAGCCTTGAGATGCCGCCGCCCGTCATCACCATCACCCGCCAGTACGCCGCGGGCGGCTCCGACGTCGCGCGCCTCGTGGCTGCCGCCCTCGACTGGACGGTGATCGACAACGAGTTCGTGGACGAGGTGGCGCGGCGCGCGGGGCTCGCGCCCGAGGAAGTCGCCGAGCGGGACGAGCGGGCGCCGGGGCTGCTCGAGCGGCTCGCCAGAACGCTGGCGGTCGGGTCCCCCGAGCTGTTCATGACCGCGCCCGCGGTACCGCGCGTCGAGCCGGACGAGGCCGCGATCGTCAAGATGACCGAGCGCGTGATCGCCGAAGCGGCGGCGCACGGGCGCGCGGTCCTGGTGGGCCGGGGAGCGCAGGCGCTCCTCGCCCAGCGTCCCGACGCGCTGCACGTGTACGTCGTCGCCTCGAAGCCGTGGCGTATGCAGCTCGCCGTGCGGCGCCTCGGCGCGGATCCCGCCACCGCCGAGCGCGTCGTGGACGACACCGATCGGCAGCGCGATCAGTACGTCAAGACGTACTACGGGCGGCAGCGGCAGGACCTCGGCAATTACGACCTGGTCGTGAACACGGAGCGGTTGGCGATCGAAGGGGCGGCGCAGCTGATCGTGGCGGAGGCGCGCCGGAGAAAATGGAGCTGAGGGCCGGAGCCCGGTGGGGGGCGTTGACGGCGGGTCTGGTGCTGGGATGCTGGCGCGGTCCGGCGCTGGCGCCCGAGCCGCCGCTGGCGGTGATCCCGTTCGACCCGTATGGCGGCGCGATCTACGTGCCGGTGGTGATCAACGGCGACTCCGCCTGGCTGATGCTGGACACCGGTCTCTCGCGCACCGGGCTCGATCAGGATTGGGCCGGACTGATCCACGCCACTCCCGTCGCGACGGCCGGGCAAGTCGCGGAACCCGCGTCGGCGGTCGTCGACACCATTCGGCTCGGCGATCTCGAGCTGCCGGACCATCAGGTAGCGCTCTACCCCCTCCGCGGCCTGAGTGAAGCGAGCGGGCGGCTGCAGCAGGGCCTCCTGGGACACGACGTGCTGCAGCGCTTCACGATCGAGATCGATTACCCGCAACGGCGCGTGCGGTTGTTCGACCCGGCGCGGTACCATTACGCGGGCCCGGGAGCCGCGATTCCGTTCACGCCGGACGCCGATCGGCCGCTGCTCCGCGCGTCCGTGAAGATCCGGGGCCGACCTCCCATCCCCGCCCGGCTGCTGCTCGACACGGGGGCGTCCGGCCTCTGCATGATTCTGACCGCGCCCTTCGTGGAGCAACACGGGCTCGCCGGCCTGTCGCCCGCCATCGAGGCACCCATCGGGACCGGGCTGGCGGGCGAGCTGCACGGCACGATCGCGCGCGTGCAGGAGCTGCGACTCGGCGACGTGAAGGTTCCCTCCCCCACCACCGGCCTGGGCGGCGAGCGCAAGGGGTTCCTGGCGCGGACGGACATCGATGGCGTGATCGGCAACGCCGCGTTCGAGGGGTCGCGGCTGATCGTCGATTACGCCCGGCGTCGCGTCATCATCGAGGCCGGAGCCGCACCACGGTCACGCTGCGACTACGACACGAGCGGCCTGCGGCTGGTCGCCCGGGGACCGGGGCTGAGCCGCCTCGTGGTCGACTACGTCGTCCCGGGGAGCCCGAGCGCCGACGCCGGGATCCGGGCCGGCGACGAGGTGCTGCTGATCGACGGACGCGCCGTGGCGGGGGCGAACCTGAGCGACGTCCGGACGGTCCTCCGCGTCGACGGCGTGGTCCGCCGGCTCGTGCTGCGCCGTGCCTCCGATACCATGCGGGTGGCGCTCAAGCTGCGGCGCTTGCTGTGACAGCACCCGCCTAGCGTCGCGGATAGCCCACGGCCGCCAGGACGGCGGCGATCTCGTCGAGAGTCGTGGGATCGTCGATGGTGGGCGGCACGCGGTACTCCGTCCCGTCCGCGATCCTCTTGACGGTGCCGCGCAGGATCTTGCCGGAACGAGTCTTGGGGAGCCGCTGCACCACGACCGCTATCCGGAACGCCGCGACGGGACCGATCCGCTCCCGCACCATGCCCACGACCTCGTCCGCGATGGCCGCGGCAGGACGCTGCACGCCCGCTTTGAGGACGACGAGTCCCAGCGGGATCTCCCCCTTGATCTTGTCGGCGACGCCCACGACGGCGCACTCGGCCACGTCGGGATGGGAGGCGAGGACCTCTTCCATGGCGCCGGTGGACAGCCGGTGGCCCGCCACGTTGATGATGTCGTCGGTGCGGCCCATCACCCACAGATAGCCGTCCGCGTCCTTGTAGCCCGCGTCGGCGGTGAGGTAGTAGCCGGGGTACCGGCTCACGTATGACCGCACGTAGCCCTCGTCGTTGTGCCACAGGGTCGGCAGGCAACCGGGAGGCAACGGCAGCCGGATCACGATGTTCCCCGTCTGGCCGGAGGTGAGCTCCTGCCCGTCCTCGCCCAGGACGCGCACGTCGTAGCCCACGACGGCCTTGGCGCACGAGCCCGGCTTCACCGGGAGCATCCCCAGCCCGACGCAATTCACGCCGATCGGCCACCCCGTTTCCGTCTGCCACCAGTGGTCGATGACGGGAACGCCGAGCTGCTGCTCCGCCCAGTGGAGCGTGTCGGGATCGCAGCGCTCGCCGGCGAGGAAGAACGTCCGGAACCGAGCGAGATCGTAGCGCCGCACGTGCTCCCCGGTAGGATCGTCGCGCTTGATGGCGCGGATCGCCGTGGGAGCCGTGAAGAATACGCTGACGCGGTGCTGCGAGATCACCCGCCAGAAGGCGCCGGGATCGGGCGTGCCGACCGGCTTGCCCTCGTACAGCACCGTGGTGTTCCCATTGAACAAGGGGCCGTAGACGATGTAGGAGTGGCCGACGGCCCAGCCGAGATCAGACGCGGCCCAATAGACTTCGCCGGGCTCGACGCCGTAGATGTGCGTCATGCTCCACTTGAGCGCGACGAGGTGGCCGCCGTTGTCGCGCACGACGCCCTTGGGCATCCCCGTCGTGCCCGACGTATAGAGGATATAGAGCGGATCCGTCGCGGCGACGGGCACGCACTCCGCGGGCTGCGGCGCCGCCATGAGCTCCGACCAGTCGTAGTCCCGCCCGGCGACGAGCGGCGCCCGCTCCTCGGGGCGCTGGAGGATGATGCAGGAGCGCGGCTTCCCTGAGGCGAGCTCGATCGCCTTGTCGAGCAGCGGCTTGTACGGCACGACGCGGTTCACCTCGATGCCGCACGAGGCGGAGACGATCAGCGTCGGCTCGGCGTGGCTGATGCGGGCCGCCAGCTCGTGGGACGCGAACCCCCCGAACACGACCGAATGAATCGCGCCGATGCGCGCGCACGCGAGCATCGCGACCACCGCTTCCGGGACCATGGGCATATAGATGATCACCCGGTCGCCGGTTCGGACGCCTTGGCCTCTCAGGACCCCGGCAAAGCGGGCGACCTCGTCACGCAGCTCCCGATACGTGAAGGTCTTGATCGTGCCCGTGACCGGACTGTCGTAGATCAGCGCGGGCTGGTCGGCGCGGCCCTGCTCGACGTGCCGATCGAGCGCGTTGTAGCAAGAGTTGACCACGCCGCCCGGAAACCAGCGGTAAAACGGGGCGCGCGAGCCGTCGAGCACGCGATCCCAATGCTTGTACCAGTGGACGGCTTCGCCGGCTTCGGCCCAGAACCGTTCCGGGTCCTTGGCCCACTGCGCGTAGACTTGGTCCTGGATGCTCTGCGTGGCGTGGAGGCTGGGCGTGGCGTGCATGAGTCCCCCCCCGGGGGGTGCCTGACGGGTGGTGCCAAAGCTGCTACGCCTACAGCGTGCGCCGCAACTCCGGCACACGCCACGCCGCGAGCGCGACGGCGAGCGCGGTCAACGCCCCGCCCAGCGCCACCGCGTGGGGCGTCCCGATCCGCTCGGCGAGGGCGCCCACCTGGAAGGCGCCGAGCGGCGCCAGCCCCACGAAGACGAACGCGTAGAACCCCATCACCCGGCCGCGCAGCTCGTCCGGCACGATCGTCTGAATCGTGACGTTGGCGAGCGCGTTGTTCACGATCATCGTGCCGCCCGTGAGCGCCAGCAGCGCGAGGGACAGGAGGTACGCGCGCGACAGCGCGAACGCGACCAGGAGCACGCCGAACGAGCCGCCGGCCAACAGCAGCGTCGGCCCCTTCCGGATCTGGCGATCGAACAGCGCGACGGCCAGAGCGCCGGTGAGCGCCCCGAGCCCGACGGACGTCATCATCACACCGTACCCCGCCGCCCCCTGGTGCAGCACGTCGCGCGCGAACACGGGCATCATCACGAGATAGGGGAACCCCAGGATGCTGAACAGCGCCATCAGCACGACGACCGTCGCGATGCGCCGGTCGCCGCCGATGAACGCGACCACTTCGCGCAGACGCGCCCGGACCGAGGCCGTGGGCGCCCGCGGCACGTAGCGCGGCAGCCGCATCGCCAAGAGGCCGCCGATCACCGCGAGGTAGCTCACGCCGTTCAGGAGGAAGCAGACCCCCACGCCCAACACCCCGATGACGGCGCCCGCGACGGCGGGCCCGATCACCCGCGCCGCATTGAAGGCCG
>Ga0209378_1001167_pt1 | contig 18919 bp, 24 predicted proteins | sample GraSoiAngelo_156_FD_186170 | JGI IMG/M metagenome (GOLD analysis project Ga0209378, IMG submission 186170) | Grasslands soil microbial communities from the Angelo Coastal Reserve, California, USA - 14_1009_13_40cm (SPAdes) (version 2) | ecosystem: Environmental > Terrestrial > Soil > Grasslands ...
CGACTATGTGGTTCGTGTCGATGAAGTCAAGGACGGCGGTCGCCTCGCCGGTGGACAGCGGTCCCACGACGACCTTCACGCCCGCGGCCGCGAGTCGCTGGAACGACGCCTTAGCTCCGTCGGCGGTCCCTTGCGTGTCGTCGGGGATCCCCTGGAACCGGATCGGGGACCCGGCGGCCGCCAGCTGGGCGTTCATCTGATCGATCGCGAGTTGCGCCGCATCTCTTCGGATCGGTCCGTCCGACTGATACGTCGCTCCCGACGTCGCGATGGCCAATCCAATCGGATACGTGACCTGCTGTGGCGCCGGCGCCCCGAGCTGGAGCAGCGCCCATCCGAGCGATCCGGCCAGGATCAGGATGACGACAATCGCGATGATCAACGGCACGGACCATTTCTTGACCTTCGGTGCCTCCACGGCCATAACCCTCTCCCGAAGACCGAACGCTGGGGAGGATATTTAAGAATCGTCCCGCGCCGGCTCGTCGACGGTGGCCGGTGTCTTCCAGCTTTGGGCGACGCGCATCGCGACGGTGTCGACGGGCCTCTCGGCCAGGAGTCCCTTCGGGCGGAACAGGAGGACGAGGACGATGATGAGGCCGGTCACCAGGTACCGGACGTAATTCAGGTCGAACGGGGGCTGCCAGTTGATCCCGAGGATCGCGAGGAACACGGGACGGGTCACGAAGTCGACGAGCGTCATGAACGCCGCGCCGACGAGGGTGCCCTTGTGGTTCGCGACTCCGCCGAGGATGACCATCGTGACCGCGGCGAAGGAGATCAGCGGGATGAAATCGTCCGCGTACACCTGCTGAACGTAGAACACGTACAGGGCTCCCGCGACCGCGGCCATGCCGCTCCCGATGGCCAGGATGTGCCCCTTCGCCCGCGGCGCGTCCTTCCCGTACACGGAGGCGGCGAGTTCGTCATCGCGGATGGACTTGAGGAGACGGCCGAACGGAGAGTTCGAGAGGCGCACCGCGAAGAGATACATGCCCGCGGCGATTGCGAGGACGAGGATCGCGTATGCGGCGTAGTCGGCCCGCGCCGGAAGCCAGGCGAAGGGGTTCGGCACCCCGGGGAGGCCGAACACACCGCCCGCCAGAGGCTCGTAGTTCCGTCCGAAGACGCGCCCTGCCTCGCCCACCGCGATGAGGACGATGGCGAGGAAGTCTCCTCGAAGTCGCAACGCGGGGTACGCGGCGAGGTAGCCGACGGCGGCCCCGATGACGGCCGCGGCAAGGAGCGACACGACGAACAACCCGAGGATCGCGCCGGGATTGGATCGGGCAAACGCCTGTCGAATCGCGGCGCCCGGGGCTTGCATGAAGGCGACATTCGCGGGCGCACCCGCGAGCGCCCACAGAACGCGGGTCGTGATCGCGCCGGCCGCGTAGGCTCCCACCGAATAGAAGAACACCTTGCCGAGGTTCGGCTGACCCGCATACCCGTACTCCAGATTGAACGAGAGCGCGAGGATCAGGTAGATTCCGAACGAGGTCGCGAGGAGGGGGAGCAAGAAGGAGAAGTCGACCGCCACGTCACGCCCTCTCAAGCATCGGTCGCAGCGCCGCGAGGCGCTTCCGGATTTGGCCGACGAGTTCGCCGGTTGTGAGTCCCGTGATCCCTTGCGGGCGAATCAGGAACACGAGGACGATGATGACGAGGGCGATCATCGGTCGGTACGAGAACGAGACGCCGAACCCATCGTGGAGCGCGCTGATTCCCAGGTTCTCCGCGAACCCGACGATGAAGCCGCCTGCGACCGTGCCCCAGAACGAGGTGAAGCCGCCCAGGATCGAAGCCGCGAAGAGCCACAAAAGGATTCCCCAACCCATCTCCGGCGTCCCCGGTACGTCCACGATCCAGAACGCGCCGCCAAGGCCGGCAAGGCCGCCGGCCAGGAGCCACGTGAATCGACGAATGTTCGTCGTCTTGATGCCCGCCACGCGAGCGAGGTCAAAGTTCGATGCCATCGCCCGCATCCCCTTTCCGATCCGCGTCCGCGTGAACAGCAGATAGAGGGCCGCGACGATCCCGAACGTCGTCGGGATTGCGCCCGCGAGCAGGTTCGTGACCGGAGCGCCGGCGACGGCGAGCGCCTCTCCGCCCGGGAGTCGGATGAGGTCCTTGCCGATCCGAGGGGTCACGACGAGGAAGTCATACGGAGCGACGAGGAGGGAAAGAGCGTACCGGATGATCAGGCCCACCCCGATCGAAGCGACGAGCAGGTGCAGGGAGGTGGCGGCGCGACGGAAGAGGGGCCGGAAGACGAGTTCATCGCTGAGGAGCGCAATCGCCGCCGCCACGACAAACGCGAGGGCGAAGGCAGCCACGATGGCGGCCGCTGCGCCCGACCCTCCGAGGGTGATGGCTCCTCCGAACGCGATGGTCACTAACGCCGCCGTATACGCGCCGACGGTGACATACTCCGCATGCGCGAAGTTCGGGATCTTCGCAACCGCATAGGTCAGTGTGAGGCCGAGGGCCATCAGCGCATAGAGGCTTCCGATGAGAACGGACTGGAAAAGGTCGGCGACGTCGACCATTGGCCCAACCCGAGAGGGAACGGTGTGTGTCTATTTCCGATTTCCTTTCTCAATCGTCCGGGCGTCCAGTTCTCGGTGACCTTTCACGAGGACGTGAGGGCGACAGCCGTCGCAATGCAGAGGTGGAACGGAACATCGTGCAAAAGGTGGGCTGCCCTATGCGTCTCGGAAATGGCGCGCCTGCGCCCAGCGAAACGATTTATCAAGCCGGTCCTATCGTGCCCGCAGGACGGTCGGCGGTGAAGCGGGTTTCTCGGAGTGCCTTGGCCGCCGTGATACTCCTCGTGATGTTCACCGTCGCCCTCAACGCCTCCGGGCCCACCGGTGGGTCCCTTAAGAAGCCGACCTACGCCGCGGGCGATCAGTGGGTCTATGTCTTGGAAGGATCCCTCACTACATTCCCTGGGTTCAACGCCAGCCAAGGCCCGCTTAAGTTCACGATCGTCGGTTTCGTCTATGTGAACGTGATCGGACCGGCGACGGTCCTCGCGGGAACCATGTCGATTCCCTCCGTCCGGGTCGATAGCCGGGCGACGGGCTTTCTGAACGGGACGTTCGCGGTGCCGAACGGGGGGACCGCCCAAGTCCGTGGAAGCTTCACGACGTCCTCCACCGAATACTGGGAAGATCAGGCGTACATGGCCATCGAGTCGCGCAGCACGTCGTCGTACCATGCCGACGTCACGTACGGTATCACGACATCGCTCGTCGCGGACCTCCGCCTCACCGCGACGACTTCCGTGTCGACCATCCCACCGTTCGATCTCGATGTGGGCCAGAATGCGACGGCCGAGCTGAGCACGCATGCCGAGCTGAATTCCACGTTCAGCGTCTTCGGCCAGACGATGCATTCGCAGAACGAGACGAACGTCTCGTCGATGTGGCGGCGGGACGTCCTCGCCCGCGAAAACGTTACGGTGGAAGCTGGGACCTTCTCCTCATACAGACTCAATCAGACGCTCACGAATTTCCCGGTCATTCCCACGGGTCTCTCGGGTGGCGGCAACGAGACGGCGTATTGGTCGAACGACGTCGGATTCTATGTGAAGCGCGTCGCCTACGAGAACGGCACGCCCGCGGCGGAAATGCGCCTCCGGTCGTACTCGTTCGGGGCCGGGCCGCCGTCTGGCCTCAGTGCGACTCAAATCGTCCTCATCATCGCGGTACCCGTGGCGATCGCGCTCCTGCTGGCGTTCCTCTGGTGGCGGCGCCGCAAAGCTCGAATCCAAGGACGGACATCGCCGCGGGCACCGTCCGCACCGGATGGGCCACAACAGGGAGGGAACGATCGTGCTCGTTGAGACCGCCGGGCTAACGAAGGTCTTCGGCGAAGTCCGTGCGGTGGACGACCTCACGGTCAAGATTCCGGATGGCGCGATCGGCCTGGTCGGCCCAAATGGCGCCGGGAAGACGACGTTCCTCCGGCTCCTCCTTAGCCTTGTGCGGCCCACGGCGGGCACGGCGAAGGTCCTCGGACGCGACATCGAGGACGGCGTGCTCGTGCGGGAGCGGATCGGGTACATGCCCGAACACGACTGCCTCATCCCCGACATGACCGGGGTCGGCCTCGTCTCGTACATGGGTCGCATCAGCGGACTGGGCCGCGACACCGCGATGAGCCGCTCGCACGACGTCCTCCAGTTCGTCGGCGTCGAAGAGGAACGGTACCGCAAGGTCGCGGAGTATTCGACCGGCATGAAGCAGAAGGTCAAGCTGGCCCAGGCGATGGTCCACGACCCGGAGCTGTACATCTTCGACGAGCCGACGACCGGCCTGGACCCGCGGGGCCGGACGGAGATGCTGGATCTCGTGCGGACGATCGCGAAGTCGCCGGGTCGCAACGTGATCCTGTCGAGCCACCTCCTCCCGGATGTCGAGACGATCTGCAAGTATGTCGTGATCCTGGACGGCGGTCATCAGATTGCCGCGGGAGAGCTGAGCCAGCTCTTGGCCGGCGCGACGGACCGGCTGCGGATCGACGTCCGGGGCGATCGGGAGGGGTTCGCCCGGATGCTGAACGAGGGCGGCTTTGACGCGGACGCGGGGCCGACCGGATTGCACGTGGCCCGGAAGCCGGGGCTGGAGGCCGCCGTATTCGAGACCGCGAAGGCCCTCGGGGCCGAGGTGCGGTACATGGGCAAGGAGATCCGGAGCCTCGAAGAGCTGTTCCTCGAGCTCGTGGCCCGCACGGAGAAGCGAGGTGCGTAAATGTCGATCACCCTCCCGACGTACTCGCGGCTCGAGATTCCCCTGCTCGGCCGCCGGGAACGGCTATGGGCGATCATCGCGACCGGACTTCGTCAGGGGGTCCGGCGTCCCGCGGCGATTGCCATCACCGTGCTCGGGGCCGCCTTCACGACGATCACCTCGATCATCCTCCTGTTTTTGTCGTTCCTCCTCCCGGCAGGCCAGGGGACCGGTCTGAGCTTCTTCGCCGTGCCCGCCTCGAACCCGTTCGTCTTGTTCTTCGTCTCCGCGATGGCCGCCGTCATCGGCTCGGGCCTCATCGCCGACGACATACAGTCGATGGCCTTCACACTCTATCTGAGCCGCCCGATCACCCAGCTGGATTATCTTCTCGCCAAGGCCGCCATCCTCGCTCCCCTCGTCGCGTTGGTCACGATCCTGCCGCTCCTCCTGACCGCGCTCGTCGCGGCGTTCCTCGGCTTGCTCTCGTGGACGATTGCGTTGGAAGCGATGGGCATCTCACTGGTGATCGGGGGGCTGCTCACGCTGTTCTACACCGCTGTCACCTTGTTCCTCTCGAGCCTCACCCGGCGAAAGGGGATCGCCGCGGCCGGCGTCTTCGCGGTGAACTTCGGGCTGACGATTCCCGCCGGGATCTTGGCAGAGTCGATTCAGAACCCGTCGATCCTGTACCTGTCGCCCTGGAACGATTACCTCGCCATCGCGAACGCCGCATTCGGCGCGTCCGGCGCGGGGATCGACTGGCCCGTGGCACTCGCGATCCTGCTGGGCGTGACGGTCCTCGCGGCGCTCGTGACGTACGTTCGGATGAAAGCCGTCGAGGTGATCACGGGATGAACGGCGTTGTCGAGGCCGCGGGCGTCTCGAAGTGGTATGGCGAGGTGCTGGGCCTCAACGCCTTCACGGCGTCGTTCGGCCAAGGGATCACCGGCCTCGTCGGTCCGAACGGCGCCGGGAAGAGCACATTGTTCAAGCTCCTCATCGGCCAGCTGCGCTCCGACCAAGGCAACATCACGCTCCTCGGCGAGAACCCGTGGAACAACGTCCCCCTGAAGCGGCGCCTCGGTTATTGTCCGGAGCAGAACCAACTCTACGGGTGGCTGACGGGACAGCAATTCGTCGAGGTGCTCTTGCGGCTCGATGGCATGCCGGCGGCAAAGGCCCGCGTGGAGGCCACCGCGGCCCTGAAGGTCGTCGGCCTCTCGAACGCGGCGCATCGGCCGACGCGTGGATACAGCCGCGGCATGCGCCAGCGAGCGAAGCTCGCGCAAGCCCTCGCCCACCACCCGGAGATCCTGATTCTCGACGAGCCCCTCTCTGGGGCGGACCCCGCTGGCCGCGTCCACATCCTCCGGACGATCTCCGACTTCGCCCGCGACGGCGGCCACGTGCTCATGTCGACGCACGTGCTCTACGAGATCGAGCGGATTACGAACAACATCGTCCTCATTCACAACGGCAAGGCGATCGCGGCGGGCAACATCCACGCGATTCGCGCCCTCATCGACGAACACCCGCATGCGGTGCGCATCGATACGGCGAAACCCCGGCAGCTCGCGCAGGCCCTCGCCCGCATGGACCACGTCGTCTCGTTCGAGTTTCCTGCGTCCGACACGCTCGTCGTCCGCACCCGCCAGCCCGACGCATTCTACCGAGAGCTTCCCCAGATCGTCTCGGACACGAAGCTCGAGGTCCACGGTCTCGAGAGCCCGGACGACAGCCTCGATGCCGTGTTCCGGTACCTCGTCGGGTGATCGAATGGATTGGACGGAATCGTTCCGGAAGGCGTGGGTCGTCACGGACTTGACCTCGCGCTACCTCCTGGCGACGCGGCGCGTGATCGCGACCGCCCTCCTCGCGGCCGTGCCCCTCATCCTGACGCTCTCGTTGGCCGCCGCCCGCGTCGCGATTTTCGACATCTCCTTGTTCCAGATTCTCATGATCCCCTTGTTCCTCCAGGTCGTCCTCATCTTCGTGACCCTGGTGAACGCGACGGCGCTGATCCGGGAGGAGATTGACGACAACACCCTGCCCTTCCTGCTGACCCGTCCGATTTCGAAACCCGCCCTAGTGACATACAAGTACGTCGGCTATCTCATCGCGGTCTTGGTCCTCCTCGTGCCGCCTCTCATCCTCGCCTACGGCGTGACGGAGGCCTACCGAGGTCTCGGGTTCACGACGGACCTGGACGTGCTATGGGGTTTCCTGGCCACGACCGTCCTCGGCAGTGCCGCGTACGGCGCGTTGTTCTTGTTTATTTCCGTCCTGATCCGTCGGCCACTCGCGGGCGGCTTGCTGATCGGCTTCGTATGGGAATCGGTCGTGGGCTCGATTCCGGGCGACGTGCCGAAGCTCAGTGTGATCCATTACCTGCGGACGATCCTGAGCCACGTCGTGGCCATCGGGCCTCTGAATGGATACGCGCCGGATCTCAGCGCGGGGGTGGCGGCCGGGATCCTCATTGCCTTTTCGATCGCCATGGTCATCCTGTCGGCGTTCGTGTTCCAGCAGATGGAGTTCCGTCAGAAGGCGGGATGAGATCAGAGGTCGATCGCCTCGAAGTTCGCGAACATGTCCTTCGATTCTTTGAGGTTGAGGAGGGGCTCGTACGTGCAAGTCTCTTCGAATCGCCCCCACATCGCTTGCACCGCGGAGCTGTGATGGGCCGCCTCGATCGCCGCGGCGGATTTCCACTCGAAGACCTCGACGAACGTCCCGTCCGCGGCCCGCATCAGGTATGGCGGGCGGTCCGTCACCAACCGTTCCTGGCGTAGAATCGGCAAATGATCCTTGAGGACGTCCCGAAGCAGCTGCTCCTTCCCTTTCTTCGGTCGATACGCCGCGATGACGTAGACTCCCACATGTCCACCCGAGGACGGATGGCTCGCGGACACCTAAGAGTCATGGGTGGTCGCCGCCGGATCGCCTACCCGCTCTCCACCTTAGCGGGATCCGTGAACTTCTTCAGGACCGCGCTCAGCCTAGCGGCTTCCATGCACATCCCTTCCATGTCTTTCTCGAGCGTGCCCCGCCATTTCCGCTCCGCGGCTTCCCCGTGGGTTGCGTACAAGCGCGCCGCCGTCTGCAGCGACTCGAACCGGCCGTCGTTCAGCGAGCCGACGAGTTCGCGTCCCCGGTCCGCGGCATCGTTCATCTTCCCGAGCCGTTCGAGGAATGCGACGACCGAAGGGACTCGCCTTCGGAGCATCATGGCGTCCTCGCTCCACTGGATCTGCAGCGACCGCCGCTCGTCCTCGCGGATCGCCTTGAGCCACGACCACGCCTCATCGAGCGCGCCTCGGATCAGGCGGGAGTCTCCGTAGATGTGGGTGAGCTTCGCGTCCGAGTACGCCGGGAGCTCGAGGAGACCATAAAAGGTGCGGCCTCGGAACGCCTCGACCTGCGGGCTCGCGTTGCTCAGCAGCCGCATGAGTGGGTCCGGGTCGGAGCCCGGCGGAGGCGCGGGGACGCCGATTCCCCCGCCTTGGCCGGCGTCGAGGAGGAGGGGGAGCGCGAGGTCGGCACGGGCCCGCGACAGGAAGTCGAGGTACGCCGCGGTCGACGCCTCGTTGAACCGATCCACCGATTCGTTGAACGCGCGGGCATCCTCGGGCGATGTCGGAGGTTTCGGAATCTTCTCGAGGCGCTCGACTTGCGTCTTCAACTGCCGGATCCGGGATTCGACGGCGCGGAACGCCTCGCGGTATCGGCCCTGCAGCCGTCGGACCTCCGCCCCTTGCTCGGCGATCCGGTCGAGGCGCCGCCACGCCTTCCGGGCCCCGTAGAAATCCCGCCGGCGGGCCTTCCGCAATGCGGCATCGAGCCATGCGACGAGCCGCGGAGAGAGACGCTTTTCCTTCGACGCTTTCCCGAGGTCCGCCGCAATCGTCTCGACGTCCCGAGTGAAGATGCGCACTTGGCGCCAGTTGTCCACCTCGCTCTCGCGGATGAGGCGGTCGATCCGCTCGCGATATCGGTCCAGGGTGCCATCGAGGACGCCGGCGATCCCTTCGACCTTCTTGCGCGCCCGCCCGATCGATTCGAGGAGCTCCGCGGCCTCCGACTCGAAGGACTCCGCGGTCGGCGCGTCGCCGGGAGGCATGGGGTGACGCGATGGAACCGCGGGCCTATTTAGCTTCCTTCGGACGGCTGTCGAAACACTGTTCACGGCGGTTTCATATCGTGTCGAAGGCCATCCCGGTTCCGTGGGGATCGTCCACGACATCGGTCACATCGTGCTGCCCGTGGACGAGATGGAGAAGGCTCTGTCGTTCTACCGGGATCTCCTCGGGTTGCGCGTGGTCGGCAAGGGGAGCCCCGTTTGGACCGTGATCGAGACCGAGGGAGGCCAGCTCACCCTGTGGCGAACGACCGAGATTCCGAAAGTGGCCCTCGGTCCGAACGGCGATGCCAGTCCGTTCGAATTCCACGTGGACAACTTCGAGATTGCCGCCTCGGCCTTGGAGTCGAAAGGGATCCGCGTTCGACGCGACGGAGCGCACGCGGGAACGATCTGGGACCCGTTCGGGAACGTCCTGCGCCTCCACGACCACCGCGAGTGAGTTTCATCGCTCCACGTCGAAGTATATCCGCACCGTCACGCGGTACGACTTCACCTTCTTCCCATCCAGTTCCATCTCGAGCTCGGACACGCGCGCCCACTTCTGGTTCCGCACTGTCTCCGCCGCGCTCGCCACCGCATTCTCCGCTGCCTTCGCAAAGCTCGTCGGCGAGGAGCCGGCCACGTCGATGATCTTTTGCACCATTCCGAATCCACCGGATCCGGATGGTCAACCCGGCACATGGCCCCTTCGGTTCAACGGCCCTTCGAGCCTTGTAGCCACATCGTAGCAGATGAGGTTAAGTATGTCAAGTGTAATGCATGCAATACATGCAAAACCGGACGGTGCGAAAACCGACGATCTCGCTCCGCCTTCCGCCCAAACTTCTCTCGGAGGTTGATGATCTGGTCGGTCGAGCACACATGAAGTCGCGGACCGAGTTCCTGGAACGGGCAATCGAAGCCTACGTCCAAGACCTTCGGGAGTCCAAAGTAGTCGTCGTCCGAAACTGGACGGAAGCCAAAGCCCGAGGGGCCATCGTGAAGTATCTGCGGCGCAAGCCATCCGCGTTCGTGTCCGAGATCTGCGAGGCCTTGGGCATCGACTTCGAGCTCGCCTTCCGCGTCGTCCGCCGCCTGATGGAGGATGGAATCGTTGACCGAGCTCCGTGATCCGGGCGATGCCGTGGTGGGTGAGAAACTGGTCGCGGTCGGGCGGAAGATTGGCAAGGTCCACTTGATTCCGCAGACCTCGTCGCACCGCGCCCAGGCGGTGTATATCTGGGGCAAGCCGGCCCGTTGTTTCATCGACATTTCGATTCGACTGCGGTCATGAGGCCGGGCGGACCGCAAAGACTTAAGTGGCGGGAGCCACTCGCGCGTTCCAATGCAGATTCGCCTGCTCGAGAAACAGAAGGATTCCGTTCGTCTGGAGATCGTGAACGCCGACGACACGGTCATTTATCCGCTCATCACGGCCCTCTTGAAGGATCCGGATGTCGAGGACGCGTTGTACTACACGGGCCACCCGCAGCTCGACAAGCCCGTCCTGACGATCAAGGTGAAGAAGGGCAACCCGCAGGCGGCGCTCAAGCGCGTCGCCGAAGGACTCGCGGCGGATTTCGGCGGGGCGAAGAGCCTCCTGGAGAAGGAGCTCGCGTAGGCCCATGGAACGCGACGTCGGGATCGAAGGCTACCTGACGTCGACGCCGGGGCTCGGCGGCACGATCAAGGCGAGTGCGGACGACTTCGTGGTGGACGAGATCTCGTCCCCGCCGACGCCGGCCATCGATGGTCGGTACACGATCGTCGCGCTCCGCGTCCGCAACTGGGAGACGAATCGCCTGGTGCGGGAACTCGCCCGAGCGCTGCACATCAGTCGCCGCCGGATCGGATTCGCGGGGACCAAGGACAAGCGGGCCCTCACAACGCAACTCTTCTCCTTTGAGAACGTCCCACCCGAGACGATCAAGGCCCTGCGGATGAAAGACGTCGAGGTCCTCGATGTCTCACGCTCGGGCCGCCCGCTGGAAATCGGAGACCTGGTCGGGAATCGGTTCCAGATCGTCGTTCGGGACCTCACCGTGGCGGTGGATCGGGTGAATTCGATCGCCGAAGAGACCGCCCGCCAGATCCGTTCGTTCGGCGGCTTCCCCAATTTCTTCGGAATCCAGCGGTTCGGCTCGGTTCGAGCGATCACACACGTCGTAGGCCGGCACATCGTCCGTGGGGAGTTCAAGGAAGCCGTCCAAACGTATGTTGCGAATCCGATCGAAGGAGAAGGTTCGGAATCGTACGAGGTCCGCGCCGCACTCCGGGACACGGGGGACGTCCACGCGGCCCTGCGGTCGTATCCGAAGTCGTATGGCTTCGAGAAGGCGATTCTCAATCGTCTGGCGTCTCGTCCCGACGACTATGTTGCCGCCCTACAAGTGCTTCCGTTCAATCTCCTCCTCATGTTCGTCCATGGGTACCAGTCGTACGTCTTCAACCGGGTGCTGAGCGAACGGCTGCGTCGCGGCCTGCCGATCCACGAGCCCGTGGCCGGGGACTTGGTGCTCCCGGCGGACCGACGCGGTCTTCCGGACCGGGATCGGACGATCGACGTGACGTGCGATAACCTCGACCGGGTGGCGGATCGATGCCGCGAAGGAAAAGCCTGGGTCAGCGCGATCCTCTTCGGGTCCGAATCCGAGTTCGCGGGCGGAGAAGTGGGCCAAATCGAGAAGGAGATCGTGGCGACCGAGGGCCTTCGCCCGGAGGACTTCATCATCCCGGACATCCCGCGGATTTCCTCGAAGGGCTCGCGGCGCGAGATCCTCGCGCCCCTCCATGATTTTTCGATCCGCCCGACGGCGGGTGAGTTGAATCTATCGTTCGCATCGAACCGCGGAAGTTACGCGACGTGCCTCGTCCGTGAGTTCACGAAGGCCGAGTAGCCGCCGTCTCACGTCCGGATCTTCGTCCAGAGGTCCGCGAACCGATCGACGGCGTCGTCATGGAAGCTCGACTGGTTCGCCAGGAGGAGCTTCCGGACTTCCTCCAGGTCCTTGATCGTGAAGACGCTCTCCCGCTCCCGTTTCGTCCGGACGAGCAGGTCCCGATGCATCAGCTTCTGGAGGTGATACGACAGGGTCGACTTCGACACGCCGACGGATGCCTGCAGCTCCGCAAACGTCCGCCCGTCGTACGTCAGGAGTTCCACGAGGATCTTCCTGGGGACATCTTGACGCAGCACCGCCAGGATCCGTCGCTGCGCCTCGACGAACGCGCGGGCGATGAAGTACCGCTTCCGATGGCCGTCCTCCTCGGCCTTCAGGACGCCGTTGCGCTCGAGGTATCCGAGGTGGTACGACAGCATGCCGGTCGACATCCCGAGCGCATGTCCGATCCGCCGCAGGTGGACCCCCGGGTTCGCGACGAGGAAATCGTAGATCCTGCGGCGGCTCTCCAGTTCCAGGCCTTCCGTCATCCGATCACCGCAGCAAGGCGAGGTACAACGAGACGAGGACCGCGAGGTTCAGCGCGAGCCACTCCGAACCGACGGACGAGACGGCCATCGTCGCCATCTCGACGAGCAACCAGAGCCCTTCGATGAGGAAGATGCCGAACGCACCGGTCAGGAGCAGGAAGCGTCGCTCGCGGTGACGCATGTACGACTGCACGGAGACGGTCGCCAGGATCGCGGCGAACCCAGCGAACGAAACCCTGAGGAACACGTCCAGAGGGCCCATCTAGCGCGCAATGATGGTTCCTCGGTAAGATACTTTGCGTACGCCGGTCGAAGGAGGGTCTCGGAGGCGACGGGAGGCGGGTTCGAGGTGCGTCCTAACGAGTTCCCCGTCTGGACCAAAATCCCCTTATCCGGGAAGCGACACTAGTTGGTGGAGGGAGGACGGCACGGACGCGCGCGCATTTCTCGCGAAGGCGGCGGCGACCTTTACGGTGCTTTCGCTTATCCCCGTCGCCCTGAGCGGATCTGCCCCCTCTCACGCGTCCCCCGTCCTCCGACCTATTTCGGATTCGGATGGGGGCAGCGCGCCCGTCGGCGACATCCCCTGGCCCACCGCGCTCTTCGCCGCGTTCACGTACGACCGGGGCCACGTCCTCGGGACCTACGTCCGGTTCGCGTACAACGCGACCTCGGGTGCGGCCACGTCGGTCTTCGGCGGCGTCGCGGGCGAGACGCCGGTGCCGTACCTGGATTCGATCGCGATCGACGGCTTCGCTCCCGCACGGTCCGCCGCGGCCCACGGGCCGATCTTCGAGGCGGACGGCTATCTCGTCACCCTGACGGCCCACGATGACCCGACCGGGCTCTTCGAGATCCGCAGCGAGATGGCCCGCGTCGTGACGATCGAACTCCCGGCCTCGGCGACGAACATCTCGCTCACGTCCGCGAAGGGATTCGCGCGCGCATCGACCGTGTCCTTCGCGATCGAGGGCGGAGAGGCGCGGTTGTTCCTCGGTTCCGGATCCTTCAACGTGACGGGCAGGCGAGTCCTCGCAGAGATGGCGAGTCCCGATCTCCTCGTGTTCAAGTCCGTGCCGACGGCCTCGACGAACAAGGCGGAATGGAGGGCCGTCCTCGACGCGATTAGTGCGGGCCAGGTCGTCGCCGAGCTGGACCTCGTCGCCACGTCGGATGGCCACTGGATGGAGAACCCGGCGCGGTACCGGATCGACGTCGCGGCATGGCCTCTCGCGGTCCGACCGCGCGCCGCATCGGCCCAAGTCGATTCCTTGCGTCCCGGGGGTGCGATCGTCCTCTTCGCGTTCGACCCGAATACGATGCCCACGGATGGATCCGCGCAGATCAGCGTGACCGCGAACGGAGATGCGGTGAACCGTTCGGACGACACGCTCACCCTGTTCTACACGTTCGATTCGGTCGCGCGGAACGCATCGTACACCCTCCTTCCGCTTCCGGGGACCGTCGTGGCGGTCTATCTCCCGTCGCTCTCGGCGGTGTCGGTCGACATCGTCAGCACCCCGCCGCCGGCGCCGCGACCTGCGTTCGATGCGGGATCGGAAGCGGCAATGGTCGCCGCGCTCGCGATCGTCTCCCTCGCGGCGGCTCACATGCTGCGCCGCAAAGAGAAATAGCGAGGATCGACGTTTTCATCGGGACCGGCGAACCGAGGTCCGGGACCGCGCACCTACAAATATCGCCGCCGGCATCGCCGCATCCATGCCCACGGACGATGTCTGCGGGGTGCAGGGTTGCGGGAAGGAAGCGAAGCGGTCCCTCTCGACGAAGAAGGTGAAGGAAGCCCTCCCCGAGCTCAAGCTGATCGGTGAACCGCGGCGCGTCCATCTGTGCAAAGACCATTACAAGCAATTCCGGAAGAAGACGAAACAAGAACGGGAGCTCGATCGGGCCGCCTGGCAGTAGCCCGACGGGCGCATCAGTCGAACACGAGCTCCCGCAGGCCGGTCTTTTCGTTCAACCGGCGATTGAAATGAATCGTGTCGAACCGCGCGAGCTGGATCTCGTTGACCACGGCGGTCTTCGCACGGAACAGATGGCCTCCGATCGCGCCGTGGTCCCGTCGGCCGAGCGCGGCGTGGAGGTGGAGCTTCGGGTCCGCCCGCATCGCGATGCTGCCATGGAGGGCCAGCAGCTCATGGCGTTCCGTGAACGGGGTCTTCTCGTAGCCCTTCGGTCCGAAGAACCCGATCTCGAAGTCTTGGAGCATCCCGATCCCCCAGACCACGGAGCCGCTCTCGATGCGGTGCTTCTGGGCGGCGGCCTCGAGGCTCGGGACCAAGTCCTCCCCGTCGGACAGTTTCACGACGACGACATTCCCTTCCTGTTTTGTCTCCATGGATTCACCGTGTGAGGAGCGCCTCGGACCGGATCTTCAATCGTCGCTCGACGGCCTTCGCGAGGTCTTTCGCGCCGCTGAAGGCCGTGTACACCTTTCGCGGGCGACACGCCTCGATGAACGTCATGACGTCCTCGAAGTCGCCGTGGTCGCTGAGCGGGAACTGCGCGTCGAGGCCGTATCGATGGGTGTAGTCGAAGAACGCGCACCATCCGCTCACGTACGCGACCTTGAGGCCGATCGAGCCGAGCCACGAGACGCTGTGGTCGAGCGGCGGCCGCAACCATCCCGGGGGAAGCACATACACGCGCGGATCGGTCCGCTCGCTCTCCGCGAGTTCGGACAGCCGGCGGTATTGGAGCTTGATGCCATATGCGCCGTACAGATCCGCGAGGTCCGCGATCTTGTCCGAGACGGCGACCTCGACGCCGAGCCGGTTCACGAGCGCGATCAGCTCCTGGCTCTTGCCGAACTCGTATCCGCCGAGGGCCACCGGCCCGAGGGCGAGTTCCATCTCGAGCCAGTTCAGCAGATCCGACTCGACATCGTGCTTCGGCGGAAAGTTGTATCCGGGACGTCCGTACGTCGCGTCGACGATCAGGTCCCGGACGAACTCGGGCTGGGCTCGACCGCACGTCGCCCCGCCTTCCGGATTGAAGTCGCCCGTGTACAGGAGATCGTCCACGCGCACCATCGCGCTGCCGAACACATGGCCGGCATCCTTCAGGACGACGCGGAAACCGTTCAGGTCGATCTCCTTGCCGTACGGGAGCGGCTGGCCGGTCCCGCCGCGGCGGACCTTCAGGACCGCGACCGTCTGCGGCGTCATGATCCCTCCGGACGTCAGGTGGTCCATGTGTCCATGGCTGACGACGCTGCCCGGCGTCTTCCGCGCGGGATCGAGGATGACTTCCTTCAGCGCCTCCTGGACGAGGATGCCGCCTTCGTATCGGACGCGCATCACGACCGCCTCGTGAAGATGTACCGCGTCGGCACCCGACGTCGCAAGCCGGTCCAATACTTGCACCGCTCGCAGCGGTACCCGAGGGTCACGGTCCCGCCGTAGACGGTCATGTTGCGCACCTTCTTCAGGCGTGCGCCGCAGACGGGGCACTTGATGAGGGACCGCATTTCCTCGGTGTCCCGACACCGGATCTCCAGGTCGACGAGGCCGGATTCGATCGCGAGGTGCCGGAGTCGCGGCTCCCCGACGCGATACTTCTCGTCGCCTTTCAAGTCTTTCTCAATGAGTTGCTTGAGCCTGCGCTGGCTGTCGACCATCGGCCTGGTGCTGAGGACGCGGACGAGAGAATCCCGGATCCGGTCGTCGCTCGGGATCCGGTACGACGGCATCGGATGCGGACAACCAGGGAGGAGATACTAAAGCTTCCGCGAGCCTGGCTGATTCTGAGCGGGCTTCTCCGGTGACTCTTCGATGCGCGCTCCGGTCGACTAGATCGAGAGGACGAACAGCGTCGCGCCGCCATCTTCATGGTCGAAGGTGATCGGGAAGGCAGGGACGTTCACCTGGATGCCTTCCTCGGCGCCCGCCGGCGGATGGCCGAGGACGCAGTCGACGCGCAGCGTGGCCTGGAGGACGGGGTCGCCCGGCAAGTTCGGGTGGACCTCGATGAGGATCACCAGGACTCCGCCGAAGAAGTTCGGCGGTAGGCCCTGCGGGACCCCGTTGCCATACGATTTCCAGCTCGCGATTCCGATTGCGATCCAGCTGCCGTCGGCAAAGAGTGATCCGTCGGCGAGCCGGTGCTCGAACGTCCCGCCGCCGTCAACGCTGCGGGCGCCTGCGTTGAACGTACCCGTGCCGCTCAGCTGGAGCCGGTCGCCCGTCGCTGTTGAGAGTGCGAAGTCGGGAGCGAAGTCCGGATTGACAGCCGCGAGGAATGCGTCCCCGACGTGAAATACGAACTTGTTCGCCGCTGCCTGCGCACCGCCGCCGAGGACCGTCGCCGCGAACATCAGACCGATGATCGAGAGGACGCCGACCCACGCCCGAGACCTGCTTTGAGTGCCGATGCTTTCGCGATTCATTAGACCCCTCCCCGTACCAGGAGACTGGAACCCGAACCAGGATCGTTGGGGAGCGCATAGACCTTTGCTGCGTCCATTTCCCACCCGAAATGCCGACTGGCCCCATCGGTAACCGCGCGGTTTCGGTCCGGTTATGCAGGATGATCAATCGTCGAGAGTGCGCGCGTCCCAGACTCGGAACTCAATCGTAGACACGGGTCGTAGCGTCTGCATCACGACCGGTTGGGCGACGAGGCGGTAGATGGCGGAGGACGTCGTGACCCATAGGAAGCCGTCCAGGCCCATCTCGACGTCCAGAATCCCGGACACGGCGGTCAGCAGGACCGTTTCGTTCACGACTGACGTCCCATCTGCGGAGAGGGTCAGCTCTCGGAGGCGCGCATCGTTGTAAGCACCGAACATCAGGTGATTCCGCGATCCGGGGAGAAGGGACCCCGTGTAGAAGGCCGCGTTCGTCGGCGCGATCGGGGGCGTCCACCAGTCGAGCGGCAGGACCGGATTCGGACCGTCACGATTCGTGTTCGTGGGAGGGGGCGGCGGCGTCCCGCACGTCGCGGTCGGACCCCATCCGTAGTTGCTCCCGGCGGCGAGCCGGTTCACCTCGTCGTTGCATGTCGGCCCGTTCTCCGTGATGTAGGCGCGACCGGTCACCGGATGCCAGGCGATGCCGAACATGTTCCGGTGGCCGTACGTGTAGACGCGATTCTCCCAGGAAGGGTTGCCGTAGAACGGGTTGTCGGAAGCGGCGCTTCCGTCCGAGTTCATCCGCAGGACCTTCCCGAGGAGGCTCGTCGGATCTTGCGAATGAGACGGGTTCGCGTTCTCGCCGACGAGGGCCCACAGTTTCCCGTCGGGGCCGAAGGCAATCACGCCGCCGTTGTGGTTCGTCGCCGCGCTCAGCGGAGGCATCGACAGGATGACACGGTCGAAGGTCCCCACGTTTCCGTTCGCCGAGATGCGGACGATGCGATTGTAGATCGTCCCGTTCGCGACGTCGTTGTACGTCTGGTATGCGTACACATACGGGGCCGAAGGGAACCCCGGGTCAAGGGCGAGGCCGAGCAGGCCACGTTCGCCTGTGGTCGCCGTGTTCGTGAGCGTGTAGAACGACGTCGGCAGAAGTGCACCGCCCTCGATGATGCGGATGTTTCCCGTGTTCCGCTCCGCGAAGAAGATCCGGCCGTCCGATGCGAAGGCGAGGGCGATCGGCCACGCGAGGCCGGTCTGGACCGGCGAGAGCTGCACCGCGGGGTTGTTCGGGGTTCCACCGCCTCCCGGACGATTGGCCCAGTACCAAAGGGAGGTGAGGGTCGCCAGGACCGCGATGGCCGCGATGACGACCGCCGCGATCAGTGGCCGGCTCCGCGGGTGCACGGAGCCGGAATGCCCCGCCTCCTAAAGCGGCTTGCGCAGGGGTCCATCACTCGGCGAGGGCGACGAGGCGGATCGGTGAGCCCGAGGTCCCTTGCAGGTTCAGGGGCAATGCCAACAGGAAGAAGGCGGAAGACCCGAGCGCCGATAGATTCGCGACGTTCTCGATCACCGGCACGTTCGCCGCGAGGAGCGCGTGATGCGCCGGATACGTCGCGTCGTCGGGGTGGTCGATGTTCGCCGTGTCGATGCCGACGAGGCCCACGCCCAAGTCCAGGAGCAGGTTCGCCGCCGCTCGCGTAAGGCCGGGATTCTCGAAGAGGTATGCGCGCGTGCCCCGATGCCGCTCCCACCAACCGGTGCGAAGGAGGATTGCGTCTCCGTTCCGGTAGGGGCGGGGCGCCGTGCGGATCGAAGACTGCAGGTGCGTCGGCAGAATCCGGCCTTTCTTCGGGAGGCCGCGGACGTCGAGGACGTGACCCGGCACGATGAATCGATCGAGCGGCATCTGATGGAGCTTGCGGCCTTTCGGTTCGAAATGGAACGGCGCATCGACGTGGGTGCCGGTGTGGCTGATCAGGAATAGGGATTCGGCGAAGAACCCGTGGACTTCCCGCGTGGTCCATTGCGTGAATGTCGGCGGCGGATACGCAGGGAACATCTGGGTGTCGGGCCCGATGGCCTGGGACAGGTCGACGACGCGAGAGAATCGGATGATCTGAGATTTCGAAACGATGATCTCCTCCCCGTGCGACGGAGTGCGCCGGATGGACTTAGCCGTTTCCTCGGGCGCACGCTTTTGCGACGAGACGGATTCCGGGGCCCTGTGCCGACGGATCGCCTGGAACGCGTGG
>Ga0209378_1001169_pt1 | contig 18877 bp, 15 predicted proteins | sample GraSoiAngelo_156_FD_186170 | JGI IMG/M metagenome (GOLD analysis project Ga0209378, IMG submission 186170) | Grasslands soil microbial communities from the Angelo Coastal Reserve, California, USA - 14_1009_13_40cm (SPAdes) (version 2) | ecosystem: Environmental > Terrestrial > Soil > Grasslands ...
GCCGCCCCCCCCGCCCCGCGGTGCGGCCCACGAGGAGTGACGTATGACGCACGGATGGCGTTCCGACGATTGGCGCAACGACGACCTGGAGCGATGGCTCGCCCAGGACCGCGAGTCGTGGCGTGGCGACGTCCATCGGGACGAGCCGTGGCGCGTCGATTCGGGCGACGATGCCTGGCGCGGCGGAGAGCACTTCGCGGACTGGCCGGAAGCCTCCGCGGGCCCCGAATACTGGATGTTCAAGCGGGCCGCCGACGGCGAGTGACCGCCACGAAGTAACCGCACGGTGCTCTCCAACCGGGGCACGGCCTCACGCGTGAGGTCGGGCCCCGTCGCTTTGATGCCGCCGCTTGCGAGAGTACACCGGGCGGGATATGCTGCCAGCCGTTTCGCCTCCCGACCAGGTCCCTAGTCATCTGTCACTGGAGTTCCCTCATGTCGAGTGTCACGACCGCCCGCGCGCTCACCTCGCTGCTCCTCGCCGTTCCCTCAGCCGTATCGCTGCCCGCGCAGAAGCCCAAACGGAGCCCCGTGCATTCGGATTCGATCCGCGCGCTGGCCGCCACCCCGTCCGACCCCGCCCTGCGCGCACTCCACTGGCGGCTCGTCGGCCCGTTCCGCGGCGGTCGCGTGGTGGCGGTGGCGGGCGACCCGGTTCACCCGCTGATCTTCTACTTCGGAGCCGTGGATGGCGGTGTGTGGAAGACGACCAACGGCGGCGAGACGTGGCGCAACGTGAGCGACGGCACGTCCGACATCGCGTCGGTAGGCGCGATCGCGGTGGCCCGGTCCGACCCCAATGTGGTCTACGTGGGCGCGGGCGAGGCGGATTGGCGGGAAGACCTGACACACGGCGATGGCATGTGGCGATCGACCGACGGCGGCGAAACGTGGCATCACCTCGGACTCGACGATACGCGCCACATTGCCGTGGTCCGCGTCGACCCGACCAATCCGGACATCGTCTACGTCGCCGCCATGGGGCACGCGTTCGGACCGAACGCCGCACGCGGCGTGTTCCGCTCGAGCGACGGGGGGAAGAGCTGGATGAAGGTGCTGTTCGTCGACGATTCCACCGGCGCGATCGATCTCGCGCTCGATCCGTCCAACGCACGCATCCTGTACGCCGCGCTGTGGAAGAATCAGCGCTTCCCCTGGGGCTTCGCCGCCGGAGGCGGCCGGAGCGGGCTCTGGAAGAGCACCGACGGCGGAGACACCTGGACGGATATCACCGGGAGTCACGGCCTGCCGCCCCGCCCTCTGGGTCGCATCGGCGTCACCGTGTCTCCCGCCAACCCGTCGCGATTGTGGGCCAGCGTGGAAGCGCCGGACTCGACGGGCGGGATTTTCCGCTCCGACGACGCGGGCAAGAGCTGGGAGCGGGTCAACGCCGACCAAAGGTTCATGATTCGCCCGTGGTACTTCTCGTTCGTCACCGCCGACCCGACGGACGAGAATACGGTCTACGCCCTGAACCTCGGCACGTGGCGATCGGTCGACGGGGGCGGGACGTTTTCGCGCATTCGCGTGCCGCACGGCGACTGCCACGTCCTGTGGATCGATCCGGGCAACCCCAAGCGCATGATCGAGGGAAACGACGGCGGCGGAACTGTCTCGTTCGACGGCGGGGAGACCTGGTCGACCCTGTACAACCAGCCGACCGCACAATTCTATCACGTCATTACGGACGATCAGTTTCCGTACCGCATCTACGGCGCGCAGCAGGACAACACCACCGTCTCGATCGCCAGTCGCTCCGATGAGGGGGCGATCACGCTCCGCGACTGGTACGACGTGGGCGGCGGGGAGTCGGGCTACATCGCGCCCCAGCCCGGCGATCCCAGCGTCGTATTCGCGGGAACGTACATGGGGACGCTCACCCGGTTCGACTACCGCACCAAGCAGGAGCGCGACGTCTCGGTCTGGCTCAACAACTACGATGGCCACGCGGCCGCCGACGTGCCGTACCGGTTCCAATGGACCTTTCCTATCGTGTTCTCACCGCACGACCGCAACACGCTGTATGCGACGGCCCAGAAGGTGTTCCGGACCACGGATGGTGGGACCCACTGGCAGGCGATCAGTCCCGACCTCACGCTGCACGATCCCGCCACGCTGGGCCCCGTGGGCGGCCCGATCACCCGCGACATGACCGGCACCGAGTGGTACGCGACGGTCTTCACGTTCGCGGAGTCGCCCGTGAAGGCCGGCGTGCTGTGGGCGGGGTCCGATGACGGGCTGGTGCACGTTTCGGCGGACGGCGGCACGACCTGGCAGGACGCGACGCCCAAAGGACTCGGCAGGTTTACCCGCATGAGTATCATCGAGCCCTCGCATGTCGACGCGGCAGTCGCGTACCTCGCGGCGAACCGGTACCAGCAGGACGACTTTGCGCCGTACCTCTACAAGACCGCGGACTACGGCAAGACCTGGGTGAAGATCACGACGGGCATACCGGACGGGGCGTACACACGCCGCGAGGACCCGACCCGGCGCGGGCTGCTGTTCGCCGGCACCGAGATGGGAATCTACGTGTCGTTCGACGACGGCGCGCGCTGGCAATCGCTGCAGCTCAACCTGCCGCGTAGCTCGGTGCGGGATATTGCGGTCCACGGGAGCGATCTGATCGTCGCCACGCACGGCCGCGCGTTCTGGGTGCTGGACGACATCTCGCCGCTCAGGCAGCTCCAGCCCGCGGTGCGCGGTTCGGCCCTCCACCTGTTCGCACCCGATCCCGCGGTGCGGTTCGCCGGTGGTCGAAGCACCCGCCCGATTCCCTCCGTGGGGGACAACCCGATGCCCGGAGCCGCCGTGACGTACTGGCTCAAGGACCGGCCCGCGGGCGAGGTGACGCTTACGCTGCTCGACAGCGCCGGCACGGTCGTCCGGACGTTCACGGGGAAAGCCGACTCGAGCGCCCGAGACGACAGCGCGACGTATGCGCCGAGCGATTCGGCGGTGCCGGTACGCGCGGGGACCAACCGGTTCGTATGGAACCTGCGGGGCCCGGACGCGAAGAAAGCCAAGGACATCGTCATCGACGAGGGGATGGTCGAAGGGCCGGTGGTGCCGCCGGGCCGCTACGCCGTGAAGCTGACGGTCGGAGGACAGAGCCTGACGCAACCCCTGACGGTGGTGAACGACCCGCGGGTGACCACGCCGCTTGCGGATCTGGCGGCGCAATACGCCCTCACCCTGCGGATCCACGACCGCATCGACTCGCTCGTGGCGGGCCTCGATCGGGTTCAGCAGGCCGAGACGCAGCTCGCGAGCTGGACGGAATGGACCAAGGGACGGCAGGAGGCTGCGCGGATCAAGGCGCAGGCCGACTCGCTCAAGGGCCGGCTCGAGGCCGTGCGTGGCCGCCTGAGCGAGCCGCACGCGCACGCCGACGAATCCACGCTGCACTGGCCGATCCAGATCTACAACCAGCTGTTGACGCTCAACGCCATGGTGCAGAGCGCGGACGCGGCGCCCACGTCCCAGGAGCTGGAGGCATTCGCGGAGCTTTCGGGCAGGCTCGACAAAGAGCTCGCGACCCTCAAGACTATCGAGAGCGACGATCTCGCGGCATTCAATAGGATGCTGCACGATCTCAACGTGCCGGCCGTCGGCGCCGGAGGAGACCAGCGATGATCGTATTCACCTCAGTCTTGGTCGCATCCCTTGCTGCGGGCAGCGACACGCTCCGGGGCTCGGTGGCGGATAGCGCGAGCCATCCCGTGCCCGGCGCCGTCGTCAGTGTGGCCGAGCTCGGCCTGACGATGACCACTCGGGTCGACGGAGTGTTTCAGTTCGCGGGGGTGCCGCCCGGCCGCTACACGGTCGTGGTGCGCCGACCGGGGTACGCACCACTCGTCACTTCTGCGGCGGTTCCGGGGCCATCGGTGACCATCGTGCTGCGACCAAGCGCGCTACACCTGGAGGCGGTAACGGTCACCGCGACCCGATCCGCCATCACTCCCCTTTCTTCGCCGCTGCCGACGGACGAGCTCGCAGGCGAACGGCTCCGGCGCGCGCAAGAGGTCTCACTCGCTCAGGCTCTCGATGAGTTACCGGGCGTCCGCACGATCAGTACGGGAGAGCAAGTCGGGAAGCCGGTCATCCGTGGCCTCGCTGGGCCGCGCGTGCTGGTGCTCGACAACGGAGAGCGACTCGAAGACTACTCCTGGAGCGACGAAGACGGCCCTTCGGTGGACGCCCGACTCGCCGAGCGGGTCGAGGTCATCCGCGGCCCTGCCAGCGTGCTGTATGGGTCAGATGCCGTTGGCGGCGTGATCAACGTGATTCCCAACGATGTGCCCGATGGCCGCGGCCGCGCGCCATTCGCACGGGCCGCCGCAGAGCCGTACGGCGCGACGAACAACGACGAAGTCGGAACGATACTCCGCGCCGAGGGCGCCACCGGCCGATTGGGCTGGAGTTTGACCGGTATCGGGCGCCGGGCCGACAACTTCCACACCCCGCCTGGCAACGACTCCACACCCACCGGCGAGCTGTTCAATACGGGGTTCCATGCGATCAACGGGGAGGCGGAAGCCGGTCTGCGCGGAGATCGAAGCACGGTGACGATCCGGTATGCCAGATACGGCGGCAGCTTTGGGTTGCTCGACGGCCCTCCGGTGCCAGACGACAACGTCAACGGCCCACTGCGGCGCCTGTCCGACAATCGCCTCCAGCTCACGAGCAACACGGTGCTCGGCGGTGTGCGGGTGGAAACGAAGTCCCAGTGGCAACGCCATTCCCTCCAGGAGGTCTCGGATCAGAGCCGCAACGGCGACTCGACACCTACCTTCGACCTACTGCTGAACACCTACTCGACCGATGTCCTGCTGCACCACACGGGCCGTGGCGGCCTAACGGGGATCGTTGGCGTGTCCGGGCTCTACCAGGACAACCAGACTCGCGGCGATATACCCCTCGTGCCGGCCGCGCGCACGACGGGCGGCGCCATATTCGCGCTGGAAGCCCTCACACGGGGTCGATGGACGGTGATGGTGGGGGCTCGCGGCGATGCGCGCCACTTGAGCGCCGATTCCAACGCATCCCTCAGGATGTCGGCGCAGACGCGAAACGCCGCAGCGTTCAGCGGAGATGCCGGTGTCGTGTATCGCCCCGCGTCGGAGGTTGCCGTCGCCGTGAACGTCGGTCGGGCCTTCCGGGCGCCGACCCTCTTCGAGCTCTTCACCAACGGACCGCACCTCGGCGAGGATCGTTTTGAGATCGGGCTGCCGAGCGCGCGACCCGAGGTGAGCCTCAATACGGATCTGAGCATCCGCTGGCAGAGCGCTCGTGTGCTCGGCGAGCTGGCCGTGTACCGCAATCAGATCGACGACTACCTCTACATTGCTCCGACGGGCCAGACAGATTCGGCGTCGTCGCTCCCGATCTACCGTTATCAACAGGCCCAGGCGCTGCTCCTGGGGGCGGAAGCAGGAGTGGAAGTGGTCGCGACGAGCTTTCTCACCCTCCGCGGCCGGTTGGACGCCGTGCGCGGCACTAACGAGGATGTGGGGGGTCCGCTCCCGCTCGTGCCGCCGCCGCGCGCGGATGTCGGAGCAGAATGGCACGCGACGGGGCTGCGCTGGGCCGACCGCGTGTACCTGAGCACGGACGTCGAGACCGTGGCACGGCAGACGCGCTTGGGCCCGTTCGACACGCAGACGCCGGCGTACCACCTGACTAGTCTCGGCGCAGGGCTCGAGCAGGCCATCGGCGGTCATCCACTGCGCCTCGACCTGCGTGTGCGCAACGCGGGAGACGTCCGCTACACTGACTTCCTCAGCCGCTACAAGGCGTTCGCTTTCGGCGAAGGACGGAACGCAATCCTACGAGTTTCAATCGGGGAATAACAGAAAGGCGACCGGACCGCCGTGAGAATCGCCGCCGTTTTGGGTGTGGCGCTCGTTGCCGCGCCGCCCGCCGTGGCCCAGTTTCGTCCAAAGGACTTCGACGCCTACGTGGCCAGGGCGCTCCAGACCCTCCAGACACCGGGCGCGGCCGTCGCCGTCGTGAGGAATGGCAAGGTGCTCTTCGCGCGCGGGTACGGTGTGCGCTCGCTCGGCGATAAAAGCCCGGTGGACGCACATACGCTCTTTCAGATCGGGTCCAACACCAAGGCCTTCACCACCGCGTCGCTCGCCATGCTGGCGGACGAGGGCAAGCTCTCCTGGGACGATCCGGTGACGCGGCTGCTTCCGGGGTTCCAGCTGTACGACCCGTACGTCACCCGGGAATTCACGATCCGCGACCTGGTGACGCACCGTAGCGGCCTGGGACTGGGCGCGGGCGACCTGCTCTGGTTCCACTCCAACTACAGCCGTGCCGAGATCGCGTACCGCATCCGCTTCGCGCGGCCGGTCTCGAGCTTCCGCAGCCAGTACGCCTACGACAATGTGCTCTATATCGTGGCGGGCGAGTTGGTCGCGGGCGCCGCGGCCGCCGCTGGCGTGAGCTGGGACGACTTCGTGCGCCAGCGCATCTTTGTACCTCTCGGCATGAGCGAAACCGGCACGACGACCGCGGTCTTCACGTCGAGCGCGAACGCGGCCACGCCCTACGCCATCGAGGGCGGGCGACTCCAGAGCGTTCCCGTCGACTCCGTGGAGAACATCTCGCCCGCAGGCGGCATCGCGTCCAACGTGACCGATCTCGCGAAGTGGCTGATCTGCCGACTCGACTCGGGACGGTACGCCGGAGGTCGCCTGTTCAGCGAGCGGCAGGCGCGCGAGATGTGGTCCAGCCAGACGATTCTGCCGATCGCGGACCCGCCCCCGCCGCTCGCCGCGTTGCGGCCGAGCTTCTCCGAGTACGGCCTGGGGTGGCGGCTGCGCGACTATCAGGGACGCAAGCTCGTATCGCACACCGGCGGGCTCGCGGGCATGACGTCGCAGATCACGCTCGTGCCCGCCGAGAAGCTCGGCATCGTCGTCCTCACTAATTCGGAGTCCGATCTGATGGCAGCCCTCACCTATCGCCTGCTGGACGACCTGCTCGCCGCCCCCAGCCCGCGAACCGATTGGGTCGCGGCCTTCGCGGAGGCGGCGCGCCTCGGCCGGGCGCAAGCCGACTCGACCGTGCGCGCCGCCCAGGCGACGCGCGACTCCGTGTCCCGACCGTCCCTCCCGCTCGAGCGGTATGCCGGCCACTACCACGATGACCTGTATGGCGACGCGGATCTGGCGCTCGAAGGCGGCAAACTCGTGCTGCGATTCAGCCGGTCTCCCGCCTTCATCGGCGATCTCGAGCACTGGCAGTACGACACGTTCATCGCACGCTGGCGCACCCGGCACCTCGAGGACGCGTACGTGACGTTCGCGCTGAATCCGGACGGCTCCATCGACCGGTTCCAGATGGCGGCCGTCTCGCCGCTCGCCGATTTCAGCTTCGACTACCAGGATCTCCTGTTCCGGCCGGCTCGAGGAGCGCCCGCGGCCGGAGGCGGGGTGGTGCGATGACCACGGTGCAAGGCGGCCGCCGACGGGCGGCCCCGGACCTGGAGCCCGCGGATTTCCGGGCGCTTCTCGACCATGCCGCGGCCATTGCAACGGAGCACTGGAAACGCCAGCCGGAGATGCGCGCGTACACCCGCCCCCCGGAGGAGCTGGTCGCGGCATGGCGCGCCGCGCCCCTCCCCGAACGCGGGGAGACCCTCGACCGCGTGCTCGACAAGATCGCACGTGAGGTCGTGCCCTACCCGCTCGGCGTGGGTCAGCGTCGCTGGTGGGGGTTCATCAATTCCCCCCCCCACCCGGTGGGGATCGCGGCCGAATTGATCGCGTCGACGCTCAAGAACAACTGCGCCGGGACGAGCCAGATGGCCGTCCACGTGGAGCTCACGGTCATGGACTGGCTGGCCCAGCTCGTGGGCCTGCCGCGCGGGAGTGGCGGCCTGCTCGTGAGCGGGGGCTCGATGGCCAACCTCGTCGGGCTGGCGGCGGCCCGCGAGGCCAAGCTGCCCGGCAGCCGCCGTCGCGGCCTACGGGGCGCCGCGCGCCAGCCCACCCTCTACGCGTCCACCGAAGCGCACTCGTGCATCCGCCGGGCGGTCGAGCTGCTCGGCCTCGGGAGCGACGCGCTGCGGCTCGTGCCCGTCGACCGCGAATACCGCATGGATGTCGGCGCGCTGCGCGCGCTGATGGCCGCCGACCGGGCCGCGGGACTCGAGCCGATCTGTGTGGTCGCAAGCGCCGGGACGGTGAATACCGGCGTGGTGGATCCCCTGGCCGCGATCGGGGACGTGGCCCGGGAGCACGGGTGCTGGTTCCACGTGGACGGGGCCTACGGTGCGGTGGGCGCCGCGCTACCCGAGCTCGCCGCCCTGTATCGTGGCATGGAACGCGCTGATTCCGTCGCGATGGATCCGCACAAGTGGCTGTATGTCCCCTATGAAGCGGGCGCCACCCTGGTACGCGACCCGGCCACGCTCCGAGCGATGTTCGCGCATCGCGCGGAGTACCTGGCGCTCGAAGAGGACTCTTACCTCGAGGGACCGGTCTGGATCTCCGACCTGGGCCCGCAGCTCACGCGCGAATTCCGCGCCCTGAAGGTCTGGGCAGTGATGCAGGCGGTGGGCCTCGAGCGGTATCGAGAGCTCTGGCGCAACGACATCGCCGTCGCGCGGGAGATCGTCCGGCTGGCCGCGCGCCAGCCCCGCCTCGAGGTGCCGGCGGCGTCGGACCTGAGCTGCTTCTGTGTGCGATACGTGCCCGGCCGGGGTGACGCCAACGCGTTCAACCGTACTCTGCTCGATCGCACCCATCGCGACGGGCGGATGTTCGTCTCCGGGACGATGCTCGACGGCCGGTTCGTGCTGCGCGGGTGCGTGACGAATTTTCGCTCGACGCTCGCCGATGCGGAGATTTGCGTGGCGACGATCGTGGAACTGGGCCGCCATCTCGAGGAGGAACACGCCTGAACAGCGAATGGCAGCGCGACCCTCTCGCTCGTGCCCGGGTGAGACTCGCGGCGGCGGTGATCGCGTTGATCGCCGCCGCCGTGCTTCTCTCCTACGAGATTCCCCCCGTCCCCACCTGGTTCTACGTGTTCGCGTGGTATCCCACCCTCGTCGTGCTCGACCAGGTGGTCGTCCTGCTGGGCGGCGAGTCGCTGCTCGGACGCCCTCGCGAGCTCGTTCTGATGCTGTGGTGGTCGGCGGTCATCTGGTTTGTCTTCGAGGCGTGTAATTTTCGTCTCCAGGACTGGTACTACGTGTTCCTGCCCGCGAGTCGGCTCGAGCGCTGGCTCGGCATCACCATCTCGCTCGCGACGGTGGTCCCCGCTGTCCTCCTGGGTGAACGCGCGCTGGACCGACTCGCCGTGTGGCGCGACCTGGGCTGGCGGCCAATGGCGCTTCAGCGAAAGCACTTGCAGGTCGCCGGCTGGACGGGCTGGGGCCTGCTCGCGGCGGCGCTGGCCTTCCCTCGGCTCCTTCACCCGCTGACCTGGGGCGCCGTGTGGCTCATCGTCGAGCCGCACCTGTACACGCGCGACCCGGAGCGCTCGTTGTTCGCCGACGCCCAGCGCGGGCGCTGGGGGCGGATCTCCCGGCTCATGGCCGCGGGGCTGTTCGCGGGCGTGTTGTGGGAGACGTTCAACTCGGTGTCGCGCGGCCGGTGGATCTATACGGTGCCGTTCCTCGAGAGTCTCAAAATCTTCGAGATGCCGCTCGTGGGCTTCCTGGGTTTCCCGTTCTTCGCCCTCGAGGTATGGTCGTTGTACCATTTTCTCGCCTCGACGACCACGCGGCGGACGCTCGTCGCCTCGGCGGCGTTCGCCCTGCTCGTGTTGGCCGGGATCGATCACTGGACCGTGAGCTCGACCGAGCCACAGCTGGCGGATCTGCCCGGAGCGCCGAACGCCGTGTTGTATCGAGTGCGCGAAGCGGGGTGGACCGACGTGTTTCGGCTCGCCCGGGCTCCGGTGGCCGAGATCGCTTATCGCGCGAACCTGAGTCCGAAAGATGCGCGCGCGGTGCGCGACGCCGCGGAGCTCACGATTCTTCGCGGGATCGGCACGGCGCACGCGGCGAGATTGATCGGCGGCGGCATCAGCTCGGTGCCGGATCTCGCGGCCGCGACCCCCGACTCCGTCTGGCGTCTCGTGCGCGACGGCCCGCGACCCACACTGGCCGAAGTCCGGGTGTGGGTGCGGGCGGCGCGGAAGCAGGCGGGCGCTACGCCACCACGCGCTGCGCCGGTCGTACCGGACCCGACCCGGCGCGGGTCTTGATGATCGCCGCGGCGATCTCCTCCATGTCGGCCGGGGTGAGCTCGAGCGTCGCCGCACCGATCCACCCGTTCACCTGCTCCGGCGTCCGGGCGCCGACGATCGCTCCCGTGACGCCCGGCCAGGCGAGCGTCCAGGCGACCGCGACCGCCGATACGGTCGTGGCATGCCGCCGGGCGATCGGCTTGAGCGCGTCGCGCAGCGCGAGGTTCCTGCTCAGGTTCGGCTCCTGGAACTGCGCGCTGCGACGACGCCAATCATCGGTGGGGAATGCGGCGACTCGGGCGGCCGTGAAGCTCTCGGTGAGGAGGCCCGATTGCATCGGACTGTACGCGATGACCCCCGTGCCGTGCTCCGTACACCAGGGGATCTCGCGTTGGGCGGCATCGCGACGGATCAGCGAGTAGGGCGGCTGCAGCGAATCCACGTGCCGGATCGGCTCGCAGCGCGCCAGCAGCGCGACATCGAAGTTCGACACGCCCACCGCGCGGACTTTGCCCTGTTCGACGAGCCGGACCATCGCTTCCCAGGACGCTTCGACCGGCGTGCCGGTCTCGTCAGGCCAGTGGAACTGATACAGATCGATCCGCTCCACGCCGAGCCGCCGGAGTGACGCCTCGGCCTCGCGCCGGATCGATTCGGGCTCGAGCGTGCGCCGCGGATCCGCCATGCGGTCGCGCTCGTCCCACACGAGACCGCACTTGGTGAACACCAACGGGCGATCGTTCGGCGGCAGGCTGCGGAGGAGCCGTCCGACGACTTCTTCGGAGTGACCCAAGCCGTACACGGCCGCCGTGTCGATCCAGTTCACGCCCAGCTCGAGCGCGTGCCGCATCGTTGCGAGCGACTCGGCGTCGTCCTGCGGTCCCCAGCCGAACGCCCAGCCGCCACCTCCGATGGCCCAGGCGCCGAAGCCGACCGTCGTGATCTCGAGCCCGCTCGTGCCGAGCGGACGGGTAGGCAACGTCATGGGATGCTTCTCCTTTTAGTTCAACGTGATGGAATCAGCAGCACCTTACCGGTCGTCTTCCGGCCCTCGAGCTGGCGGTGCGCTTCCGCCGCCTCGGCGAGCGGGAACGTGTGCGCGATGCGCAGCTTGAGCTTGCCGTCGTGGACCCAAGCCAGCACGTCGCCGGCGCGCGCGAGGAGCTCGGCGCGCGTCGCGATGTAGTTCGCGACCGTCGGACGGGTCAGGTATAGCGATCCCTTCTGGTTCAAAACCTGGGGGTCGAACGGCCCCACGGGACCGCTCGACTGGCCGAACAGCACCATCATGCCGCGGGGCTGCAGGCAGTTCAGGCCCTTTTCGAACGTGGTCTTGCCGACCGAGTCGTAGACGACCTGGAGGCCCGCGCCCGCCAGCCGCTTCACCTCCACCTCGAAGTCCTGCTCGGTGTAGAGGATCACGTCGTCGGCTCCGGCGGCGCGTGCGAGCGCGGCTTTCTCGCGCGTGGAGGCGGTGCCGATTACGCGAGCTCCGCGGGCCTTCGCGATCTGGCAGAGCAGCAATCCCACGCCGCCGGCCGCCGCGTGCACCAAACACGCATCGCCGGGCTTGAGGGGGTACGTGCTGGTCGCGAGGTAGTGCGCGGTCATCCCCTGGAGCATGGCGGCCGCGCCCTGCTCGGCGCTCACCGCGTCGGGCAGCGCGACCACCCGGTCGGCCGGCACCACGGCATACTCCGCGTAAGCGCCGAGCACGCCCGTATAGGCCACGCGATCCCCCACCCGCGGCGCGGTCACCCCCGCGCCGACGGCGGTCACGGTCCCGGCCGCCTCCTGGCCGGGCGTGAACGGCAGTGGCGTCTTATAGTGTCCGGTCCGTTGGTATACGTCGATGAAATTGATCCCGGCGGCTTCCACGCGGACGACCACCTGGCCGGGACCGGGCGTTGGCGCCGGCACCTCCTCGAGCTGGAGTACCTCCGGCCCGCCCCAGCGGTGCACCCGTATCGCTTTCATCGCGCTCCCTTCCCGAGGCGAACGTTCCGCGGAACACCTGTGTTCCGCTGAGGGTTAGCTCGGGTATGAAAATCTCATTCATCGGACTCGGCAACATGGGTCTGCCGATGGCGCGCAACCTGCTCCAGGCGGGCCACAAGCTCACGGTTTACAACCGCACGTCCGCCCGCGCCGATGCCCTCGCGTCGCTCGGGCCCACCGTGGCCGACAGCCCGGTCGCGGCCGCACGGGGCGCCGACGTGCTGTTCACCATGCTGGCGGACGACGCCGCGCTCGAGAACGTGATGCTGGGCGATCAGGGCGCGCTCGGAGCCCTGCCCCGAGGCGCGATCCACGTTTCGCTCAGCACCATCAGTCCGGCCCTCGCGCGGTGGCTCGATGAGCGGCACCGGGTCGCCGGACAGACGTATGTCGCGGCGCCGGTGTTCGGCCGTCCCGAGGCCGCGGCGGCGAAGCAGCTGTGGATCGTGGCCGCCGGCCCCGCGGCTGCGATCGAGCGGTGTCGCCCCCTGTTTCTGGCGCTGGGACAAGGGGTCATCCTCGCGGGCGAAGCTCCACCCCGCGCCAACGTCATCAAGCTCGCGGGGAACTTCCTGCTCGCCGCCGCCATCGAAGCGATGGGGGAAGCCTTTGCCTTCGCGCGCAAGAACGACGTCCCACCGACCGATCTCCTCGACGTCGTCAACGGTCACCTGTTTCGCTCGCCGATCTACGAGAACTACGGGAAGCTCATCGCCGAAGAGCGATACGAGCCCGCGGGCTTCAAGCTCACGTACGGGCTGAAGGATATCCGGCTCGTGCTCGGGGCGGCAGACGCCGTCGCGGCGCCGATGCCGCTCGCGAGCCTGATGCACGATCGCTACATCTCGGCGGTCGCGCGCGGTTGGTCGGAGATCGATTGGGCGGGGCTGGCGCGCGTGGCGGCCGCGGACGCGGGATTGTGAATCGCGTCGAATGGGTGGCTGCCCACCCACCCGATCGTGTGTAGACGTTCGGGACGCTCTCGCAGTACACTGCGCCCAATGAGATCATCCATGTGCACGTGCAACCCCTGTCTCAATAAGCACCGGTCACCCGACCGACTGCGTGGGTTGCTCGTGTAGCTAGACCCGTTTTCGACGGATCGCAAACGCCCCCACGCCACTGACGACTGGGGGCGTTCGATTCTGAGGCATGATCACCGACTGAATGGAGACGCATGATGCTTCGTTCCATAATGATTCGGCTTCCGTTGTTCGTCGCCATCTGTGGTATTCTGGCGGCCGCGCCGCGCCCGTCGGTCGTCCCGCCCCCGCCCCCGGCCCCGCCCCCGCCCCCCCCGTCGCGGCTGTCGTTCCGCACCGCGTTTGACGGCGTGGCAGCCGACGGCGTGCACTGTCTGTGGCAAGGGTCGGTCGACGGCGCCGCACGCGGCACCCTCACGCTCGCGCTGCGCCAGGTCGAGGACCCGGTTGCCGCAGCCAACCCCGTGTGGCACGTCGAGTCTCACTGGAGCGTGCGCGATACCGCCGACGGGGGACAGCGTTCGTTCACTGCCGATCTCGAGGGCATGATCGATTGGAAGGCGGGCGGCGTCCGCCTTGCCGGTGTGATCACGGACGGTTGGGCGAAGGGAGCGTGGGTAGAAGTTACGGGGCGACTCGTTGCCGGAGACCTGGCGGGAACGGTGACGATCTCGCCCGCGCTCGTCCGCCGATGAATCGATCGTTTCGGGCGCGTGCGGGGCTCTTGGCGCTCATGTGCGTAACCGGGCTCGCCGCCGCCGGACGGGTGGATGCTCAGGGGACGGCTGCATCGATGGGCGCGAAACCGGACGACGCTCCCCGTGCGCTCGTGCTCTCAGACCAGGCGCGGCGGTTTCTGCTGCTTCAGTACCGGGGGTACCCGACGGAGTTCATGGGCTGCATGATCGGCTCCGTGAGGGGGCGAGCGGTGGTCGTGGATCGCATCGCGCCTGCCGACGTCGACCCCGCGCAATCGACGGCCACCTGGGTAGTGCCCCGTCAGACCTGCGAGAGCGCCGGGTGGACGGGGACCGTGGGAACGATCCACAGCCACCCGTCCGCGGAGCGATGCTGGTATTTCTTCCCGGGCACCGGGGTCCCGAGCTCCGATGGAGTGTCGTTCCTCTCGACCGCCTATCCGGTGGACGCGATCATGTGCGGCGACCGGATCGTGTGGATCAATCGAGCGCTCGCCGAGCAGGAGCTCACGCTCACCCGCCCGCGATCGCCGGAATGACGGTCACTTCGTCCCCGTCTTGGACGGGCGCCGCGAAGCCTCCGCGGAAGCGGACGTCCTCGTCGTTCAGGTAGAAATTCACGAACGGATAGGGCTTCCCCTGGTCGTCTCGGAGCCGCGGGGCGAGCGTGGGATAGCGCGCGGCCAGGTCGGCCACCGCCTCGCCGAGCGTGCGGCCGTTTGCCTGGATGGTGCGAGCCCCGCCGGTGTGGGCGGCGAGCACTGAGGGCAGGTTTACGGTGACGGACATGTCAGCTCCTTTCCTCGACCAACGGGATCAGGTCGCGCAGCCGGGGCGCGATCACCGGAGCCTCGGGGACGGCGTCGAGCACCGCCTCGAGCGTTTTCAGCCCGTGGCCGGTGATGCACAGCACGACCTCGTCGTCGGCGCGGAGGCGGCCCGCGCGGGCGAGGGCGAGAGCCCCGGCGGCCGTGACCCCGGCGGCCGTCTCCCCGAACACTCCGACATCCTCCGCCAGGAGGCGGACGCCTTGCACCAGCTCGGCATCGCTCACCGCCGCGCCCCATCCCCCCGTCTCGCGCATCGCGCGCGCGGCGAACAGGCCGTCCGCCGGGTTGCCGATCGCGAGCGAGCGGCAGATGGTCCGTGGCACCTCGGGTTCGAGCGCGCTCCCGCCGCGCTCCAGCAGTCGCACGATCGGCGCGCAACCGGCCGCCTGGGCGCCGTACAATCGCGGCGGCTGGCCGTGAATCAGGCCGGCATCGAGAAACTCCCCGAAGCCCTTGCGCAGCTTGGTCAATAAGGAGCCCCCCGCCATCGGCGCGACCACCGCCGTCGGGAGGCGCCAGCCGAGCTGCTCCGCGATCTCGTACGCGACCGTCTTCGAGCCCTCGCCGTAGTAGCCCCGCAGGTTCACATTCACGATGCCCCAGCCGAAGTGGTCCGCCACCTGGGCACAGAGCCGGTTGACGTCGTCGTAGGTTCCGCGCACCCGCACCAGCCGGGCGCCATAGACGCTCGTACCGATGATCTTGCCCTGCTCGAGCTCCTCGGGGATGAAAATCCACGCCTTGAGGCCTGCTCGGGCGGCGTGGGCCGCCACCGCATTCGCGAGATTCCCGGTGGACGCGCAGCCGATGGTCTCGAGCCCAAAGGCCGCGGCCGCGTTGATCGCCGCCGCCACCACGCGATCCTTGAACGACAACGAGGGATGCGACACGGTGTCGTTCTTCACCCAGACACGCGCCACACCCAGACGTCGCGCCAGCGCCGGTGCTTCGACGAGCGGCGTGAACCCCGTATCGAGCGACCACACGGGATCGCCGTCGAACGGCAGCCACTCCTTGTACCGCCACAGCGACGGCGCCCTGCGGCGGATCGTCTCGGCGTCGGGCAGCGCGCGCCCGGCGTCGTACACGGGGTCGAGTGGACCGAGGCACAGCTCGCAGATGGCTACGGGAGCGGGACCGCGCTCTGCGCCGCAGTTGCGGCAGCGTAAGGGCCGGGCGGTGAGCGGCAGAAGAGCGATGCTGGACGACGTGGCCGACATAGGATCCTCAAACAAAAAACCCGGGCAAAAGCCGCGGGCGGTCGCTTTTTAGCACCTTGTTTAACGTGGCGGCAATACGCGGCAAATCACCACGCGTGTCTCGATTGTGACTCTGAAGATATCTCTGGTACCTGCCGGGTCAAGCGGGTACGGGCGCGAGCGTTCCCACGAACCTCCGGATCGCTGCGAGGGCGCGCTCGAGCTCGGCAGGCGCGGTGGCGTAACACAACCGCAGGTGACCCACCCCGCCCGGTCCGAAGGCCGTGCCCGCCAACACGGCCGTATGCTGCTCGGCCAGCAGGCGCTCCGCGAACGACTCGCAGGTGAGCCCGGTCCGCTCGAGCACCCCGCCGATGTCCGGGAAGCAGTAGAACGCCCCCGCCGGTGACGCGCAGCGGATGCCGTCGATCGCGTTGAGTCCCTGCACCAGGAGGTCACGCTTGGCCTTGAGTCCCGTGACCATACCGGTGACCGCATCTTGCGGCCCCGTGAGCGCGGCGATCCCTGCGTATTGTACGAACGTCGCGGTGCACGAGACGTTGTTGATCACGAGTGTTGTCATCGGCTCGGTGAGCCACGCCGGCATCACCCCGTACCCCAGCCGCCACCCCGTCATCGAGTACGCCTTCGAGAAGCCGTCGACGATCACGGTGCGCTCCACCATTCCCGGGAGCGCCGCGATGCTGTCGCAATGGCCGTCATAGCGGATCCGGCCGTAGACCTCATCCGCGATCACCCAGAGATCGTCGCGTTGCGCCAGCTCTGCCAGTGCCTCGAGATCGCGGGGCGTGGCCACGCCGCCGGTGGGGTTGTGGGGCAGATTGAGGATCAACGCGCGTGTGCGCGGGGTGATGCGCTTCGCCAGGCCCTCGAGCTGTGGGGCGAACTGGCGCGACTCGTCGAGTGGATAGTACACGGGCCGCCCGCCCGCGAACCGCACGACGGATTCGTAGATCGGGAAACCGGGGTCGGGACAGAGCACCTCGTCCCCGGGCTCGATGAGCGCGAGCGCCGTGCAGAACAAGATCGGTTTGGCACCCGGCGTGACCACGACGTTCTCCGCGGTCGCCTGCACACCGCGCATCGCCAGCGAGCGCGCGATCGCATCGCGGAGCTCCGGTACGCCGGCTGCGAGCGCGTAGCGCGTGAGTCCATCGCGCAGCGCGCGCACGCCCGCCTCCACCACGTGGGGAGGCGTGGGCATATCGGGCTCGCCGATCTCGAGATGTACGACCTTGTGCCCGGCCGCTTCGAGTCGCTTGGCGGCCCCGAGGACGACGTAGGCCTGCTCGGTACCGAGCGTCTCGAGACGTGCAGCGGAGCGCATCGCTCTACTTCGCCCGCTCCAGATAGACGCCTTCGCGGGGATCCACGCGCACCTTCTCGCCTTCGGAAATGAACTCCGGCACCTGGACCGTGACACCGTTGGACAACTTGGCGGGCTTGGTGCTCGCCGTCTTGGTGGCCCCGCGCATCACCGGGGACGTCTGGACCACGGTCAGCTCGACCACCGACGGCAACTCGATGCCCACGGGGCGGCCGGTCAACCACTCGACCTGAATGTGCATCTCGGGCTGCAGCCAGTCTCCGTAGTCACCCACCGCCTCGGCATCGAGGGTGTGCTGCTCATACGTCGTGGTGTCCATCACGTGCACCCCCCCCTGGTCCCGGTAGAGGACCTGGAACTCCTTGGTCTCGAGGGGTGCCTCGTCCATGAAGTCGGTGGCCGAGAGACGGGTGTCGAACGTGTTCCCCGTGATGAGATTGCGCAGCCTCACCTGGACGAACGCGCGCAGGTTGCCGGGGGTTCGGTGCGTGAACTCCATGACGCGGCACGGCTGGCCATCGATCAGAATCACGTGGCCACGACGGATATCGGTCGCTTTCATCTGATACGCTCCAAAAGACCATCCCCTAAAAACAAACGGCGCGGGCATGAACCGGAAGGCCCGCGCGAGGACCGGAAGATAAGCGGGTTGGGAGCAGGGTCAACGGGACGCGGCGAAGTCGGCAACCGACAGCGGCCGCGTCAGATACCCGACCCGGTCCCGCTCCCACCACGCGCCGGTCCGCGCGCGGACCGAGGGCGGGGCGAAGCGGTATCGGTAGTACACGAGCCGCACGTACCTGGGCGGCCGCGCCGGAAACGGGTTCTCCCCGAGCAGCTCAAGGACCTGGGGCGTGCCCTCGAGGATGTTCCGCAGGAGGGGCAAGAGCCACGCTTGCGCGCCCGCCGGGTCGAGCCCCGCGAACCACATCTGCCAATCGAGCCGCGGCATATGCGGCGCCATGAACCTCGGTCGACGGGCGACGTCGCCCGGCTTCCACGGGAAGCCGTACTCGCGCCAGTGGAGGGTATCGTCGCTGCCTTCGATCACGATCTCGGGCCGCTCGGTGGTCATCACGCGGAACAGACCGTATCCGTTCACCGAGCGGAGTGGCGCTACGGCGTCGAGCAACGGATTCTCGAGTGGCCGGCGCACGCCGGGCAGCGTCTGCGCGATCTCGTGGGCGAAGGCGAGCACGGCCAGGACCGCCAACACGGTTGCGAGACCGCGGACCGCATACTGTCTCCAGCGCGGCTCCGGCTCGCCCGCCGTGAGCGCGAGCGGCAGCACGCGCCGCAATACGGCGTCGTCGAGGAGCGGGACGCATAGCACGATCGCCAGCAGGTTGAAGAACCCGTAATTCCCCGTCAGCGCGATCGCGAGCTGGCCCGCGACCAGAAGGGCGCATCCGGCGTAGCGCAGATATCGCCACCGCTGCGGCGCGAGGATCAGCCAGGGAACACCGAGCTCGATCACGAGGATCGCGAGCGTCATGGCCCGGTGCAACCACTCGGGCAGCCATTGCGCGTACCAGGCGGGCCAAGGTGGGAGCGGCTGCGTCCAGAAGTGATAGTCGAGGGCCGTGAGGTGACGCCACGTGGGATCCCC
>Ga0209378_1001177_pt1 | contig 18756 bp, 14 predicted proteins | sample GraSoiAngelo_156_FD_186170 | JGI IMG/M metagenome (GOLD analysis project Ga0209378, IMG submission 186170) | Grasslands soil microbial communities from the Angelo Coastal Reserve, California, USA - 14_1009_13_40cm (SPAdes) (version 2) | ecosystem: Environmental > Terrestrial > Soil > Grasslands ...
ATGACTGCGACAGCGGCCCCGGCCGTCCACCGAACGCCGCGGCGGGCGCCGAGCCTCGTCACACGCCTGGCACAGCTCGGCAAGATCTTGCGACCCACGCCGCACGTGCCGCTCGCCGTGGACGGTATGCAGCTGTTCGCCAAGCTCGAGTATCTGAACCCGGTTGGCAGCATCAAGGACCGCCCCGCCTTTTGGATCCTCAAGCGGGCCGCGGAGCGCGGTGAGATCTGTGACGAGACCACCGTGATCGAGTCGTCATCGGGGAACTTTGCCTCAGCCCTCGCCGCATTCACGCGCCTGGTCGGCCTGCGGTTCATCCCCGTGATCGATCCCAACATCTCCGGGACGTATGAGTCGTTCCTGCGGCGCACCTGTGACACGGTGGTGAAGGTCGAGGAACGTGACGACACCGGCGGATTCCTGAAGACCCGCCTGCGGATGGTGCAGCACCTGTGTGCCACGACGCCCCACGCGTACTGGCCGAACCAGTACGCCAATCCCGACGCCGTGGACGCGCACTACCACCTGACGGCCGGCGACATCTGCGCCGATTTCGACTCGCTCGATTACGTCTTTATCGGCGTCAGCACGGGCGGGACGATCGCCGGCGTGTCGCGCCGGCTCAAGGAGCGCTACCCGAGAGTGCGGGTCATTGCCGTCGACACCGAGGGGTCTGTGATTTTCGGCGACGCTCCCAGGAAGCGCCACATCCCCGGTGTCGGGTCGAGCATCGTCCCGCCCCTCGTGTCAGAGGCCCTTATCGACGATGTCGTCCTGATTCCCGAGCGCGAGACCGTGGCAGCGTGCCGCGAGCTGCTCGTGACCCACGGGCTGTTCGCGGGCGGCTCCAGCGGCACCGCATTCGCGGCCGTCAAGCGGTATGCGTCGAAGCTGACTCATTCCACGGTGTTGTTCCTCTGCGCAGACCGCGGCACACCATATCTCGACACGGTTTTCGATCCCACTTGGGCGAGGAGGCTCGAGTAGACCATGACTTTCGAGTTATCCATCATCAACGGCAAGACGGTCAACGATATCGTCCGCGCTCATCGGCCCGAATGCATGGACGTCGTCAAGCACGCCTATCTCGCGCACGCCCGGGGGCAGGCGATCAACCCGCACAGCTACTTCCTGCGCTTCCCCGAGAAGCCCGATAGCCGGATCATCGCGCTGCCGGCCTTCCTGGGGGACGGCTTCGCGGTCGCCGGGCTGAAGTGGATCGCCAGTTATCCCGGCAACGTGCGGAAGGGGTTTCCGCGTGCGTCCGCCGTGCTCATCCTGAACGACTACGAGACCGGGTACCCCTTCGCCATTCTCGAGAGCGCAGGGTTATCGGCGGCGCGGACGGCCGCGTCAGCGGCGCTCGCCGCGTACTGGCTGAACGGGCGATCGCGCAAGGCGCAATCGCTCGGCATCGTCGGCACTGGGTTCATTGCGCGCTACGTCTACGACTTCCTCATCGACGCCGGATGGGCGATCAAGAAAGTCCGGCTCTACGACACGTCGCCTGCCGAGAGTGAGAGGTTCAAAAGCACGGTGTGCCGCCCCGAGCACCACCGCGCGGTGACGGTTGTCCCGCACGTGGCGGAGCTGCTCAGCAGCTCGGATCTGATCGTCTTCACGACAGTCGCGCCGATACCGCACGTCGCCGATACGCGGCTATTCGATCACAACCCGGTGGTGCTGCACATCTCGCTGCGGGATCTCCACCCCGACATTCTCCTCAGGTCGCAGAATGTGGTCGATGACGTCGAGCAGGTGATGAAGGCGAACACCTCCCCCCATCTCACCGCGCAGCTGACGGGCAACCGCAACTTCGTGACGGGCACGCTCGCCGAGATCATGCAGGGAACGCGATCGGTGAATCGGAGCAGCCCGATCATTTTCTCGCCCTTCGGGATGGGGGTACTCGACATCGCGGTCGGCAAATGGGTGTACGACCAGGCGGTCGCCGCCGGCCAGGACCAGCGCATTTCGGACTTCTTCTACGAGACGGTGCGATGACCGCGGTAATTGAGACCGGCGTCGAAGCAAGCTTCGCTGAGCTGCTGGCGGGAGTCCTGCGCATCGACCAGGTGAGCGTCGACAGCCACTTCTTCGACGACCTCGGCGCCGATTCCCTGCTCATGGCGCAGTTCTGCGCGCGCGTGCGCAAGCGCGGCAATCTGCCATCGGTGTCGATGAAGGACGTGTACGCGCACCCCACGATCAGAAGCCTGGCGGGAGCAGTCACGGAGGCAATGCCGGCGCCGCAGCTACCTGCCCCGACACCAACTCGCGCGCATGAGTACGTCCTGTGCGGGGCGCTGCAAGCGTCCTTCTACCTCGGCTTCTCCTACCTCGGCGTGCTCGCCGCCGTCGAGGGCTATCAACTGTTCGTCGGTGCAGCCACGGGCGTTGAGCGCGTGGTGCGCCTGCTGCTGTTCGGTGCCGTGGCATTCCTCGTCGTGGCCGCCATACCGATCGCGGCGAAGTGGCTGCTGATCGGTCGCTGGAAGCCGCGGCAGATCCGTCTCTGGAGCCTCGAGTATTTCCGCTTCTGGATCGTGAAGACGCTGATTCGGTCCAACCCGGCCCCGTACCTGTTTGTTGGCTCGCCTCTCTACGGACTTTACCTACGCGCACTCGGCGCGAATATCGGCCCCGGCTCCTTGATCCTGTCACGCCGAATCCCAATCTGCACCGACCTGCTCTCGATCGGCGCAGGAACGGTGATCCGCAGAGAGGCGAGCTTCGTCGGTTACCGGGCACAGGCCGGCCGGATCGAAATCGGACCAGTAACGCTCGGTCGCGGCGTCTACGTCGGTGAAATGGCCGTGCTCGACATCGACACGTTCATGGGCGACGGGGCACAGCTTGGCCATTCCTCCGCGCTGCTGAGCGGCCAGTGGGTGCCGGCCGTCGAGCGGTGGCACGGATCGCCCGCGCAGCGCACGGACGTGAATTACCTGAGGGTCCCGCCGGCGAAGGTGAGCACGTTACGCCGCGCCATCGCCGGCACGCTCACGCTGCTCGTCATCCTCTTCATCTATGTACCGCTGCTCGAGGGCGGTCTGGACATGCTGTCCGTCTGGGTGTCATCTCGCGTCGAGACCGGCCTCGTGATCAGGGCGCTGGCGATCTCGTTTGTCCTGTTCTTCGGCGCCGTGCTCCTCGGCCTCCTCGCTCTCGGTACGATCCCGCGTCTGTTGAGCGGGTTCGTCAAGCCGAACACTGTTTACCCGCTGTACGGTTTTCGCTACTCGGTGTATCGCATCATCGGGGGCTTGAGCAGGATGCGGTTCTTCCCACTGCTCTTCGGTGACAGCTCGTACGTCGTCCACTTCCTGAGATGGATGGGTTGGCGCCTCACTCCCGTGGTGCAAACGGGGTCGAATTTCGGCAGCGAGGTGACGACCACAAACCCCTTCCTGACGTCGGTCGGCACCGGCACGATGACCGCCGACGGTCTGAACGTCTTCAACGACGACGTCTCGAGCACCTCGTTCCGGGTGTCTCGGGCGACGATCGGGCCCCGCAACTTCGTGGGCAACTACGTCAATTATCCCGCAGGCGGAAAGACGGGCGAGAACTGTCTCCTCGGCACCAAGGTCATGATCCCGATCGAGGGCAAGACCTATCACGGGGTGGGGCTGCTGGGCGCACCACCGTTCGAGATACCGCGGTCCGTCGAGCGCGATAGCCAATTCGATCATCTTCGCACCGGGGAAGCGCTGCGCCGGGGGCTTGTCGCAAAGAATCGATTCAACCTCGGGACGATCAGCGTTTTTCTCACCACGCGGTGGCTCGGCCTGTTTCTCATCGTGCTGATCGACCTCGTCGCGCTCCAGAGCTCACATGCCTTCACCGCGGCGCTGCTCGCGTTCAGCGCCGTCGCTGCCGCGATCTACTACGCCCTGGTGGAGCGCTGCTTCGAATCCCTGGGCCCACCCCCTCCGCCCATTTGTTCTATCTACGACTCCCGCTTCTGGTGGGTCGAGCGCGTGTGGAAGCTGCACCCGATCAATTTCCTGCACCTGTTCGACGGCACGCCGTTCAAGAGCGTGCTGTGGCGCCTGATCGGGGTGCGGTTCGGCAAGCGGGTGTTCGACGACGGCGTCTTCATCTCCGAGCCGACCTTGACCGTCATCGGAGACGAGTGCGCGCTCAATCAACAGAGCATTCTCCAGTGCGATTCGCAGGAGGACGGCACGTACAAGTCCGGCCCAATGACGATCGGCGCCGGCTGCACGATCGGCGTTGGCGCCTTCGTGCACTATGGCGTGACGATGGGAGACGGCGCGGTACTCGCCGCCGACTCCTTTCTCATGAAGGGCGAGACGATTCCACCCCGCACCCGCTGGGGCGGCAACCCGGCGAGGGAGTTGTGAGATGAGCACCGGACCGCGCCGAGCGCTGCCCGACCGCCGGGCCCACGAGCTGTTCGAGATCCAGGCCCGGGAACGCCCCGAAGCCATCGCCGCCGTGCACGGCGACCGGCAGCTCACCTACCGGGAGCTCAATGCCCGCGCCAATCAGCTCGCCCGAGCCCTGGTGGCGCGCGGCGTCACCCGCGAAGCGGTCGTCGGCGTGATGACCGAGCGGAACCTCGACTGGCTGATCGCGGTGCTCGCGATTTTCAAGGCCGGCGGCGCGTACTTGCCTATCGAGCCCCACTTTCCCACCGAGCGCATCGCGAAGATGGTCTCGCGCGCCGGCGCGAAGCTGGTGCTCACCCAGCCGTTGATCGAAGCGGCGTATGAAGAGGGACAGGCCGCGAGCGATCTCGGCATCGCCGTCGCCCGCGACCAGCTTGCCTACATCTACTTCACCTCCGGATCCACCGGCGAGCCGAAGGGTGCGATGTGTGAGCACCTCGGATTCTTGAACCACCTCCTGGCCAAGATCGACGATCTGATCATCGGCGAGGGGACGGTGGTCGCCCAAATCGCGCCCCAGTGCTTCGACATTTCGCTCTGGCAATTGATCGCAGCGCTCCTGGTCGGCGGCCGCACGCTCCTGGTCGAGCAGGAGATCGTTCTCGACGCCGGGCGGTTCATCGACAAGATCGCCCAAGCCAAGGTCAACATCGTCCAGGTCGTGCCGTCCTACCTCGACCTCCTCGTGTCCTATCTAACGCAGCATCCGCGCGACTTCGCCGACCTGCGCTATGTGGTGGCCACAGGCGAGAGCCTGAAGAAGGACCTCGTCGAGCGTTGGTTCGCGGTGCAGCCGCGGATCAAGCTGGTGAACGCGTACGGCCTAACCGAGACGTCGGACGACACCAATCACGAGATCATGGACCGCCCGCCGGCGGGCGAGCGCGTGCCGCTGGGCCGCCCCATCAACAACGTGCGCATCGACGTCGTGGACGAGCACCTGTCACCGGTGGCGCTCGGCGAACCCGGTGAGATCGTCTTCTCCGGCGTGTGCGTCGGCCGCGGGTACATCAATGATCCCGCCCGCACGCGCAGCGCCTTCTTGCCCGATCCGCACCGCCCAGGTGGGCGTCTGTATCGGAGCGGTGACTACGGCCGCTGGCTGCCCGATGGGAAGCTCGAGTTCCTCGGCCGCCGCGATTCCCAGGTCAAGATCAGCGGCTTTCGGATCGAGATCGGCGAGATCGAGAGCGCGCTCGTGCGCCTGCCTGGCGTGCGCGACGGCGCGGTGGTCGTGAGCAACAAGCAGCTCATCGCCTTCTACTCCGGAGCGGAACCGCTGGATGCGAATGCGCTTCGAAAGCGCCTCGGCGAGAAGCTTCCGACCTACATGGCCCCCGCGGCATTCCATTGGCGCGAGAGCCTACCGCTGACGGACAATGGCAAGACCGACCGCAAGGCACTCGCCGCGCTCGCCGCGGAACTCACCGTGGCCGAGCAGGAGCGCGAGCCGCCCAGTACGCCGACGGAGCAGTGGCTGGCCGCGGCGTGGGCGAATGTGCTCGGCATCCCCCAGGAACAGATCGGGAGACGGGATCGCTTCTTCGACCTCGGCGGCACGTCTTTGTCCGCTTTGCAGCTCCTGATCGCCCTGGACCGCGCGCTGTCCTTCAAAGAGCTCGTGGCCCATCCAAGCCTAGCCGATCAGGCAATGCTGATTGAGAGTCGTCGGTTGTCGGTCAGTGAGGCTTCCGCAACGTGACGGTGTCGTCGGCGCTTCCCGCGTTGCACGCCGACGTGCAGCCCGGCAAACCGCCGCTGCTGCGGGTCGCGTCTGCCGTCGACCCCCAGGCCATCCGCGCCTTCGTCGCCGAACATGGATCGCTCCTCATTCGCGGTCTCGGACTGCGCGATGCAGCCGACGCCGAGCGTGTGTTCCGGCAACTCGGCCACCTGATGACCGAAAGGGAGGCCTTCGCACCTCGGGAACGCTATGCGCAGGGCGTCTACTCCGCATCGAAGTGGCCGCCCAACCAGCAGATGTGCATGCATCACGAGCTCAGTTACGCGCTCGCGGTCCCAAACCTCCTGCTGTTCGCGTGCGTCGTACCGCCCGCGGCGGGCGGAGCGACCCCCGTCGCCGACGCGGCGGCCGTCCTCGAGGCGCTGCCGCCCGAATTGGTCGAGCGGTTCGAGCGGTTGGGCTGGCTGCTGATTCGCAACTACAACGACGAAATCGGAGCATCGCTCGTGGATGCATTTGGCACGGACGACCGCAACGCCATCGAGAGCTACTGCCGTGCCAACGCGATCGACTTCGAGTGGCACGAGAGCGGCCTGCGGACGCGACAGCACCGCAACGCCGTGGTGCGTCACCCGCGCACCGGCCGGCGATGCTGGTTCAACCAGATCGCGTTCCTCAGCGAGTGGACGATGGCCATCGAGCTGCGCGAGTACCTCTTGGACGTCTACGGCGCGGACGGACTGCCATTCAATACGGCCTTCGGCGACGGTGATCCGATCGGGCCGGATGTCTTCCAGGTGATCAACGAGGTGTATGAGGCACACACGGTCCGCGAGCCGTGGCAGGCGGGCGACTTGCTTGTCGTGGATAACCTTCGGGCTGCGCACGGCAGGGAAGCGTTCGAGGGGCCCCGCGAAGTGGTGGTCGCGCTGGCCGAATGAGCTGAAAAGAACAAAGGGTCAGGGGGTGACCGCGCGCTGCCCCTCGCGCCACCCCAGAACGCCAATCGTGCGGTAAATCGCCGCAGGATCGTAGATCACGCCGTTCTTCATCACGATATCGACGCGCTCGATGTTCGTCATGTCGGCCACCGGGTCTCCATTCACCAGTATCAAGTCCGCGAGATAACCGGGACGAATCGCGGCGAGCCGATCGGTGCGCTTCATGACCGTCGCGGCTCCCCAGGTCGCGATCTGCAGCACCCGGGCGTTGGGAATCCCCGCCTTGCTGTACAGCTCCAGCTCACGCTGCAGGCAAAAGCCCGCCATGCAATCGGTGCCCGCGACGATTTGAATGCCGTTGTCGTCCAGCACTTTGGCGAACGCCAGCATCTTCGCCCAGGACGCGCGATAGCGCGTCTGCTCCGAGTCGCTCTGCGCGATGCCGCCCGCGAGAAATCCGCGCCGCACTTCCGCCGGCATGCGGTTCGCGATCCGCAGGCCGCCCTCGTCCATCGTCCCCGGCCGGACCGTGTACATCCCCTCGAACGTCGCGAGCGTCAGGTCGATCACCGTCTTGTGATCCTTGAGCAGCTGCAGAAATGCGCGGACGCTGTCGGAAGCGAGATCGAGATCGGCACCGTAGCGGCCGGGTGCGCTGAAGCGCGACGGCGTGCGCGTGTCGATGGAATCGCCTTCGAAATTCAGAAACAGCATGTTGATGTGCTGGATCTCGTCGTACCCGGCTTGCACCGCCTTCGCAGCCGTCATGTGATTGGGAATGTGCCCCGACAGACGCAGTCCCAGCGCATGCGTGCGCTCGGCGATCGGCCGGACCAGGGCCGTATCGAGCGAGCTGTAGAGCTTGATTTGCTCGTAGCCGAGCGATTTGTAGCGATCGACCCACGCGAGCGCGGAGTCGCGCGTGCTCACGAGCACCTTGGTCGGGCCGGCGTATGGCCCGGGGCCGTCGATAAAGCCGGCCATCATCACGCGCGGCCCGATCGCGCTCCCCGAATCCCACGCGAGGCGCAACCGGCGCAGGTCGTCGATGTCATTCGCCATGTCGCGCACCGACGTCACTCCGCCCGCGATGTGCATGCGGCCATCGAGCGCGACGTTGTGCGTGTGCATATCCCACAACCCCGGCAGCAGCGTCTTGCCGCGCGCATCGATCACACGCGCTCCAGGGCCCACGGGCGGACGCATCGCGCTATCCGGGCCGATGGACTCGATGCGGTTGTCCCGCACCACGACAACCTGATCGCGCACCAGGCGCGCGTTCGGCGCATCGAATACGCTCACGTGGCGGAACACGACCGCGCCGTTCGGATGATCGGCGAGCGTGCGCGCGACTGTCACGTCCCGCTGCTTCTCCAGCGAATCCTGCGTGGCCGCGAGCGCATCGCCGATCGATTCCCAACCTGGTCTGAGCACGCGGAACCAAGCGCCCGCGACGAACGCGAATAGGCGGTTGTTCGTATCGACCCAGAAGTCGGTCGGCGTGAAGCCGAGCCCTTCGATTTGGTAGTGCGAGATCCGCGCGGACTGCCCGCCGGCGGACACGGTGCGCTCACCGACCTTCGTGACCCGCGCGCGTCCCGACGGCAGCAGCGCCACCTCGCCGCTCTGTCGTGCCGCGCCGATCAGTAGCGGCAGCGACCCTACCGGTCCGAAGAACGGGCTGTAGAGCGCGGGTGCGTCGAGCCGGCGGCGGCCCTTCTCGAGGCTCGACGACCACTCGGCCGAGTCGCCGCGCAGCGCGAAGCGCTCATCCACAGGCTGCTTCCAGTAGTCGTGCCCGGCGATCGCCAGCGTCTGGAACATCCCCGCCGGCGTCAGCGTGATGCGCGTTTCGAGCCTGGGGCCCCGGCCGCGGTCGTTGTACTCCTCGAGGAAGTACAGACTGCCGTCAGGATTGCGGACCGCGAGCTCGCTGCCCGCGGGGTTGCCGGCCTGGAGGATGATGTAGCGCGTAGTGTCGGGTGCAGCCTGGTTCTGCGCCGAACCGAGCAGCGCAACGGTCAGGAGGAGTGGAGTCATAGGTGCTTGAGAGATACCTCGTTTCGATGACGCGCGACAGCCAATGCATGATGATGTAGGGGCGCAGCATGTGCTGCGCCCCTACTTCAGGACTCTCTCTCCGGCCGCATTCTCTGCGCCTTCCCCAACCACTACGCCGGCCTCTGTCCCTTGCTCCGCAATCGCGCGCCGCAGCTCGCGAATCTGCTCGTCACTGTGCCCCGCCGCCTTGAGCTTGCGATTCATCTCGACCGTCTTCACCGCCGCCTTGAGCGTCCCCAACGCGAGCAGTGCACACTGCGGCCGAGCCTCCGCGATATCTCGGCCGAGGAGATCGATCCACGCTTCGGGAGTAAAGGAGAGAATCTCGTCGAATGACGTTTTGTCGCGATTGACCCGCTCGGCCAAAATCGACGCCGCCGCCAGACTCAGCGTGCATCCTACACCCTCGAAGCTGACGGCGGCGACTCGGCTTGTTCCCTGCTCCGCCTTTAGATACATCGTGACAATATCTCCACACCCCGGGTTCCCGCCCGGGACACGGGCATCGGCGTCGGGGAGCGTGCCGACGTGCCTCGGGCGACGATAATGGTCCACCAACCAAGCCAGTCGCGTCTCGCGATCCATCACGGCTTCTCGATCGGCGACCGCACGATGTTGCCCCACTCGGTCCATGAGCCGTCGTAATTGCGCACGTTCTTGAAGCCGAGGAGATAGGTCAGCACGAACCAGGTGTGCGACGACCGCTCGCCGATGCGGCAATACGCAACGACGTCATCGGTCGTCAGTAATCCGTTTTCAGCTTCGTAGATGGTTCGCAGCTCCGTCGCGGGTTTGAAGGTGTGGGTTTCCGCGGTCACCGCCCGGCCCCACGGAATGCTCTTCGCTCCCGGGATGTGCCCGCCGCGCAGCGCCCCTTCGTTCGGATACTCGGGCATGTGCAGCCGCTCGCCGCGATACTCCTCGGGGCTGCGCACATCGACCAGCTTCCCGCGCCGCTTCACATGCTGCTCCACCTCGGCGCGGAACGCGCGGATCCGTGAATCGTCGCGCTCGCGCACCGTGATGTTGCCCGCGGGATACGTGGGCACGGCGGTCACCAGCTCGCGTCCCTCCTCCGCCCAGCGCAGCCGGCCGCCGTCCAGGATCTTGAGATTCTCGACGCCGAACAGTTTGAACACCCAGAAGGCGTACGTTGCCCACCAGTTGTTCTTGTCGCCGTAGAAGACGACCGTGGTGTCGTCGTTGATCCCCTTGGCGCGCAGCAGCTTCTCGAAGCGCGCGCGATCGACGTAATCGCGGACAAGGGGATCGTTCAGGTCCGTGACCCAATCGATCTTCACCGCTCCAGGAATGTGCCCCGTCTCGTACAGCAGCACGTCCTCGTTCGACTCGAGCAGGCGGACATTCGGATCGTTGCGGTGCTCCTCCACCCAGTCCGTGGAGACGAGCACCTCAGGACGCGCATAGCCACGCGCGGAAATGTCGGTAACAGCTGCTAGGGTTTGCGGCATGTTGCCTCCTTTACTTCGGGTAGCGAAAAAAAAGGCTGCAGTCCTCATCCATCCGGGACCACAGCCGCGCAAGAAACGCCGAGTTCGGTGCTCTACACGATAGCCGGATCCGTCCCGGTGAGGGGAGGCATGCTACAGGGGCAAACCCGAACCATCGCGGCGGTGTAGATCATCTCGTAGGTAGCTAGACGGATCGTGGACACACGTCAAGAGGGAGCCGAGCCATGGTCAATGTCGCCCTCCTCGCCGCGCTCACGCTGCAGCATCCCGCCGACTCGGTGCAAATCGTCACGCGCGACATCGCGAACTTCTGGCGCGCCTACGATCTCGCCGCGGGTAAGGACAACACCGAGCAGGTGCGCATCTTCCGCACGATCTACCTCCAGCCTGGCTCGCCCGGTTTGCGCGACTGGATGCGCGTGCGGCTCATGAACCGCGACACTGTGAAAGCCCGAATGATCGTCGCGGGGTGGACGGCTGGTCGGCTCGATTCGCTGCGTCGAGACTCCCTCGAACGCGCGGTCGCGCCGTTCGCCGAGCAGTCGGCGGCGGAGGAGCTGCTCCGCGCGCTCCGCGCGTACCCGCGCTACTACGCCGCCGTGCGCCCCACGACGCTGTCGGTCGATACCAATTCGCGGGTAACGCAGGGGATTCGGCGTGGTCTGACCCGGCTCGCAGCGCTGTATCCCGAAGCCCGCTTTCCCACCATCTACTTTCTCATCGGCACGCTCTCGACCGGCGGCACGACCGCGCAGAGCGGCATGCTGATAGGCACCGAGCAGAGTGCCAGCGACCCCACTACGCCGCTCGACGAGCTGCCCGACTGGGCGCGGAAGAATTTCCCGACGCATACGATCGAATCGCTCGTTGGCCTCGTCGTGCACGAGGCTGTACATACGCAGCAGAAGCCCATGCCCCAAGGCCAGCACGACACCCTGCTGCGCCACTCCCTCGGCGAAGGGATCGCCGACTTTGTGTCCGAGCTCGCCGTGGGACCATGGGCCGCGAACACGCCGCGCCAGGTCTACGGTCGCGCGCATGAGCACGAGGTCTGGGTGGACTTCCAGGACGAAATGGAAATAGCCGGTGATTCGATAATCCGCACTTGGATGTACAACGGCATGGTGCCGGCGGGACAGAACCACGGCGCGGTCGACATCGGCTATTGGGTGGGCTACCGGATCGCCGGTGCGTACTACGCGCGCGCCGCGGACAAGCGCGCTGCGCTGCGTGAGCTGCTCGAGCTGCGCGATCCGGAGGCGATTCTGCGCGCGAGCGGCTACGCCCCCTGACACCGCACAGTAGGGGCGCAGCATGCTACGCCCCTACCTCGCAAATGCCGCCGCCGCAGGCGCGAAGAGCCTGCCCTGAGCGTAGCGAAGGGATCTGCTTTTTACCGTGCCCGAAAGGGCCGGCTCGGCCACATCACGAGTCCTGAAGGACTCGGCGCTGAGGCCGGAATCCCTCCCAGCGGCCACAATTGCACGGCGAACGTGATGCTCGCGTCCACCGAGTCGCCGCTCAGCGTCGTTGGGTCGGTCCAAAGCGCAAGACGACTCGTCAAAGTTCCGTGGATTTCGCCGTAGAACTCGTCCGTCGGCGCGATGAATTGGGTGATCGTCAGCGTCCCGCCGGTAGACAGCGCGATGCGCGGATCGTCGCGGTAGAAGAGCGCGGTGTACACGGCCGGCCATTGGGCGGGATCGTTGAATTGTGTCGGCGTGATGGCCGGCAAGGTGAATGTGCCGACGCCCGGCGCCGCGACGCGCAGCTCTTGGGAGATGTCGTGTGGGAACGTGTGCTGCGGGCCGAAGTCCGACGCCCACTCGACGAATCGCCCGCCATGATCGTCGTCGAGCGATTGCGCCGTCGAAAACTGTGATGTTCCCACAACAGGTCCGGCGCCGCTCAGCGTGACAACCAGGTTGGGGAAGATGTAGTGGTACCAGTGCGAGTTGAACGTGGCATGAACCGTGATCGTGTCAGCAGTCCCCAGCAGGCTTACGGCCTTGAAGGTCAGGGTTCCGCGGAGCCCTCCCAGGTCGAGACCCGGTCTCGGCGGATAGCCGGCGCTGTCGATGGTGAGCGTCCCGCCCGGCAGACTCCCAAAGAACCTCGCATCACCGAGGCCTACCTCCGGTCCGTCGAGCAGGACCGAAACCACTGGCACCGTGGGGACGGCGCCAGGCACGTAGCGGCCCACCGCGAATTGTCCGACGTCGAGCCGCCCGGGGAACTGCAGCGTGAAGCTGGAATCGCCGGTTGACGGTGGCCGGTTCTGGCCATTCATCAATGAGAATTCGGCCGTGTCGCTCGCGAGGAGATCGCGAAACACGCCGAATGCCTGCCACTCGCTCGTGAGATGCACGGCGCCGCTGATTTGCACAGTCATCCGGCCGGGATTGACCGGAGGCGGCCCCGCCGCGTCCCCACTGCAGGCAAGGGAAGCGGCAATCAGGCAAACGAGCGTAGCTTTGATCGGCGTCATTTGGCGCCTGGAAGCTAACGCCGCGGCTGCAACCGTGCAGTTGCAATTACGTACGGGGCATTTGTGAATCGGACGTCGTGGGCCAGCATCTGTCTCGTCATCGGCTGTGCCTGCACCGCCGCTGCGCAGAGCTTTCGCATTCCATCCAATCTCAGCGATTCCGCCGTGCTGGCGCGCGCGACAGCGTTGGGCGCGAGCCTGGCGACGCTGGACGATCGCAGAGCGGCGTTGGCGATCCGCGAGTTGTCGGCGTCGACGCAGCGGCTCGAGGGCGCTCTGCAGCTGAATGTACAACGAGCGAGCGCGCCGTTCATCGCGCAGGACGATGCGCGCCGCTACATCACGGAACGCAATGTCCAGGTCTTTACTCCTGAGGGCGCAGTTGTCTGCGCCCTGATCATGCGACCGCGTGTGGCACGTCCCGCTCGGCTCCCGGCGCTGCTGACCTTCACGATTTACGTGGACTCTGCCGCCAATGTCGCGGACGCGCGCCGCGCGGCTGCGAACGCGTACATCGGTGTCACCGCATTCACGCGTGGCAAGGCGTGCAGCCCGCAAGCGCCAGTCCCGTATCGCCACGACGGCGCGGACGCCGCCGCGCTGATCGACTGGATCGCGCACCAGCCGTGGAGCGATGGCCGAGTGGGCATGTACGGCGGGAGCTACAGCGGGTTCACGACGTGGGCAGCGACGAAGCGGATGCCCAAGGCGCTCAAGGCCATCATGGTGGGTGCGCCGGTCGGGCCGGGGATCGATGTCCCGATGGAGGGAAACATCGCGTGGAATTTCCTCTATCCCTGGCCGTTCTATACCACAAACAACAAGACGCTCGATAATGCGACGTATTTCGACCGGGCGCGCTGGTTCCGGCTGAACCGGGAATGGTACGTGAGCGGACGGCCGTATCACGACCTCGAGAAGATCGACGGCACGCCGAATCCGGTGTTTGCCGAGTGGCTCGCCCATCCGTCGTTCGATGATTACTGGCGCGACATGATTCCGGACGGCGCCGAGTTCGCAACCATCAAGATTCCGGTGCTGCAGACGGCGGGGTACTACTTTGGTGGTCCCGGTGCCGCGATGTACTACTTCACGCAGCACTACGCGCACGATCCCAACGCGCAGCACTATCTGCTCATCGGACCGTACGATCATCCGCAGGCACAGCGCGGCGTCGTCGATGCCCTCGGCGACACGGCGACGAACATCGCCGGTTACGAGATCGATCCGGTCGCGCGGATCGACATCGTCGCGGAGCTGCGCTACCAGTGGTTCGATTGGGTGCTCAAGGGAGGGCCGCGGCCCGCGCTGCTCGCGGACCGCGTGAACTACGAGGTCATGGGCGCCAACGTGTGGAAGCACGCGCCATCGATCGCGGCGATGTCGAACGGGACGCGACGCTTTTACTTGAGTCCCGAGCTCCGGCTCTCGCGGACGCAGCCCGCTCGCGATTCATCTACCACGCTGCGCGTCGATCTCGCCTACCGCGGGGACATCGACAGCGTCTTCCCCGCCGGTGGCGTGCGGGATACTGCGATCAACAGCTACGCGGCGTTGACGTATGTCAGCGATCCGCTCGAGGAACCTCTGGAGGTGAGCGGGTTGTATTCTGGGCATCTGGAGCTTGCGATCAACAAGAAGGACTTCGATCTCTCAGTACAGCTCTTCGAGCTGACGGCCCGCGGGGAATACTTCCAGCTTCCACCGTTCCAGATGCGCGCGAGCTTCGCGCGCGATCTCTCGGTACGGCACCTGCTGACTCCAGGAGCCCGGGCGACGCTCGATTTCAGCGCGATGCGGCTCATAAGCCGCCGGGTGGCGCGTGGCAGTCGGATCGTTGCGGTCGTCGGTCCTATCAAGGGGCCGGGCCAGCAGATCAATTATGGAAGTGGGAAGGACGTGAACGACGAGACGGTCGCGGACGCGGGCGAGCCGCTCGAGATCCGCTGGTTCGGCGCGAGCTACATCGACGTCCCGGTCCGGCGCTAGCCCCGCTTCCGCCGCTCCGTCCGTCCCTCGGTCTTCACCTCTTCAGCACCGGCGTCGCTCTCGGTCGCGACACGGGCCGGCAACAGCTCCGAGCGCAACCACACACCGGGAACCGGCACGGTGACGGTGAACTCATGCGACGTTCGCGGCGGTTGTGCCGAGCTCGAGGTCAGCATGCTGCGCCATTCCGGCGTCGTATGGGCGACGGAGCGGAGCGGAAAGGCGACGTAATTGCCCACACGGTCCACCACGATGTTCTCGATTACATCGGTCAGGGGGTGACCGCGGGGATCGCGCAGCTTGGCAAGCGCAAAGAACCGCTCCGCCGGATCGCCCGCGGCGATGATCGTGGCCGAGTAGTACGGTAGATAGGCGGCGATGTGCGCGTAGACCCGCTGTTCCACCGCGGCCGGCACGGCGTCGGGGCCGCGCACCAGGTCGACGTCGGCGGCGAGGGTGCGGTCCAGCAGGTTGCGGCGGATCGCGTGCCCGAAGCGGCGGAGCACTTCGCGCGTGGCGATGTTCGGCAGCTGGAAGGGCACGAGCAACGCGGGCCGGAAGCGCGGCGTCCGCACGATCACGCGGTGGCGTTCGATCGGCTCGACGAAATGATAGGTGAGCACTCCCTCGGAGCGCATGTTCCGCAGCGTGCGCAGCGAAGCGCCCGCAGTTTTCTCGCCGTCGAACTCGGTGACGCCGAGCGCGCGGCGGCGGAGCGCCTCGCACGTCCGCTCGGTGCGCTCGGCGAGGAGCTTGACGGTGTCGGCAGCGGCGCTTGGCAGGTCGGCAGCGACGCAGACGTCGAGCGGCATCGCATCCAATCCGTCGCCGATCTGGCGCGCACCGACCATCTTCGCGACGATCTGGAGCGGGCGCTCGCGCGCGTCCGGCGACTTGCGCCAGCGCCCGTCCGATACCGCGACCTTCACTTCCTCGCCCGGGCCGAGCGAGATGCTGTACAGCGTACTGCCTGCCTCGGCGCCAAGCGACTGCCAGGCGAGCTCGATCTCGATCAGGAGGCCGTAGCGCAGAGCCGTGGGATCGGGACTCGCGGCGGCGCTGACGTCGCGGTCTTTCGGGAGCACACCGATGCGTGCGAACCGCATCAGATGACCCGGCTGAGACTGCGCCGGCGGCGGCGTGTGGGACGGGGGCGGGCTATCGGCTGGCGCGACAGACGCCGCAGTCCCTGCAACCGCGAGCTCGCGAGGGGCGGTGAGGGGGATGGGAATGTCGGGCAGCGAGCGGGCGTCGAACTCGATGGCCTCTTCGTTGCGCAGCCCGACGCGCAGCCGCAGCCGCGGCTGGTCATGCTTCGGGATCCGCACGAGCCCGTCGCTGTCGCTCACCCAGTAACCGCCGGCGCGGCCGCCACTCTCGAGCACGCTGACCGGGACCCCGGGGACTGCCGCCCCCGTGTCCTGATCTACGATCCGAAACGTCCAAGAGTCCTGCCAGACGGTCACTAGTCGCTCGCCCGAATACGCTACGTTCCAAGCAACTTCAAGGACAGATATCCTAAGGGACCTTCTGCCGGCGAGTTGTGACAGATGACCTTTCCATCCCTCGCCAACACAAGCGCGCAAGTCCGCGCGGGCCGGCTCTCGCCCGTAGACGTCGTCAGCGACTGTCTGACAAAGGTCGACGAGCTGCAGCCCAAGCTGAACGCCTTCATTACAGTGCTCGCCGACCAGGCGGTCGCCGTCGCGCAACTCAAACGTGCCGGCGCGATCGAAACAGGATGAACGAGCGCTCCAAGCTCCACGTGGCCTTCGAAATCGGCGTGATCCTCAAGGGGTTGAACGGGCTCCTCGAGCTGATCGGCGGCACGCTCCTGCTGCTCTTTCCGCCGAGCGCGATTCAACGCTTCGTCGTCGGGCTGACCCATAACGAGCTCAGTCGCGACCCCAACGACTTCATCGCCACCCAGCTGCGCGCCGCGGCCGACCATCTCTCCGTGGGGGGCAAGACGTTCGCGGCGATCTTCTTGTTATCGCATGGCGTGATCAAAGCGGGACTGGTCTATGCGCTGATCCGGGACAAGCTGTGGGCCTTCCCGTGGGCGATGGGCGTGTTCACCGCGTTCGCCGTCTACCAGATGTACCGCTACTTCGTCCAGCCGTCAGGCTGGTTGATCGCCCTTACGGTGCTGGACGTGATCGTGATCCTGCTGACGTGGGCCGAATGGCAACGGCTGAAACAGGAGCGGCACATGTAGGGGCGCAGCATGCTGCGCCCCTACAATTGTTCTGCGATAGTGCTACCCCCGCGCTTTCAGCCGGACATCGATGTCCGTGATGATGTCACGCGGTTGGCCCCGCTTGGCCCAGCCCTTGTGTTTGCCGCGATCATCGCGGTCGCGGCCTTCCAACAGACCGCGCACCGCGACGCGCTGCCCGCGCGGGGTCGCGAAGATCCGCACGACCTGATCGTCGCCGCGCCGGGCCCAGATGATGCGATTCGGCCCCGAGCGCTGCACGCGGTACACCGTCCAACCCCGCGTCACGAGCACGTCGCGCGTCACGACCACGACGCGATCGACGGGCACGACATACTCGTACTCGACCGGCTCGGCGTAGACGTACTCCGCGCTGGCGTATCCCCCTCCTGCCGCGCAGCCCGCGAGACTCAGCGTGGCCGCGAGGACAAGCAGCTGACGTTTCATAGCGCGCACCTCCTTAATAAGGGTCATGCGCTCCCTTTGACCCCGATCGGGTCCAGATGTTTAGATGTTCCGCGTGATTCGCGTCACAGGGTGATGGGTCGGAGAATCCCGGAACAGGTCAGAGAATCCTGTTAATAAAGTAGGGGCGCAGCATGCTGCGCCCCTACATCTATTATCTCCTGGTCAGCGCCTATCTCCAGGTCAGCGCCACAATCCGATCGAAGCTCTCCGTGTCAGCAGGTAACGTGAGCATCATCCCGCCGTTCGATGTCGTCACCGATACTGCCGCGCCCGTCGGCCACATGCGCGCCTTCCATCTTCCTGCGCCGAGTGCCGGAAGTGCAAGCGTCGGATCGTTCCAATCGAGCACGTGCACGAACACGGTGTCGCCACGCTGCGTCGTCACGCCCCAGCTCCGCGGTGCGATCGGACCGGCGCGCGTGCCGTAGATCGCGCCGCCGTTCGCCCCAAGCCACTGACCGATCTCGCGCAGCCGCTGTTCGGCCTCCGGCGGGATCGTCCCGTCTGGTCGCGGGCCGATGTTGAGCAACAGGTTCGCACCCACGCCCGCAGCCCGCACCAGATAGTGGATCAGCTCGCGCGTCGATTTGTAATGATGGTCGGTGAGATTAAAGCCCCACGAGTCGTTCATCGTGAGCGACGTCTCGAGCGGTAAGCCGCCGATCGTCCGCGTGTTGAAGCCGGCGGTATTCGCTCCGGGCAAATCCTGTTCGAACGTCTGCACGTCCTCGCCCGCGAGGGGCGCCTGATGATGGTTCGGCACGATCAGCGCCGCGGGCTGGAGCCGATGGATCAGCCCGTACGTCTGCGGCAGGCGCCAATCCGCGTTGGGCTTGTCCCACATCCCATCGAACCAGATCCCACCGACGGGACCGTAGTTGGTGAGCAGCTCGGTGAGCTGGGTGTCGAGGAAGTCGAGGTAACGATTCCAGTCGCCGCTCTCGGGCCGGCCCGTGTTGTGGCCGGTCGAGCCGCGCGGCCAGTAGTCGGGATGATGCCAGTCGAGCTGCGAGTAAT
>Ga0209378_1001179_pt1 | contig 18730 bp, 25 predicted proteins | sample GraSoiAngelo_156_FD_186170 | JGI IMG/M metagenome (GOLD analysis project Ga0209378, IMG submission 186170) | Grasslands soil microbial communities from the Angelo Coastal Reserve, California, USA - 14_1009_13_40cm (SPAdes) (version 2) | ecosystem: Environmental > Terrestrial > Soil > Grasslands ...
GTCGGCGGCAAGGGTCTTGCCCGCGACGACGGCGTCGACGCCGAGCAGCGTCTTCTCGATTCCCAGGGAGGAAGCAATGCCCTGGAGCGTGGACCCCGGTCCGAGGAGGAAGAGCGTGTCCGGATTCTCGGAGAACAATTCCGAAAAGTGTTCGGTGAGTTCGGCCCGCACCGACTCCTCGGTCAGTTCTTCGACCATCAGTTTCCCCGCGGAGACGAGGTGCGGCTCGACGAGCGTCTTGGCTGTCGCGAACAAACGGACCCGCCATTCGCCCTTCCGGTACGCGTCCTCGTCGAGGTCGAGGATTTCGGCCGCTCCGATGCGAAGCTCGGAGCGCATGAATGCCGCAAGGAGACGCGCGGCCGCGGAGGGCGATACCGCGAACAGCCCCGAGTGCATCTTGACTCCCGCGGGGATTCCTAGGATGGGGACGCGGTCCTGCACCGCAGACGCGACGTCTCGCGCCGTTCCGTCTCCGCCGCAGAACAAGATCAGATCGGCGCCGCGAGCGATCGTATTTTCCACGGCGTGCACCGTGTCGCCCGCCGTGGTCGTCGGCAGGGGCTTGTGAACGACATCGATGCGGGAGCCGGGGATGCCTGCAGATCGGAGCGGGATCTCTCCCATCCGATCGCCCCCCGCGAGCCAGTCGACATCGAGGGCGGGGTCCTCCCGCGAAAGGCGGAGGAACGCCTCGGCGAAGGCGCGGGCTCGGTCGCCGGCCACGGGCTCAGCGCCAGCGGCCTGGGCTTGCTCCACCACCCCGTCCGTCCCCTTCAACCCCACGCGGCCGCCCATGCCGGCGATAGGATTGACGACGAAGCCGATGCGCCGCAACGGCCACAAGACCGGCCCGGAAGTATTTCGGCCTTCCGCGGTCCGGCTAGCCCTTCGTCGTTCGCTTCTTCTCGGAGGGCCCGCGCCTCCAGGCCCGCGCCAGTTCGGCGGGGGGCGAGACAACCGCCAAGTGGACGAGGTAGCCGGCCGCCGCGAGCGGGATCATCGGCCACAAGGACGGCGCAAGGGCGACCGCCGTCGAGAGACCCGCCGCGATTCCGAGCTGGATGACCTGGAGCTCGCCCCGGGTCACCGATTTCAGATCCGTGGGACGAATTCGAAGGTGGATCCACACCGCGGGCGCGGTGAACAGCGCGCCGAAGATGAACTCCCGGCGCACCGCGAGCGCGAGGGCTCCGAACAGGATGGCACCGACCGCGGTCATCGCGGCGGCGTACCGCTTCGCATTACGGAAGCCCAGGGCCACGACGCTCGTCCGCTTCTGCGGCCGGGCGCGCGCATCCATCTGCGCATCGAGGTAGTGATGCACGATCAGCATCCCCATGCAGACCAAGGCATGCGCGGACAGGGCGAGGACGGCAACGATCGAAAGCTGTCGCGTCTGGATCGCGTACGCTCCGAGTCCGGAGAGGAGGACACCTGGAAAACCTCCGAACCATTCGCCGGCGAACGGTCGATACGCGGTCGCGATTGGAGGGACGGTGTAGGCCACTCCCAAGATGTAGCCCGCGAGGACGAGCATTGCGAGCCAGGCCGCCCTCGCGACGACGACCCAGATGGTCAGAGTCGCGATGGCCCCGCTCGAGGCGGCGAAGATCAACCAAAGATCGGCTTCACCCAGGAGGGAAAGGTTTCGGACATGACTCCCTCCGGACAACGCGCGGGGCCCGTCGATTCGGTCCGTTCCGCTTCGCCAGTCGTAGATCTCGTTGATCGCATGAGTCGCCCATCCCTGGATCAGGCCGCCGAGGCCCAATGCCACTGCGAACCACAATAGGTCAAAGCTCCCGAGATCCGCGGATGCAACCGCCGTCCCGAGGACGACGGCCGTGTACGACCACAGGAGGACGGGGATCAGACGGAACTCGAGGAACCAGCCTTTCGCCGTGCGCGACCAGTCCCGTCCTCCTCCGATGAGGCCCACAATTTTGACTATTTCGATAGTAATATTAGAACGTTCGGCCATCGCCTGTTCGATGCGTGTCCCGAAGGCTACTTTATCGCCAAACGGATGGGGTCGCGCCTCGATGGACCGGCGGTTGTGGTACCTCATCGCAGGAACCCGCGGCGGGATCAACCGCGCACGGATCCTGTGGAGCCTCCATGAGCGGCCGTACAACGCGAACGACCTGGCGACGCAACTCGCGTTGGACTACAAGACCGTTCGCCATCACCTGGAGGTCTTGCACGAGAACGACTTCGTGATGACCGTCGGGGACGGAGGCTACGGCACCCAGTACTCGCTGTCCCCGCGCCTCCAGGTCCATTTCGAGGACTTCTTGGAGATTTGGCAACGAATCGGACCCCATTCCGGGGAGACTTCGCGGTAGATTGAAGTCCCTGTTTTCGTAGAACCGGGGAAAAGTAGATATGGCATCCCCCGACGTTTCGCATCGTTAGCATGGCCCTCGGGACCCTATGGATGATTGACGTCGTGCTCGCGGCGGCGAGCATCGTCGTGTTGGCCTTACTCCTTTTCATCTATCGGTCCAATTTCCGATCCCTTCGATCGCCGCTTTCGTTCGGGCTGATCGTCTTCGCGGCGCTGTTCCTCTTGGAGAACCTTGCCGCGATGTACTTCTATCTCTCCTGGAACGACAGCCTCAGCACGAGTGGATACGCCGGGTCCGTCGCCATGCCGATGCTCATCTTGAACGCCGTGGAGCTCGTTGGGTTCTCGACGCTCCTCCTCGTCTCCTGGCGCTGACCGCGCGTACGGTGCGGTCAAATACGGCCCCACCTTTTCCGTGCTTGAGACCGTGCCGCTGAACTACCGACCGATGGGGAAGACCGAGCTCGAGGTCTCCGAAGTCGGGTTCCCGCTCTGGCCGGTCGCCTCGGGCGCCTGGGGATCGTTCTCGGCCGAGCAGGCGATGGACCTCCTGCGGAAGGCCTACGACGCGGGCATCAACTACTTCGACGTCGCGCCGACCGACGGAAACGGCCGAGGGGAGAGCCTCCTAGGGAAGACATTCCAAGATCGACGCGAACTCGTCATCATCTCGAGCAAGGTGGGCCGCGCGGACGGCCGTCCCGACTTCTCGCCGGGCGCGATCAAGGCCTCCCTCGACAAGACGCTTGATCGACTCGCCTCGTCCTACGTGGACGTCCTGCAGCTGCACTACCCGGATGCCGCGACCGTCGGAAATGCCGGCGTATGGCAGGCGCTCGAGGACCTGAAGGCCCAGGGAAAGATTCGGTATTACGGCATCGCCCTCGGCCCCGGCCCGGGAGGGCTCGAGGAAGGCCGCGCCGCGATGCGGAAGCACGACCTCGGTTGCATCCAGACCTACTACAACCTCCTGGAGGAGGAGCCGGGTCGGAAGTTCTTCCCAGTCGCGTTGGAGATCAACCAGGGCATGGTGATCCGCGCGCCCCACGCCGGGGGCGTGCTCGAGTCCAACCCGGATGCGGTTCGCTTCCCCGCGGACGGGGACTTGCAGGTGAAGGACGCCGCGTGGATCGAACGGGCCCGCAAGCAAGCCGCGAATCTCCGGTGGGTGTACGACGGAAAGGGCATGACCCTGTCCCAGGCCGCCCTGAAGTTCATCTTGTCCGAGGAGACCGTCGCCTCGGCGCTGCCGAACATCCACCGGGAGGAACAGCTCGCGGAATACACCGCGGTCTCCGATTTCGAATCCTTCTCTCAAGTCGAGCTCGGCGAGATCGCGGAGCAGTTCCGGCGGGGCTTCGGAGTCTGACCGGCGGATGATCCTCGGATATGTCGACGTGCAGGACCGGATCTACGATCTGAACTTCGCGACGTTGCGCCTTCGAGTCCGCATCGAGGCAGGACCGTCCGCGTCCGAGAGCCGCGTCGCGTTTTCCCAGGTCGCGGGGGAAGGCGCCACGTCGTACCGCGTGATCGGGGAGGCGGACGTGACGGCGGAGGCCGCGATGGATCACGATGGCCACCGCATACCCCTCCTGCGTGCGGTCCAAGGGCATTTGTACAGACACGAGGCAGGGTTGCTGTTCTTCGCGAGCCCGGGGAAGCGAGACCTCGAGGATCCTGGTTTCTTCCTCGTAAAATTGCGCGCGATGCCGAGCGCAGTGCGATTCTTCTTCGAGGATCAAGAGGGCCGGGAGATGATTTCGATTCCGAACGACGAAATCCTCCGACGGGAAAAGGAGGGCGACGGCATCACGGTCTACGTGAGTGCCGCGAGCGTCGCCTTGCCGAAGGAGAAGATCGCGTACGCGATCCGCTTCGCGCCCGAGGCGCGGGTCGGGCCCGTCCTCGCGAGCGAGGCCGCTCCTCCGCGTCGGTGACGAAATCCTTATACCGCGAGGCAGGTTCGTCCGTCGAGGTCCCGCATGTCCTACGATGTCGGAGGATTGGGTCTGGGCGGCGAGAAGAAGCCGGGCCGGCGGCGCATGTACATGTTCGCCGGGGTCGCCGTCGTCGTGATCGTCATCATCGCCGTCGTCGTCAAGTTCGTCGTGTACCCGTAGCCAGGGAGGCCCGTCCGCCCGTCGCCAACCGGCGGCATCGGCTATCACCTTCGATACGGGATGCGGAAGGCTGATACCCCCACCCTCGCAGACTCATCTGCAATGCAGGTCCGGCTCGACCCCGCTTCGAAGCGAATCCTCGTCGCCCTCCTCGCGAGTCCCAAGACTGCCGTCGAGGTCAGTCGGATCTATGGCATTCCCGTCGCGACGGTGCGGGAACGGATTCGGCGGCTGCAAGAACTCGGGTTCGTCCACATGGTCCTGACGTTCGTCGATTCCACAGGACAGATGCGACAGTATTACGAGGCGATGTTGCCGATCGACAGCTCGGAAGAGGAAGTCGTCGTCGAGTTGTGACGAATCCTCCGGGGACGGGCCCGGTTCCTCGCTCAATGCGACGAAGAAAGCAATACTTATATAGTGCCGGCCGTATGCTTCGGTTGTCATTTTTGACACCCTTTTGAACGGGAGTGTACCAATGGCAACGGTTTCGAGAGAAGTCGACACCGGGACCACGACGCTCGGCCTCGTTTGCAAGGACGGGGTGGTCCTGGCCGCGGATCGCCGCGCGACCGCGGGGACCTTGATCGCCCACAAGCGCACGAAGAAAGTCTACCGGCTCGACGAGAACCTGGGCCTCACGACCGCCGGATTGGTCGGGGACTTGCAGGTCCTCGCACGGTACATCACCGCCGAGGTCGAGTTGTACAAGCTCAAGCGGGGCATCTCGATGCCGGTCGAGGCCTGTGCGACCCTCACCGCGAACATCCTGAGCGGGAGCCGCTTCTACCCGTACTGGGTCCAGCTCGTGATCGGCGGCTGGGACCGGACGGGAGGGCACGTCTTCTCCCTCGACGCCGCCGGCGGGTCCCTGCCGGACAAGTTCGTGTCCAGCGGCTCGGGCAGCCCCTACGTGTACGGGGTCCTCGAGGACCACTGGAAGGATGACATGACGCTCGACGAGGGCGCGAACCTCGCGGTCCGCGCGGTGACCGCTGCGATGAAGCGCGACGCGGTCTCCGGCGAAGGGATCGATGTGGCCCTCATTTCGAAAGACGGCTTCAAGATGTTCGACGACAAAGAAGTCGAGAAGCGCAAAGCGAGTATGAAACTGGCCTGAGTCCGACGCGACTTCGGGCCAAAGTGATGTCCGATGACCATCGAGGACATTCTGAACGACGCGCGAAGCGTCGTGAAGAAAGTGGTACCTGACCACGTGGAAATCACGCAGGTCGACTTCGAAGGCCCCACGATCGTGATCTACACGAAGAACATGGAGGTCTTCGCAGAGTCGAACGACCTCGTGCGACAGATCGCGCAGCAGCTGCGGCGCCGGATCGTCGTCCGACCGGATCCTTCGCTCCTCGCCCCCCAGGACGAGGCGGAGAAGGTGATCCGCGAGGTGATCCTCCCCGAAGCGCAGATCACCGGGATATACTTCGAGCCGGAGACCGGGGAGGTCACGATCGAGGCTCTCTCCCCCGGCGTCGTCATCGGCCGCCACGGCTCCGTCCTGAATGAGATCAAGAAGAAGATCGGCTGGGCGCCCAAGGTCGTGCGGACCCCGCCGATCCCGTCGAAGACGGTCGAGGAGATCCGGCAATACCTTCGGACGATTAACGACGAGCGGCAGTCGTTCCTGAAGCAGGTCGGCCGGCGCCTCGCGAGGGAGGTCCCTCAGGGGGAGAACTACGTGCGGATCACGGCGCTCGGCGGATTCCGGCAGGTTGGCCGCTCCGCCGCCCTCCTGAGTACCCGGGAGTCGAAGGTCCTGATCGACTGCGGCGTCCTGATCTCGGAGGACAACGGATCGCCGTACCTGAACGCGCCCGAGGTCCTGCCGCTCAGTTCGCTCGATGCGGTCGTCATCACCCACGCCCACTTGGACCACTCCGGGCTCGTCCCCGCCCTGTTCAAGTACGGATACGAAGGGCCGATCTACACGACGCCTCCGACCCGGGACCTCATGTCCCTCCTCCAGCTCGACTTCATCAAGGTCGCGATGGGCGAGGCCCGCAAGTCCGCGTACGACTCGAGCAACATCCGGAAGGCCGTGGCGAACACGATCCCGCTGAAGTACGGGGAGACGACGGACATCGCGCCCGACGTGCGCCTCACGTTCCAGAACGCGGGCCACATCCTCGGCTCCGCGGTCGCCCACTTCCACATCGGCGACGGCCTATACAACGTCGCGATGTCCGGCGATATCAAATTCGAGAAGACCTGGCTCTTCAACCCGGCGGTGAACAAGTTCCCGCGCCTGGAGACCCTCGTCCTCGAGTCGACGTACGGCGGCTATCATGACGTGCAACCGTCCCGCCACGAGGCCGCCCAGCAGCTGAAGGAGGTCCTCCGACGCGTCCTGACCCGAGGCGGGAAGGTCCTGGTCCCCGTGTTCGCCGTCGGCCGTTCCCAGGAGGTCATGCTCGTCCTCGAGGACGCGATGCGGAACCGCCAGATTCCCGAGGTCCCGATCTACCTGGACGGCATGATCTGGGAGGCGACCGCGATCCATACCGCGTACCCGGAGTACCTGAACAGCCAGCTGCGGACGCAGATCTTCCAGACCGGGGAGAACCCGTTCCTCAGCCCCATGTTCAAGCGGGTCGAGACGGCGGACATGCGCGCGAACATCGTGGACGACGTGGAGCCGTGCATCGTCCTCGCGACCTCGGGCATGATGTCCGGTGGTCCTGTCCTGGAGTACTTCAAGGGCTGGGCGGACAACCCGCTCCACGCCCTCCTGTTCGTCGGCTTCCAGTCGGAAGGCTCCCTCGGCCGACGGATCCAGCGGGAGGCCCGGGAGATCACGCTCACGGACCGCGGGCAGCCGCTCACGTTGCCGATCAAGTTGGACATCGAGACGATCGACGGATTCTCCGGCCACTCGGACCGGCTTCAGTTGTTGAACTACGTCGGGACGATGGAGCCGCGGCCGGAGCGCGTCATCGTGAACCACGGCGAGGAGTACAAGTGCTCCGACCTGGCGTCCGGCTTGTACAAGAAATTCGGGCTCGAGACGCGTGCGCCGATGAATCTCGAGACGATCCGCCTCAAGTGATCCTCGATGAGTGGTTCTGAAGCCACAACGATTCTGGACCTTCTGGAGGCGAAGAATAAGTCTCGAGTTCCTTTTCCTCAATATCCCCAAACGGATGACCGGGACCTCCAAGCCCTCGTCGAGGAACTCTGGATGTACGATGTCGACACCGGTGCCATGGTCTCGAAGGTCATCGAGTAGGGGAGGCCCCCGATCTTTCGATGGCGCGTTCCAATCAAGCCTAGGAAGCGGTTCGAGGCAGTCCGCAGCCGGAAGCCCCAGTGGTCGGAATTTCTAGACGCCCTCTCGATGGTTTGCGATGGGATCGAAGAGCGCCTGATGCTCGTCGAGCGCCTCAGAGGCGTCCCGCGTCGATGAGTCCGGCTCCCCTCGTCCCGCCTAGTCGACCATGAAGTCCATCCAGGCCTGAAGGGCGTCCCGGGCGGCATCGAGGTCGACGAGTCGCTCCTCGCCGTCGTCCGTGATCAGGAAGCGCTCGAGGATGATCCGCTCGCCTTCCTGCCGGAACTGGAGGCGCAGGCAGGGCACCTCGAACGGATCTTCGTGCTCGAGGGACCACGGCTCGAAGGCGATCGCGAGGCGTTCCCCGTCCGCTTCCACGTTGTATCCGAGCGTCTTCCCGAGGCCGGACAGGAACGTCGAAGCAGGAGCGGAGATCTCGGGGCCGGACATGCATCCGACGAGGGCCGAGACCGACTTGAAGGCTAGGAACCGCAACCCGTCGGTTGTGCGCGGGACAAACCTTTTGTGCGCTCTCGCGTTCGACGCCTGTGCGCTCGCCCTTCTATGAGAAGGTGAAGGATCTCTTGGACGCGGACGCATTCGAGCGAGAGGTCGACGCCGTCATCCAGGAGTGGGGCGCCCTCCTCGATCGGGACGCGGCCGCGATGATCGTCGTCGAGCGTCATGGTCGGAGCGTCGCCTCGTTCCAGCGGATCGCGGACCTCGAGGAAGGGATGGAGGCGAACCTCCGGGCCACGGTCACCGGCATCACGCCAGTCCGGACGTTCACCCGCCAGGACGGCACGCCCGGACGGGTCGTCAACCTCGAGTTGCGGGACGAGAGTGGCTTCTGCCGCTTCGTCCTCTGGGACGACGACGTCGGCCTCGTGGAGCGAGGGAAGGTGGCCGTCGGCGTGACGGTCCGCGCCCTCGACTGCTACGTGAAACGGACGAACTTCGGGCTCGATGTCGGGCGGGGCAAGTTCGGGGCGCTCGTCGTGGAGGGCGCGTAGGTGGCGGTGCCGGGACTCGAATGGGCTTACGCGAACCACGCCCGCGCCGCCGTGCTCTTCCTCGGCATCTCGAGCGGCATGCTCGGGGTCGGCATCGTCGCGGTCGTCGCCTTCGGGACGGAGGCCGTCGTCGCGGCGAGCTCCCTCCTGACGATCGCGATCTTCGTCCTGATGTTCACGGTCCTCGTCTTCGTGACGCGCGTCGCGACCCGGGGGGCCGTGTCCTTCAGCATCTACTCGCGTCGGTCCATCGACGAGGCGGAGCAGGCGGTGCTCAACGCCCTGGAGACCGAAGGCGAGAACGCGCAAGTCAAGCGGGTCCGAGGCCGGACGAAGACGCCGGCGCGGATCGTGAGCGCGGACGGCGTCGCCGCCCGCTTCCGGATCGAGGTCTCCCGGCATGCGGCGCTCGCCGAACCCGGCGAGTGGACCGAGATCATCGAGGTCTTCCCGAAAGGGGAACGGCCGGAGGCGCAAGCCCTCCGGGCGAAGATCCTCGAGGGCCTACGATCGGAAGGGACGATCGAGCGGTAGGGACTACATCCCCATGCCGGGCGGCATTCCGCCCATCCCGCCCATGCCGCCGCCGTGACCATGCTCCCCGCCGCCCGGCGGCGGAGGCGGAGACTTCTTGGAGGCGATCACGTCGTCGATCCGCAGGATCATCGCCGCGACTTCCGCGGCCGAGTCGATCTCCTGGACCTTGACCCGGAGCGGTTCGATCACGTTCGCCTTGATCATGTCGAGCGGCTCGCCCGTCAGGACGTTGACGCCCATCGCCTTGCCGCCCTTCTTCTGGTGCTCCGCGCGGAGCTTGATCAGGACATCGATCGGGTCGAGGCCCGCGTTCTCCCCGAGGGTCCGGGGGATCACGTCGAGGGCTCCCGCGAACGCCTCGATCGCGAGCTGCTCCCGCCCGCCGACGGTCGCCGCGTAGTCTTTGAGCGCGATTGACAGCTCGATCTCCGCGGATCCGCCGCCGGAGATGGCCTTGCCGTCCTCGATCGCCGCCGCGACAACCCGCAGGGCGTCGTGCAGGATCCGCTCGACCTCGTCGACGACATGCTCGGTGCCGCCTCGGATCAGGATGGAAACGGCTCGGGCTTTCTTGCAGCCGGTGACGAAGGTCATGTCGTCCGTCCCGACCTTGCGCTCCTCGACGAGGTCGGCCTTCCCGAGTTCCTTCGGGGTCAGGTCATCGAGGTTCGTGACGATCCGCGCGCCGGTCGCCTTCGCGAGCTTCTTCATGTCGCTCTCCTTGACCCGCCGGACCGCGTAGATGCCTGCCTTCGCGAGGTAATGCTGGGCGATGTCGTCGATGCCCTTCTGGCCGAGGACGACGTTGGCGCCTGATTCCTGGATCTTCGCGACCATCGTCTTGAGGGTCTTCTCCTCCTCGTCGAGGAACTGCTGGAGCTTCGCCGGGTCCCGAATCCGGATCTCTTCGTTGACCTCCGTCTTCTTGACCTCGAGCGCGCGGTTGATGAGGGCGATCTTCGCCTCGCGGATGAACATCGGCATCCGCGGGTGGACCCGCTCCTTGTCGAGGACGATGCCGTCGATCAGGGCGGTGTCCTTCTGGTTCCCGCCGTGCTTCTTCTGGACCAGGACGTTGTCGACGTCGGCGCGAATCTCCCCGGCCACCTCCTCCACGATCGCCTGGACGGCGTCCACGGCGATGCCCGAGAGGAAGTCCGCGTTCTCGCCGACGCTCCGACCCGACATCGCGGTGCGGGCGATCGAGCGCAGCGTCTCCTTGTCCGTCCGCTTGACGTCGAAGGCGAGGCTCCGCAGCCGGCGGACCGCTTCCGTGGCCGCCATCCGGTAGCCATTCACGATGATCGTCGGGTGGACCTCTTGCTCAATCAGCGACTCGGCCTGTTTCAGCAGCTCGCCCGCGAGGACGACGGCGCTCGTGGTGCCGTCCCCGACCTCGTCGTCCTGGGTCTTGGCGACCTCGACGAGCATCTTCGCGGTCGGGTGCTCGATCTCGATTTCCTTGAGGATCGTGACCCCGTCGTTCGTGATCGTCACGTCGCCGAGGGAGTCGACGAGCATCTTGTCCATGCCCTTCGGCCCCAGGGTCGACTTGACCGCGTCCGCGACCGCGCGCGCCGCGGCGATGTTGTTGAACACCGCGCCCTTGCCCTTCTCGCGCTCGGTCCCTTCCTTCAGAATAATGATTGGCTGACCGCCCATCATGAGAATTCCCGCGGGTCTATACGAGGGCTTCTATATGAGTGTTGCGGAGGCGGACCGTGTCAGCGGAGCTCTCGTCCGTCCAGCGCGTGGGCCCAGCGCGGAGGCTCGTTGGAGGCCGCGAAAGTTATAGTCAAATAACCATAACACTCCGATAGGGCGCCTGCCCCGACCTCCGGCCAACATTTCGGCGTGCCGAGGATTCCCGATCCTTGGTCAGACTTTGATGGCTTCGAAGACGAGGTGGAGCGGGATTTCGGCAACATAAGGGCCTTGAGGACTCCCCTCCACAAATTCCTGCGTGGGCCAAGCTTCCTCCAGCGAACGGATCAGGAGGCCCGCTCCCCGCAGCACGCGGGCGTACCAGGAGAGCGGCCGATGGTATCCCGTCGTGGTTACGATTTGCCCTGGGGCGATTTCCCAGGGGATCTCGTCCGCAAAGGGCTCCCGATACCTCTCGATCTTTCGCCAGACTTTCGTCGCGCGGAAAAGGCGTTCGATCAGCCACGTGGAACTGGGCCCTTGGTCGAAGCAAGGATGGGAGAGGATCGCGACAAAACGGCCGCCGGTCCGGAGGACTCGACCTACCTCGCCGATTGCACTGTCCGCATGCTCGATGTCCATCAGTGCCATGTGACAGGTCACGAGATCCAACGTCCCCGCCCGCAGAAATTCGAGCCGGGCCGCGTCCGCGACGCGGTACTCGATCCCGAGCGGCTCTCGGGATTCTCGAGCGAGGGCCCGGTCGATGATCGGGGACGATGCGTCGACCGCGACGACTTTCGCGCCTCCTCGCGCGAACCGCCGCGAAAGGTACCCGTTCCCACATCCCAGGTCGAGAACATGAAGGCCCCGGACGTCCCCGACGACGCGGAGGAACGTCGGGTCGATGAGGGTCCGGTGCCAGAAATCTCCCGTGTCGCCCTGCTTGGCGTCGTACCACTCGGCCATCCGGCCCCACGAATCGGCAGGCATGGATCGCTCCATGTTGAGGCATAGGATAAGCGTGCCGTCCGAAGGGCTTGCACATCGTCCCGAGGGCAGGGACGATGGGGTCCCCGACTCGCCCGAGCCCTGAGGCGGCCGTGGTGCGCTGAGATTTATATGGGACCGTCTTCGTCATAGGAACAGGTGTCAACCATGGCGGACAAGCAGGTAGAAATTGCCACCGCGAACGCGCCCATCCATGTCACGGATGCCGATTTCGACCAGGCGATCAAGGAGCATCCCTACGTCATCGTCGACTTCTGGGCCGAGTGGTGCGCACCCTGCCGCGCGATCGCCCCGATGATCGACGAGCTCGCGAAGACCTATGCGGGCAAGGTGACGTTCGTGAAGCTCAACACGGACGAGAACCCGAGGGTGCCGCAACAGTTCATGGTCATGGGGATCCCGACGCTCCTCTTCTTCAAGGGCGGCAAGCTCGTCGACCAGGTCGTCGGCGCGATGCCCAAGGGCCCCTTTGAAGCGCGTGTCAAAAAGCATCTCGCGTGACGACACCTAGAAATACGGCCGGCCTCCATCGCGGGACACCACCATGGGAAGTCTGATCGAGCTACTCGCCACCAAAAAGAAGGGAGCCACCGCGGCCCCGGAGAACACGGTCCTGCTGCCGGTCCTCCACAAAGAGCACGAAGGCTCCTGCGGGACGAACTGCGACTGCGGCGCCAACGAGGAAAGCGGCTGCTGCGGCGGCTGATTTCCTGGTCCTTCGGCGTTCTCACGATTGAGAATCACTCGCGATTCTCACCTCGCCCGGCTTATATACCACCAAATTCGTGAATTCTTCAGCAAGGCGAGGAGGAAGTGATCGTGGATCCTCTTGAAGCGTCACGACTCGTCACGGACGAGTATTCGGCCAAGATTCTGGTGGCGACCTTCAAGAAGGCGAAGTCCGCGATTGACCTGAGCCGCGAGTACGGCATACCGATCGCGGCGTGCTACCGCCGCATCCACGCCTTGGAGCGCGCGGGCCTGATCCGATGCACGGAGAGGGCCCTCACGCAGAAGGGCAAGCGGATCTCCCTCTACATGTCCCAACTCAAGAACGCCTACATCTTCTTCGAAAACGGCCGCCTGCGGGTGCGATTCCAGCTGGCGACCGGGATCACGAAGGACTTCGGCGGCGACTGGAAGGCCGTCGACGTCATCGAGCCGGCGTTCCAGACTCCATCCCCAGCCCAATAACCCCTCCTCCACAACCCACAGGCAGGACCGAGAACCCCTCGGCCTGCCTCTTTTATTCTGATTTTCGAGGAATTGGAACCTCCCTTCGGACGGCGATTCCTGCGGCCTTGACAAACGTTCCAACGCCCGCCCGTCGCGACCTGACACCTTGTTCTGGTCGAGAGGCGGATTGCCCTGCGGGCGCCGATCCTCTCGGACGTTGACATTCACCAGGAGATCGCGAAGGGGGATCGTTGGGAGCAGAGCCCTGGGACGACTGACAAGCGGGAATTAGATGATCCACGATGGGACGAGTAGCGGGTCGGTGCACCGCGGACTACTGTCGAATCTATGACCTCACGATGAAGCCACCCCACGATACGTTCGTCGCGATGCTTCGACGGTAGGTCTCAGTCCTCAGCGGACGGCTCTCTTCACGAGCGCGCTGATCCTTGCCTCTTCGGTCGGGGTCAACTCCTTCAGCGCGAAGGCGACCGGCCACAGGGCGCCTTCGTCGAGGTTCGCCGCGTCGCTGAAGCCGAGGGTCGCGTACCTCGTTTTGAACTTCTGCGCGGGCTGGAAGAAGCAGACGACCTCGCCGTCCTTGGCATACGCGGGCATCCCGTACCAGGTCTTCGGCGAGAGGGCTGGCGCACTGGCCTTGATGATCGCATGGAGCCGCTTGGCCATCGCGCGATCCGGTTCCTGCATCTCCGCGATCTTCGTGAGCAAAGCGCTTTCCCCATCCGCCTTCTCCGGGCGCGGGCCGCGCTGTGCGGACGCCTTCATCTCTTGGACGTACTCCTTCATCGCGGCTCGTTCCTCGTCCGTGAATCCCTTGAACTTCTTGTTCGTCGCGGCGGTGCTCTTAGCGGACTTTTGCGTGTCCTTCTTTGGGCTCATAGAACCCCCCCTTGGATGGCGATTGATTGGCGGCGAAGCAAAGTTTCCCCGGGTATTAAGGGTACCCACCACCGATGCGGGAACTCCCCCCGGCGCCACCGCCCTTCGGGACAGATGGCGGTGCCGGTTGCTTATAAACAGAGGGGCCCGTTTGTCAATGCGGCGGTATTATCAAGCGGGTTACCGATTGACGATTCTCTCTTATAAGGCCCTCCGAATGGCCGCGGACACATGGACCGCGAACGGATGAAGTACCTGTTCCGCGAGATCCTCGGCGTCGACGTCGACGAGGTCGTGCGCAAGGTCGTCGCCACGATTGCGGTCGAGCGCGCGAAGCAGGCGCAGAAGAACACGACGGACTGGAAGCGGTACATGGAAGCGGAGGGCGGGATCGTGATCTTGCCCTCGAACGTCACCCAGTTGGGGCGCAAGGATTCCAAGCCGTGAGCGCGGCGAGGCCCGAAGACCGAGGGCCGTTCCGGCTCGCGGTCGGCCGCTCGGGTATCCTTTAAGTTGAACCTCCGAATATGGGACATGATGTCCAGCTTCCAGGGACGCGATATCCTCTCGATTCGCGACCTGTCGCGGGCGGACATCGAACTCGTCCTGAAGGCCGCGAAGAAGATGGTGCCCGTCGCCGCGGGCAGCCGTCGGTCCAAGTCCCTGGACGGGAAGATCCTCGCGACGCTGTTCTATGAACCCTCGACGCGGACGCGCCTCTCCTTCGAGAGCGCGATGGCGCGGCTCGGGGGGCGGGTCCTGGGGTTCAGCGGCACGGAAGGGACCTCGGTCCAGAAGGGGGAGACCCTCGCCGACACGATCCGGATGGTCGAATCGTACAGCGACGCGATCGTCCTGCGCCACCCGCAAGAGGGAGCGGCGCGCCTCGCGGCGGAGTTCACCGAGCGGCCCGTGATCAACGCCGGGGACGGCGCGGGGCAGCATCCGACGCAGACCCTGTTGGACCTCTACACGATCTGGGACGAGAAAGGTTCCATCGAAGGACAGAACGTGACCTTGGTCGGGGACCTCCGGTACGGCCGGACCGTCCACTCCCTGACGTACGCCCTCGCCGAGCTCGGCGCCCACCTGACGTTCGTGAGCCCTCCCACGTTGGAGATGCCGCGGGAGATCCTCGAGCATGTGAAGGAACGGGGCCTCGCCTTCCGGACGGCGCATCGGCTCGACGAGGTCATGCGAGACTCCGACGTGCTGTACGTGACCCGGATCCAGAAGGAACGGTTCCCGGATCCGCAGGAGTACGAGGAGGTCGCCGGCTCCTACCGGGTCGACGAGGCGATCCTGCGGGACGCGAAGCGCGGCCTGATCATCATGCACCCGCTCCCGCGGCTCTCGGAGATTGCGCCCGAGGTGGACCGGACGAAGCACGCCGTGTACTTCAAGCAGGCCTCCAACGCCCTTCCGGTCCGCATGGCCTTGCTCGACCTGATCTTGGGGGGCGGCGAATGAAGGAGCTCCGGGTCACGCCGATCAAGAACGGGACGGTGATCGACCACATCCCGGCCGGCCGCGCCTTGAAGGTCCTCAAGATCCTCGGCATCGGGGATTCCGTGACCTCGACGGTCACGGTCGCCATGCATGTCCCGAGCCGCGCGATGGGGTGGAAGGACATCGTCAAGGTCGAGGACCGGGAGCTCGAGTCCCGCGAGATCGAGAAGATCGCCCTGATCGCGCCCGCCGCGACGGTGAACGTGATCCGGAATTACAACGTGGCGGAGAAACGCCGCGTCACCTTGCCGGATCGGGCCGTCGGAATCCTCCGGTGCGCGAACCCGAACTGCATCTCGAACGTCCGCGAGCCGATCGAGACGGAGTTCGTGGTCCGCTCGAAGAACCCGCTCCGCGTCGTGTGCAAATATTGTGACCGCGAGTTGGAAGAAATCGTCACCCACATCGTCTGACACTGTCTCGACGGACGGTTGAAGGGGGCCCGATTGCCTCCGGATTCTCGAATCCTCGGACGAGCTCGCGGTGAATTCCGGCGTCACCGAAGCGTTTAATATGGAATTCCTGGATACACACGGCAGAAGGGATGGTGCGTCAGCTTGCTCGAAGAGCTATCCGAAATCATCGGGCTCCAGGTCTATACGCAGAACGGCGTGTTCCTGGGCAACGTGAACAACTTGGTCGTGGACGTCGACAACGGTGCCGTGGACGGGATCTTCATCGGGGAGACGAATCCCCTCCTCGTCGAAGGGAGCCGCGCGGTCAGCGTCCCGTACCGCTGGGTCCAGAGCGTCGGGGACATCGTGGTGCTTCGATACTTCCCCAAGCGCGTCTCGCTCCGGAAGGGCGCGGCGCCGCCTCCGATGGCCGCCGCGGCGAAGTAGCCCGCCAGTTCTGAAAAAGGTTATGCGGTCGGCGTCGCATGTGCGAGTGAGTGCGCGACGCGAGACCATCGACACGGACCGCCCCGTCCCTCCGATTCGCCGTGGTCGAACTCCGCCGACTGCGGGGCCATGAGCGGATTCGGCTAACGCTGCTCGAGGAGCTCTCTGAACAGATCCGGCGGGACGGCGTCCTGAAACGCCCGATCCTTGTGGCGGATCGGGACTTCGTGATCCTGGACGGCCATCACCGTGCGGAGGCGCTCCGCAAGCTCGGCTGCGTTCGCATCCCCGCCTACCTCGTGGACTACCGATCGGACATCGTGAAGCTGGGGACGTGGCCCGATGCGAGTGTGTCCGTCGTGAGTAAGGAGGAGGTCCTCCGCCGCGGCCTCCACAACGATCCGTTCCCTCCGAAGACGACCCGGCACACGGTGGCCGTCCCGCTCGAGGAGCGACCGATGGAACTCAAGGACCTGCTTTGACCGGGACGGCAGGCTCGTCTCGGGTCGCGGGCTTCCTTCTGCGGCGGAGCCACCACACCACAAGGACGCCCGCCGCGGACGCCCCGATCGCCACGAAGGCCCAGCGGTCCGTCGTCAGGCCGAGGAAAGTCGGCGGCTCGAGGGCCTGGTACCGGTAGCTCACGAGCTCAGAGGTCCCCAGCTGCGTCGTCCCATTGCGGGCCTCCGTGCGCGCGTGATTCCCCGCGACCGGGGCGAAGAAGGAGAGGGTCTCCGAACCGTCCGGTTGAGATTCGCGGATCGGATAGGCGTCGAAGTGCCCGGCGGGCGTGTCGACGGCCGCCGCTGCTTCGATGGAGTATGACGCGTTCCACCAGATGATGCCCGCGGTGCGGGAGGGGTTCGGACTCCCTCCAAAGTAGACCAACCGGAAATCCTCCGTGAAATTCATCCGGCGGGTCACTTGGCTCGTCGCGCCGACCGTCAAGGGGAACTGCCAGGGGTCCGAATCGATCCGGAAGGACGTGGTGTTCTGGACGCTCAACTCGAACGCCAAGGGAATCGAATTCGTGTGGATCGTCCCGTTGGCCTCGAGATCGAGGACCGAGGACAGGATCTTCAAGCCGCGAGCGTCGACGACCTGTTGACCGGAGAGGGTCCAGGCACCGGAGGCTTGCGCCGAGCCACCGAAGCGCAAGGCGAAGGTCCCCGACGCCGTCCCCGTCCCGGTCACGGACATAATGTACGCGTCGAACGATCGCCCCTCGACCTCGGTCGGGGCATGGCTTGTCACCGTCAGGGTGACCAAGCCGTTCAGGGCCAGTCCGGTCGCGAGACTCGTGTTCGTCCGGTACGTCCAGTGGTCCCCGGGAGCCAGGGCAGGCCCATTCACCGTCGTGGATTCGGCGGCCGCCGTCGCGGCCGGCAGGACCAACAGGGCCGCAAGGGCGAGCCAACCGAGGGACCGCACGGTTTCCAATTTCTGGGGCCGCGATTAAAGGTATTGGTTCACGGCTCAGATTCGAGGACGACCTTGCCTCTCGGGCTGGGGCGGATCCGCAGCGGGCCGGAAAACTCTCGGTGGACCGCGGTTCCGCCCGACAGGCGGTCGAGGAACACCGCGAGGGCCGCGACCTCGGAGTGAGGCTGGTGGCCAATCGCGACGTTCCAATCGACCAGGTCGAACATTTCGCGGGGCACCTTTTCGGCGCCGACGACGATCAGGAGATTATCGCTGCGGACCTGCGGCGCCACTTTCTCGACCGGCTCGCCGTACATTGTGAGGTGCACCTTCGACCCGGTCCATTCCCGGACGATTCGTCGCCACGGGACGCCGGTCTGAATCCGGAAGTCGCCCCCGAAGCGCCGGACGACATCGCGGACGGACCGTTCCAAGGCGAGGTCCTTCGTCGAAACAAGGATGGCGTCGGCGCCGAACGCCCGCGCCGTCAGGGCGACATGGGTCGTGACTCGCTTGTCCCGGGCCGGGCGGTGGCCCAAGCGGAGGACCGTGATCAAGGCTCAATCCTCGAAGCGGATGATTCGGTGACCGCGGAAGTCGAGCCGCGGGGACCGCTTGACGAGGGCCTTCAGCTTCGTCTGCGTGACCTTCAGCGTATCGGCGACGTCGCCGGAGAACTTGCCCTCCGTCCCAACCATGTCGAAAATTCTCTCCTCGATCGCCGCGTAGGTCTCCTCGGACATCATCGCGGCGTGCAGGACGTCCGAGATTTCCTGGATCGGAGCGGTCGCATTAATGTGGAACGACGAGTAGAACGCGTGGTAGGCCTTCTCCGGCGAGGCTGTGGGCCCGGTCTGCCACTTCGTCTCGACGAGCTTCATCTTTTCGAAGAACCGAATCGCGTTCGCGCCTTCCTCCCC
>Ga0209378_1001180_pt1 | contig 18730 bp, 18 predicted proteins | sample GraSoiAngelo_156_FD_186170 | JGI IMG/M metagenome (GOLD analysis project Ga0209378, IMG submission 186170) | Grasslands soil microbial communities from the Angelo Coastal Reserve, California, USA - 14_1009_13_40cm (SPAdes) (version 2) | ecosystem: Environmental > Terrestrial > Soil > Grasslands ...
TCACGTCGTGCTGATCTACGCGCTGATCCATGGCCTGGCGCGCAAGATCGTCGAGGTGGTGCGCGCGCCGCTTGAGACCAAGATCATCGAGGAGATCAAGCGGCCGCCCCCGGAGCAGCAGCCGCCTCCCCCGCCTCCGCCCAAGCTCGCCACGCCGCCCCCGCCGTTCATTCCTCCTCCCGAGGTGCAGATACAGGTTCCGGTGCAGCCAGCGCCTACCATCACCGCCGTGGTGCAAACGCCGCCGGCGGTGCCGATTGCGCCGCCGGCGGCGCCTGTCCAGCGCACCGGGGCGGTCGTCGACGCCACGGGATGCGAGAAGCCGCCGTATCCTGCGGCCTCGCTGCGCGCGAACGAAAGGGGCATCGTGCGGCTGAGCTTTCTCATCGATGTGGACGGCAGGGTCCTGGAGAGCAAGGTCGAGCGCTCCTCCGGCTATCGCCGCCTGGATGAGGCGGCAAGGGCCGCGCTGGGAGCATGCAAGTTCAGGCCGGCGACGGTCGACGGCAGGCCGGAGCGCGCATGGGCGCGCATTGACTACGACTGGAAAATCCAGTGACTTGCATAGGAGCAATATGAACAACCGATGGTTGGACGTGAGGATCCTGGTCGTGGCTGTGCTCGCCGCACTGTCCATCGTTGCAATGGCGCAGGCGCCGCAAGGCGCGCCGCCGCCCGGGGCGGAGGTCAAACCACCTCCGGTAGTCGAGGTGGTAAAAGCGGCGCCGCCGGCTATAGCGGCGCCGGCGGTGGAAGTCATCGAGAACCCCTACGGCATCGAGGCGCTGTGGAAGCAGGGCGATTTCGTCGCCAGGGGGACGTTGATCATCCTCGTCATCATGTCGATCGGCTCCTGGTACATCGGCGTGGTCAAGCTGATCGAGCAGGCGCGCGTCCTGAAGGATGCGAGAGAGGCCAACAGCAAGTTCTGGAGCGCCGGCGCGGTCAAGGACGGCGTCCTCGCTTTGCGCGAGGACAGTGCGTTCCGCTTCATCGCGGAGGAAGGCCAGATCGCGGTGAAGGATCACTCTGCCCTGGCGAGGCAGCAGCTCGATCTCAACTCCTGGGTCGGGATGTCGCTCGAGCGCGCGATTGACGTGATCAGCAATCGCCTGCAGACCGGCCTCGCCTTCCTCGCCACGGTCGGATCGACGGCCCCGTTCGTCGGATTATTCGGAACGGTCTGGGGCATCTACCACGCGTTAACCGCGATCGGCATCGCCGGACAGGCCTCGATCGACAAGGTGGCGGGTCCCGTCGGCGAGGCGCTGATCATGACGGCGCTCGGCCTGGCGGTGGCGGTGCCCGCGGTGCTCGGCTACAACTGGCTCGTGCGGCGCAATAAGGTGGCGATGGAGCAGGTCAGGCGCTTCGGCGGCGGCGTGCACATGACGCTGCTCGGCGGCGGCCACACTCCCCACAAGGCGTCCTGAACATGGCCATGACTGTAGGTCAGGAAGCCGACGACGACCTCGTCGCCGCGATCAACACCACGCCGCTGGTCGACGTGATGCTGGTGCTGCTGATCATCTTCCTCATCACCATTCCGGTCGTCATCCGCTCCGTTCCGCTCGAGCTGCCGAAGGAAAGAAATCTGCCGACGCAGACTAAGCCGGAGAACATCGTCATCGCCGTCGACAAGGACGGCAACGTGTTCTGGAATAACCAGCTCACTGAGGACCGCAAGCTGCTCGCGCAGCTCAAGGAGATCGCGGTGAAAATTCCCCAGCCCGAGGTCCACATCCGCGGCGACAAGGACGGGCGCTACGAGTTCGTCGGCAGGGTGGTGTACGCCTGCCAGCGCGCCGGCATCCTCAAGATCGGCTTCATCACCGAGCCGCCGGCGCGCGCCGAGAGGAGGAGCTGATGGCGATGAATCTCGGCCCAGGCGGCGGGCAGGAGCCGGAGGTGATGGTGGACATCAACACCACGCCGCTCATCGACGTGATGCTGGTGCTGCTCATCATGCTCATCATCACCATCCCCATCCAGACCCACGCCGTGAAGCTCAACATGCCGGTCGGCACGCCGCCGCCGACCGAGGTTCAGCCACAGGTGGTGACCATCGAAGTCGATTTCGACGGCACCATGGTCTGGAACGGGGAAGTTCTGCGCGATCGCGCGGACCTGGAGGCCCACCTTCGCGGCGCGGCCGCGATGGCTGTGCAGCCCGAAGTACATCTGCGGCCGAACAAGCTCGTGAAGTACGAGAGCGTGGCGATGCTGATGGCCTCCGCGCAACGGCTGGGCTTGACGAAGATCGGGCTGATCGGCAACGAGCAGTTCATCCGCTGAAGAATCCCATGCTGCGCCTTTTCTGCGCGCTGACAGTGCTTGCGGCGTTTTCCCCTCCTCCCGCGTGCGCGCAGGACCAGGCGGCGAAGGCGCAGACCGTTCGCCCCGAGGTCGGCAAGCCTCTGCAAAGCGCCATCGACCTCTTGAAAGGCAAAAAGGCGAAGGAGGCGCTCGCCATGGCGCGCGAGGCGCAAGCGGTGCCCAGCAAGACGCCTTACGAGAGCTACATGGTCACGCGCGTGATCGCCCAGGCCGCTGCCGGCGCCGGCGAGCCGGGCGTCGCAGCGAAGGCATTCGACGAGATTACCGGCTCCGCCTCGGCCGCCGATGCCGAGCGCCGCCAGTTTGCCGCCGCCGCGGCCGGGCAGTACTACATCGCCAAGGATTACGCCAAGGCCGCCGAGCTCGCGGCGCGCCATGCCAAGCTTGGCGGCACGGACAAATCGGTGCACACGATCTACGTCCAGGCGCTGTACCTCGGCAACAACTTCGCCGCCGCGGCGAAAGCGATCTCCGCCGACGTTGAAGCCGAAGAGGAAGCTGGCAAGACGCCCGCGGAAGAAGAGCTGCAGCTGATGGCGAACGCCTACCTGCAGCAGCGCGATACGGCCGGCTACGGGAAAGCGTTGGAGAAGCTGCTCACCTACTACCCCAAGCGCGATTACTGGCTGAATCTGGTTTACGGCATTGCGGCGCGCCCGGGGTTCTCGGAGCGTCTCGCCATCGACGTGGCGCGCCTGAAGATCGAAACCGGCACCATGCGCACCGCCAACGAATACCTCGAGGCGGCGCAGCTCTCGCTCATCGACGGTTTCCCGGCCGAGGCCGCGCGCATCATCGACAAGGGCTACGCCGCCGGTCTCCTGGGCAGCGGCCCGGAAGCTGCGCGGCACAAGCGCCTCAAGGACATGGCGGCGAGAAGTCTCGCCGAGGACAGGAAAAGCCTGAATGCCAATGCCGATGCCGCTGAGGCAAAGGATGCGAAGACGCTTTTCAACGAGGGTTTCAATCTGGTGCTGAACGGCAAGTCCGAGCAGGGCCTGCAGATGATGGAGAACGCACTCCGTCAGGGAATCGCCGGCAGGCGTCCCGATCACGCCAGGCTGCAGCTCGCTTATGCCTATCACCTCGCAGGCCAGGACCAGAAGGCGGTGCAGATTTTCCGCACGGTGCAGGGCACGGACGGCGCCGGCGCCCTGGCCCGCGCGTGGGCTATCCGCCTGGCCCGCGCTTCGTGAAGCTCACGGTCGAAGATCTCTGGCGCATCAAACGCCCCGCCGGCGTTTCGCTGGCGCCGGATGGGACGCGCGCGGTTTGCTCGCTGACGACCTACGCGATGCGGGAGAACAAGGGCACCGCGAGCCTGTGGCTTCTGTCGACCGGTGCAGGCAGGCCGCGGCTGCTCACGACCTGCGGCGAAAAGGACGGGCAGCCGATGTGGGCGCCGGAGGGCAGCCGAATCGCATTCTGCGCCAAGCGCGAATGGCAGGGCAAGAAGGACGAGGAGCCGCAGATCTACCTGATCGATGCCGACGGCGGCGAAGCGCGGCGGCTTACGCAGCTTGCCACCGGCGCCTCGGCAATCAAGTGGTTTCCCGACGGCAAGCGCATCGCTTTCATTTCCTGGGTGTGGCCGGACCTGCGCGGCGAAACGGCGCAGGCGCGCCGGCACAAGCAGCGCAAGGAAGACAAGGTCAAGGCGCATCGCGTCGAGCATGCCACTTACCGCTTCTGGGACCACTGGCTCTCGGACGGCAGGGTGCCGCACCTTTTTGTCGCCGACCTGCGCGGCGGCTGCAGCGACTTGTTCGAGGCCACGCCTTACGAGCTGGTGCGCGCCGATCCGGATCAGCACTGCTACGACATCTCGCCCGACGGCCGCTTTGTCGCCTTCGGCTTCGATCCGGCGGAGGAAAAGAAGCTGGACGACGAGTTCGACATCGTCGAGCTCGATCTCAAGAGCCGGCGCTTCCGCAACCTCACGCCGGGCGCGCCGTATCGCGACTACCACCACCCGCGCTACGCGCCGGACGGCGCACGCCTTGCCTGCCTGTCGAGCAATGTGCGGGCGAGCCCGGTCGCGCCGAACGAAATTACCTTGATCGACCGCAGGAAGGGCGCGATCGCTGTCGTGTCGAAGGGTTGGGATCGCGGCGTCGAAGCGCCGCTGCGGTGGAGCGCCGATGCCTCGGCGGTCCACTGCCTTGCGCAGGACCGCGCGCGGCAGCACCTGTTTCGCTTCGACCTGGCGTCGCGTGCGCCCACGACGCTGGCGAAGGGCGGCATGGTGACCGAATTCGACCTGGCGGGCGACGCGGTAGCGTTTATCCGCGACGAAATGAGCCACCCGCCGGCCGTCTACGCCAGGCGCGGCGACGGCGCGGAGCGCAAGGCGGAGTCGTTCAACGACGCGCTGCTGCGGCGCTTTCAGCTCGGCGCGTCGGAAGAGCTCAGCTTTCGCGGCTGGGGCGGCGAAACGGTACAGATGTGGCTGGTGTTCCCGCCGCGCTTCGACCCGAAGAAGAAGTACCCGCTGCTGCATTCGATCCACGGCGGGCCGCACGCGATTTCCGCGGACTCGTGGCACTTCCGCTGGAACAACCACGTCTTCGCGGCGCAGGGCTACATCGTCGCCGGCGTGAATTTCCACGGCTCGTCCTCGTTCGGCCAGGAATTCATCGAGTCCATCCGGCATGAATTCGGCAAGCGCGAGCTGGCGGACATCGAGGCGGCCACCGCGCTGCTCACCAGGCGCCGTTACGTGGACCGGAAGCGCGTGTTTGCCAGTGGAGGCAGCTACGGCGGCTACCTCGTCGCATGGATGAACGGCCGCGTGCCGCAGGGCAGGTACCGCGCCTACGTGTGCCACGCCGGCTGCTTCGATTGGGTCTCGATGTTCGCGGACGATTCGTACCCGTTCTTCGCGAAGGAGCTCGGGGCCTGGTATTGGGAAGACTTCGGCAAGGTCGAGGCGCAGAACCCGCGCGCCGCGGTGAAGCGCATGCAGACGCCGACGCTCGTCATCCATGGCGCGCTCGACTACCGCGTGCCCGATTCCCAGGGGCTGCAGTACTACAACACGCTTAAAGCGAAGAAAGTACCAGCGCGCTTGCTCCACTTTCCCGACGAGAACCACTGGATCCTCAAGCCGCAGAACTCGCGCCTGTGGTACCGCGAGTTCTTCGCCTGGCTCAGGCGCTTCGATCCCGCTTCGCGCGGTGGCTGAATTAAGTCACGAACTTCTCCGGTAAATGTTCCTGTTCTCGAGTAATGCGTGTGATTCTTCATGGTGCGCTTGCAAGCCTTTTCAACACCAGCACGCAACATTGCATTGTCAGCCGCCGCTTCATCTAGGATCCCCTGCAGAGCGATTACATAAGGGGAGCGAACATGAAACTCGTCAGTGGAGCGGCCAGGATCTCGGCGGCCGCGATCGCAGTCAGCGTGACTTTCGCAATCGTCTGGAGCATGGCGAACCTGGGCTATCCCGGCAAGGTCGACGCGAACCTTCAGTTGGCCGCAGCCCCACACACCCGGGCTGCGCAGTAGCGCTAGTCAAACGCTGCGCCGCTGCCGGGCACGGTGACGGCGCACCTTCATGAGGTTGCCGCAGCTCGCCATCTCGCACCAGCGGCGGCTGCAGTTCTTGGTTTCGTCGAGAAACAGCCAGTAGCAGGTCGAATTGCCGCAGCGGCGCAGCCGCGCCAGCCGCTCCGAGGTGAGCAGCGACACGGCGCTCTCGACGAGCGGCCGCAGCGCTGCGTCGAGCTCGGCGGCGGAAGAGTCGAGGGTCCAGGCGAAGCCATCGTCGGTTGCTGAAAGGCGGGCGAACGGCGCCGTGCGCGCGTATTCGGCGTCGATTAGCCTGAGGTCTTCGTTCGCCGGGGCGCGTCCTTCCGTGCGAGCCAGCAGCACGCGCGCCAGCGCCTCGCGAAAGGCGATCGCCCGCTTGAATAGCTGCTGCGCCGCCCGCGGCGCTTCAGCACCGCCGGCGCGCAGCCTGAGCGTCTGAGATTCCGTCAGCGTTCCAGCCGCCTCCAGCCAATCGACAAGGTCTGCATAAGTGGGTATCCACTCCTCTTGAGAACCGCGAATTCCTTGGCCAGAATTGCAGAAGTCCAGGCACAGGGCACCCCCCGGGCAGCGAAAAGTCTCGGCGTAGCGCTTGCCCTTCGTCCGCGCGTACGCAACCTGCATCGCATTCTGTTCACGCATGCATAGACTCAGGATTTATCGTTTGAAGACAGGGCCTGTAACCAGTAAATTAACGTTGACAGGTTACATGATGCCAGATTATCCTGTAACCGTCTATACCATCTTTACTAGTTACGAGGGAAGACATGAAAACCATCAGCGCAACGCAGCGGCTGACTGCCGCGGCACTCGCGATCAGCGTAACTTTTTCGATGGTCTGGAGTGTGGCGAGCCTGGGCTATCCGGCCAGCTCCTCGGCAACGCTTTCGGTCTGCCGCGGTTCCTGAGCCTCGTCGAGAGTACGCAGACGCAATAGCGGAGAGGCCCACGCGACGAGCGGTACCAGCGCGATCGCGCCAAGGCCCGCCAGCAGCAACGTCGCCCGCAGTCCCGCATGCTCGGCGATCCAGCCGCCGGCCAGGCCGCCGAAAGGCGCGGTCGCCACCGTGAGGCAGATCATCGTCGCCGTGACGCGCCCGAGCAGCGGATCCGGCGTCACTGCCTGACGCAGCGTCAGGTAGTTGATGAAGAACACCATGCCGCTGAAGTCGAGCACCAGCAGCCCCAGGCCGAACAGGGCCGAGGCGGCGAGCTCGCCTCCCGACGCAGCCGCAAGCAGCAGCCATCCGACGCCCGTGCCGAGCATCCCGGCCAGCATGGTGGGACCGAAGCCAAGGCGCCGGTTGAGGCGTCCGATGGCCGCCGTGGCGCCAAGCGAGCCGATGCCGGCGAGCATCCACAGCGCGCCGACGCGCCCGGCGCTGAAACCGAGTTCGCGCGCCGCGTACAGCACCACGATCGCCAGCGATGCATGCCGGAAAATCTGCCAGACGGAGATCGCCCAGGCGAGCGCACGCAGCACGGCGTTGCGCCAGATCGCGGACAATCCTTCGCGAATTTCCGCGCCGATGCTCGAGGCGCGCATCTTCGGCGCGTCGTTGGGCCCGGAGCGGATGCCGCGCAGAATCCAGGCCGAAACCAGGAACGACAGCGCATCGAGCAGTATCGCGAACGGCGCCGTGAGCCACTGGATCAGCGCACCGGCAATTCCGGGGCCGACGAGCTGCGCGGCGGAGTCGCTCACCCCGATCTTGGCGTTCGCTTCGACCAGGTTGCTGCGCCCGACCCGTTCGGTCATGAAGACCTGGTAGGCCGGCCAGCCGCAAACGGTGCCAAGTCCGACGAGGAACCCGACCGCGTAGAGCACCCCCATGGAGAGCACGCCGAGCCACGCGCAAAGCGGCACCGCGAGCAAGGCCAGGGCGCGCGCGATGTCCGACCATACGATGATCGGAAGCTTGGGCAAGCGGTCCACCAGCACGCCTGCGAACAGGCCGAAGAGCGCGAACGGCAGCGCCTCGAGCGCGGTGAGGACGCCCATCTCGAGCGGCGTCGCATCGAGCAGCAGGGCGCCGGTGAGCGGCAGGGCCAGGAAGGTGATCTGCCCGCCGAAATGGGTGATGGTGAGCGAGCCCCACAGCCGCACAAAATCGCCGTGGCGCCACAGCCCGTTTAACGCTCGGATGGGATTGGTTCGCCGATGCGGGTTAATTCGGGCGCGAAGTATACCAATTCATCGGCCGGGGACGCGTTTCGTTCGCGCGATCGGGCGTTTCGTCGCATCGCCGTTGCCCTGGGTACGCAGGCTCCTTAATCTGCACGCGAAGGGAGGGATTGCCATGAAACGCAGAATTCGACTGATAGCGCTGGGCATCGCGATCGCTGTGAACGGCGCGGCCTTGGTGGCGGTGAACGCCGCAATGGTCGATGGCGCCGAGCGGCAGCTGCTGTCGCAGCAGGAGCCCGAGCGCATCGTCATTACCGGGAGCAGACAGGATCTGCCCGAACACCGGACGCTGGCGGTCCAGAATTGCCCTGCCAAGAAGACGCTTTGATCCCAGCGTGCGAACATAGCGGCGAGTGCCCAGACCCCGTGCCATCATCGCCGAGGACGAGCCGCTGCTGCGCGAGGAGCTCGCGGAGCTGCTCGGCTCGCTCTGGCCGGAGCTTGAAATCGTCGCGCAGACCGGCGACGGCATCACCACGCTGCGCGAGCTCGAAGCGCATGCGCCCGACGCGCTGTTCCTCGACATCCAGATGCCTGGGCTTACGGGTCTCGAAGTAGCGAGGCAGGCAAGCGGCCGCTGCCATATCGTGTTCGTGACGGCCTACGACCAGCACACCCTTGCCGCGTTCGAGCAGGGGGCCGCGGACTACGTGCTCAAGCCCGCCAGTGCGGCCCGGCTCGCCACGACCGTGGCGCGCCTCAAGGAGCGCATCGGCCGGCCCGCGCCGGCGATCGAAGGACTGCTGCGCGAGCTCGGCGCGCCGCAGCGCGGCTTCCTGCGCTGGATCAACGCGTCGCAGGGGCAGACGGTGCACATCATCACGGTCGAGGACATCTGCTATTTCCAGGCCGACAGCAAGTACACGCGCGTGGTGACCGCCGAAGGCGAGTCGCTGATCAGGAAGCCGATCAAGGAGCTCTCGCAAGAGCTCGACCCTGCGTCGTTCTGGCAGATCCACCGCTCCACCATCGTCAACGTGCATGCCATTGCCGGCGTGGTGCGCGATCTGCGCGGCCACACGCAGGTGAGGCTCAAGCGCCGCGAGGAGCTGCTCGCGGTGAGCGACGCGTACACGCCGCTTTTCCGGCAGATGTAGCGATGCAGCGGCTGCTCAACGGACTGTCGTGGAGCGCCCTCGCCCTCGTGGTGGCGTTCTGCGCGCTGCAGGCGCTGGAATGGGTGCTCGCGCCCGCGAGCGGCGTGGTCGGCGGCGGTATCGGCGACATGGCGCTCGGCTGGCTGTCGCGCATGACGGTGTTTCTCGTCACGGGCGTCACGATGCTCCTCACGGCGCTGGTGGTGCTCAATGCCGCGGGACGCGCCGGCCGCGAGAATTTTGGCGTTGCCGTGCTCGCGGCGATAGCCGGCGCCGGGGTCTCGGCCCTCGTGCGCTATGCCATCGGCGCAACGCCCTCCGGCGAAGGCGCGGCGTACATGCTGCTCGTGTTTACCTCCTGGCTGGGCTCGGGCGCAATCCTCGTCGCCGGCTACGTCTTCTACCTGCGCGCGCAGGCCGCCGAGGAGGAAGCCCGCGGCGCACAATTGCGCCGCAGCGCGCTCGAGACGCAGCAGCTCGCGACGCGACTGCGCCTGCTGCAGGCGCAGGTCGAGCCGCATTTCCTGTTCAACACCCTGTCGAACGTGCGCCGCCTGTGCCAGAGCGACGCCGCAGCGGGGCGCGCGATGCTCGCGCAGCTCACCCGCTATCTGCGCGCGGCGCTGCCGCGCATGCGCGAGAACGAGACCACGCTGGCCGAGGAGATCGATCTCGTCTCGGCCTACCTCGGCGTGCAGAAAATCCGCATGGGGACGCGGCTCGAAACCTCGATCGATGCGCCGGCGTCGCTGCTCGCCGCGCGCGTGCCGCCGATGATGCTCGCGACCCTCGTCGAGAACGCGATCAAGCACGGCATCGCCCCTCTCGCCGAAGGCGGCTCGATCCTCATCAAGGCGCAGGCCAGCGGCGGGGCGCTCACGCTCAGCGTGGCGGATAACGGCCAGGGACTCACCGCCGCCTCCGGCTCGGGCGTCGGGCTCGCCAATATCCGCGCGCGCCTCGCGGCGCTCTACGGCGAGCGCGCCGCCCTGCGGCTCGAGGCTAATGCGCCGCGCGGCGTCACCGCCGTCATCACGCTGCCTTTCCCATGAGGCTCTTCGCCGGATTCGGCAGGCGCCACGTGCTCATCGCGCTGGGCTTCTCCTTCGTGGTCGAGCTCGCGCATCTCAGTTACGCCTGGCTCGGGAAGGAAGAGCTGCGCGCTGGAATCATCGCCATCTGGACCGTACTGTACTTCCTGAACGCCCTGATCGGGCTCGCCTGTGCCGTCGCGTCCGACAACCTGCTGGGCGATGCCGCCGGCACCGCGAAGCGCCTCATCGTTCCAATGCTCGCCGCTGCCATCGTGGCGACCGTGTGGGGGGAGACGGTTCTTTACCTTTGGCCGTGGATCGAAGCCAAGGAGCACATGGTCTTCCTCAGCACGCTTCACCGCATCGCCTTTCGCTTCAGCGTGGCGTCCGGCTGGGCGATGCTTCTCATCGGGCTCTACACGATGCTGCAGGCGAGCCGGCGCGCCACCGAACGGTTGCACCAGACTCAGCTCGCGGCGCTCGCTGCGGAGCGCCACGTGCTCGAAGGCGACCTGCGCGCGATGCAGGGCCGCGTCGATCCGGAGCTCCTCTTCGACAGCCTGCTCGAGGTCGACCGGTGCTACGCCCGCGATGCCGAGGCCGGGCAGGAAGCGCTCGACGCGCTGATCCGCTTTCTGCGTGCCGCGCTGCCGGGCGACGCGGCTGCCACCGCCACGGTCGCGGGCGAGCAGGAGCTCGCCGAGGCCTATCTCGCCCTGGTCGCGCAGCGCGCGGAGGCAAGCCCGCAAGTCGACATCTCGGTGGCGCCCGAGGCGCGCACGCTGCCCATGCCGGCGATGCTGCTCCTGCCGCTCGTGCGCTGGGCGCTCGACGGCCGCTCGGCGACCCTGCTGCAGATCCGCGCGCAACGCCGGGACGCTGCGCTGGAGGTATCGGTGCGCAGCAATTCGGTCGGCAGCGCGGCATCGGCCGAGCCCAACATCGCCGGCGTGCGCGAGCGCCTCGCCCGCCTCTTCGCCGGCCACGCGAGCCTCGACGTCACCATCAGCGCCGACACCCGCCACGCGCGCTTGCAGATCCCGGCACCCTAATTCGGGGGACGGAGCCCTAACCCGTCAACCCCGGGTGCCGTCGGCCGTTGTGCCCTTATGCCAAGGGGGCCGCGGCTCATCGTGCCGCATATTGCCGTGCACATCGTGCAGCGCGGGCACGATCACGGGAATTGCTTTCGGCACGACACCGACTACCTCGTCTACCTCGCGAACCTGCGGGATCTGTCGGCAAAGACCCGCTGCGCGCTGCACGCTTACTGCCTGATGACAAACCACGTCCACCTCCTCCTCACACCTTCGAACCCGCATGCCTGCGCTTTGCTGATGCGCAATCTCGGTCAGCGCTACGTGCAGTACTTCAACCGGCGTTATGAGCGAAGCGGGACGCTATGGGAAGGACGATTCCGTTCGTGTCTCGTGGATTCCGCGCAATACGTCATCGCCTGTCACCGGTACATCGAGCTCAATCCGGTGCGTGCAGGGATGGTGCCGTCGGCTTCGGCGTATCGCTGGTCGAGCCACAACGGGAACGCCGGCCGAGCGTCCAACCAGCCCCTGACGCGACACGCAGAGTATCTCGCTCTCGCGGCGGATGAGACATCGCGGCATGCGGCTTATCGGGGCCTGTTTGCAGTGGGCGATGAACCCGGTTTCCTTGCCGCAATCCGCGATGCTACGAACGGCGGTTTTGCGCTGGTCGGCGAGCAGCTGAAATCCATGCTGCCTGCGGATACTCAACGACGCCTGGAGCGTCGACCTCCTGGTCCTCGCGCCAAGACGGTGCCACAGCCAGACAACGTTTCGGGCGAGTTGGAACTCAAGTCAGGGCTGCGTCCCCGAACTGGTTAGGGCTCCGTCCCCGAATTTCCGTCCTTCGAGGCCGCGCGGAATCGCGGCGAGGAGCTTGCGTGTGTACTCGTGCTGCGGAGCGCGGTAGATCGCTTCGGGCGCGCCGCGCTCGACCACCTCGCCTTCGCGCATGACCAGGACCTCGTCCGACATGTATTTCACCACCGCGAGGTCGTGAGAGATGAACAGGTAGGCAAGCCCGCGCTCTTCCTGCAGGTCGAGCAGCAGGTTGAGCACGGTCGCCTGCACCGAGACGTCGAGTGCGGACACCGGCTCGTCGCAGATCAGCACTTCCGGCTCGACCGCCAGCGCCCGGGCGATCGCGATGCGCTGGCGCTGGCCCCCGGAGAATTCATGCGGGTACCTGTGCATGGCGTCCTGCGGCAGCCCGACGCGCTGCAGGAGCCGCCGCGCGCGCTCGATGCGCTCGCCTTCATCCGCGCCCAGGCGATGAATGCGCATCGGCTCGGTCAGCGTGCGCCCGATGCTCATGCGCGGGTTGAGGCTGGCGTAGGGATTCTGGAACACGATCTGGATGCGCCTGCGGAAGGCCATCATCTGCGCCCCCGACAGGCGCAGCAGGTCGGTGTCCTCGAGGCGCGCCTCGCCGCCGCTTGCCTCGAGGAGCCGCATGACGAGCAGCGCCACGGTGGTCTTCCCCGAGCCCGACTCGCCGACCAGGCCGACGGTGCGCCCGCGGGTGACGCCGAATGACACCTCGCGCACCGCGACCAGCGATTTCGAGGAGAACCAGCCGGTGCGCAGGCGGAACTCCTTGCGCAGGCCCTTCGCTTCGACGAGGTTGGCGCCGGCCGGCGGGCGCTCGAGCGGAGCGCCCGGCGCCGCGGCGCCGCGCATGAAGTCGTCGATCACCGGCAGCCGCCGGGGCCGCGTGTCGAGGCGCGGCCGGCAGGCGAGCAGCGCGCGCGTATACGGGTCGCGCGGCGCATTGAATATGCGCTGCGTCGGCCCGCTTTCGCGCACCTCGCCCTCGCGCATCACCACCACGTCGTCGGCGATCTCGCCGACCAGCCCGAGGTCGTGGCTGATGAACAGCACGCTCATGCGGTGGCGCTCGCGCAGCCGCGCGATCAGCTCGAGCACCTGGCGCTGCACCGTGACGTCGAGCGCGGTGGTCGGCTCGTCGGCGATCAGCAGCTTCGGCTCGTTCGCGATGGCCATCGCGATCATCACGCGCTGCTGCTGGCCGCCCGAGAGCTCGTGCGGATAGGCGCGCAGGCGCGCCCGCGGCTCGGGAATCCCCACCTCGGCGAGCAGCTCGGCGGCCCGCTCGAGCGCCTGACGAGGCGCCATCCTGCGATGCAGGCGCAGCACCTCGGCGACCTGCTCGCCGACGGTGAGCACCGGGTTGAGCGAGCTCATCGGCTCCTGGAACACCGCGCTGATCTCGCGCCCGCGCAGCGCGCGCAGCCGTGCGCCAGGCGCAGCGAGCAGGTTTTCGCCGCCGTAGTCGATGCGGCTCGCCGGATCGACGATGGCGTTCTCGGGCAGCAAGCGCAGGATCGACATCGCCGACACGGTCTTGCCGCTGCCGGATTCGCCGACCAGGGCGAGCGTCGCGTCGTGCCGGACGTCGAAGCTCACGCCGCGCACCGCCTCCACGCGGGTTTGCCTCGTGACAAAGGAGACCCTTAAATTGGCGACCCTGACTAGCACGCTCATCGCAGCTTGGGATCGAGCGCGTCGCGCAGGCTGTCAGTCAGCATCGAGAACGCCGTCAGGAAAACGGCCATGAACGCCGTCGCCGCCGCGAGCTGCCACCACTTGCCGATGACGAGCTCGGTCTGCGCCTCGGAGAGCATCGTGCCCCAGGACACCATGTCCACCGGCACGCCCAGCCCGAGGAACGACAGGATTACCTCCACCTTGATGAACGCGACAACGAGAAGCGAAAGCTGTACCAGGATGACGTGGCTGACATTCGGCAGGATGTGCACGAACATGCGCGAGGCCGAAGAGGCGCCGATCGCCTGCGCGGCGAGGACGTACTCGCGTGAGCGGTGCTTCATGTACTCGGCGCGCACCAGCCGGTACATGCCGGTCCATCCCGTCGCGGCGAGGATGATCACCACCATCCAGATGCCGCTGGCAAACAGGTGCGCGAAGACGCCGCTGCGCAACACGGCGGCGAGCGAGAAGATGAGCAGGATCGGGGGGATCGAAGTAAATACGTTGTACAGCCATTCGAGAAAATCGTTCACCCACCTGCCGTAGAACCCGGCGAACGCGCCGAGCAGCGTGCCAATGAGAGTCGCGCACAACGCCGCGGTCACGCCGACCGCGATCGAGACCTGCGAGCCCTTGATCGCCTTGTCGAGGACATCGCGCCCCCAGCGGTCGCCTCCCCAGGGCAGCGTCATCGAGCGCTCCGGTTCGCTCATTTTGAGTTCGCCAGTGCGCCGCTCCCACTCCGCATATTTCGGTGCCAGCGGATCGACCGCGCTCAGGTCGGGCGCCACGCCCTTGTGTTCTGCCCGCTTGCGCAGGACGCCTTCGAGATTCAGCCGCTCGCCGATGAACGCCGGATTGGCGTAGGGCACGCCGACCTCGCGGCTCCAGCCGCCGGCGAGGAAGCCCGCGCCGGCGAACAGGATCATCACCAGGTAGGCGACGACGATGCCGAGCGACACCGCGCCCACCCGGTCCTGCTGCAGGCGGCGCCAGAGCGCCGTCCAGGCGTTCTCGGGCGTGACGTCGAGGACCGCCGCCATCAGCGCAACTGGATGCGCGGATCGACGAAGGTGTAGAGCACGTCGGCCGCGAGGTTGATGAACATGGTGAGCACGGAAAGGTAGATGGTGACCGCCTGGATCACCGGGTAATCGCTGCGATTTACGGCCAAGTAGATCTCGCGGCCGAGGCCCGGGATGGAAAAGAAAATCTCCAGCAGGAAGCTGCCGACGAACACGCCGGGCACGAGGAGCGAGACGTTCGTCACGACCGGCACCAGCGCATTGCGCAGCACGTGTTTGCGCAGGATCGCCGGCTCGGACAGGCCCTTGGCGCGAGCCGTGCGCACGTAGTCGTTCTTGGTCTCGTCGAGGAAGAACGAGCGGTAAAGGCGCGTCTGCGGCGCAAGGCCGACCAGGGCCGCGAGGAGGATGGGCAGCGGCGCGTAAGTAAGGAGATTGCGCCAGAAGTCGTCACTCCAACCCTGCACCGGGAACCAGCCGAGCAGGAAGCCGAGCACATATTGGCCGACGATGATGTAGACCAGGAACGAGATCGACATTGCCGCGACGCAGATCGCCATCACCGTCCGGTCGAGCAGCGTGCCGCGGTAGTAAGCGACCAGCATGGCCGTGGGAATCGCAAGCGCTGCTTCCAGCAGCAGGATCGGAATCGTGATGGTCAGCGTGGCGGGCAGGCGGGTGAGGAAGATCGCCGAGACCTGCTCGCGCGTCATCCAGCTCTTGCCGAAATCGAAGCTGAGGATCTCGCGCACGAAGATGCCGAGCTGCGTGTACCAGGGCCGGTCGAGCCCCAGCTCGCGCCGGATGGCGTCGATCTGCTCCTGGCTCGCCACCTGGCCTGCCAGGATCTGCGCCGGGTCGCCGCCGAAGAACTTGAACAGCAGGAACACGAGCAGGATGACCCCCGCGAGGGTGGGCACCATCTGCCAAAGTCTGCGTAAGATATAGGCCGTCATGATCTGGTGGCGCGCCGCGATTCTAGCCTGCGTCCTGATTGCCCCGCCCGCGGCGGCCGAGAAGGTCCTACGCTACGCCTTCCGCGTGGCCGAGACCGGCTTCGACCCGGTGCAGATCAACGATCTGTATTCGGCGATCATCCTCGCGCACATCTTCGATCCGCCCTTCACCCTGGACTACCTCGCGCGGCCCTTCAAGGTGAAGGCAAATACGGCGGCCGGCATGCCCGAGGTGAGCGCCGACGGCAAGCTGTGGACGATTCGCATCCGGCCGGGGATCTACTTCGCCGACGATCCGATGTTCCGCGGCAAGAAGCGCGAGCTGACCGCGCAGGATTACGTCTATTCGCTCAAGCGGCACTTCGATCCGAAGAACAAGTCGCCGAACTTCTATCTCCTGGACAAGCGCGTCGTCGGCATGGACGCGGTGCGCAAGCAGGCGCTTGCCGGCGGCAAGTTCGATTACGACCGGGAGGTCGAGGGCTTGCGCGCGATCGACCGCTACACGTTCCGCATCGTGCTCAGCGAGCCGACGCCGAACCTGATCTATCACCTGACCTTCTGCACGCTCGCCTGCGCGGTGGCGCGCGAGGTGATCGAGGGCTATCCCGATCGCAGCATGGAGAAGCCGGTCGGCACAAACGCCTACCGCCTCGCGCAATGGACGCGCTCCTCGCGCATCGTGCTTGAGCGCAATCCTAACTACCGCGAGCACTATTACGACCCCGAAGCTGCGCCTGACGACCCGGTCGCCCAAGAGATCGCCGCCCGGATGCGCGGCAAGCGTCTGCCGCAGATCGACCGCGTCGAGGTGTACATCATCGAGGAAGCGCAGCCGCGCTGGCTCGCCTTTCTTAACGCCGAGCATGATCTCATTGCCGAAATGCCGTTCGAGTTCGTCAATCTCGCGGCGCCCGAAGGCAAGCTTGCGCCGCACCTGCAAAAGAAGAAGATCCAGCTCGACCGCACCAACGAGTTCGATCTCACTTTCTTCTACTTCGGCATGGAGCATCCCGTGGTGGGCGGCTACACGCCGGAGAAGGTAGCGCTGCGCCGCGCGATCGCGCTCGCCGTGGACCCGCAGGAATGGATCCGCGCGCTCTATTACGGTCAGGCGATCGTAGCGCAGTCGACGGTTCCTCCCGGCGCTTACGGCTTCGACCCCGAGGTGGCTGGGCCGCTCGCCGAGTTCAATCCGGCCAAGGCAAAGGCGCTGCTCGACGTCTACGGCTACGTGGACCGCGACGGCGACGGCTATCGCGAGGCGCCCGACGGCTCGAAGCTCGTGCTCGAGATGGCAACCGAAGCCGACAGCCTGGGCAAGAAGCAGGACGAGCTATGGCGCAAGCACATGGATCGCATCGGGATCAGGATGGAATTCAACAAAAAGCAATGGCCGGAGCATCTGCGTGCTTCGCGCGCCGGCAAGCTGATGATGTGGCGCCTAGGATGGATCGCGGGCGATCCGGATGCCGATACGTTCTACACTATCCTCTACGGGCCGAACAAAGGGCAGTCAAACCAGTCGCGCTTCGACCTGCCGCAGTGGAATGCGCTGTACGAGAAGGCAAAGGTGCTGCCCAACAGCCCCGAGCGCGATCACCTGTACCGCGAGATGGACAAGCTCTTCTTCGCCTACGCACCGATGCGGCCGATTTCGCACCGCATCATCACCGGGCTTGCGCACCCGTGGGTGGTCGGGTACCGCCGGAACCCGGTGATGCGGGAGTTCTGGAAGTACCTGGATATCGACGAGTCAGTTCTTCCAGCACAGCACGTTCGAGCAGGCCGGGTGGCAGCAGCCCCTGCGCAATGACCAGGTCGTGAAACTGGCGCTGGTCGAAGCGCGGACCGAGCGCGACCTCGGCCTTGAGCCGCAATTCGCGCAGGCGGGCGTAGCCGTACAGATAGGAGACGGCCTGCCCCGGCCCGTAGAACGCGTAACGGTCCGTCTCCTGTTGCGCCATCGGCTCGGACAGAACGACCTCGCGCATTAGCAATTCCTTTGCGGCGGCCGGCGTCATGGTGCCGAGGTTGACCATCGGGTCGAGGAACGCCCGCGCCGCGCGCAGCAGGCGCAGCTGTAGGCCGAATAGCTGCCCTTCGGCGGGAAAGTGCGGCAGCATCACCGTCTCGGCGTAGAGCGCCCAGCCCTCGGCGTTGGTGCTGTTGAAGGCGAACGCGGCGCGGGCGATCGACACGCCGCGCTCCACCATCGCCGCGAACTGCAGCTCGTGGCCTGGCCGTGCCTCGTGCGCGGTCATGGTCCAGGCCGTGGCCTCGGCGGTGAAGTCATCCGCAGGATCTGACGATTTTGCGTTTGGATTGCCCAGCGGCAGCACGAATTCTCCGAGTTCGCCCTTGTTGCCGAGGAGGCGCGGCGGATTCATGTAGGGCGCTGGAATGGCTGCCGATTCGGCCTCGCTTGCGAGCCGGATCGATGCGCCGCGCTGCGGCAGGGTAATGATCCGCTCGCGCACGATGATGTCTTCGATCTGCTTCAGCCGCTCGCGATAAAGCGCCACGATCCGCTCGGGCGGCACCTGCTGGCGCTTCAGCTCGCGCAGGACTTGCCGGTAGTCGCCCGAATCGAGCTTGCGTTCCCGCGCGATCTGCGCGGCGAGGCGCGAGATCTCCTCGCGCACCTCGGCAAACGCCAGCATGCCGAGCGAAATGGCTTGCTCCGGCGTGATGTCGACGCCGACCGATTTCAACCGGTCGGCATACAGCTCGCGCGGCAGCCTATGGTCCTTTCGCGCCCTGGGAAGAACCGCGTCGCGTACCCACTCGCAATGCGCGCGCAGCTGGGCCGCGAGCCGCTCATGAGCGCTCTGCCAGCCGCGGACTTCGCTCGCGCGAAACAACTCCGCGATGCCGGCGATGTAGCGCTCACAGTTCCCGAGGTGCTGGCGCACTTCGGCCTCATAGGGCCAGAGGAGTCCGGCGGTGGCGAAGCGCTCGCTCGCGCGTGCGCGCGCCAGCTCGGCGAAGGGAGCGACACCATGCTCCAG